>OCZV010000270.1_pt1 | contig 19102 bp, 13 predicted proteins | sample 1539051 | NCBI WGS metagenome assembly OCZV01 (sample SAMEA3113581, study PRJEB22503) | soil metagenome
GTTCGAGGTTGGCGTTTGCCTTATCGAGTCCCTCCACGACATCGTGGATCTGTGTAGTTGCCATACGTCGATTGAATCAAGAGGGTGTGACATGTAAGCGATCGAAACTGCTTCGTCGCTAAAGTTTTTCGATACTTTTTTGCGTTCCCGGATTCTTCGGATTTTCTTGGCATGGAGTGGTCCGCGCCACAGCATCGCTCTATCTCCACACGTAGCGTCCGGCGCACCGTAAGAAACGTGAAAGGAGATAGCGGTGCGCCTCATCGTGGCTGCGATCGTGACTGCGCTCGTCGGGATTCCGGCGGCAGCGGCAACCCCATCCGGAGCTGAAACCCCATCCGGAGCTGAAACCCCATCTTGCACGGCCCCAACATCGGACGACGACATGATCTTGTGCACGAGGTTCGACGACTCGGTCGATGCAGGCGAGGGCGATGACTTCATCAAGGGCAAAGCCGGGAACGACACCTTGGTCGGCGGCGCCGGAAACGACCGAATCTATGGGGGTCGCGGAGTCGACCGCCTGAAGGGCGGCATCGGAGATGACCTTCTCGACGCCGACTCTGAGGATGACTCCTTATTTGGGGGCGAGGGCAACGATCACCTGCGCGGCTCGACCGGAGCGGACACGCTCGCCGGCGGGTCGGGAGACGATTTCCTGGAAGGCGGGGCGCACGACGACGAGACAAGGGCCGGCGCCGGCGACGACTTGGTATGGGGCGACGAGGGCGACGACACACTCGACGGTGGAGCCGGAACAGACGCCATCGTCGGGAACGAAGGAAACGACCTCGTGTACGGCAGGGGCGGTGCGGACGAGACTCGAGGTGGCGGCGGCAACGACCGGATCTACCCGGGTCGCGGCGCGGATTCGGTCTGGGCGGGCCCCGGCGACGATCGTATCTTCGGCACCGGAGGCGGCTCCGACCGCATCAGGTGCGGGTCCGGCTACGACATCGTTTACGCCTACTCGGCAGATTCGGTCCTTCGTGGCTGTGAAGAGGTCTGGAGGATCCCTAAGCCATAGCCTCCGTCGCGGGGAAGCCGGCCGGGCGCCGCAGATGCCAGTCTGTAATCGACTGGTACGCGGCGCCCGCCGCGAGCGCGGTTCGTTCGTGGGCGGCAATGAACTGCATCCCAATTGGTAGTCCACCTCGAGTGAACCCGCACGGGACGCTCACTGCTGCGAGGTTGCAGCAATTGACGGGTCCGCAGATGCGCGTGAGGTTCCGCACCACAGGTGTTCTATGGCCCTCATCGTGCGCCTCTGCCTCGGCGATCGATGGAGCTGCATTAGGAGTCGTTGGGAGCGCTAGCACGTTGTGTTCATCGAGCATCGCACGCCAGCGCTTCACTAAAGAGGCCACCGTCCGTTGTGACTTCACCAACAGTGTCGCCGGCAGCTCCTCCGCGTACTCGAGCGCTTGACGAGTTTCGGCGGTGTAGTCGTCGGATCGGTCCGGATACCAGCCTGCTTCCTGGTGGACGAGCAGGGCCTCCACCATCAGCGGCACCGCCCGAGGGAAATCCCATTCCTTGAACGTGGGAAGAGCCACCGGTTCGCAGAGCTCCACCTCGCCGACAAGCGCAGCGATGGCGGCTTCGAATGCCGCCCCGACTTCGGTATCGATGTCGAGGAGTTCGCTTACCTCGGGCGGGTATGCAATTCGCAACGGGCCCCCAGCACCCGCACCACTTCCGCCTCCCAGTACATCCCACATGAGCGCGAGGTCTGCTACGTCATGCGCAATGGGCCCGCACGCGTCGAGGCTCGGTGAAAGGGGAATGATGCCCTCGAGCGACACCGTCTCGGAGCGCGGCTTGAGTCCGGAGATTCCGCAGAGGGCCGCGGGGATACGAATCGATCCCGCCGTGTCGGTTCCGAGGGCGCCGTGACACATGCCCGATGCAACGGCAGCGGCGGAGCCTCCGCTCGAGCCACCGGGTATCCGGTCGGTGTTCCATGGGTTGCTAGTCGGGCGAGTAACGACGCCGTAGGCGAACTCCTGAGTGTTTGTCTTTCCCAATATGACCGCTCCGGCGGCTCGCAGTTGTTCGACGACCGGCGCATCCGACCGTGCGATGTTGTCGCTCAGGACGCGCGAACTTGCCGTGGTCGGCAGCCCCGACACGTCGATCATGTCCTTGATCCCAAGGGGGATGCCGTGCACAGGACTTCGAAGACCGCTCCGCTCGATCTCGACCGTCAGCTCTTTGGCCTTCTCGAGGGCCCCGTCCGCATCGACCGTCACGAACGCCCGCAGCACAGGATCGGAGGCATCGATCACTTCGAGGCAGGCGCTCGTCAAGTCGAGCGGAGTCAGCTCGCCCTTTCGGATCGCTTCGGATGCTTGGACCAAAGTAAGGCCGGCGGGCGAACCACCCGCCGGCCGTGAGCTACTCGTGTGGATGGGGCTCACCTATTTCGGTCTGCGCACCCTCCACTTCGGCATCGAGGCCGCGCTCATGTGCCGTCCCTGGAATCACGTTGTCCAGTATGAGCCCAAAGATGGCGGCCACGGCCATGCCCGTCGAGCCGACCGTCTTGATCATGTCGCCCAGCCAGTCCGCCCACGAGATCTCGACAACCAGGTCCGGGTTGCTGAAATAGGCCGGGAAGCTGAGGCCGGCGAACAGGCAGAAGCCCATGATCATCTGGTTGCGCTGCGAGGAGAGGTCGGCTTTGGCCGCCTGCGACAGCCCGATGGACGCAATGAGTCCGAACAGGGTGAGGTAGAGCCCCCCGACGATGGGGCCTGGAATGGTGGCGATCAAGGCACCGAACTTCGACACGAACCCGAGGATCACCAGGATTCCGGCGCCCACATAGACGACGTACCGGCTGGCGATCTTGGTCAGGGCCACGAGTCCGATGTTCTCGGTGTAGCTGGTGCTCGCAAAACCACCAAAAACGCTGGTGAAGAAGCAACCGATCCCCTCGGCTCCGATGCCCCGGCTGATGGTCTTGGTCGAGGGCCGCGGCGCCCCAGCGGCCACGGATATCGCGTGGTAATCACCAAACGATTCGATCATCGAGGCCAGATACCCAGCGAGTGTCGCGAGGAAGAAACCGAGAGTGAACTTCGGCGCGCCCCACGGGAAGAAGAGGTCGACAGGATTGCGCACCCACGGCGAGGCGGAGAGCGAACCGAAATCGATGTATCCGGGTGACCCCTTGTCGATAACGCCGATCCAGCTCAGTATCAGCGCCACCACATAGGCGGTAACCACCGCGAGAAGGATCGGGAACAGGCTGAAGAACCGCACCTTCGGTGCAAGGATCAGCGAGAAGGCAAACACGCCGAGGACGACGACCGTGGCGAGCCACCAGTTGTTCCCCGCCTCGGGTGCGCCCACCTGAAACAGCGAGAGGCCGATGAGGGCGATCGTTGGTCCGATGACCACTGGACTGATATATCGGCGGATCAATCCGAACAGCCCGAGGTAACCGACCGCCATCTCCACCAGAGCGCCGCCGAGGATCGCGCCGGCGATGAACTGCATCGTCACCGCGCCGCCCGCGGTGGCCGCGATGATCGCAAAGAACGGACCTAGGAACGAAAACGAGACGCCCTGGATGATGGGTAGCCTCGATCCGAAACGAACTTGGATGAACGTTGCGACTCCGGAGGCAATCATCACCGAGCTGATGAGGATGGCAATGTCCTCTCCTCCAGCCTCCATGCCCATTGCGGGGCCCAGGAGGAGCGGGACCGCGATGGTTGCACCAAACATCGTTAGGACGTGTTGCGCTCCCAGCCCGAGTGCGAGAGGGAACGGCCTGGGCACGTCGTCCAGCGTGTATCGCATAGCCCCGGGCGCCGGGACCCCTGGAGAACTCATGTGCACCCCCTTGATGAGAGACCATGGATTTCCGCCGCCGCAGACGAACCACTCGCAGTTGAACCACGAGGAGCAAGGGAATCAAGGCGCGCGGGACCGTTACGGATCACGAGCTTTCTCCCCCGGTACAGCGATGAGACCCCACCCCCCGCGTGGCGTGGAAACTCTCTCGGTGGAAGCTATCAAACCGTCGCGCCCCCGGCCAGGATCTGAAAGGGTGAGGGGCCATGGCCTTGGGCATCACCGGAGCCGAAACGATTGGGACGGTCTTGCGCCGGCGCGCCGAAACGGTCCCGGACCGTACCTTCCTTGTCTTCGAGGACGGGCCCGGCAACGTAACCGAGCGTACGTACTCGGAGATGCACCGGCGTGCCGAACGCGTCGCCGGTACCTTCGCCTCGCTGGGCGTGGCCAAAGGCGAGACCATTCACGTGCATCTTGGGAACTGTCCGGAGTTCTTCGATTGCTGGTTCGGCGCCGCCCTGCTTGGCGCTGTGCTGGTTCCCACGAACCCCCTGCTCACCGCCGACGAGCTGGAGTTCGTTTTCCGCCATTCACGGCCGCGCCTATCGGTGACCGAACCGACTCTGGTCCATACGCTCCTCGAGGCGGAGGCCCCAAACATCCTGGTCGCCCGATCCGAAGAAGAATCCGTCGACCGCAACGGTATGCGGTCGTTCGAGCAGGCAATTCAGTCGGCGGACCCCGCGGCCCAAGTCGAGATCAACGGCCGGGATCTGGCGGCGATCATGTACACGTCCGGGACAACCAGTCGCCCGAAAGGCGTTTGCGTAACCCACTCGAACTACCTATTCGTCGGCGAGGTCGTCGCTCAGCACCTCAGGATGCAACCGGACGACCGAATGATGATCGTCCTGCCGCTCTTTCATGCAAACGCGCAGTACTACTCGACGATGTCGGCGCTCGTAACGGGCGCGTCGGTGGCGGTTGCGGAACGCTTCAGTGCATCGCGATGGTCGCAACAGGTTGCTCGCCACGGCGCGACCCTGGCCAGCCTGTTCGCAGCGCCGATTCGAATGATCCTGGCGCAAGAGCGCCACTCACTCGATGACCGGAACAAACTCCGCGCGGTGATCTTTTCGCAGAACATCACCGAGGAGCAGCTGGCGCAGTTCGAGGACCGATTTGACTGCCCGCTGCTCCAGCTCTACGGGATGACGGAGACGATTGCTCCTCCGACTCTCAATCCGCTGTACGGCGAAAGGCGCAACATGAGCATCGGTCGTCCGACCCTGCCGGTCTCCGTGCGCGTGGTCGGCGATGACGGGCGCGACGTGGCCAACGGGGAAGTGGGGGAGCTACTCGTTGCCGGCGTGCCGGGCGTGAGCCTGATGGCGGGCTACCTAAATGACCCCGACGCGACCCAAGAAGCACTCCGGGAGGGATGGCTTCACACGGGCGACAACGTCCGTGCCGACCCCGACGGCTATCTCTATTTCGTCGACCGGGGGAAGGACATGATCAAACGTGCGGGAGAGAACATCTCGGCCGGCGAGGTGGAGTCCGTAATCAACAGCCATCCCGCAGTTTTCGACTGTGCGGTGATCGGGGTCCCGGACTCGATGCGCGACGAAGCGGTGAAGGCCTTAGTCGTCGTTGCGGAGGGTGGGGAGCTCACGGCCGCCGAACTGACGGAATGGTGCGCCGCGAGGCTTGCCAAGTTCAAGGTCCCCGGGTGGATCGAGTTCGTGGACTCGCTTCCGCGGACATCGGTCGGAAAGATCCAGAAGGAAGAACTCAGACAGAGGGCGGCCCAGCTTAAGTAAGCTGTATCGCAACGGGAATCTTTGGGAGGCACATGGAAATCGGGGGACGGTACCAGTTCAAGTCCGGGCGGCAAGACGTCTGGAAGGCTCTCCAGGACCCCCAGACCCTCGCGGCCACACTCCCTGGGGTTCGTCAGCTCGAGGTCGTTGGCCCCGATCGTTACGCGGTCATGGCCGACGTCGGCGTAGGGAGCGTCAAGGGTGTCTACGATGGCTCATTCGGCCTCGAGGAGAAGAAGGACTTCGAGAATTGCCTCCTCCGCGGCTCGGCGCGCGGCTCTGCGGGTTCCGTTGAGGTTGATGTGAAAGTTCGTCTCGAAGATGAAAACGGCGGGACCCTTCTTCACTACGATGCCGACGCCAAGGTTGCCGGTCCGATAGCCGGGGTGGGGCAGAGGATGATCGGGGCGGCGTCCAAGAAGATGGCCAACGAATTCTTCGGAAGCATCGATCGGGTGCTCACCGGCGAGGCAGTGCCGACTCCGGCAGCGGCAGCAATGGAGGGTGAGTTCCCATCCGGCCAGGTCGGCAGGGTCTTCACCAAACCGCCCTCCCCGCCCGACGAGATGCAGAAGTTCATCCGAGGAATGGTCGTCGGCTTCGTACTGGCTCTGATCGGAGTGGCGTTCGGTCGGCGCATAGCCCGCAGCGATCGGTGAAGCCACCTCCCTTCACGTACCACCGTCCGGACACGCGCGAGGAGGTCGACGCGCTCCTCGCGGAGTTCGGGTCCGAAGCAAAGATCCTGGCCGGCGGGCAGAGCCTCGTCCCAATCCTCAACATGCGTCTCGCCTTCCCGGCGCACATCATCGACATCAACCACCTGAACAACGAAGACAACGAACCAAGGGAGGCTGCCAACGCGGTCGACTTCGGTCCACTCGTGCGCCAGGAGGCCGTCGAACGTTCCGAACTAGTGGCGACGAAGGTGCCCCTGCTCACCGACGCCATCGCGCATGTCGCGCATCCGGCGATCCGCAACCGGGGGACGGTGATCGGGAGCGTCGCTCACGCCGACCCGGCCGCCGAGCTGCCGGCCGTCTTGGTGGCGCTCGGGGGGACCGTAACCGCGCGCCGGGCCGGCGGCCGGCGGGAGATCCGTGCACACGATTTCTTCGCCGGACCTCTCGAGAACTCAATGGGTGGCGACGAGTGGGCCGAGGGTGTGAGCTGGCCCGTTCGGCGGGACGGGGAGGGTTTTGCGTTCGCCGAATTCGCGCGCCGGTCGGGTGACTACGCTCTCTGCGGCGTCGCAGCCGCGATGGAAGGCTCGCCGAGAACCCTTACGCTGGTCTATCTCGGGATGGGTGATGTCCCGGTTGCGCTGAAGGCCGATGGGGTCGAGTCGGACGCCGATGTCGAGGATGCGGTGGCTCATCTCGTGTCATCCCTCGATGCCGGCGGCGACATCCACGCAACGCCCCGATACAGAAGCTGGCTCGCGCGCCAACTTGGAGTAAAGGCGGCTCGGGCAGCGATGGCGAACGCGGGGGGTGAGAAGTAGCCGTGAAGGAAATCCGGCCGGGCGAGCGCACCGATCTCTCGTTGACGGTGAATGGGGTTCCCTACGAAGTGAAGGTCGAAGCGAGGTGGCTCCTGTCCGATGTTCTGCGCCATGTCATCGGACTCACAGGGACGCACGTGGGCTGCGAACACGGCGTGTGCGGATGCTGCACGGTTCTCGTGAATGGGCGCCCATCGCGTTCGTGCCTCCTTCTCGCGGTGCAGGTCGAGGGCGCCGATATCCAGACGGTCGAGGGGCTGGCCGGGCCGGACGGCGAGATGCATCCGTTGCAGGAGTCCTTTCGCCGCCACCACGGCCTCCAGTGCGGCTACTGCACTCCCGGCTTCCTCATGACCGCATACCCCTTCTACCGGCGCGCCGCGGAGATGACCGACGATGAGGTTCGCCACGCAATCAGCGGGCAGCTGTGCAGGTGCACGGGTTACGCGGGCATCGTCGAAGCTATTCGCGGCGCGGCCGAGATCGAAGCGGAAGGTACCGGATCCACAGACGAGGCCGGCCGATGACAACTCAGATGTTCGGACAGCGCGTCCACCGCAACGAGGACCCGCGCCTTCTGACGGGTCAAGGGCGCTTTACGGATGATCTCGCGCACGACGTGGCGCAGGCAGCATTCGTTCGCTCGGACTATGCACACGCGCGTATCGTCGACATCGACGTGTCCGACGTCGTCGACATCGACGGCGTGTACGGGGTCTATACGTACGAGGACCTCGAAGGTGACTTCGAGGAGCCGTTGCCGCTGTTGATTCCGAGCGACGGATTGTTCGCTCCGAGGACGCAATATGCGCTCGCGAAGGGCGAAGTGTGTTACGTGGGCGAGGTCATTGCCATGGTCGTCGCGCGCGACCGCTACATCGCCGAGGACGCGGCCTCCGCGATTCGCGTCTCGTACGATCCCCTGCCTGTTGCTGCCGATTTGGAGGCTGCTGCATCACCCGGCGCCGCTGTTGCCCACATCGACATGGAGGACAACATCAACGGCCGGCGTTCCGAGGAGAAGGGGGACGTCGACGCGGCGATGGCCGAGGCCACTCACGTATTCGAGTGGCGGTTCGAGATGGAGCGCACTGCGGCGATGCCGATGGAAACGCGCGGCATCGTTGCGACGTTCGATCACGAGAAACAATCGCTGCTGCTGTACGACTCGACCCAGGCTCCTACCGGAGTTCGAGGTGGATTGGCGCTGCTGTTCGGACTCGATCCCGACAGCGTTCATGTCGTTGCCCCGGACATTGGTGGCGGGTTCGGGATGAAGGTGATTCAGTTCTATCCCGAGGAAGTTCTCGTCCCGTGGGCCTCCAGACATCTTCACAGGACTGTCAAGTGGGCCGAGGACCGAAGAGAGGACTTCATCGGGTCCAACCACGAGCGGGGACAGATTCATGACCTCCGCGTTGGTGTCGACGAAGACGGCCGGATCGTCGCGCTCGAAACGAAATTCTTGAACGACGCGGGAGCCTACTGTTCTTACGGACTGATCATCCCGATCATTACGTCCGCTCAGCTTCCCGGCCCCTACAAGATCCCGAACTACCGATTCGAGTTCCGCAACGTCTTCACGAACAAAGTGCCCACCTCGCCCTATCGGGGCGCCGGCCGTCCGCACGCCGTCTACGTAATGGAACGCGTGATGGAAAAGCTCGCCCGCGCGCTAAACCTCGACCCGGTCGAGGTCCGCCGCCGCAATTTCATTCCGCCCGACGAGTTTCCCTATGAGGTGGGCGTTTCATTCCAGGATGGCGGGCCGACGATTTACGACTCCGGCGAGTACGAGCGTGGTTTCGACCTGTTACTCGATGCCGTCGGATACGAGAAGTTCCGCGCGGACCAGGAGGAATTCCGCCGCCAGGGCCGGAAAGTGGGGATAGGCCTCGGCTACTACGTCGAGGGAACGGGCATCGGCCCCTACGAAGGTGCGATCGTCAAGATCCTTTCGGACGGAACTGTGACCGTAGCGTTGGGACTATCGACTCAGGGCCAAGGTCACGAGACCGTGTTCGCCCAGATTGTTGCCGATGAGCTTGGCGTTCCAGTCGGACACGTCAAGCTGACTTCGGGGGATACGAGGAGGCTCGGGTACGGCGTCGGCACGTTTGCCAGCCGCAGCGCCGTGGTGGCCGGAAACGCCGTCTTCAAAGCGGCACGCGAAGCGAAAAGGCTGGCCGCCGACGTGGCAGCGCGTTCCCTCGAAGTCGCGCCGGAGGACCTGGTGTTCGAGGACGGGCAGGTGCACGTGGCCGGCGCGCCGGATAAGTCCGTGTCGCTGGGGCAGCTGGCAATCGTTTCAAATCCCCTCCGGTATGCGTTCGGAAAGAAATCGGAGGAGGCCGTGGCCCTCGCGCAAAAGGCGTACTCGAAGAGCGATCGCCCTCTGCCCGAGGGGACCAAACCCGGATTGGACGCGGCCGAGTTCTACAGCCCCATCTCTGGGGTTTTCGCCTTCGGGGCACACGCAGCGATTGTCGAGATAGATCCCGACACATGCAATCTCAAGATCCTGCGGTACGTCGTAATGCACGACTGCGGCCGCATGATCAACCCGATGATCGTGGAAGGTCAGATCCACGGCGGTGTCGCCCAGGGGGTCGGCGGGGCGTTCTATGAACGACTTGCCTACGACGAGGACGGGCAGCTTCTGAACGCGAGTTTCATGGACTTCTTGATTCCGTACGCAACCGAGGTTCCCAACGCCGAGATACTCCACACGGAGACGCCGTCGCCGAGCAACCCGTTAGGAATCAAAGGGGTTGGGGAAGCCGGCACGATCCCGGCTAACGCCGTGATCGCGAACGCGGTCTCGGATGCCCTCGGTGTGGACATCGACAGGATGCCGCTCTCGCCTCTCGATCTGTTCGAACTGATGCATCCGGAGGGAGTTGCGTGACGGCGCGCCGCATCCGGATAGGTATCGACACAGGCGGGACGTTTACGGACGTGGTGGCGGTCGACGAGCACACGGGCGAAATCGTCTCGACGAAAACGCCCTCCACACCGGCTAACCCGGCGGATGGATTCATGGTCGGGGTCACAAAGATTCTGGAGGGCGTTTCGCGCTCAGGCGCAGAAGTGAGCGCCGTATCACACGGTACGACGGTCGCGACGAATGCTCTGTTGCAGGATGACTTCGGCGGCTTGGGATTCGTGACCACACAGGGATTCCGTTGTGTCCTGGAGATAGCGCGACAGAGCGTTCCGGAGGGTTACGGGAACTCATACTTCTGGGTGAAGCCCGAGCGCATAGTCCCCTTGCATCTTGTGCGGGAGGTGCCGGAGCGCCTGGATGCGAACGGTGCCGTCGTCAGGGACTTCGACTACGACGCTGCGGTCGAGGTGGCCCGATGGTTCAAGGCGCGAGGGATGGCCGCCGTCGGCGTGTGTTTTGTGAATGCCTACGTGAATCCCGCGCACGAACAGAAGATGCGCGATGTGCTCGCGAACGAGTATCCGGAGTGTGCTGTGTCCATAAGCTCCGACGTGTTACGTGAGTACCGCGAGTACGAACGATCCGTCACTACTTTGGTTGACGCATTCGTCAAGCCGAAGGTGGCGGAGTACGTCGCCGGCATCCATTCCCGTCTCGACGCAGTCACCGTTAACGGAGGGGGAGCGGCTCCTTTCTACGTGATGAAGAGCAATGGAGGTGTCACGTCGGCCGGGGAAGTGGGTGCCCAGCCGATCACGACCATCCTGTCGGGACCCGCAGCCGGCGTTCTGGGAGCTGCGGTCGTGGCGGAGACGGCCGACTTCGACCAGGTGCTGACGCTCGACGCCGGAGGCACCTCCACGGATGTGAGTGTTGTGCGCAACGGACGTCCCACCATGACGACCGAGGGATCCGTCGGTCGGTGGCCGGTCAAGGTGCCGATGGTAGACGTCGCCACCGTAGGTACCGGCGGCGGATCGATCGCGTGGGTCGCCCCCGACGGCGGCCTCAAGGTGGGGCCGAGGTCCGCGGGAGCGGATCCGGGCCCGATGTGTTACTCGAGGGGCGGCACCGAGCCGACCACGACCGACTGCCATCTGCTACTGGGTCGCATTCCCGGACACCTGCTCGGAGGCGAGGTCCCGCTCGATCGAGACGCCTCCCGAACCGGCGTCGAGGATCTGGCGCGCCGGATGGGGTTGGACCTCGAGAGCTGTGCCGCCGGCGTCCTCGAGATCGCAGCGTGGAATCAGGCCAATGCGATCCGCCAGGTGACCGTTCGCCGCGGGCTGGACGTCAGGGACTTCGCAATGATTGCGTTCGGTGGTTCCGGGCCCCTGCTGGCGTGCCGGCTACTCGATGTCCTCGGTCTGCGCGCCGCGATTGTTCCGAGGGACCCCGGCAACCTCAGCGCGTTCGGCCTGTTGACGGTCGACGTCCGCAACGACTACGTGCAGACTTTCGTGCGCCGCCATGCGCACCTGGATCTCGACGAACTGGCCGGCGTCTACAGGTTCCTCGAGCAGCAGGCGGGTGAAGCTCTCGCTCGGGAAGGGTTCGGCGCCTCCGACACCACATTCCTTCGAACCGCGGACCTGCGTTACGTGGGCCAGGCCTTCGAGGTCCGAGTCGCGGCGCCCGGTGGTGCGGTCGGTGCCGACTTCGCCGCAGCAGCGGTGGCGGCGTTCCACGACGAGCACGAGCGCCTCTACGGGTACTGCTACCGGGCCCGGGGACCAGAGGTGGTCGAATGGGTGAACCTGCGCGTTACGGGAGTCGGGCCGATCACCCGTCCCTCGACGGCCCGCCTCGCCGAGGGAGACGGCAATCCCGATGTCGCGGTCACCGGAATGCGCGACGTTTTCTTCGAGGGCGCGTGGCACTCGGCAAACCTGTATGAGCGCGCGAAGCTCCGGGCAGGTGATGTCGTTAGGGGTCCGGCCGTCGTTCAGGAGTTCGGCTCGACTCTTCCGCTGGGCCCGGGCTTTTCCGGTCGCGTCGACTCGGCGGCCAACCTCGTCGTCACGAGGACGGAGTCATGATCGATCCCATCCTGTTGGAGATAGTCGACGGTACGCTCGCCTCGATCGAGGCCGAGGTCGAGGACGCGATCGGCCGCACCGCGCGCTCTCCGATGATCCGCGACCAACACGACTACCGGGCCGGCATTCACGATCGGAGGCTGCGAAAGCTGACCGGTCGCTCCTACTCCGCTCTCGTGCATCCCGTCGTGCGTGACTTCCCCATTGAATCAATGCGCGAGGGGGACATCTTCTTCCACAACGACGTCTACCTGTCCGAGGGAGGGATCGGGCACCTCCCAGATCTCTGTGTCACGGTGCCCGTCTTCCACGAGGGGGAGGTCGTGGCGTTCGTTCAGGCATTCGGCCACCACGACGACATCGGCGGGATGGTCCCCGGCTCCATGCCGAGCAACGCGACATCGGCGTTCCAGGAGGGGTTGATGGTGCCGCCCATCAAGCTCTATGAGGCCGGCGTGCCGAACGAGGCGGCCATTCGCATCATCGCGCGCAATTCGCGGCTCCCGGAACACATCGCCGGTGACCTCGATTCCGAGTGCGCGGCAACGTCCATGGGCGCTCGGCGTTTGGGCGAACTGTTCAAGCGCTACGGACGAGAGTCGGTAGAGGCATGCTTCGACGCACTGATCGCCCGTACGACGGAGACGTTCAAGCGGGAGATCCTCTCGAAGATTCCCAACGGGACATACGTGTGGGAGGACTATGCGGAACACGACGGCGTCGATCCCCCGAGGCTTCACACTCAGCGCATAACTCTCACGAAGACCGACGACAAGCTGGTAGTCGACTTCAACGGGACGAGCCCTCAGGCGAAGGGCCCCATCAATCATGCCGGGGACTACGCCGACGGGAACTTCCTCAAGAAGTGGCTGGCACCTATTCTTCGCAACCTGGCCGACACCCCCGAGCGAATGGCCGAACTCGATGTGAACGAGGGTGTGGTTGACCTCATCGAGATGCGCTTTCCTCCACCCGGGACACTCCTGACGCCGGTGTTCCCCGCGCCCACGAACGCGCGCACCTTTGTCGTACCCCGGCCCCTCGGTGTACTGGCGGGAGCGCTGGCGAAGGCAGTCGATGGGAAAATGCCCGCCGATCAGGAGACAATTCGCTACACAGGGCTGACCGGACTCGATTCCACGGGCGAGTGGTATCTGTACCGGGAGATCCTCGGGGGCGGATCCGGTGGTCGTTACTACGCAGACGGTTCGGACACCATCCACGTCGTGCCGGATTCGAAGAACATGCCCGCGGAGTTCATTGAAACGACATTTCCCGCACGGGTCGAGAAGTTGTCGCTCGCTCCGGACTCGGGCGGCGCGGGGAAGTTCCGGGGTGGTCTGGGCTACCTGAAAGAGATCAGGGTCCTCAACGACGCGCTCTTTCTCTCCGTTGCCGACCGCTCGATTCTGTCGTGCTGGGGGCTCAAGGGCGGCCGCGCCGGCGCACCCTTCAAGGTAACCATCGACCCGGGCGGGTCCAACGAGCGCGTTCTGACCGGTCTCGTCAACGACCACCCTGTGTCTGCGGGTGAGGTGGTTCGGATCGAGACAACCGGCGGTGGGGGATGGGGGGATCCGCTCGAGCGCGATCCACAGATGGTCCTTTGGGACGTCATTCAGGGAAAGGTGACGGGCCCCGAGGACTACGGCGTCGTGGTCATCGACGGGGAGTGCGACCTGCAGGCAACCGAGGAGCTGCGCGCAAAGATGCGCGCTGAACGCGGTGATCTCCCGTTCTTTGACCGAGGTCCCGGCTACGAAAGACTGTCGGGCGGAGAGAAGAACGCCGAGGTCGACTGGCTGTGACCGACCGCCTAGTTGTGCGGCGGGGGGCCTACTACGACTCCGTCACGTTGATGCTCGCGTCGCGCGACGCGGAAGAAGTGCCCGGCGTCGAGTTCGCTGCCGCCGTCACCGCGACACCGGTCAACGTTGGACTGCTGGAGAGCAACGGTTTCGACGTCTCACGCGAGGCGCTGACTCCCAATGACCTCGTCATCGCGATCCGCGCACGAGACGACGAGGCCGGCGATGCAGCTGCGCGGGCGGTCGAGGCGCGGCTCGCCGGCGACGGCGACTCCATCGGGGCCGCATCGGAACCCATCGCCGCACGTTCGTTTCGTTCTTCTATGCGGCGCGACACACGTCTCAGTCTGGCGTTCGTTTCCGTCCCGGGACGGCACGCCGCCTACGAAGTCGCAACCGCGCTCGAAGCGGGGCTGAACGTCTTCTGCTTCTCGGATGGGCTGTCGCTCGAGGATGAGGTTGCGTTGAAGAAACGAGCACTTGAACGCGGGCTCGTGATGCTCGGTGCCGACTGTGGGACGGCAATCATCGATGGTGTGGGGCTGGGTTTCGCGAATGTTGTCAAGCGCGGTCCCGTTGGGATCATCGGAGCGTCCGGCACAGGCATTCAGGAGGTGACCTGTCTGCTGGATGCGGCGGGCGTTGGGATCAGCCACGCGATAGGCGTGGGGGGACGGGATCTGAGCGCCGAAGTTGGTGGACTCATGACCGTTCGAGCGCTGGAGCTGCTGGCCTTCGATGACTCCACACGCAGCATCGTGCTGATATCGAAGCCGCCCGATCCGGCCACCGTCGCGGTAGTCGCCGAGGCGGCCGTCCGGACCGGCAAGCATGTCGTCATGGGGATGTTGGGCGCCACCGACGCGATCGACGTGCCCGATGGCGTGGAGCTCGTGGGGTCGCTCGAGGCGGCCGCTGCGCGCGGGGCAGAGACGGCCGGGGCACACGTAGTTACGCATGATGCCGAGCTTCCGTCTCGTCGAACCCCCGGCGCGATCCGAGGTCTGTTCGCAGGCGGGTCGTTGTGCACCGAGGCACAAGAGGTCGTCGCTCGAGCTGGTGCCGTTCCCGGAGACTCGTTCATCGACTACGGCGCCGACGAGATGACCGAAGGTCGTGCTCATCCGATGATCGATCCCACACTTCGGGATGAGGCGTTCGAGAGCGCCGTTGTCGATCCGGAGGCCGGGGCCATCATCGTCGACGTTGTTCTGGGGTTCGGAGCGCATTCCGATCCCGCTGGTGGTCTCGCCCCGCGGATCGAAAAGGCGCTCGAGGAGCGCGCCGGCTCGCTCACAATCGTGGCGGTGGTGTGCGGTACCGATCGTGATCCGCAGGATGCCGGAGCGCAGGCCCAGCGGCTGGCCGACGCCGGCGCGTTGGTGACCCGGAACGCTGCACACGCCGCACGCCTCGCCCTCGCCGCAGCGCGATGGGAGGGATGATGGGCGATTCACTTCTGGGCCGGCCCCTCCGAGTTGCGAACGCCGGCGTCGAGTTGTTCGCCGGCGAACTCGAGCATCAGGGGATCGACGTCGCGAGAGTCGACTGGCGCCCACCGATACCGGGATCGGAGGACGCCCTCGAGCGACTTGCAGCCGGTGCAAAAAGGATGTGGGCGGCCAACGATGCTGCGGTCGAAAGGCTTCAGGCCGCTCAACCCCACATCGCCGGCATCGGCACGGCGGGTGACCTCATCGACGGCATGAATCGTGCCACCTTCCTCCATGCCGGGCCGCCCATCGAGTGGGCCGACATGTCGGGACCGCTCCGCGGAGCGATCATCGGTGCCGCCCTCTACGAAGGGATCGCCGCCGATCCGGATGACGCGGCGCGTCGTGCCGCCGCCGGTGATTTCGAATTCGTACCCTGTCACGAACGGGGTGCCGTCGGTCCCATGGCAGGGGTTGTCAGTTCATCGATGCCGATTTGGATCGTCGAGAATCCCGCAGGCGGGAACCGCGCGTTCTGCACTCTGAACGAAGGACTCGGCAAGGTCCTGCGCTACGGCGCCTACGACAAGGAGGTCATCGACCGCCTCGTATGGATGCGCGATGTGCTCGCGCCGGTCCTTGCCGGCGCGCTGCACGAACTCGGCGCGCCGATCGATCTCAGGGCGATGATCGCCCATGCCCTTCAGATGGGGGATGAAGGCCACAACCGGAACCGTGCAGGCACCTCGCTGCTTCTGAGGGAATTCCAGCCCGCGCTGCTCAGCGTTGATTTTCCGCGCGCCGATGTTGTCTCGGCGGTGCGGTTCATTTCCGGTAACGATCACTTCTTCCTCAACCCGGTGATGGCCGCGGGTAAGGCGACCGCCGACGCCGCGGCCGGGATTGAGGGCTCTTCGGTAATCGTGGCGATGGCGCGCAATGGTACGGAGTTCGGAATCCGCCTATCGGGAACGGGCGACCGGTGGTTCACGGGACCGGCTGGGATCGTCGAAGGCCTCTATCTTCCGGGGTTCGGACCGGAGGACGCGAATCCAGACATCGGAGACAGCACGATCACGGAAACCATGGGGATCGGCGGGATGGCCATGGGTGCCGCTCCTGCCATCGTTCGATTCGTAGGTGGGGCACCCGACGATGCACTCCAGACAACTCGGCTTATGTATGAGATCTGCTGGTCTGAGAGCGATCACTATCTGATCCCGGCGCTCGGCTTCCGGGGAACACCGCTCGGCATCGACTGTTGTGCGGTCGCCCAGACGGGGGTCTTGCCAGCGGTCAATACCGGTATTGCCCACAAGGATCCCGGGATCGGACAGGTTGGTGCCGGATTGGTGGAACCGCCTATGGAGGCCTTTGTGGCCGCGGTCCGCGGCCTCGCGGCAATGTCGTGAAGCGTTTCACGGCATCTCTTGTCGCGAAGCCAGCACTCGACGTCTTACGCGATGGGAACGCTTCGGGAGTAGTAAGGGGAGCCGGAGATGCGGCAACCTACATCGATGCCGCCGGCTTCGTTATCGCAATAACCGGGCGCGATGTTCCGGCCATGCCCAACGGTATCTCCGTCTCGCAACGGGGCGGCCTTCGGGTGTTCGAGTCGGGATCGAAGGTTGAATTCGGTCCGGAGGGGGTCTCCGGCGCGGATGCGGTGGTCTCCTTCGGCGGCCGCCGGATCTGGAATCCACGAATCCGCCAATGGCGGAATCCCGAGGGACTCCGTGCCATTGGCAAGGGGATCTGGCGGAGGCTTCTACTTGCCGGCGCCGACGATCCAACCGGGATGGTCGACTCGCTGACGCGGGCCGGCTACGAGACGGCTTCGGGTGACTACGGCCGGGACGGACTCGAGGCTCTGTTCCGCTCGCTTGGCGATCGAGATGTCGAGTTCATCCGGCGCGCCGAACAACTGCTGATCGGACGGGGGCCGGGGTTGACGCCCGAAGGAGACGATTTCCTAGCGGCCGTCGCGTCCACCGTCTATGCGAGCGAACCCGCGATGGCCTGGAGTGAAGGTCTCGATGCCTGGAGATCGGCGATTCTCCCGGCCGGCCTCCGGGACCGCACGACGGCTCTGTCGGCCACGTTGCTCGAGCTCGCCGTTCAGGGATTCGTGTCGGAGCCGGCGCAGACGTTGTTCGAGCCCGAGGCATCCTCCGATGTGTGGCTCGACGCGCTGCGGCGGCTCGAGAAGGTCGGCCACGGAACCGGCCGTGCGTGGGCCGCGGGTTGCGCCGCAGCCGCCATTCTTCTGATGCGCTGAGGCTTCATCAGCGAAAGAACAGATTCACGGACTGACGAACTTACGGACAACCGTGACTCGGGGGACAAATCGCTCGCACGAGGTCGCACGCTCGCGAAAAGAGAAATAGAGTACCCGGGTTGATGAAGCGGGGGGTAGGGAAGGAGGTGGGCGGAAAACTTAGCGATCTCTACGCGCAGCTTCGCGCGCGTCCGTTGTTGTCGTATCCATAACTAAGTTCACTGATGAACCCTTGGGGGGTGTTGTGAGTTTGCGACGACTGAAATATCTGGCGCTCTTTAGCGCCCTTGCTCTAACGCTGATTGTGGGATCGCTTCCGGCGATAGCACAACCAATGCCTGACAGCAGCGACAACATGACCTTATTGTTCAATTCGCCCAGGCCATCCAGTGCAACGAACTCGGATCTCGCGTTCAAGGGGAACTTCGTCTACGCCGGGACGTACGACGGATTCAGAATTCTCCAGTACGCGTCCGGCAACCAGGGAAGGCAGCTGGTTCACTTCCTGTGCAACGGTGCTCAGGGTGACGTGTCCGTTTACAAGAACCTGTTGTTCCGGTCTGTGGACGCCCCGCAGTCAAATGACACATGCAACAGCACCAATGTGACCGCCAGCACACCGGGTATGTTCGAGGGGATCCAGATCTTCGACGTCAGTGACCCTGAGAATCCCGTTCATGTGAACTCCGTTCCGACGGACTGCGGGTCACACACCCACACGCTGGTTCCCGATCCGGCGAACAACCGGGTGTTCGTGTACGTGTCCTCCTATCCTCTCGGCAACGCGGCTCTCGGACCGAACTGTCAGCCGCTTGCGACTCCTGGAGGCGGTCACGGGAAGATCTCCATAGTCGAGGTTCCCCTGGACAACCCACAGGCGGCGACCGTGTCGCCCTACTTCCTCGATGAGGGCACCGAAGTTGGGGACTATCTCGGGTTCCAGTTCACCGCTTGCCACGACATCAGCGTGTTCACGGCACTAAACCTTGCGGCGGCCGCATGCTTGACAGAGGGACAGGTGTGGGACATCTCGAATCCGGCCGAGCCTGAGTTCCTCTACCGGTACGACAACCCGAACATCAAGCCGGAGAACATCGACCTGTTCCACTCCTCCGCGTTCAGCTGGGACGGCAGCATCATCGCCTGGGGTGATGAGTCGGGCGGGGGCGGTGCCGCGAGGGGCGTCGATCCGAACGACAACCAAGGTCGGGTCTGGTTCACCGACACTGAGACCGGTGAGGACCTGGCGAGCTTCAAGCTGCCAAGATCGATTACGACCTCTCCGTGCACGATGCACAACTTCAACTTCGTGCCGAACAGGGCCGGAAACAACATTCTGGTCTCGGCTGCATATACCGGCGGTACCACCGTTGTCGATGTGGACGCTTTGATTGCCGGTGCCAGTGAGGCGGACGCCGAAATTGGTTTCGCGATCCCGCCCGACTCCAACACGTGGTCGT
>OCZV010000271.1_pt1 | contig 19085 bp, 9 predicted proteins | sample 1539051 | NCBI WGS metagenome assembly OCZV01 (sample SAMEA3113581, study PRJEB22503) | soil metagenome
GGGCCTCCTCCTCGCTGAGACCGTCGAGGCAGTCGTGCAGCGACGCCCGGTACTCATCGATGAGCTCGTCGATCCGATGTCGGAGATCGTTGGCCCAGTGGCCCGGTGAATCATCGAGGAGCGCCATGCGACCACGCTAACGACGTCGCCCAGCGAGCGGTCCGGTGCTCACGCCGCCGTTCTCCCGGCCTGCCCCCGACCGCGGGGTCGGCGGCAGGCTCGCGAATCGTGGGCGTGGGTAGGAACTCGCAGCGACGAAGGGTTGCCGCTCTTGCTCACGTTGGACTCGGCATTCCGCAGAACTCGCTGGTCCATGCCGACCCTCAGGTGCAAGAGCAGGTGCAATACGCCAGCCGATCCGGTGGACGCAGCGTGTCTGAGTGGACGATCCCGCCGACGGAAACCAGCTCAGCCGACTGCAGGCGACGTCCTGGACGATCGGTCGCCGTCCCCTAAGCGGTAGGCCGCAGGTTCGAGTCCTGCCGGGGGCACTACCGGGGGCACGACGAAAGTGCTGGTAGAGCTGTTTACGGTTGGCACGGCTGAGTCTGGGACCTTGCGTGGGACCCAAGTGATCGGCGGTGATCACCTCCCTCGTCGTGACAATCGCCGTCGTGCTGATCGGTTGTCGTGCTAATGCGATCGAGCACCGCGATCGTCTCGCCTTCCGAGCGAAAGTCTCCTGACGGAACGGGCTGCGGACCCCGGCCAACTGGGTGATCGAGCCGCTGGTTGAATGCGGAAGCACCGATCGGTGCGCGGCAACGGTCGCCGCGACGAGGTCGTTCTGTGGCGGCGTTCTGTATCGATCGTCCTAGCGCGGATCGAAGCCTCCTTATGTCAAGGGCCGGTTCTTGGGCGCGTTGAAGCCTGCCCCGGTGTCGGGGCGGCGGGCGTAGCGTTGCCGTCAGCCCGGGGAGTGACTGGTCCGAAGAGCCGGTGTTCAGGGTTCAGCCGGCCACGCTGGATTGAAGAGTCGTCCCTGGTTGTCCTCTCGGGCCCGCTCGATCAGCGGCGGCCGGGGTCGACCTGTAGCTGGCGCCACACGGCGTCGCGGATGCGCCGCTTGAGCGCTCGCAGCGCTTCTTTCTTGGACTTCCCTTCGGGGTGTTGCTCGGCAGCTGCTTGACCGGGCCCCGTAGGCCGTGGCCACCTCGCCAGCCGAGCGGCCTTCGACAACGACAGCCGTGGTCACCAGACGCGCTTTGGACACCCCGCAACATGACGCACCCCCGCCGCACACCGGGTGGACCCGTCCGCTATGTCTTGAAGGACCTGTCCGGGATGTCCTGAAGGAGCCAATGCCGATGGCGCGCTCCCGTGTCGCCCAGGCTTGGAGGCGTGCGGCCTACGGGCACGGCGTGACGCGGAGGTAGTCCCGGCACTCCTGCTCGGTGAAGCCACGGGTGACGCGCTCGCGGGCCAGGTCCTGGAACTCGTCGATGGGGAGCAGGTGCAGCGCGGTCGTGCCGTCAGGGCTGGCCGTCGCCAGCAACCGGCCGTCGGGGCTGAAGTCGACGCCGCTGACGAGGTTGTCGTGGCCGACCAGCTTGAGCAGCTCCCGGCCGGTGGCCGGATCCCAGAGCTTCGTGGTGGCGTCGTCGCTGGTGGTCGCGACCTGGGTGCCGTCCGGGCCGACCGCAATCTGGGTAACACCGGCGCGATGCCCCCGAAACGTGATCCGCTCTGCCCCTGACGCCAGGTCCCAGACCTTGGCCGTGCCGTCATCGCTGGCGGTGACGAGCATCCCGTCGGGCCCGAAGGCGAGGCCCGACACCACGCTCGTGTGACCGAGGAGCGTGCGCCGCCGCTTGAGGGTCGCCGCGTCCCAGACCTCGACGGTGCCGTTCTCCCCTCCGGTCACGAGGAGACGGCCGTCGGGGCTGTAGGCGACGGCGACAACACTGCTGTTCGCCCGGAGCACGTCCGTCTGTTCGCCCGTGGTGGCGTCCCACGCCCGTGCCGTGCCGTCCCAGCCTCCCGTGACGATCCGGGTGCCGTCGGGGCTGAACGCGATCGCCCGGACCGTGTCGAACGGGTGGCGGTCGAGCGTGAACAGCAACTCGCCCGTGCGCACGTCCCACACCGGCGGAGCCTCGGTCAGGTCCGACCCGGCGGCGAGCTTGGCGCCGTCGGGGCTGAACGCCACCGTCGTGAGCTTCTGCTCGGGGCCGGTGAGCGTGATGACCTCGTCGCCGGTCTCCGCGTCCCAGATGGTCACGCCCGCGGGCTCGGCCGGCGCGGCGAACGTCGTGCCGTCGGGGCTGAAGGCGACGCCGGCAAGGATGAGCTCGACGCTGGGAACGGTGAGCCAGTCCCGGGCGCCGGCCACGCTGATGTCCCACACGCGCGTGGTGTCGTCGCGCCCGCTGGCCAGCAAGCGGTCCCCGTCAGGGCTGAAGGCGACGCTAAGGAGGCCTCCGCCGGTGGGGCCCGCGAGCGTCAGCAGCTCCCGTCCGGTCTCGACGTCCCACACCCTGGCGAGGGCGTCGCTGCCGACGGCGGCCAGGCGGGTGCCGTCGGGGCTGAAGGCGACGGCCTCGAGCGAGGACGGGCCCGCGAAGGTCTGCAGCAACGCCCCCGTCTCGGCGTCCCAGATGCGGGCCTCGGCGTCGACCGATGCCGTCGCGACGCGCCGGCCGTCCGGGCTGAACACCGCCGACGTGACACCCCAGGCATGACCGGCCAGGGTGACGACGACATCGCCCGCGGCGAGGTCCCAGATGCGCGCCGTCATGTCCCCGGCGGTGACCAGGCGCGACCCGTCGGGGCTGAACGCCGCACTGAGCACCAGGTCCGTGTGACCCGCCAGCGTCATCTCCTCGGTGCCGGCGGCGACGTCCCAGATCCGCACGGTTCCGCCCTCGCCCCCGGCGGCCAGCCACCGGCCGTCGGGACTGAACGCCGGGCGCGTGACGACCGCCTCGTGGCCCCGCAGGACGTGGCGCTCCTCGCCGGTTGCCGCGTCCCAGATCCGCACCGTCCCGCTCGTCCCGTCGTCGTGGATGGTGGCGACGAGGCGGTCGTCGGGGCTGAGGGCGACGCCCCCCGGCGCGCCCCCCGGCCCCCGGAGCACGAGCAGAGCCTCACCGGTGTCCGCGTCCCACACGGTGGCGGTGCCGTCCTCGCGGGCGGACCCGCCGGTGACGAACCGGGCGCCGTCGGACGAGACGGCCAGGCCGAACCCGCCCTGCGGCACGGTGCGGACGATCCGCGAGCTCTTGACCGCCCGGTGGAGCGCCTCCTCGGCCTCGCGGAGGACGACCCCGTCGGCCCGGCGGGTCACGTCGACGGCCTCCAAGGCCAGCAGGATGCTGCGCTCGGGGTCCTGGTCGAGGCTCGCGACCGCGGCCGCCGCCAGCTCCCGGGCGGTGGCGGCCCGGGCCTCCTGCCGCGCCTGCTGCCGCTGGTCGAGCGCCAGGGCGGTCAGCCCCGACGCGACGAGGGCCAGGGCGGCCAGCACGGCGACGACGACCCGCAGCCTCACCAGGGACCGTCGCTCCAGCGTCCGCTCCCGCGTCGCCCGGGCCTCCTCCGTCGCCCGTTCGGCATCGCGCCGCGCCACGCTGGCCTCGAGGTAGTCGCGTTCGGCATCGGTCAGCGCCAGGCCCGAGGTGTCCATCCAGGTCTCGAACCGGCGCAGGCGGTCGCCGCGTAGCAGGAAGCTGGCGTCCCGACCCGACTCGACCCACTCGCCGGCGTCCGCGGCCAGCCGCCGATGGGCCCGCACATCGTCGCGCGCCGCTTCGATCCAGCCGTGGAGCCGGGCCCACTCGCGCAGCAGCGCCTCGTGCGCCACCTCGACCGTCGGCCCTCTGGTCACCGGGTCGCGGTCGAAGGTCAGCAACCGCCGCGCGCCGAAGGCGTCGACGGCGGCGTCCATGGCCTCGGGCGCCACCTCGAGGGCGCCGAGCTCGGTGCGCGGCACGCGCCGGCGGGTGTCCTCGCTGCCCTCGTCGCCCAGCGTGACCAGCCGAAGGAAGAGCTGCCGGGCGGCCTCCTGGCCCGGCGGGGGCAGCCTGCCGTAGAGGTCCTCCGCGCGCCGCGCCAGCGCGCCCGAGACGCCGCCGACCGCGTCATGGGCGTCCAGCGTGAGACGCCCACGGTCGCGCCGCTCGAACAGCTCGGTGAGCGCGTACTGCAGCAACGGCAGAGACGCCGGCTGGTCGGCCACCTCGGCCACGAGCGCAGCCACGAGCGCGGTGTCGACGCCGACCCCCACGGCCTCGGCCGGGCCCGCGATCGCGCGCTCGAGGTCCCCGGGCGTGAGCGGCGTGACGGTGACGGTGCGAGCCTTCATCAGCTCGGCGATGCCCGGGTGCGAGAGGGGCCGGTCGTAGAGATCGGCCCGCAGCGTGACCACGACCCGCACGCGGCTCCGCGGGTCCGTCGCCGCGATGGCGAGCGCGCTCAGGAACCTCGCCCGCTGATCCTCGTCCTCGACCAGCGTGAAGACCTCCTCGAACTGGTCGATCACCACCAGCAGCTGCGCGGGCGGAGTGGGAAGGATGTCGGCGGCCACGCGGAACAACCCCGCCCCGTCCTGCTGCAGCCGCTCGACCAGGCCGGTCAGCGGGGTGACGGCGATCCGGGTCAGGGCGGCCGCCAGCTCCTCGAACGGGTGGGCGCCGGGGTGCAGCTCGACCACGTACCAACCGTCCGAGCCCGGGACGGCGCCCCGCCGGAGCGCGGGCACGAGACCGGCTCGGACTAGCGAGGACTTGCCGCTGCCTGAGGGGCCGACCACGGCCAGGAACCGGGCGCCGTCCTCCGGTTCGCCGATGCGGGTGATCAGCTCGTCGACCAGTCGGTCGCGCCCGAAGAAGTCGGCGGCGTCGGCCTCGACGAACGGCCGCAGGCCCTTGTAGGGGTTGCGGGCCTCGACCCGCGCGACCTGCGAGGGACGGGGGCCGGCGACCGGGGCGAGGGCGTCGCGCAGCGCGCTGGCCAGGGCGACCGCGTCGGCGGGTCGCTCGGCCGGGTCCTTGGCGGTCGCACAGGCGATGACGTCGTCGATCGCCGGGGGGAGGTCCGGGCACCACGCACGGAGCGACGGGAGCGGCTCACGGGCGTGCCTGTCGATCAGCGAGTCCGGGGACGTGTCGGCGAACGGGTGACGTCCCGTCAGGGCCTCGAAGGCGACGACCCCCAGGCTGTAGATGTCGGCCCTGGGCGTCACGGCCTCGCCCCTCGCCTCCTCGGGTGATAGGTAGGCCGCGAGCGGGCTGGGGGTGCCACCGCGCCCACCGAGATCGGCCGCGGCGAGCTCCTTCGCGATGCCGAAGTCCGAGAGGTAGGCGTTCCCCTCCTCGTCGAAGAGGATGTTGGCGGGCTTCACGTCGCGGTGGACGACAGCCTGCCGGTGGGCGGAGGCGAGGGCGAGGGCCACGTGCTCGATCAGCGGCCCGACGCGGTCGGCCGCCAGCGCGCCGTGGGCCAGCGCCTCCCGCAGGCTGCCTCCCCGCAGGTAACGCATCACCAGGTAGGCGCCCTCGGGCTCGCGCCAGTAGTCGTAGAGGGGAACGATGTGGGGGTGTTCCAGGCGGGCGACGAGCTGGGCCTCGGTGCCGAATCGCCGGATGAACTCGGGGTGGTTGGCGAGCCCGGGCCGGATGATCTTCACGGCCACCTCGCGACCGACCTCGGGCTGGAACGCCCGGTGGACCGTGCCGAAGGTGCCCTCCCCCACCCGCTCGATCAGCCGGTAGCCGCGCAGCGGCTGCCCGACGACGTCGAGCGCGGGTTCCTGGCGGACGACCTGCTCCCGCAGGCGCCGCAGCTCGGGCGAGGGGTCGATGCCGAGCTCGGCGGCGAGCGTCTCCCGCACGCGCCGGTAGGCGTCCAGCGCCTCCCGTTGGCGGCCCGAGCGGTAGAGGGCGACCATCAGCTGGCCCGACAGCCGCTCCCGGAACGGGTGGCGACCGGCCAGTGCCTCGACGTCGGCGACGAGCTCCCGGTGCCGTCCCAGGGCGAGCTCCGCCGCGATCCGCTCCTCGCTCGCCGCCAGGCGGAGCTCCTCGAGGCGGACGACCTCGGGCCGCAGCGAGGGCTCGTCGGCGAGGTCCTCGAGGGCCGGGCCCCGCCACAGCCCGAGCGCCGCCCGGTAGGTCCCGGCGGCCGCAGCGGGATCGCTCGCCGCCCGGCGCCGCGCCTCGCCCACCAGGGCCTCGAACCGGGCGGCGTCGAGCTCCTCGGGGGCCGCGTGCAGCACGTAGCGTCCCGCGTGGCCTTCGAGACGATCGGAGCCCAGGGCGCTGCGCAGGCGGGAGACGTAGCTCTGGAGTGAGCCGCGGGCGGTCGGTGGCGGGTCGTCGCCCCAGACCTCGTCGATCAGCTGCTCCTGGGTGACCGCACGGTTCGCGCGCAGGAGCAGGTGAACCAGGACGGTGCGTTGCTTCGGCCCGCCGAGCGAACAGGCCTCGGACCCGTCGATCACCTCGAGCGGGCCGAGGAGCCCGAACTCCACCGCCCAAGCGTACGCCCACGTCACATAGGGTGCGAAACCCCCCGGACCCGTCGCACTGCCCGAGTCTGGACCGTCCTACAAGAGTTCTACAAGCCGCCCTCGCAAGCCTCTCCTGCGGAGCACCCGCGACTCACGCAGCTCCGGCCCGATCTCAAGGAGGCACCATGAAACGACATCTGCGAAGGGCGCTCGCCATGCTGGCGGTCGGCGGCGTCACCGCCGTGGCGGCCGTCGCCGCGGCTCCGGGCGTTGCCCAGGCCACGCACTTCACGGATTGGAACCCGGCGGAGCCGGTGCCGAACGTCAATGACCCGGTGGCTGCCGACGGCTGCCCCATCGAGTCGCCCGACGGGCTGAGCCTCTATATCGCGTCGACGCGCGGGCCGGGCGGGGACAATGACATCTGGGTGGCCACGCGAGCGGACAAGGGCGCGGAGTTCGGGGCGGCGACGATGCTGCCCGAGCCCGTGAACAGCGACGCCCAGGACTTCTGCCCCACCCCCCTGAGCGGCATGTCCCTGCTGTTCGTGTCCGACCGTGGCGGGACCGACGCCTACGGCACGGTGGCGTGCGGCGGCGGCGACATCTACCTCACTCGGAGAAGCCCCGCCACGGGCGAGTGGCAGGCGCCGCGCAACCTGGGCTGCGCGCCCGGCGGCCCCAACGGCCCTGGCACCGAGTACGGGCCCTCCCTCGTGGAGACGGACGCCGGCACGCTGCTGTTCTTCTCCAGCGGCGGCGTCGTGGGCACCAATACCCAGGACATCTACTCGAGCCGGCAGGAGGCCGACGGCAGCTTCGGTGCCCCTGAGCCGGTGACCGAGCTCAACTCGGCGTTCGACGATGCGATGCCCAACGTGAGCAAGGACGGACGGGAGATCGTGTTCACATCGAACCGCCCCGGCGGCGAGGGCCTCTTCGACATCTGGTCGTCGACGCGCAACAGCGTCTTCGAGCCGTGGTCATCCCCGGTGAACCTTGGCACGGCGATCAACACCGCGGCGCCGGAGACGCGACCCTCCCTGTCCTGGGGCGGCGAGCGCCTCTACTTCGGCCGCGCCGGCGACATCTACGTCAGTCAGCGCAGCAAGCGCTGAGCCACGTTCATCCGGCGGGCGGACGAGCCCATGGTGGGGTGCGCCGACATCCGGCGCACCCCACGGCGCGCCACACGCCGTGGCATCAAGGCCCCATGGATGGTCAGCACGCACCCACTCCGCCCAGGAAGGCGTTGCCAGGAAGGATCGGGTCGGCCACATCGCCGGACGGCGATGTGAGGGTGTGAAGGTCGGCGAGGACCAGGAAGTCGGAGCCGTCGCAGTTCCAGACCACAGCCGACACCGATCCGGGTGAGAGGGACGGCAGGAGCTCGACGGAGCCGGCGTCGAGATCGACGACTGCGAGCAGTGTCGGCCCTCGTCGTTGACAGTGCTGGCCTGCTCGGCCCGTACACGAACGAGAACCGTCGCCGACGTGGGACCGGCGGTGGGCAGCGGGCCGAAAGCCCCGGGATGGCGGGGTTCCACAGCGGCTCGAGCAACCGGACCTCGACTCTGGTCGCGTCGATCGCTTCCGACGGCTCCCTCGTGAACCTAACGCCGGAAAGGGATACCGCATAGCTGGCGATCCGCGATGCTGCTTCGGATGCGATTGCGCACCAGAACGCGCGCTCAGATCGTCGGGGTACAGCGCACAGAACCGGTAAGGCGGCCGTACTGGACGCACGCGGAACCGGCGATCTGGCGTCGCTGGTCGCTCACCGAGGAACTCCAGAATTGGGATCCAGACCGGCCCTAACGGGATGGCCATGTGCTGCTTGGCGCAGGAGTCGGTGGCCGAGGCCGTAATGGGCCTTACGCGGGACCCAAACTCAGGCGATGGCCACGGACTGGGACGCACTCACCGGACACCGCCGCCGAATCGCTGCACGTCAGCGGACCGGAGCGCACGCCCCGGACGGCGCGATGGAGTCTCCTAAGCGGTAGGCCGCAGGTTCGAGTCCTGCCGGGGGCACCGCCGCGCAGTCGCTCTACCAGGGCTTTCGTCGTTTGCGACTGCGGTGCTGGTGGCTGAGGGGTGTACCACGCGGTGTACCGAATTGCCCCAGTACCTTCTTCGGGTACCTTTCTCACGCCTCGACTGTCTCTAGTGCCCGGCTCAGGCCGGGCCGGGAACCTGCTCGGTCTGTTGGCGCTCGACAGGCTCGTCCCCCGCCGAGCATGCCCGTCGTCTCGCGGCGGAGCGGATCCGCACCGGCGTCGCCAACCGGCCGCCCTGCAATCAGCATTCTGTCGCCAGCGCCCTCATTCGGCCGTGACGATCCTGGCGCCGCACGCAGCGCTGACGTCGCCGGGCGTCGATGTTCTGGCTCGGGGTGCTGGTCACGAGTGGACGGTGAAGGCCTGTGCTCGGCCCCGACCGAATCGACAGATCGAGTAGTCCCGGTCGAAGGCGATGGCCTCGTGTACGCCGAGCCGGATCTTCGCGGACCAGCTGGTGCGATCGACGATGGAGAAGTCCTGGGCTGGGAACGCGGCTCTCGTGGCTGCGGCGGCCTCGACGTCGGAGAGGAGGAGCGTGTTCTCGATGCGCGCGATGCCGGCGCGGATGCTGTTGACCAGCTGTTCGGCGACGTCGGGCCCGAGGCGACTCGCAGCCAGGTACCAGGTCTCGATCAGGATGTGGTCGGTCGTGATGAGTTGTCCGGTGAACTCCTCGAGGCGTGCGGCCGCCCGGGCGTGGCTCGCGTCGTCGCGATCGGCTGCGGCGCACCAGGCGCACGTGTCGACGAAGACCGTCACCGCGCGGACGTCTCCCGGTCAGCGACCGCCTCGGCGACGGCGCGCTTGCCCTCGCGGGCGATGTCGCTGCCGCCCGACCGGCCGATGCCGATGATGGCGGCCGGCGACGGCTGGGGTTCAATGCCGATGAGGTCGTCGTCAACGAGGCGTCGGATGTACTCCGCCATCGTGATGCCCAGACTCGCGGCTTTCTGCTTGACCCGCGCGTGCTGCGCGGCGTCCAGCGTGATCTGCGTTCACAGGGGCTACGGGCGTAGAGCCGCCCTGCCGTGGGGCCGGCCGACCTCTCGGGGCGGCAGACCGCATCGGGGTAACTACCCCCGATGTAACTACGCCGATTGTAACTACACCCTTGTTCTCTGTCACACCCCCTGCGCAGAATGGGCCGCATGGGGTCCGGCACGTCCGAGGCGGAGCGGCTTCGCCTCTACGCGTACGCGACGGCGCCGGAGGCGAGCAGCTACATCGCGATCATGCGCCTGTTCGTCGGGGCGCTGGTCGCCGAGTGGTCGGCGCACGATCTGGTGGGGCGTGGCGTCGATCTGCCGGTCGAGGTCATCGACCAGCGGCTGCGCTACCTCGAGCAGAACGGCAACCTGCTGGCGAGTCCCCGTGAGGTACGGGTCACCTCCATCGCCGAGTACCAGCGTCAGCCGGCCCGCTACACCGCCACCAGCCTGGGCGTGCGGGTGCACCGTCAGGTCGAGGAAGTTCTGGCAGCGGCTGGGGGCGCCCGGGAGGTGCCACGCGAGCTCCTCGCCGCCGTCGGCCACCGGCTGACGACGCTGGCCGCCCTATCGCCGGCGGAGGTCGCCGCGGCCGACCCCGCCCAGATGGCCGAGACCGTCTCCACGGTGTTCCTCCAGTTCGAGACCTTCGCCGGTGCGGTCACCGACTTCTACAGCTACGTCGGCTCCGTGCTCGCCCGGGCCGACCTCGACGACGAGGAGTGGCTGGGGTTCAAGCACCTGCTGCTCGACTACCTCGAGACGATCGTCGAGAGCGTCACCCGCCACACAGCGGCCATCCGGTTGGCGCTCGACCGTCTCGAACCCATGATCCCTCTGGTGGTCGAGCGGGCGGCGGCCGCCGACCCCGCCGTCGAGGCCCTGCGGGCGGCGAGCCCGGGAGGGGACGGGGTCGAACGGGCCCGGGGCCGCACCGTCGACGACTGGGCCGAGCTGCGGGCCTGGTTCGGCGCACCCCGCGACCGGTCCTCGGGCTCCCAGCAGCTCCGGGCAGCGGCGGTCCGGGCCGTGGGGGCGCTGCTCGCCAACGTCAAGCGGATGAACGCCGCCAGCAGCCGCGAGACCTCCCTGCGCCGTCACTTCCTGCGCCTCGCCTCGTGGTTCGACACCGCCACGCCGGACGATGCCCACGTGCTGTTCACGTCCGCCTTCGCCCTCTACGGCGCCCGCCATCTGGGCGTGACCCTCGACGCGGAGGTGGCCGAGGCGTTGCCGGCCACGACGAGCTGGTGGCGGGCGCCAGCGGCGCCAGTCCCCGTGAGCCTCCGCGAGCGGGGGGATCGCAACCCGCGGGGTCGGGTGGTCCGGGTGGCCGATCACCGTGCCCAGAAGGAGCGGCTCGTGGCCGAGCGGCGCCGGGAGGCGGAGCAGCGGGAGCAGGCCATCGCCGAGCTCCTCGCCGTCGGCAACCGGTTGGACGAGGTGCGCCTGTCGGTGCCGGCGCTCCAGGTGCTGGTCGAGCTGCTGGGGCGGGCAACGGCCCGGTTCGGGCCGGAGCTGGCGGGCGTCTCCGCGGGTCTCGTCGACGCCAGCGTGGTCCTGTGGGTCGAGCCTTCTGACCGTCCCACGAAGGTGCGGAGCGTGACCGGTGACCTGACCGTCGACGGGTTCCGCCTGGCGGTCACGGCATCGGATCAGCGCGCGCCAGACTGGGCCGCGGGTGAGCGCGCCGAGGGGGTGGCGGAATGACGCCGTCGGCGACCTCCACCCGTGAGGGTGCCGAGCGGCAGGACGCGCTGCGGCTGCTCCTGCGGCACCCGCTCGTCACCGCCGACGGGCCACACGCCGAGGCGTACCGGCTCGTGCGCCGCCACCGTGACGACCTCGGCCGCGACCTCCGCCAGCAGCTCGGCTACCGCCTGGTCGTCGAGTCCGGCTTCGCCCGGCTCTACAAGGCGGGCCTGGGCGCTGGGCGGGCGCGGCAGCTCCGGCGGGCCTCGGGTTCGCCGTTCTCGCCCCGTGCCTACGCCTACCTGGCGTTGTGCTGCGCGGTGTTGCTGACCGGCCGCCAGCAGGTGCTTCTGTCGGGACTCGTCGAGCAGGTCCGCAACGCCGCCGCCGAGGCCGGCGTCGACCTCGGCGACGACAGCCAGGCCGACCGGCGGGCGTTCGTCGCCGCGCTGCGCCAGCTCGTGGCCTGGGGGGTGCTCGTCGAGGACGACGGCACGGTCAGCGCCTTCGCCGACGACGCGTCCGCCGAGGCCCTGCTCTTCGTGCGCCGCGACCTGGTGCGCCACCTGCTTGCCGTCCCATTGCGCGAGGTCGAGACCCCCGACGAGCTCGTGCGCCTGGCCGCCGAGCCCGGGGTGGGCGCCGGTGCCCGCCACCGGGTGCGCCGCCTGCTGGTGGAGGAGCCGGCGGTGCTCGCCGACGACATCGACGACGAGTCGTGGGCCTGGCTGCGCCAGTCGCAACGCCGCGAGGCGCGGACCTTCGCCGAGTTGTTCGGCCTCGAGCTCGAGATCCGCGTCGAGGGGGTGGCAGCCATCGACCCCCGTGACGAGCTCACCGACGAGGCTTTCCCGCGTGGGGGCACCCTCGGCCACGCCGCCCTGCTGGCCATCAGCGAGCTCGCGCGCCGGCTGCGACCCGAGACCCCGACACGTGACGAGGTGACCGCCACCGTCCCCGTGCCGGAGGGACTGCTCGACGAGGTGGTCGCCGGGCTGCTCGAGCGCCACCGGCGGCGCTGGAAGCAGGACTACGTCGACCATCCCGAGCGCCTGCCCCGCGACGTGGAGGACCTGCTCGTCGCCATGGGCCTCCTGCGCCGCTCTGCCGGAGGCGAGCTGCGCCTAGCCGCCGTCGCCAACCGCTACGCGCCCGAGGTGGTTGCCCCCGACACGCTCGCGTTCGAGACCATGGAGACCCTGCCATGACCACCCAGCTGTTTCCCGGCGCCGCGGTCGGCCCCGCGGCGCGCCCCGAGCCGGTTGCCACTGACAACGCCCCCGAGGGCCGGTGGGTGCTGCACCGCGCCGGCATCCTCAACGTCTGGCAGTACGACCGCGTCGAGCTGCGCTTCGCGGGCGGACGGTTGCTGCTGCGGGGCAAGAACGGGGCGGGCAAGTCCAAGGCGCTCGAGATCCTGCTTCCGTTCCTGTTCGACGGCGACACCCGTCAGCTCGATGCCACCGGCCGTGACCGCACGACGGTCACCTGGCTGATGACCGATGGCCGCCCCAACGGCAACCACGTCGGGTACGTCTGGCTCGAGCTGCGCTGCGTCGATCCCGATGGCACCGAGGCGTTCCAGACGCTGGGCGCCGGGCTCAAGGCGTCGACCGCCGCTCGCCGAGCCGACGCCTGGTTCTTCCTGACCGACCGTCGCGTCGGCGTGGACCTCGACCTCGATGCCGCGGGCGAGTGCCTGTCCATCGACCGGTTGAAGGAGGCCATCGGCGAAGAGGCCGTCACCACCTCGGGGGCCGAGCATCGGCGCCGGGTCGGGCGGCACGTCTTCGGCCTGTTCGACGACGCCCGCTACCGCAATCTGCTTCACCTGCTGCACCGGCTGCGCGATCCCAACATCGGCAACCGCGTCGAGGCCGGCGAGCTGGCGAACGTGCTGTCCGATGCGTTGCCGCCGATCGACGAGCGTGTGCTCACCGAGGCGGCCAGCCACTTCGACGACCTCGACGCCATCCGCGAGCAGGTCGAGCGCTCGACGCGCACCGCCCAGGCTCTCGGCCAGTTCCTGGGCGTCTACCGCGGCTATGCCCGCACCGTACTGTCACGGCGCGCCGCGGCCGTCGAGCAAGCGGAGGCCGATCGGGCCAGGGCCGCCCGCGCCACCCGCCAGCTCGTCCGTTCGCTCGATGAGGCCCGCGAGACCGCCGCACGGGCAGAGGCGACCCTCGCCGCCCACCGGCGCGAGCGCACCGAGCGCGATGCCGAGCGTCGCGAGCTCGAGCGAAGCGAGGGCTATCGGGCGCACCAGGACCTCGCCGACCGCCACGAGCGGGTCGCCGCCCTCGACGCCGCGGCGCGCACCGCGGAATCGGCCGCCGAGCGTGCCGAGGCCGCGCACCGGCGCGCCCTGGCCGAGGTCGGCGCGGCCAACGACGACGTCCGCCAGTCGCTCGCCGCGGTGGGTGACGCGGGGACCGCCGCCGCCGGATGGGCATCCGATGCCGGGCTTGATCCGGCGCTGCTCGGTTCCCAGGTGGTCCCCGGGACCGGCGGTGATCTCGACGGGGCCGCGCTGGCACAGGCCGACGAGCGGGCCCGCGCCGCGCGCACGCTGGTCGACGTCCGGCGCCAGCGGGCCGCCGACGTGCGCAGGCTCGCCCAGCGGGCGGAGAACGCCGAGCACGACGCGGTCGCCGCGGAGGAGCGGGCCGCGGTGTCCGAGGGCGAGGTCGATCTCGCGCGGGAGCAGGTGGCGGCCGCCCGCGCGACGCATGCTCACGCCGAGCAGGCGTGGGCCGACGCCGTCACCGCGTGGACGAGCTCGGGCACCGCCCCGACCGTGGACGTGAACTGGGGCCCGGTGGTCACCCGGCTCGCCGCCCGCGAGGGCGAACCAACGTGGGAGGCGGCCGTTCGCCGGTCGGTGGCCGACGCCCTCGCCCCGGCGCTGCACCGTGCCCGCCAGGACGCCGCCGCCGCCGATCTCGACGTGGCGGCCGCCGAGGCTCGCCTGGCCGAGAACGAGGCGCGCCTGGCCGAGGTCGAGGCGCAGCCCGAGGCGCGCCCTGCGCCCGCCCGCCACCGCGACGCGGAACGCGACCCCGCCGCGGGCGCCCCGTTCTACGAGCTCGTCGACGTCGCGCCGGGGTTGGACGCCGGGGCCGCCGCCGGCATCGAGGGCGCCCTCGAAGCCGCCGGCCTGCTCGACGCGTGGGTCCACGCCGACGGTCTGGTCGTGCATCCCGACACCCGCGACACGTTGCTGCGCGCCGACGCTCCCCCCTGCCCCGACGGTGTCGCCACCTTGGCCGACGCGCTGGTGCCGTCGCCCGCCGCGGGCGGCCCGGTAGGTGGCGACACCGTCGCCCGCGTGGTCGGCGCCATCGGCCTGGGAGAGCAGCCGCGTGCCGCTGCCTGGGTGACCCCCGGGGGTCGCTGGTCGCTCGGCGTTCTGCGCGGCGCCTGGCGCAAGGACGCCGTCGAGTACCTCGGCGCCGCCGCCCGCCGGGCTACCCGACAGCGGCTGCTCGCCGAGCTCCGTGACCAGGTCGCGGCGTGCCGACGCGACGTGGCCGACGCCCGCAGGCGAGCCGACGCTGCGGCCCGGCACCGCGACGCCGTCGAGGCGTTGCCCACGACGCTGCCCGCAACCGACACGCTCGACGAGGCGGAGCGCGAGCTGCGCGGTGCCGAGGGCGCGCTCGCGGCGGGGCCCGCCATGACGACGACCGCCGGAGGGCCGAGAGCGCCAGGTCCGCCGCCAACCGGCTGGCAGCGGAGGTGGCCCACGAGGCCCTCGGCGACGGGCTACCCGTCACCGTCACCGGCCTCGACGATGTGCTCACCGCCCTGGCCGAGCTGCGCGAGGTGCTTGCCGACCATCACCGGGCTCTCCGTGACCTTGGGCGGGATGTCGCGCGCCTGCAGCGCATGCGTGGCGACGAGTCTGATCGTCGCGCCGAGGCCGAGACCTCCGCGGTCGAGGCCCGCCACCGGCGCGCCGACCACGACACCGCCGCCCACGAGCTCGCCACGCTGCGCGAGGCGCTGGCGTCCACGGTCGACCGTGTCCTCGCGCAGCACGCCCAGGTCATGGCGCGCCTGACCGAGCTCGAGGAGTCGCTGCTCCCGGCGGCCGAGCGCGCGCTGCGCGACGCCGACACTGGGCGCGCCATGGCCGAGGCACGTCTCGGCGAGGCCCGCGGCGTCGAGGTCCGGGCCGCCGCCACACTCGGCGCCGCCGGGCAGGCGCTCGAGGCGGCGATCGTGCTCCCCGGCGTCATGCTCGCCGCCGCCGGCCGCGACGTTCACCAGCGCAGCGACCTCGTCACCCCCGACGCTGCGGTCGAGCCCAACCAGGCCCATGTCGCGCTCGCCGTCGCCGTGGCGGCACTGGTCGACGGCGACGACGAGGTGACCGACGGCACGATCCTGTCGCGCTACGACCGCCTCAGCGACGCGCTCGCGGGGGGCTATGACACCGCCATCGACGAGCACGACGGCGTCAAGGTCGTCCATGTCGCCGACGACGGCGGCCGCCAGCCGATGGCGGTGGTGGCCGCCCGGCTGGCGGACGAGGCCGAGGCGGCACGGGGACGGCTGGCGGCACGCGAGCGGGAGGTGCTGGAGCGGTTCCTGCTGCGCGAGCTCGCCGACGAGGTGCGCTCCAAGCTTCTCGATGCCCATGACCTGGTGGCCGGCACCAACCGCACCTTGGCGGGGGTGTCCACCTCGCACGGCAAGGGCGCCCATCTCGAGTGGAAGCTGCGCGACGATGCGACAACCCCAGCCGGCGTGACCGCCCGCCTGCTCGTCGACGACCTGCGCGACGAGGCCGCCGACGCCGAGCTCCGCGACGCCCTGCTCGCGTTGATCGACGCCGAGCGCGCTGCTGACCCGACCGCCGGGTACGAGCAGCACCTGCGCGCCGCGCTCGACTACCGGGGCTGGCACCGGTTCACGGTCAAGGTCACCGACGCCGCTCGGCCCGGTTCCTCGCGCACGCTATCCAACCGGCTCGGCCTGTCCCAGGGCGAGCAACGGGTGCTGTCGTACCTGGCGCTGTTCGCCGCCGCCGCGGCGCACTTCGAGGCGATCGCCCGTGACACGCCCACCGTGCCCAGGCTGCTGCTGCTCGATGACGCGTTCGCCAAGGTCGACGAGCCCACCCACGGCCATCTGCTCGGTCTGCTCGTCGGCCTGGGCCTCGACTTCGTGCTCACGAGCGAACGGATGTGGGGCTGCTTCCCGTCGGTGCCCAGCCTGGAGATCTACGAGGCCGTACGCGACCCGGGCCATCCGGGCGTCGCACTCGTCCACTTCCGCTGGGACGGCCGCCAACGGCACCTAGTCGGGGTGTGACGACGGTGATCGCGCTCGACCGGCCCGGGTTGGGGCGGCTCTGGGACCACGTCGCCGAGCGCCTGCAGCGCAACGGGCTGCGGCCGTCGGGAACACTGCGGCTGGATGCGCTGGATCGCGACGAACGTCACGCCCTCGCTGGCCTCCTCGGACGACCCGTCGCCACTGACAGGGTGACCGTGGATCTGGCCGAGCTCGACTGTCGGCTCCGCGGCCGAGGGGCGGGCGCCGGCCTGGTGGCAGCCGCCGAACATCTCCGGGGCCCGCTCGTCGACCGGCCGGGACGGCGCAACGCCCGCGCCGAGGCCGCGGCCCGAATCTGGGCCACCGGGCGCCGCACGCTCGACGACGTCGGGCTGAGCGCGGCCCCATGGATCGACGCCTGGTTCGACGACCTGCGGCGCGCCGGGACGCTCGCACGCGTCCCGGTCGAGCGCGCCGAGCGAGCGCTCGCTGCCGCGGTCCGATGCGTGGCCGCTCTGCCGCACCTCAGCGGCGACCGGCCATGCGGCCGCGGCGAGCTCGCCTCGCTCGTCACCGGCGACGCCCACGGGCTGGACGACGGTCGCTTGGTCGCCACCATCGTGCTCCGGGCGGCGGGCGCCATCACCGGCACGGCCTACCCGTCGAGCCCGGCGGACCGGCGGGCGCTGTGGCGGGCGGTGGGGGTGCTCACCGACGAGGTCTCCACGACGGTCCTCACCGCCGGCCTCGGCTCGACCGGTGGATGCTGGCTCGACGAACGCACCCACGCCGGGTGGGAGTCCCACCTCACCGCCCGCGACCTCCGCCGTCTCGATGTCGCGGCGCCGGCCGACGGGGTGGTCCACGTGTGCGAGAACCCGCGTGTGCTCGAGGCCGCCGTCGATGCGGGCTGCCGCCGGGCACTGGTCTGCACCCAGGGGCAACCGGCCGTGGTCGTCACCACTCTGCTGGGGCAGCTCAGCATCAGCGGTGCCGAGCTGCGCTATCACGGTGACTTCGACTGGCCCGGCATCACGATCGCCAACCTGCTCATCGACCAGCACCGGTGCCGACCCTGGCGGTTCGCCGCCACCGACTATCTGGACGCCCTGGCCAGCTTGGCACCGATCGTCGGCGAGCTTCCGGCTCTGGGCGCCGGCCGGGTGGAAGCGTCCTGGGATGCGGCGCTCACCGTGGAGATGGCCGCCGCCCGTCGCGCCGTGCACGAAGAGCTCGTGCTCGACGACCTGCTCGCCGACCTGTCCCGAGCCTGAGGCCGCGTTGCATGCGGACATTGCGTGCCCGGGGGGGTATCCGCGTCCGCGTGGACGGCGGCCCCTATGGTCGGCGCGGTCTCGTACTGCAAGCGGGGAGGCAGCGGTTGTGAGCACACGGCGCACCGGCAAGGCCAAGCAGCGAGCTCGCCGGGCGGCGCGTTCGTCGTGCAAGCCGGCGGACGACTCGCTGGCCGTCTTCGACGGCCTGATCCGGGAGATCCTCCACACCCAGGGCCGGGACGTCTTGGGTTCCGGTGATCCCCTCCAAGCCGAGATGTGGGCGAGCTTTCTGGTCGGTCTCTTCGGCAGCCACCCCCTCATCGGCGAACCTGACACCGTGGCGGCGCTCGGTGGGCGGTTCGTGTCAGTGGCTCGGCGGACCGGCACGCCAGTGACCGGGATGTCGCTGAGGGCGATCGCGGCTGTCGCTTCCGGCGGGCTGGCCCGACAGGCGGTGACCGCGGCCCGAGGGTCGGCCGCCCTCGGTTCCTCGGCGCCCGCGTGGGTTGAGCTGATCGGCACCGCCGAGCCGACCGGGGCGTGGCGGGCCACGGATCTCTGCGGCGATCAGGACAGCGTCATGGTCGGGTTCAGGTACCCCGATGGCGCCGAACACAGCATTGTCGTGCTGATCGATCACGCTCTGGGCGGCATCGCGAAGGACATCGCCGTGCTCGGCCCCCTGGAGCAGGTCGCTGCCACGTGGCGCGGCCTGTCCGAGGTCGATCTGGTGGATGAGCGAGCCGAGATCGCCGCCGGGCGGGTCGTCGCTGCCATGGAGTTGACGAGTGTCACCATCGATGCACCGGTGGGCGAGGACTACCGGGACTATGAAGCGCTCGCTCGGGCACGGCTGGAACCCATTGCGGTCGCTCCGACCGGCACAGGTCCGCTCGACCCCGACGAGCGAGAGGCGCTGGTGCGGGCATTTCTGGCCGATCCCGCGGGGTCCCGTTACGCCCACGATCCGGATGCCTGGTTCCTTCTCGATGTCATGGTCGACTACCGCTGTGACGCCCAACGTCGTGACCCGTTGCGCTGGAGTGCCGGGGCGGCGCTGTTGTTCCTGCTGGATTTCGTTCCTCGCAAGATCACGGCGGATCTCGACAACCTGGCCCGGTTCCCGGAGGTGTTACGGGCCTGGGTTCCGTGGGCTGCCGAGCGCGCCGGGCTGCCAGCGTCGATCGCGGAGGAGACCCTCAAGGTGATCGACGACGTCGAGCCCGAATTCCGGGGCGCCACCGCCGACGAGGCCAGGTGGGGCCCGGCCAAGACGCTCGCCATGAGCATGCTTGCCGATGGTGTCGACCCCAGCGATGTCGATGCCGCCAATGCC
>OCZV010000272.1_pt1 | contig 19029 bp, 18 predicted proteins | sample 1539051 | NCBI WGS metagenome assembly OCZV01 (sample SAMEA3113581, study PRJEB22503) | soil metagenome
GAGAACCTGGCGTACTTCTCTTACTACAACGCTGGATTCCGGGTCGCTCGGTTCAGCAAGAAGGGCATCACCGAGGTAGGCCGCTTCATCGACGAGGGGGGGAACGACTTCTGGGGCGTCTTCCCCATCGGAGATGAGACGGTTGGCCATGGCTACTCGGCACCGACAAGCGGACCGAACCCGCTGGTGTTGCTAAGTGACCGAGACTTCGGTCTCTACATCGTCAGGTACACGGGCTCGGCGACGTAGCTCGCGGAACGAAGGAGGGCCCCCGGAGAGTGATCCGGGGGCCCTTCCCTATCCCATGTCTGGCCTTCAACCGACGTGGATCAGGCCCCACGCCGCCGAAGGGGCCCCCGTGAGGAAGCGGGCCGACTTGCTTGCGGAGCGCGGCCCGTTCTAGACTTCCCGCCGCTCCACGGGGCTTCCCCCCGACGGACACGGCGGCAGAGCCAGCGGGGAGGTGATGCGCCGAGCCCGAAGACTTGGCCCATGGACGCCTCGAGACCGGAGCGAGTAGCTCCGGAACAAGCGAACCGGGAGGTGATCGATGCAAGGACTGGTCAGATTCGTCCTGCCGAGCGTACTGGCGCTCGGCCTGGCCACATGGGCGTTCCCCGCCGGGGCAACCCATAACGCCGACAGCCATTCCAAGATGACCGAGGACTTCACGTCCCCGAACCAAGCCACCAACTCAGACCTGGCGTTCTGGGGCGACTACGCGTTCGTCGGCTACTACACCGGCGGCGCCGGGTTCCCGCCCGGCACCGGGCCTCGCGGCGGCGTCCGGATCTTCAACATCTCGGATCCTGCCAGCCCCAGCCTGGTACGCGATTTCGCGTGCGACGGCGCGCAGAACGACCCCATCCTGTGGGACCGCAACGGCAACGGGGTGCCCGACCTGCTACTGCTGGCGGTCGACACCACGATGGCCAATCCGAACTGCGGGGCGCCACGCGTTCCCGGTGGCACCCCCACCGGCTGGGAGGGCGTCCGTGTCTTCACGATGAGCGACGACCCGGCGAATCCGTTCCAGACGATCACGCCGGTGGACATGCAGTACGCCGACTGCGGCGCGCACACGATCACCGCGTGGACCGGCTTCGCCGAGGACGAGACGAACCCGCGCCTGATCGTCTACATCTCGTCGTACCCACTGGGGGCCGGACCGACCTGCGGTGACACGGAGTTCGCGAACACCGCCAACCCGTACGACGAGGATCCGCCCACCGGCCCGCTGCACGGCGTGATCCAGGTCATCTCGGTGCCGCTGAACAACCCGGCGGCCACGACGGAGATCGCCTCGCCGCGGATCACCTATCCGGGCGATCCCGACGGCAGGCAGGAGTGGTGCGAGAAGGGTCTCTGCAGCCCGGCCTTCGAACCGGCCGCGGTGGCCTGCCACGACATCGTGGTCCACATGGAGCACAACCTGGCCGGTGCCGCCTGCGCCGAGCAGGGCCAGGTGTGGGATATCGATCCCAACACCGGGATCCCGGACACGCTGAACCCGGTATCGGTCGGTGACGACGAGGTCAGCTCGGGCGGCACGGGCCAATTCCCCGGGGCCGTCGACTTCTTCCACTCGGTGATGTTCGACAACGAGGGTGAGGTCGTGAACTGGGTCGATGAGTCCTTCGGCTCGGGCTGCCCGACCATGACCACCTATCAGGCCCGGCCCTGGAACCCCACGGGCGGGTCCCACAAGACCGGAAGGATGTTCTTCTCCGACATGGAGGGCAATTTCCTGAGCGAGTTCCACGTCGGAGACGTGCGGCCCAGCACAGCGGCGGGCGAGTACTGCTCGGCCCATATGGGGATGGCCGTCATGGGCATCCAGAAGGACCTCTTGGTGAATGCCTGGTACACCGGTGGGGTCGACGTCATCGACTTCACCGACCCGTCTCAGTTGGAGGAGGTGGCCTGGTACGACCCGGTTCGGAACTCGGGCTCGTGGTCCGCGTACCCGTACACGGGACCGATGTACAGCACCGGGCCCGGGATCCCCGTCTACGCGTCGGACGGCGTCACGAACAACGGGCTCGCACAGGGGATGGTGGTCTACCGGACGATCGTGCAGAAGCCTGGTAAGCCACGGCTGGTCGATCACCTGAATCCGCAGACGATGGACTGATTTCGGTCCACAGCAGCGAAGGAACCGGCCCCCGGGATCCCCGGGGGCCGGTTCTCGTCTCCTGGCCGAGGGGCCCCCGGAGGGGGCAGGGGGCGATTTGCCTGCGGAGCGCGGCCCGTTCTAGACTTCAGCCGCTCCACGGGGCTTCCCCCCGGCGGACACGCGGCAGAGCCAGCGAGGAGGTGGTGCGCCGAGCCCCTACGTGGCCCTTGGACACGGACCGGAGGCATCTCTCCGGGACGATTCGAACATTTCCCTCACGGAGGTGAGTGAATGCGACCGCGAGCACGATGGATCCTTTCGGGCGTCTTGGCGCTCGGGCTGGCCACCCTGGCCCTCCCGGCGGGGGCCGACCATAACCAGGACTCCCACAAGAGGATGTTCGAGGAGTTCACCTCCCCGAACGGCAGGACCAACTCGGACTTCGCGTTCTGGGGAGACCACGCGTTCTCCGGCTACTACAGCGGCAGCGACGCCACCCCGGACGGGGGGGTCCGGATCTTCGACATCTCCGATCCGGCGGCACCGACCCTGGTCAGGGACTTCAAGTGCGACGGCCTCCAGGCCGACCCCATCGTCTGGGACCGCGACGGCAACGGGGTGGCCGACCTGCTGATGCTGGCGGTCGACCGCACCATGGCCGCGCCGGAGTGTGGAGCTCCTCGGACGGCCCACAACGACCCCAACGGCTGGGAGGGCGTCCGGGTGTTTGAGATGAGCGACGACCCGGCCAGCCCCTTCACCACGATCACGCAGGTGAAGGCGGTCTACACCGACTGCGGTGCCCACACGATCACCGCATGGCCGAAGCACGACGAGAGCGGACTGCTCGTCTACGTCTCCTCGTACCCGCTGCGGCCGGGGCCGACGTGTGGCTCCATCGCGCCCGCATCGGGCATCCCGCCGTACCAGAACGTGGCCAACCCGTACGACGAGGACCCGGGGAGCCCGAACAGTCCCCTCCACGGCGTGATCCAGATCGTCGACGTGCCGTTCGCGAACCCGGCGGCGGCCAACGAGCTCGACGTGCAGCCGGAGATCGTCTACCCCGGCGATCCCGATGGCATCAACGATTGGAGCGAGCGTGGCCTCGCCGCGCCGGGCGTCCTGGAGCCCGCCGCGATCGCCTGCCACGACATCGTCGTCCACGTGGAGCACAGCCTGGCCGGCGCCGCCTGCGCGGAGCAGGGCCAGGTCTGGGAGATCGATGAGGATGGGATCCCGGACACGCAGAACCCGATCATGATCGGCGACGATGAGTTCAGCTCGGGAGGCACCGGGGACATCCCCGGCGCGATCGACTTCTTCCACTCGGTGATGTTCGACAACGACGCCACCGTGGTGAACTGGGTGGACGAGTCGTTCGGGAGCGGGTGCCCCCCGATGACGCAGTGGCAGGCCAGGCCCTGGCACCCGGCCTCGCTGGAGCAGAGCGGGAGCATGTTCTTCTCCGACCTCGCCTCCGGCGAGTTCCTGAGCGAGTTCGCTGTCGGAGACGTGCGGCCCTCGTCGGCACCCGGCGAGTACTGCTCGTCGCACATGGGCATGGCGGTCATGGGCATCAAGCGGGACCTGCTGGTCAACGCCTGGTACACCGGCGGGGCCGACGTGATCGACTTCACCCAGCCCAGGCGGCTGAAGGAGATCGCGTGGTACGACCCGGTGCAGAACTCGGGCACCTGGTCCGCGTACCCGTACACGGGGCCGATGTACAAGACGGGCCCCGGTATCCCCGTCTACGCGTCGGACGGCGTGACCAACAACGCCCTGGCGAAGGGGATGGTGGTGTACCGGACGATCGTCGAACGGCCCGGGAAGCCACGCCTGGTGGACCACCTGAACCCGCAGACCATGGACCACATGGGCTAGCGACGATGGAGGAGTAGCGCCGCCAGGCACGCGGCAATCGAACCGGCCCCCGGCAACGGGGGCCGGTTCCAGTTCGGAGCGGGGTCGGCCTGAGGACGGATCGTCCGGGTCGCCCGACAGGCTGATCCCCCTACGCCGGATTCCCTCTTGTAGGGGCCACCTCGACCCTCGACCATGGGGATGGCTGTCCTGCCCGGTCGTCGCCCGCCAGGCTCAGGAGGGACCTATGCTCTCGTTCCGCCGCATCTCGTTCATCGCGGCCATCGCCCTGTCGTTGTCCGCCATCGTCGTCCCGGCGGCTGCGCATCCGCCGGTGGTGGGAGTGGTGCCGTCCACCGTCAGCGACAGCGCGGCGCCCGGGGCCACGATCAACGTGGCCAAGACGGTCCACACGCCTGTGATCCCACCGACGCCCGACATCGTGCTCCTAGCCGATACCACGGGGAGCATGGGCCCGGCCATCTCGGACGTCCAGGCCGACCTCACCGACATCGTCGGCGACATCACCCTGGCCCAGCCGAATGCCCAGTTCGCGGTGGCCCAGTACAAGGACTTCGCTTGTGCCATCGACGCGTTCGCCTTCAACCTGGACCAGGCCATGACCGCGAACACCGCGGCGGTCCAGGCCGCGGTGAACTCGTGGACGGCCCCGCCGGGGAGCGGCTGTGACACCCCCGAGGCCCAGCTCAACGCCCTGTTCGAGTTGGCCACCAGCCCCGCGGTCGGGTTCCGGACCAACTCCACCAGGATCGTGGCTTGGTTCGGGGACGCGGAGGGCCACGACCCCAGCGGCGGCCACACCCTCGCCGCCACGATCGCCGCGCTTCAGGCCGCCGGGATCCGGGTGGTGGCCGTGGACGTGATCACTCCCGAGGCGACGTCCCTGGACGCCACCGGACAGGCCACGGCGATCACCACGGCCACGGGAGGAGTCCTGCTCACCGCCCCGACCGGCGACGACGTCTCCTCGGCCATCCTGGCCGGGATCAGCGCCGTGCCCGTGACCGTGTCCCCGTCGGTGGGGACGTGCGACCCGAACCTGTCGCTCTCGTTCACGCCCGCGTCGCAGATGGTCACCAGCGGTGAGGACGCCTCCTTCACCGAATCCATCCAGGTGAGCCCAGGTGCTCCCCAGGGGACCACCCTGTCGTGCACCGTGAACTGGCTGATCGACGGCAACCAGGTCCTCCTGCCGGACGGGTCGCCCGACCCCGCCTTCATCCAGACGATCGATATCGATGTCCTCGACGTGACCGCGCCCGAGGCGAACTGCCTGCCCACCACGAATCCCGGCGGCAAGAACGTTCCGCCGGCAGGCGACAACCCCAAGGCGGGCCAGAACCCTGACGGCTTCTACGAGCTGACCGCCACCGACAACGTCGATCCCGATCCGGAGGTGTTCCTCGTCGACCTGGGGAGCGGCACCGTGTTCGGGCCGTTCGACAGCGGGGTGAGGATCAAGTACACGCAGGCACCGGGAGCGACACCTAGCCAGAAGCCCATCGGCGGGCCGGGCAGCGCCGTGCAGTGGCACATCACCGGCCAGGGCGACGCCGCGGTGTTCGCAGTGGACGACGCCGGGAACGTGTCGGACCGGGTCCTCTGCCTGGTCCCGCCACCGCCGAAGTAGCCAGGCTCACGCCGAACCGAACCCCGCCGCCGAGCGCCGGCGGCGGGGTTCGCTCGTGTGTCACCCACCACCGTTGTTCGAGGCGAAGGGGGCGGCCGTGCCAGCCCCTTCTGATTCGCGGGGACCTACCGAGTTCCGTGCTCGGCCCGCATCAGGGCGCGGGCCAGCTCGGCCTCGGCGTCGTCTTGGCCCTGGAGCTCCTGCGCCCGGGCCCGGGCCGCGGCCACGTCGACCTCGGAAGGAAGCACCGCGTGCTCCGCCAGCACGTCGACCCGGGTCTCCTCCTCGCCGGGCGTCACGTGGAGGAAGCCCCCGTCGACGAGGACCTTCCCGGTCTCGGTATCACCCTCGACGAGCCGGACGGGAGCCACGGCCAGCTCGATCAGCATCGGGGCGTGGTTCGCCATGATGCCGACCTCGCCGTCCACCCCACGGGCCACCACCATGTCCGCGTTCCCCGCGAACACCTCGCGTTCCGGCGAGACCACCGTGACCCGGAGCGCTGCCACCTACTCCCCCTGCTTCGCCAGACGCTCGCCCTGGGCGACGGCCTCTTCGATGCCGCCGACCATGTAGAAGGCCTGCTCCGGCAGGTGATCGAGCTCCCCCTCGGCGATCATGTTGAACCCGCGGATCGTGTCGGCCACCTCGACGTACTTCCCCTCGATCCCCGTGAACTGCTCGGCCACGAAGAACGGCTGGGACAGGAACCGCTGGATCTTCCGGGCCCGGGCCACGATCAGCTTGTCCTCCTCGGACAGCTCGTCGACACCGAGGATGGCGATGATGTCCTGGAGGTCCTTGTACCGCTGGAGGATCTCCTGGACCCGCCGGGCCACCGCGTAGTGCTCCTCGCCGATGTACCGGGCGTCCAGGATCCGAGAGGTCGAGTCGAGCGGGTCCACCGCCGGGTAGATCCCCTGCTCCACCAGCGACCGGGTCAGCACCGTGGTGGCGTCGAGGTGGGCGAACGTGGTGTGCGGGGCCGGGTCGGTGATGTCGTCGGCCGGGACGTAGATGGCCTGGAGCGAGGTGATCGACCGGCCCTTGGTCGAGGTGATCCGCTCCTGCAGCTCGCCCATCTCGTCGGCCAGCGTGGGCTGGTACCCCACCGCGCTCGGCATGCGGCCGAGCAGCGTTGACACCTCGGACCCTGCCTGGACGAACCGGAAGATGTTGTCGATGAACAGGAGCACGTCCTGCCGCTGGACGTCCCGGAAGTATTCGGCCACCGTCAGCGCGGCCAGCCCCACCCGCAGCCGGACCCCCGGCGGCTCGTCCATCTGCCCGAACACCAGGGCGGTCTTCCCGATCACGCCGGTCTCGGTCATCTCCCGGATCAGGTCGTTTCCCTCGCGGGTCCGCTCACCCACGCCGGCGAACACCGAGACGCCACCGTGCTGCTCGGCGACCCGGTGGATCATCTCCTGGATGATCACGGTCTTCCCCACACCGGCGCCGCCGAACATGCCGACCTTCCCGCCCTGCACGTAGGGCTCCAGGAGATCGATGACCTTGATGCCGGTCTCGAACATCTCGGTCCTCGGCTCGAGGTCCTCGAACAGCGGCGGGTCCCGATGGATCGCCCACCGGTCCTCGGCATCCACCGAGTCCGTGTCCAGCGGCTGGCCCAGGACGTTGTACACGTGGCCGAGGACGTTCGGCCCCACCGGCATGGCGATCGGGGTGCCGGTGTTTCGTACCGTGGACCCGCGCACCACGCCGTCCGTGGGGCTCATGGCGATGGCCCGGACGGTCGACTCCCCGATGTGCTGGGCCACCTCGCACACGATCGTCTGGGTGTCCCCCTCCAGGGTCCGGTCCAGCTCGAGGGCCGTGTTGATCTCCGGGAGAGACTCCGGGGGGAACTCCACGTCCACCACCGGCCCGATCACCTGCACGACCCTGCCGGGCGTTTGTCCGTTCTCCGTGTCAGCCATGCATCACTCCCCTGACGCCTGGCGGAGCGCCTCGGCCCCGCCCACGATCTCCATCAGCTCTGTGGTGATCTCCGTCTGACGGGCCTGGTTCGCTTCGCGGGTCAGCCGGCGGATCAGGTCCTCGGCGTTCTCCGTGGCCGCCTTCATGGCCCGCCGCCGGGCCGCGCTCTCCGAGGCCGCGCACTCGAGCAGCGCGGCGAAGATCAGCGCGGTGACGTACCGAGGCAGGAGGGCGTCCAGCAGCTGCGCCGGCGCCGGCTCGAAGATGTACTCGGGCCGCGGGCGGCCCCGGGTGGCCTCGTCGCCGGCGACCTCCTCGGGAGCGATCGGCACGAACCGCCGGTCCACCGGCCGGAGCGTGAACGCCGACCGGAAGTCGGTATACACAGCGTGGATCTGGTCGACCCGCCGGTCCAGGAACGCCTCGATCAGCCGCTCGGCGATCCGCTCGGCGTCCGGGTACGAGGGCACCTCGCTGAACCCCGACCACGCGTCCTCGATCGGGGTCTGCCGGAACCGGAAGTAGCTCTGGCCTTTCCGCCCCACCACGAACAGCACCGGCTCGATCCCGTCGCCCCGGAGGCGGCCGAACAGCCGCTCGGCCCGGCGCAGCACGTTCGCGTTGTACGCGCCGGCCAGCCCGCGGTCGGACGTCATCACCAGGACCGCGGCCCGCGCAGCCGGCTCGCGCTCCTCGAGGAGCGGATGGACCAGGGCCCCGGTCTGGCGAGCCACGTCCTCCATGGCCTCGGTGAGCCGAACCGCGTACGAGCGGATCTGCTGTACGCGGCGCTGGGCCCTGGCGATCCGGGCCAGGGCGATCTGCTCCATGGCCCGGGTGATCTTCATCGTCGACTGGACCGAGCGGATCCGGCGCCGGATCTGGCGGAGCCTGGCCCCCATCGGCTACTCCTCCTCGTCGGGCTCGGGCTCGCCGATCCGCTCCCAGCCGACGTCCTCGCGGCGCGCGTCGATCGGCCCGCCTCCTGGCCCCGCGCCGGTCGGCGCGGCCTCCTCGGTGGGCTGGAACGTTCGCTTGAACTCGACGATGGCGTCCTTCAGCTTCGCCTCGACCTCGTCGGGGAGGTCTCCCTCCTCGGTCAGGTGTTGCCCGACGTCGGGGTTCCGCGTCTCCATATACCGGAGGAGCTCCTCCTCGAACCGCTTCGCGTCGGCCACCGGCACGTCGTCGAGGTACCCGTTGGTGACCGCGTAGATCGAGATGATCTGGTTCTCGACCGACATCGGCCGGTACTGCGGCTGCTTCAGGATCTCCACGACCCGGGCGCCCCGCTCCAGCTGCGCCTGCGACGCCTTGTCGAGCTCGGAGCCGAACTCGGCGAACGCCTCCAGCTCCCGATACTGCGCCAGGTCGAGGCGGAGCCGGCCGGCCACCTGCTTCATCGCCTTGATCTGAGCGTTCCCGCCGACCCGGGACACCGAGATCCCCACGTTGATGGCCGGGCGCACGCCCGCGTAGAACAGGTCGTTCTCGACGTAGATCTGCCCGTCGGTGATCGAGATCACGTTCGTGGGGATGTAGGCGGAGACGTCCCCGCCCTTGGTCTCCACGATGGGGAGCCCGGTGAGCGAGCCACCGCCTTCCTCGTCAGAGAGCTTGGCACACCGCTCCAGCAGCCGGGAATGGAGGTAGAACACGTCGCCCGGATACGCCTCCCGGCCGGCGGGACGCCGCAGGAGCAGGGAGACCTCGCGATACGCCTCGGCCTGCTTCGACAGGTCGTCGAACACGATCAGGGCGTGTTGGCCGTTGTACATCCACTGCTGGCCGAGGGCCGACCCCGCGTACGGGGCGATGTACTTGAACGACGCCGGGAGCGAGGCCGGCGCGTTGACGATCACCGTGTACTCGAGGGCCCCGTTCGAGTCCAGGGCCTCCAGCACCTCACGGACCGTGGAGTCCTTCTGGCCGATGGCCACGTACACGCACTTCACCTGCTTCTTGGGGTCGCCCGTGGCCCAGGCCTCCCGCTGGTTGATGATGGTGTCCACGGCGATGGCCGTCTTCCCGGTCTGCCGGTCCCCGATGATCAGCTCACGTTGCCCCCGCCCGATCGGGGTCATCGCGTCGATGGCCTTGACGCCGGTCTGGAGCGGCTCGTTGACGGGCTGCCGCATGACCACCGACGGTGCCTGGATCTCGAGGACCCGCTGGGCTTCGGTCTGGATCGGGCCCTTGCCGTCCAGGGGTCGCCCTAACGGGTCGATGACGCGGCCCAGGACCCCGTCCCCGACCCCGACCGACAGGATCCGACCCGTGCGCTTGACCGGGTCGCCCTCCTCGATGCCTTCGGGGTCGCCGAAGAGGACGCACCCGATCTCCTCCTCCTCGAGGTTGAAGGCCACGCCGTAGATCTCGTGCGGGAACTCCAGGAGCTCGTTGGCCATCGTGCTCGGGAGGCCCGTGACTCGGGCGATGCCGTCACCGGTCTCGGAGACCCGGCCGACCTCCTCCCGCTCGGTCTCGGGCCGAAAGGACTCCACATGTCGCTGGAGCGCCCGGGCGATGTCCTCCGGATCGATGAACTGCTCAGCCGGTTCCGCCACGGTTCACACCTCGCTCAGTCGCTCTCGGGCCAGCTCCAACCGCCGCCGGACCGATCCGTCGATCACCTGATCCCCGACCTTGGCCACCACGCCGCCGACCACGGTCGGGTCGACCACCACCTTCAGCTCGACCTTCCTCCCCGTGGCCCGCTCCAGAGCTTCGGCCAGCCGGTCCCGGTGCCCGGCGTCGAGTGGGACCGCCGTGCGCACCTCGGCTACGGCCGACTGCCGCTGCTCCGCGGCCAGGGCCACCAGCTCGTCCACGATGGCCCCGAGGTCCCGGGCCCGTCCCTGGTCGATCACGAAACCCAGCAGGTTCAGCGTGACCGGGTTGGACCGCTCCCCCAGGACCTCCGCGAGCACCGCCCGTTTCCGTTCGGCCGGGAGTCGTGGGTCGGTGAGCGCGTCCCGGAGCTCGTGCTCGCTCTCGAGGGCACGGGCGAAGCGGAAGAGCTCGTCCTCGACCTCGTCAAGGGCGTCCTCAGCTTCGGCCACCGAGAACATGGCCCGGGCGTAGCCCCGGATCTGCTCCCTCCGGGTCACTCCTCGGCCTTCCGTCCGCGCTGGCGCGTCGGCTTGGCGCCGCCGTTCCCCATCGCAGCGACCTCGTCGATGTACTCCTCCACCAGCTGCAGGTGTCGCTTCTTGTCGAGGCTGGCCCCCACGACCCGAGCGGCCAGCTCGACCGACCACTCCGCGAGCTGGCTCCGCAGCTCCTGGATGGCCCGGTCCCGCTCGGCACGGATCTCCTCCTGGGCCCTGGCCACCACCGCACGGGACTCGTCCTCGGCTTTCGCCAGGAGGTCCCGGCGCATCGAATCGGCGGTCTTCCTCGACTCCTCGATGATCCTGCCGGCCTCGGCCCTGGCCTCCTGGAGCTGCTGCTCGTACCGCTGCAGGGCGGTCTCGGCCTCCCCCCTGGCCTCCTCCGCGCGCTCCAGGTCGCCGCGGATCTTCTCCTCGCGCTGCTTCAGCCCCTGGTTCAGCCGGGGGAACGCGTACCGGGCCAGCACCACGAACACGAGCAGGAACGCCAGCGAGCCGAAGATCAGCTCGTCGGCCTCGGGGAGGATGGGGTTGTGTTCCTCCTCCTCGACCGGCTGTTCCGTCTGGGTCTCCTCCTCCTGCGCCAGCGTCTCGGGCAGGCCCAGCACCTCCAGCTCCATGCCTGCCTCCCCTAGATGATGAACGTCAGGACGAACCCGAACAGGGCCAGCGCCTCAGTGAACGCGATCCCCAGGAACATCGTGGTCCGGACCATCCCAGCGGCCTCGGGCTGCCGGGCCATGGCCTCCACGGCCTTCCCCACCAGGTACCCGATGCCGATGCCCGGGCCGATGGCGCCGAGGCCGAACACCAGGCCCCTGCCGATGACGCCGACGTCGCCCTCGACCTGGGCCACGAAGGCCCCGACCTGCGAGAGCAGCTCTCCCATGGCTCTTCCCTCCTAGTGCTCGGGGTGCACGGCCCCGGCGATGTAGACGGCGGTCAGGATCGTGAAGATGTAGGCCTGGAGCACGGCCACCAGCATCTCGAACCCGACGAGCGCGACCGACAGCGCGAACGCCGGGACGGCGAACGGGATCGTGGACGGCTTGGCCAACAGGTACGCGGTCCCCAGGAAGAAGATGGCCAGGATCAGGTGGCCGGCCATCATGTTCGCCAGGAGTCGGACGGACAGCGTGAGCGGCCGAACCAGGAACGTGGAGATGAGCTCGATCGGCGTCAGGAGGATGTAGATCGGTTTCGGGACCCCCGGCGGGAACAATGTGTTCTTCAGATAGGCGGCGCCCTGCGCTCGGATCCCGGCCACGTTGAACAACGCCCAGACGAGGAGGGCCAGGAAGGCGGGGATGGCGATACGGCCGTTCACCGGGAACTGGATGCCCGGGATGATCCCGAAGAGGTTGCCGACCAAGATGAACGCGAACATCGAGGTCAGGAAGGGGACCCACGGCCGCCCCTCCTGGCCGATCACCTGGATGGCGATCTCCTCGCGGATGAAGTCGACGATCGACTCGACAAGGTTCCGGACGCCTCGCGGAACCAGTGACCCGCCACGCGCCGCCACGACGAAGAGGACGATGACGATGGCCGCGGCCAGGAACATGTAGAGGACCCCGCGGTCCAGGCAGAAGTGGACGCCGAACAGGTCCCATTCCGTCAGGCAGGGTGGCCTGAACAGCTCCAGTCCTGGGGCCTCGAATGGCTCCGGTGGCCGGGCCTGCGCGAGGAAGCTCATCCCTCACGCTCCCTCGCTCGGAGCCGCTCCCCGGCAGCTGCGGCCGCCGGCTCCGCGGGGATGCGCAGCGCGCCGCCGAGGCCCGAGAGCACCAGGCGGGCCTCCAGGACCAGCAGGGCCAGCGTGCCGACGACCGCGGCGATCCCGAACACCGCCGTCGAAAGCACACCGGTCCGGTCGACGAGGACCAGGACCCCCACGATCACGGCCATCCGGAGGACGAAGCCACCGAGCGCCACCGCCTGCATCACGGGGATCGACACGGTGGCCGCCCACGCCAGCGAGAGGCCGTGGGCCGCGAAGTTCGCCACCACCAGCGCGAGGCCCAGGACGGCGGACCACGCCCCCGACCAGCCGGCCACCGCGAATCCCACGCCCAGGGCCACTGGCGCCGCCAGCCCTCCCGCCGCCAGGGCGTGGCGGACCATGACCCGCTCGGCCGGCTCAGTCGTCGTCTCTGCCATATCGCAGGTATACGAGGTAGATGCCTCCCGCCGCCCCGACCACGAGGCCGATCGCCAGGAACAGCCGGCCGGTGTCGGCCAGGCGGTCGATGACCCAGCCGATCCCGCCCCACGTCAGGATCCCCGCCAGGAGGGTCCCCGTCGCCGCCCACCCGGTGCCGAAGCCCGACCAGTCCGAACGTCCGGGAGGGGGCATGGGCCGGGCGATTCTATCGGCGGGAGTGGGAGCGGGGCCACCCGAGGCGCCCGGGGAGCTTGTGAAAGTTTTCACAAGCTCCACTATACAAAGCGGCGCAAAGGCCCGGCAACCTTTCCCCCGACCTCGCGAAGCACGACCGAGGGGCGGCGGGTACGCTCTCCACGTGGGGACGGGTCGGGAGGTCGACGTCCGCCTGGCCGGCGTGACCAAGCGCTTCGGCGACGTCGTGGCCGTGGACGACATCGCCCTGGACATCCTGCAGGGCGAGTTCTTCAGCCTGCTGGGACCGTCCGGATGTGGGAAGACCACGACGCTCCGCATGATCGGGGGGTTCGAACAGCCCGACGAGGGGGCCATCGAGCTGGCGGGCGCGAACGTGGCCGGGCTTCCTCCCCACCGCCGCGACGTCAACACGGTGTTCCAGTCGTACGCGCTGTTCCCCCACCTCAACGTGTTCGACAACGTGGCGTACGGGCTCCGGCGCCGGCGCATCGCCAAGGATCACATCCCCGGCCAGGTTCGCCGGATCCTCGAGCTGGTCGATCTGCCCCGGTTCGAGGCCCGCCGCATCACCCAGCTGTCCGGCGGCCAGCAGCAGCGGGTGGCCCTGGCTCGGGCGCTGGTGAACCAGCCCCGGGTCCTGCTCCTGGACGAGCCGCTCGGCGCGCTGGACCTCAAGCTTCGGAAGGCGATGCAGCTCGAGCTGAAGGGCCTCCAGCACGAGGTCGGCATCACGTTCATCTACGTGACCCACGACCAGGAGGAGGCCATGACGATGTCCGACCGTATCGCGGTGATGCGGGAGGGCCGGATCGAACAGGTCGGTCCGCCCGAGGAGGTGTACGAGCGCCCGGCCACGGAGTTCGTGGCGAGCTTCCTGGGGGCGTCGAACCTCCTCGATGGCACGGTGGGGCCGCCGGACGGGGACTTCCGGACGATCGAGCTGGTCTCCGGCGAGAAGGTGCGGGTCCCGGCCGCCGCGATCGAGGGAACGGAGCGCAGTATCAAGCTCGGGGTGCGGCCGGAGAAGATCCGGATCGGCACGGCGGGATCGGCGTCGCCGGCCGACGGTGACAACGCCATCGAGGGAACCGTGCGGGATGCCACGTTCGTGGGGGTGAGCAACGTGTACGCCGTGGCCACCAGGGACGGACACGAGGTGACGGTGTACGCGCAGAACCTGGGCACCTCCACCGACCGGCCGCCCGCGCCGGGAGAGACAGTCACGTTGACGTGGCATCCGGAGCACACCTTCGTGGTGTCGGGACGAGAGGGAGGAGCGGACGGTGAGTGACATGGACGGGCTGTTCGGCGGATTGCACCGGCCGGTGAGCCGGCGAGAGCTCCTTCGGCGGGCGGGGCGGGGCTCGATGTACCTCGGGGCCATGGCGCTCCTGGCCGCCTGCGGGGTCGAAGCCCAGCGTCGCCAGCAGGGCGATCGGCCGGAGCCCCTTCCCGACCAGCCGGCCGGCGAGCTGGTGATGGCCAACTGGCCGCTCTACATCGACAAGGGGCCGACCGGGAGCCCCACCGTGAAGGGCTTCGAGGAAGAGTTCGGCGTCAACATGCGGTACGAGGTCGTCATCAACGACAACGAGGAATTCTTCGGGACGATCCGGGAGCCCCTCTCCGCGGGCCAGTCCACGGGATGGGACATCATCGTGGTCACCGACTGGATGATCCAGAAGATGAACCGGCTGGGGTACCTGGAGCGGCTCCACCACGAGGAGCTCTCGAACTTCGACGCCAACGCGGCGGAGAAGGTCCAGGACCCGTGGTATGACCCCGGGAACGAGCACAGCATCCCCTGGGCAGCCGGCATCACCGGGATCGGCTACGACGTCGAGGCGGTCGGCCGGGACATCGTCCGTTTCGAGGACCTGTTCGCGGACGACCTGGCCGGCCGGGTGGGGCTGTTCGCGGAGATGCGCGACACCTTCGGGCTGGCCCTGGCCTCGATGGGGATCCAGGAGCCGGACGCGACCGTGGAGGACGTCGAGCAGGCCCAGCAGATGCTGATCGCCGAGCGGGGCAAGGTCCGCGGCTTCTACGGCAACGACTACACGGACGCCATGGCCCGCGGCGATCTGGCGGCCGCCATGGCCTGGTCAGGCGACATCTTCGCGCTCGCGCTCGACAACCCGAACCTGCGCTTCGTGATCCCGGAGGGCGGGGGGATGCGGTGGACCGACAACATGGCCATCCCGGTGGGGGCAGAGCACCCGCTCGACGCGCACCTGTTCATGAACTTCGTGTACGACCCGCGGATCGCCACCAACATCACCAAGTGGGTGTGGTACGAGTCTCCGGTGGCCGCGGTCCAGGAACAGATCCGTCAGGACGTCGCCGATAAGCACGAGACCAACGTGAGCTGCGCTCCGTTCTGCGACGACCTCGCCGAGGACACGTTCGTATTCCCCACCGAAGAGACGAACGCCCAGACGATCCCCTACAAGCAGCTCGACGAGGAGGAGGAGCAGGTCTGGAACGATCTGTTCCAGCAGGTGGTGCAGGGGTAGCCACCGGGGCGCCCCCGGAGCCGGCCCCCCGCCGGGTCACACGACCTCGCCGGCGGCTCTCCGTGGCCTATCTGTTGCTGCTCCCCGGGGGGATCTGGCTGCTCCTGTTCTACGTGGTCCCCACGATCTCGATGCTCTCGGTCTCGCTCCAGGAGGGGTCCCTGGAGCAGGGCTATCGCCTCACCGGCAACATCGGCGTCTACGCCGAGGTGCTGGCGCGGAACGACACCCAGATCATCCGGTCGATCCTGTACGGGCTGATCACCACGGTGGCCACGCTGCTGATCGCCTACCCCCTGGCGTACACGATCGCGTTCCGCGGGGGCCGCTTCAAGAACGCCCTGCTGTTCCTGATCATCATGCCGTTCTTCGTGTCGTTCATCATCCGCACGATCCAGTGGAAGTTCGTGCTGGCCGACGAGGGCATCGTCCTGGGCACGCTGAAGGAGGTGGGGATCCTCGGTCAGGGCTTCCACGTCCTCGGCGAGAACGTGGCCGTCCTCGGCGGCCTCATCTACAACTTCCTCCCCTTCATGGCCCTGCCGCTGTACGTCGCGCTCGAAAAGATGGACAAGAGCCTCCTGGACGCGGCCGATGACCTGTACTCGAACCGTGTCGTGGCGTTCCTCCGGGTGACGTTTCCGCTGTCGCTCCCGGGGGTGTTCGCGGGGTCGCTGCTGACGTTCATCCCCGCGGTGGGGGACTTCATCAACCCGGAGTTCCTGGGGAGCCCAGAGACCACGATGATCGGCCAAGTGATCCAGCTCGAGTACCTGCAGAACAACGACTACCCCGAGGCCGCGGCGCTCTCGTTCGTGCTGATGGCGGCGATCCTGATGGGCGTGTTCGTGTACGCCCGGCTCCTGGGTACCGAGGAGCTGACCGGGTGACGCGGCGAGGCTGGGTGCTCCCGGCCTACACCACGCTGGTCCTGCTCTACCTGTTCCTGCCGATCGCCGTGATGATCCTGTTCGGCTTCAACGACATCCGGGGCCGGTTCAACTTCGTGTGGCAGGGCTTCACGCTCCGCCACTGGACGGGCATCTGGGACACGCCCGAGCTCACGGACGCCCTGAAGAACTCGCTCTTGATCGCCAGCATCAGCACGATCGTGGCAACCTCGCTCGGCACGATGATCGCGCTGGCACTGACCCGCTACCGGTTCCGCGGCCGCGGCTCCACGAACCTGTTCATCTTCCTGCCGCTGGCCACGCCCGAGATCGTCCTGGGCGCTTCGCTTCTGTCTTTGTTCGTCACGGCCAACGTGAGCCGCGGGATCGGGACGATCCTCTTGGCTCACATCATGTTCAACATCTCCTACGTCGTGGTCACGGTGAAGGCCCGGACCCAGGGGTTCAACCGAGAGTGGGAGGAGGCGGCCAAGGACCTCGGGGCGACGCCGTGGACCGCCTTCCGCACGGTCACCCTGCCCCTGATCTTCCCCGGGATCCTGGCGGCCGCCGTGCTGGCGTTCGCCCTGTCGATCGACGATTACGTGATCACGCTCTTCAACGCCGGGGCCACGGTGACGTTCCCGCTGTGGGTGGCGGGGGCGTCGCGATTCGGGGTGCCGCCGGCGGTGAACGTCATGGGCACGCTGATCTTCGTGGTCGGTGTTACGCTCGCCCTGCTGGCGGTGCCGCTGCAGCGACGGCGAGCGGCGGCACCCGTGGCCCCACCGACCGGAAGAGTTGCTGGATGACGGACGACGCCATCACCGCCCGGGCCCGCGAGATCGCGGAGCGCGAGGCCGCCACGCTCCTCGAGCGGACGCCCGCGTCGGGCCGGCTGTACGAGCGGGCCTCGAATGTCATGCCGTACGGCGTGGCGTCCTCGTTCCAGGCGAACGACCCGTACCCGATCTACGTGCGGCGGGGCGAGGGCAGCAGGGTCTGGGACGTCGACGACAACCAGTACGTCGACTTCCACGGCGGGTTCGGGACGATGGCCGTCGGCCACGCCCACCCGAAGGTGGTCGAGGCCGTCGAGCGGGCCGCCCGCACCGGAACGCACTTCGCGGCAACGACCGAGACCACCGTGGCCCTGGCCGAGGAGCTGTGCCGGCGGTTCCGGCTCGATCAGGTCCGGTTCACGAACTCGGGCACCGAGGCCACCATGGAGGCGATCCGCCTGGCTCGTGGGGCAACGGAGCGGGACGTGGTCCTGAAGATCGAGGGGTCGTACCACGGCCACCACGACGCCGTGATGTTCTCGGTCGTCCCCAACTCCGACGTGATCGGTGGGCGGGAGGCGCCGGCCTCGACGCCGCTGTCGAAAGGCATCCCCGCGGATGCCGTGAAGCAGACCCTGGTGGTGCCGTTCAACGACGCCGAGGCGCTGGCGCGGGTGCTGGACGACCGCGGCGCCGAGATCGCCTGCCTGATCATGGAGCCGATCATGATGAACATCGGCATCGTGCTCCCCCAGCCCGGCTACCTCGAACGGGTGAAGGACCTGTGCGCGAAGCACGGCGTGGTGCTGATCTACGACGAGGTGAAATCCGGAGCCACCGTGGCCCCGGGAGGCGCCTCCGAGCGGTTCGGCGTCCAGCCGGACCTGTCCTGCTTCGCCAAGGCGGTCGGAGGTGGCGCGGCGCTCGGGGCGTTCGGGGGCCGCGCCGACCTGATGAACGAGATCACCACCGGCGTGGCCCATATGGGCACGTTCAACGGGAACCCGCTCTCGGCCGCGGCCGGCCTGGCCGCCCTCACCGAGGTTCTCACCGACGACGCTTACGAGTACCTCGACAAGCTCGGCACGATCCTGGCCGAGGGGTGCCAGCGGGCCATCGACGACACGGGGATCGCCGCCCACGCGGTCGACCTCGGCTGCAAGGGATGCGTTTCGTACCGGCGGGAACCACTGACGAACTACCGCGACTTCCTCGAGTGCAACGTGACGCTGTTCGAGGCCTCCTGGCCGTGGATGGTGAACCGGGGCGTGTTCATGACGCCCGGCGACGAGGAGCAGTGGACGATCTCGGTGCAGCACTCCGAGACCGATGTGAACCTGTACATCGCCGCGTTCACCGAGCTCTGCCAGGCCCTGACGGGCTAGGGCCCCGAGCGGCCCTCGACCGCCGCGCGAGCCTGGGCCAGGTGGTTCCGGTCGTGGCCGGCGATCAGCCGGAACACGAGCTCGTACGACTCCGGGCCGCGCTCCTCGTGGAGGCCGATCCGGGCTCGATCCTCAGCAGAGCTGCGCGACCAGAGCCCGAGGTTCGCCTTCCTGAGCGCCTCGAAGGTGGCCAACAGCTCATCAGGGTCCTCCCGATCGTGCCGGAGACGTCCCATCCACAGCTCCTGGTCGTAACCGATGAGCCGGGGCTCGTCCTCGGCCAGGGTCCACCGGTACCGGGCCGAGGCGACCACCTCGGCGTCGAGCATGTGGCCGGCGGTCTCCAGGACCGACCATTCCGACGGCGCAGGACGCGCTCGCAGCCGGTCGCCGGCCCCTCGGAAGAG
>OCZV010000273.1_pt1 | contig 18872 bp, 13 predicted proteins | sample 1539051 | NCBI WGS metagenome assembly OCZV01 (sample SAMEA3113581, study PRJEB22503) | soil metagenome
CGCCACTGATTTTTTCTTACGCGAATGAACAGCGCGTCCGCGATGGCGACGCCGTTTTGTTTTTTAATTTCCGCGCCGATCGTGCGCGGCAATTATCCCGGGCCTTCTTGCTGAAGGACTTCGACGGCTTCGATCGCGAAGTATGGCCACAAGCTCATTTCGTCACTCTTACCCAGTACGATGTGACTTATCCCTCGCCGTTCATTTTCGCTACCGAGAAACTGCCGCACATCCTGGGCGAGGTCGTCAGTGCGGCCGGCAAATCGCAACTGCGCATCGCCGAGACGGAAAAATACGCGCACGTAACCTATTTTTTTAACGGCGGAATCGAGCGCGCGTTTCCCGGCGAGGAGCGAAAAATCGTACCGTCGCCGAAGGTCGCCACCTATGATTTGCAACCTGAAATGAGCGCACGCGAGGTAACCGATGAAGTGCTCGCGGTCATGGCAAACTACGACCTGATTATTCTCAACTTTGCCAATCCGGACATGGTCGGGCACACCGGCATTCTCGATGCCGGAATCAAAGCGGTCGAAACCGTGGATGAATGTATCGCGCGCATCATCCCAAAGCTTCTCGAGCTTGACGGCAAATGTATCGTCACGGCCGACCACGGAAATTGCGAGCAGATGCGCAATCCCGACGGCTCACCTAACACCGCGCACACCAACTATCTCGTGCATTGCATCTACGTCGCGAAAGATGCGCGGAAGTTCCGCGTCCGTGACGGAATCCTCGCCGATATCGCGCCAACTCTCTTATTTTTGCTCGGACTGCCGCAACCAAAGGAAATGACCGGACAGAATTTGCTCGTGCCGGTTTCCCAGACAGGCGCAACCGAGTTAGGACTCCCATAAATCAGAGGATTGCACGGCGTCGGCAATAGCCCAGCCTTAACGCTGCGTTGAACGATACGAAGTGGAACGTGTGCTCAGTACGTCTGCGAACGTGATTTCCAGTTGTCGATTGACCGCGCGCGTTCCAGCCATGGCGATTCGCTGTAATAAGCGAACTTGAGTCTCCACGGCTGTTTCCTGCCAGACCGGCTTGCGCATGAGCGTGAGCGCGCCATCCGATTCCACGAGCGCGCCCCAGCCAACCGGGATCTCTGAGTCACGAAAGAGCTCGTTCGGCAGGACCAGGAAAAACAGATTCGCACAGCGGTAGCGAATCAATTTATCGAACTTCGTGCAACCGCAGAGCCGATTTTGCAACGACTTCAACTCACGCAAAACGCGGGCATAACCACGGTGTCCGATGATTGCGAAGTCGTGCGAGTCAAATTCCGGAAAGAGCGAATCGGCTACGCGTAAACCAGGAAAATGCATCCGCAAATATTTCTCGAGAATTTGCCGGCGTTTGCCGATAACGTCGAGGCGTTCACGCGCGGCTTGGCTGCGGCAGTTATTCCTTCGCAAATCGGAAAGCGCGTGCTTGCATTCAAAAATTGCTGTCGATCCAATCTTTTTCCGCGCCGGCCGATAAGCGGCCACGTCGGCGCGGTAGCGGCAGCGGGGCATGCTCACTTCCAGTGCGCACGCGGAGTAACCATCCGCCTGCGCCCAGAGCAACGCGAGACGCTTTAAACGCCTATGCGCAGCGCTCTCTCCGCGACGGGTTGATGCGGAATCCTGGAGGGTGTCCGCACTGTCGGCGCCTATGGATTGCGGACACGACGGCGCGTGTGCTTGCAAAAGGACTTGTGTGCGCCCAAGCGCATCTATTTCCGGATCCATTCCGCCAGTTCCCGCGCCCAATAGGTGACGATAATGTCTGCGCCGGCGCGTTTGAGCGCAGTCATGATCTCAAGAACGGCAGCGCGTTCCTCTACGATCCCTTTGTCGGCTGCTGCTTTGACCATCGCATATTCACCGCTCACGTGGTAAACGGCGGTCGGTTTGCCGAAACGTTCGCGCACCCGCCAAAGGATGTCGATGTACGGCAAAGCTGGCTTTACCATCACGACGTCGGCGCCTTCGTCGATATCAAGAGCAACTTCACGCAGCGCTTCCTCCGCGTTCGCGTAATCCATTTGATAAGAACGGCGATCGCCAAATTGCGGCGGGCTTTCGGCAGCGTCGCGAAACGGCCCGTAAAAAGCCGACGCAAATTTGGCGGCATAACTCCTGATCCCGGTTTGATCGAAACCAGCGGCGTCTAGTGCCTCGCGAATCGCGCCAATGCGACCGTCCATCATGTCGCTCGGCGCCACCATGTCGGCCCCCGCTGCGGCATGGGAGAGCGCAGTTTTAACCAGAAGCTCTACCGTCTCGTCGTTGAGAACATGGAAATGATCCCCATCGATGCGCGTGATGCCGCAGTGGCCGTGGCTCATGTATTCGCATAAGCAGACGTCGGTGATGGTAACGAGCGCCGGACATTTTGACTTGATGGCTCCGAGCGCCTTTTGAACGATCCCGCTTTCGGCATAAGCGGCACTGGCCCGTTCGTCTTTCCGTTCGGGAATCCCGAAAAGAAGGACGGCTTGCAGCCCGAGATCTTGAGTGCGCTGCGCTTCACCGACAATCTCCTTCAGAGAGAACTGAAAGACCCCCGGCATGCTCGCGACCGGACGACGCCCCTCCAGTTTTTCGCTTACGAAAAGCGGGAGAATAAAATCGTGGGCGCTCACTTGTGTCTGGCGGACAAGGTTTCGCAGGGCAGGGGAACGCCGCAAACGGCGAGGCCGATGCACTAATTTTCTCACAAACGAAGGGTATTCGGTTGGTGGAGGCCTCGCAAGCTCGCCAGAGGACGAGGCTCAACGTCGAACATCCAATCTCCAACGGGCCTGGGTTCAACGTTCAGTGTTGGATGTTGGGCGTTGGATGTTTTAATAAGGAGAGATTCCTCCAGCCTTCGCATAAAGCTACGGCTTGGCAGGCAACTTCGCTCGGAATGACAAAGAGCGGGTTAAAGCTTTTCAACAGAGACCCAAAGCTTCTACATTGAATGACCGATTATTTGTTAGTCGATATCAGTAATTCATATACCAAGCTGGCGTTTGCATCTGCAACGCGGCTTTCGGCTCCCGCGCGGATCGCGACGATCAAGCTTTCCAGCGACGTCGTTACGGGACTCTTGAGAACGCAACAGGTCAGTAAAGTTGTGGTTTCGTCGGTGGTGCCGGAGAAAAACGCCGCGATTTCGAAAGCCGCGAGAAAGATCAAGGTACTCTGGCTGGATTCGACATTGAAACTGGGCGTCGGCATTGATTATCCGAAACCGAAATCAATCGGGGCGGACCGTCTGGCGAATGCCGTGGCAGTTACAGAGCTTTACGGATTTCCCGCAATCGTCGTGGATTTCGGGACCGCAGTGACCTTTGACATTATTTCCAGTCGCCGGAAGTACATCGGTGGCGTGATTGCGCCAGGGCTGGAAGCGATGACCAATTTTCTTTATCAGCGAACGGCGCTCCTGCCGAAGATCTCTTTGAAAGAGCCGCGACGGGCAATTGGTAAATCGACTATCAAGGCGATGCAGTCCGGAGCAGTAATTGGTTATCGCGGGCTGGTCCGCGAAATCCTGGCGCGAATCAGAGCAGAACAGTTTCCGCGCAAAAAGCCTTATGTGGTGGCGACAGGCGGCTATGCTCGGCTCATTGCCAGAGAGTTGCCGGAAATCGGCGCGATTCGGCCGCATCTGACATTGGAGGGATTGCGGATCGTGGCGAATTTGAATTAGTATTTGGAGGCTGCTGCAGCGGTTCTGTCGAATGATGCCGGTTGGCAATTTTTCCGAATCAGGCTGAAAATTACTGCGTCCCGGCGCAACTTTCGACTTGTCAGGATCAGTGATCGAAGCTTCAGTCCATACCTCATGAGAATATGGATGATCGCTGCGGTCGCAGCGCTGGGGCTTGGGTACTTGGAAGCGGAAAACGTCGCTCCAACCAAATCGGAACTGGAGGAGATGTACAGCAAAGCGTTCCGTGAGTTCGACGCGAACAATTTTTCGCAAGCGTTAAAGCAGCTCGACGCGATCGATGCACGCCAACCTGATCTGGCCGCGTCGAAAAATTTGCGGGGGGTCATCCTGATGCGGCAAGGTGTTTACGACAAGGCCGAAGCAGCTTTGCTCGAAGCGGCCCGGATTGATCCGAAGTTTTGGAATGCCCGCTTCAATCTGGCGGAGATTCCGTTTCTGAAAAAAGATTGGGCGCAGGCGCGGAGTCGCTTTGAGGAGCTTCTTTCGAGCAGTCAATCGGATCTGGCAAGCGAAGCTTCGCAGCTGATTCAATACAAGATCCTTCTGACTTATCTGCTCGAGGGAAACGAAAACATGGTCGATTCGATTCTGGCCAAATTGGAGCTCTCTCGCGATACGCCAGCTGTTGACTACGTAAAGGCGGCCGTCGCGCTCCAACACAAGAACGAAAAAGAAGCAAAAGATTGGATGAATGTAGCGGAGAAGAATTTTTCGCCGCAACTGAACAAACTTTTCGTAGAATCACTATATGAAGTCGGTTGGCTGCAACGACCAGCCGGTGAGGCGCGCGCGTCGTTGCCGCTGACGACGGCCGTCGAGCGCGCGGAAAAAGGAAAGGCTTTGGCGCGTTCAAAATTCGAGCAGGCTCAGCAGGCGCTGCGGCAGCGCGATTTCGCTACGGCCCGTAAATTAGTTGACGAAGCCGATCAGGCGCAGCCGAATCAATCGGCGACTCTGAATTTGCGTGGCGAAATCCTGATGGAGCAGAAGGAGTTTGGCGAAGCCGAAGCCGCCTTTAAGAAGGCAACCAAGCTGGATCCGAAATTCCGCGAGGCGCAATACAATCTCGCGCAAATTCCATTTAAGAAGAAAGACTACGCCAAGGCGCGGGAACGTTTTGAGGCACTGCTGGATCGAACTCCAGGGGGCGATAAGAATCAGGCGGCAGAGCTCATGAAATTCAAAATTTACATGACGCTTTTGCTTGAAGGGAAAGAGAGCCGCGCGCAGGCGATGATGGAGCAGTTCCAATTCACAGGAGACACGCCCGCGCTCTATTATGCCCAGGCGGCATGGGAATTTAAGCACGACAATCCGGAGAAAGCGGCTGATTGGACGGCCTCGGCGAACAAGATTTATTCGCCAGCGCTCAACAGCGTTTTTGCCGACGCTTTCTATGACGTCGGCTGGATGCAAATGCCAGAAACAGCGGCAGCGCCGGAGCCTGCGTTGGACACAGGCAGCGCCATTGCAGCGCAGGCAGAAGGCAGCCCTGCAGTCGAGCCGAGCCCTATCCCCGACGCCCTTGCCGCCGCGAACAAACAGGCGGAGAAGTCGAAAGGCGAATCTCCCGCTTCTCCAGACCTCGCGACAAATCCCGCCGATACAGGCACGCTAACCACGAGTGTAGGAGGAACGGCGGAAGAGTCGGCTGTTTCTGCCTCGACCGAGCCGGCTGCGGCGGAAACAGGCGCTCGGACAGACGAAGCGCCTGCGGCTGGGGTTTCCGGATCGTCTGTAGGATCGACAGCGGCGACAGCTTCGCCTGCTGAGGCCGCGATGGCGGCATCTGCTCCCGCCGGACAAAGCGAACAGGCAACCGCTGGCGAAACAAAACCGTCCGTGGCACCCGCTGCGCCTACAACGCTCGGCACATCGATTTCGCAGCCCGGCATTGCCGGCGTGAGTCGCCAAACCTGGCTCTTCGGTGGACTGCTGTTAGCGGGTATCTTTGTATTGGCCTGGGCGGTTGTACCGAGTCTTCGCCGTCGTTACTCATTCAATATTGCGGACCTGGAGCCCGCGTCCATGGCAACCTCGTCTGCACGTGGCCTCGTTCCGGCGGGAAAGGAAGTTGCGCTGGGCAACGGCCTTTTTGGGGGACCGCGTCAGGTTTCGCTGCGACTGACAGCATCGAGACCTTCACTGCGTCCCACGTTATTGCCTTCAGCCAAGTCTATCCGTCCTTTTGATGGGTTGACAGACTTGACAGCGAAAGGGGCACAAGCCCCGGCCTATCACAACGCTGGCCTGCGCGAGTCGCCGCCGGATGTTGAACCAGTCTTTGGGTCCGCCGTTGGGCCGGCCATCGAACCAACGGCTGAGACTTTGCGACCGCGTGCCCCCGAGTTGCCACCGTTCACTGAACCAGTGTTCGAGTCAGAATCAGTGGGGCCGGTTATCGAATACCCAGGGGAAACGTCGCAGAAGAGTGAACCGGAAGTGCCGTCATTTGCTGGACCGGACCTTGAGTCCGGCGTCGGGCCGATCATCGAACAGACCGCCGAGACCTCGCAGCCGAGCATCCAGGCTGAAGCTTCTGCCGCTAGTATCGTAAGCGGGTCCTCTGCGATTGCGGCAGAAGAGCCGATTGAAATTCCCGGAGCCGCAGAGGGGCTGGTGCCGCGTGCTGTAGAAACATCAACCCCAACAGAGCCTGAGACCGAACCAATCGAACAGAAATACCCACTGCCGCACCAAGAGGCCGTGACTTTAGCGCAATCGCCTGTAGCCGAAGCGGCCACAGTGCCGGCGCCTGGCATTCAGGCAGCAATCTCCGCCGAGCCCGAATTTCCGCAAACAACCACACCCGCAACCATGCCTGAACCAACCCAAATCCCACCTGCTCCAATAACCAAACCGCCAGCCGCTCCTGTGAGCAAACCGCCAGCTGCTCCTGTAAGCAAACCGCCAGCTGCTCCGGTAACCAAGCCGCAACCCGCTGCAACGATGCAAACATCCGTACAGCTTACATTCTCTTTCGAGATCGCAGCGATGCAGCTAACGCCGGGCTTCAAAATGGGGAGCTTAAACGTGCGTCCCATATCCAAGGTCGTCACCATGCGCCTGGCCCCGTCTCAGCAACCGCAACCTGCAATGAATTTCCAAGTCAGCTTCGAGATCGCAAAGATTCAGCCGGCCGGAAGCGCCCTTGGCACAATTCGGATGGTTCCGTCCCAACAGAGGCCCCCTGTGAGCGGTTCGTCTTCAGTTGCGGTCGGGGGCCTGCAGCTCGTATCGAATTCCGAAGCTGCGCCAGTCCAGCTCACGCCGTCCCAACCAGGGCAGGCAACTGTCTTCGTAACGGTCCCGTGCCAAATTACGACAATTGAGTTCGCACCGTCACTTGAGATTGCATCGGTTGTTCTCAACTCGAATTCCAAACAGGTTCGTCTCCAGTTACCTGGTGCCGGTCCCAGTCCGCGCGAGGGAGCGCCGACGTTCGAAATTACGAATTTGCAGCTCGGCGATAGCGGCGACATCGCCATGATGCACCTGAACCTCCTCGGTTCGGGGTCGAGACCATCGTAAGCGAGAACCATTACAGGCAGAAACGGCTTCGCGCAGTTGGTTCAGGCGCGTTTGCGGACCAAGTTTCGATTTAGGGAGCGCAGTTGCTTCGGTAGAAACTCTCCATCGCGGCGAATCAATTTGCCGTCGAAATAAATCTCCCCGCCGCCGTATTCCGGGCGCTGGATGCTTACCATGTCCCAGTGGACCTGGCTGCGATTCCCGTTGTCCGCTTCGTCGTAGGCTTGCCCAGGAGTAAAATGAAACGATCCGGCGATTTTCTCGTCGAACAATATGTCTCGCATCGGTTGTAAAACGCGGGGGTTAAACCCGAGCGAAAATTCGCCGATGTAACGCGCTCCTGGATCTGAGTCGAGAATCTTATTCAACTTCTTCGTTTCGTTGCTGGTCGCGTCGACGATCTTTCCGTCCTTGAACTCGAGACGGATGTTATCGAAACCAATCCCTTGATAAATGGTCGGGGCGTTGAACGTCACATTGCCCTGGACCGAATCTCTCACCGGGCAGCTAAAAACTTCGCCGTCCGGAATATTGCGATCGCCGCCGCAGATCACCGCCGGAATTCCCTTGATACTGAAACGCAGATCGGTGCCGGGGCCCTTGATTTCGACGCGATCTGTCTTTTCCATCAACCGCTTGAGCGCCCTCATGCCAGGCAGCAGCTTACGGTAATCGAGTGTGCAGACATCGAAATAAAAGTCTTCGAAGGCTTCCGTGCTCATTCCGGCAAGTTGTGCCATCGACGGGGTCGGCCATCGTAGCACCACCCATTTGGTTTTTTTTACTCGCTGGTCTTGCACCGGGCGCATTTTTTTGGCGATCAATTTCATCTCCTTCAACGGCACGTCAGATAATTCCGTGATGTTGTTACTGCCGCGAACGGCGATGTATGCGTCCATTTTTTTCATTCGCGCCAGTTCATGACTCGCCAAAAGATTGAGCTGCCGATCAGAAGCTTCGATCGCAAGCGCCCGGTTAACTCGGGCATGATACGTCTGCGCAAAAGGGACGCCTCCCACCTTCCGCGCCGCCCGGATCAGCGCGATCGTCATTTCGTCCGGTATGTCGAATGCCTCGATCAACACGTTTTCGTTTCGTTTGAGCCGGATGGAATATTCCACAAGAAGTTTCGCCAGTTTGTCGAACCGAATATCGTGCATAAGAGGCTTATGATTCCATTGGCCAAGCGAGATGCAACTGAGCTTCTTTACTGGCGCCCGGCTAGGCCGGATTGACGAGACGCGCAACAAAAGCGCCGTCGAAATGATCTCGAAACGGCAGGCAAAATTCCTGGTCCGTCAGTCGCGTCTGTGGAAACTCGTCTAACACGCGTGCAACCAGCTGCTCATTTTCTTCCGTTTCCAGACTGCACGTGCTGTAAACAAGAACGCCGCCCGGTTTTAACAAGCGGATCGCGGAACGCGTAATCTGAAATTGTTTGTCTTGCATTCGGGTTAAATCTCCGGGCCGGAGCCGCCATCGCACATCTACCCGGCGTCGCATCACGCCGGTGTTACTGCACGGCGCGTCCACCAGAATTCGATCAAATGGCGCGACAGACGCGATGTCTTCCTGGACGCGATCGCGCGTCCAATCATGACGCGAGATCTGAACAATCCCGGCACCAAGCCGCGCCATGTTGCCTTTCAAGATGTTGAGCCGCTCTGCGTCGCGATCGCATGCCACGATCGTTCCCTTATTTTTCATGAGCTGCGCGATGTACCCGGTTTTTCCACCCGGCGCGGCGCAGGCATCGAGGATTTTCTCGGTGGGTTTGGGATCAAGCAGCTGGCAGGCGATCACCGTGCTCGGATCTTGAATGTAGCAATGCCCCTCATTGAGAGCGTTCGCCGGCAATGCATCAAATTCTACAAAGTCACAATTGTGCGTCACCGGCCTCGACCCGGGATGAAGCTGAAGAAATTCTTCGCGATTGATTTTTAGCCGGTTGATTCGGCCATAAATTGGCGGCGGAAGATTGTTCCATCTGCATAACTCTTCCCCGTCCCTGACGCCGAAATGCTGTTGCCATCGCGCGACCAGAAACTGCGGATGGGAAGTTCGAACGGATAACGGCTGGGCGCCGGCGCGTCTGAGCAAATCGTCCTGTTGCCATGCAGCGGCGCGGAGCACAGCATTGGTTACCCCTCGCTGGCGCCTGGACGCGAGTTCCACGGTTTCATAGACCGCCGCGTGTTGAGCTGTCTCGAGGAAGAAAAGTTGATACAAGCCAAGTCGCAAGAGATCGCGAAGACGGGCTTCAACCTGAGAAGAGCGCAGGCAGCCGATCCAAAAATCAAGCAATGTTAAATTGCGCAGGACGCCGTAAAAAAGCTCGAGAGCAAACGCGCGGTCTGAATAAGCAAGCTCTGCCCTGGAAAGAAGTCCCGAAATGATGGAATCGGCAAGGCGCTTGTCTTCCCGCCATCTTCGTAGCGCCGCCAGCGCGATTCGGCGAGCAGAGGGCTGCGCCATAAATCGGGGAAAGTTTATCCCGGCTTCACGTTGGCCCGCCCGATCGAATGGTAATGAAAACCCAGGTGGCTCATCGTTTCAGGATCCAACAGATTTCGGCCGTCAAAGACAATCGGCGTCCTCATTTTTTCCTTCACCACCGCCAGATCGACATTGGCAAATTCGTTCCATTCAGTTGCGAGGATGAGCCCTTCGGCATTGTTCACCGCGTCGAGAGCGGACGGAGCAAACTCGGCGTCGGAGATCGTTTTCAGGGCCCGGGCTTTTTCCATTCCTTTCGGATCATAGGCGACCACATGCGCGCCTTCGCGCAGCAGGTCTGCAACCAGGGCGATCGCCACGGACGATCGAAGATCGTCTGTATCGGGCTTGAACGTGAGTCCCCACACTGCAATTCGTTTTTCTCGCAACACCCAGAGCGTTTCCCGAATCGTCTTCAGGAAACGCTCTTTTTGGGCAGTATTAATTCGCTGAACTTCCTTGAGCAAATCGAAAGGGACACCAAGCCGATCGCTGATGGTGATGAACGCCGCAATGTCTTTGGGAAAACATGACCCGCCGTATCCAATCCCGGCGTTCAGAAAATCCCGGCCAATGCGGTGGTCCATTCCGATCCCATCCGCAACCTTCTCCACATCGGCGCCGCTCGCTTCGCAAATCGCCGAGACCGCGTTGATGTATGAAATTTTGAGCGCGAGAAATGAGTTTGCGCAATGTTTGATGAGTTCGGCGCTGTTAATATCAGTCACCAGGATCGGCGCCATGAATGGTTCGTACACCTTCTTCATCAGGTCGATCGCGTGCTCGCTTTGCGCGCCAATCACGATCCGATCCGGATGCATCAGATCGGCAACCGCACAGCCTTCCCGCAAAAATTCCGGATTACTGACGACGTCGAACTTTGCGCCGTGGCGATTGTACCTTTTGATCGATTCGGCCACCTTTTCGCCTGTTTTCACCGGCACCGTGCTCTTGTCCACAATCACCCGATAATCGGTCAGCACCCCCGCGATTTCGCGCGCGACTTTCTCGAGAAAACTAAGATCGACATCGCCGTTTGCCTGCTGAGGGGTCGGAACGGCGATAAAGATGATTTGCGAGTTATCCACGCCGTCCTGAATGCTGCCGGTGAAACGCAATCGCTGCGCTGAAACATTGCGATGAATGACTTCTTCGAGCCCGGGTTCATATATCGGCACTTTGCCGCCTTGTAACAGTTTGATCTTCTCCGCGTCGTTATCGACGCAAATGACATTGTGACCGACATCGGCGAAACATGCGCCAGTGACCAGACCAACGTAACCCGAACCGATAATGGCAAGATCCATAAGTGAGCAAATAGCGCAGCGACTCAGTCGCAGCGCACGCTATTGTAGGGCAAGCGCACCGCTTGCCAAGTTTATGGGTGGGCAAGCGATGCGCATGCCCTACAATTCCTTTGGCTACGGCTTCTCCTGATGGTTTGCGCGCTTTCGTTCATTCCTCTCCCTCGGAGCCGGGATCGACGTTTAAATCGAATCCAAATTTCGGGAACGCTTTAAGCGTTACGGTGAATATGACGCCATAATCTGTGACACCCTGGTTGTCGCGTATCACTCCCCCGAACGACGCCACCCAGCTCGTCAGATCACGGTAAATCGCATACCGCTGCTGCTCAAGAATTCCGGTGGACGCTTCGTATTGCTCCTGGACACCGATTCCCCAGTTGTCATCGAGACGATAATATCCACCGAAGACAAACAAGCTGCTATCGAGAAAGAAGGGATTGTCGTTCAAATAACGATGCCCAACACTCACTTGCAGATTGGCGATCGGCTGGACGGTCGCGTATGTATTGACTTCCGTAAAACCCTTGGCAAAAGCCGGGACTTGAGAGTCGACCCGAAACGACATCCATGGCAGCGGAGTGAAGCGGATATTGTTGAAAAGATTTGAGTAGTCCGTGCGGTTGTATGGATTGTCGAAGTTCACGTCGAAGAAGGTATCAAGTTCAAACCAGGTTATCGTCTTGTCGTCGCGTCGCGTTTCCAGTTTGTTGCGAACACCGAGCCGCCAGACCGTCCAACCGGCGATTGAATCGATAGGAGTGAACTGTGGGAAGTCGATCGCTCGCAGCTGGGTAGATGGTTGGAATCGGTCGAACTGCAAGACGGATGCGGGATCCGGCCCGTTTTCCGAGGCATACGAAAAGTTTGTGAACGGCTGGATAACGTGGAGAAGCCCGTCCAGGCCAAACGCGCGGCTTTGCACATTCTCCCACGTGCGCGAGATCTTGAAAGAGGCCTCGGCTCCCGCATTAAAAACGGTGCGAAACGTGTCTCCGCCAAAATCGATTGGGTTGGCAAGCGTCGGGTTAGGTAGAAGAAATTCAGGCACCAGCGGATTGGGGTTTGGCGTGAAGATTGTGGTCCCCAGGTCACGCGTCTCGCCATAGTACGTGCCGCGAAACCCGACTCGAGGCACCACGGAAAGCCAGCCGAAATATGTGTTCGGATAAAGGAGCTGATGAAAAGTATCCAACCGGGTGCTGCCATAATTCTGAAAACCTGAGTCCTGAGGGAATTGTCGCCGCAACTCAGCAAAGCCGGTTTCGCCCTCGTAAAAAATCGGTCCGCCAAAAAGCGCATGACGCTTGATGTCCAAGACCACTTCCGGCAGACGTTCGGTTTGCTCGAAAAACTCGTTTGCCTGAAACCGCGCAATCCCGGTCAGGGTATAAATTGGATCCGACTTCGTCAGCGCAACGACATTGTCGGGAACGGGATTGATGCGAAATTCTCCCTGGTAGAAGTCCTGCATCACGAAGGCATCACTTAGCTTGGTGAGGTTAGCGATGCCGGAGATGCTTTCGGTAAAGTTCGTCCGATCTTCCAGGCTGAGCCGGTATCGTGCGGTAGGGACACCGGTTCGTGGCAGTGCCGTTTGATTCACCTCCGGATTTTGATCCTGGAGGTAATAGGTTTTGAGCTTCGCCCAGCTTTCGTTGTCCTTTCCATATTCCATGCTGGCATCAAACCCAAGCGCCAGGCCGCGACGGCCCCGATAATCGAGCCGGACTCGCCCCTGGATATTTTCTGTAATCGGGAAGGTCACCTGAGTAAGAAGCGATGGTCCCCATGTGCTGTAGAAAGCCGGGGCGATCGTAAAACTGAATGCCTCATCGAGCGATTGGTACAGGTAAGGAAACCAAAAAACCGGCACTTTCCCTACGTATGCCGTGACGTTCTGCAAAATCACTCGATCTTTTTCGTAAACACGAATCGTTCTGGCCCGAAGATGGAAATCGGGTTTCCGCGTGTCATGCGTCGTGAAAGTTCCGTTATTTATCAGGTAGCCCTGGTCGCCAATTTCGCTGAGACTTTCGCCGTTCAGGAAATACGGCTGCGACGCTGTTCGCATTTTTATCGCTCGAATCTTCTTTGTCTCGGTGTTAAAAACACCGCTCTCGGCAACGTAGAAGCTCGCATCCCGATAGATTCGGACATGACCTCTCAATTCCACATCATGCGTGCTGGAATTGTACTGTGCGTAATCGGCATAAATATCTGTGTCGCCGATATGAATGGCGACATTATCCCGCGCCGTTGCCAGGCCGTTTTCATATGTGGTTTCTCCGGTGGAGGTGATTTCAATCGGAGTATCCTCCGGAGTCTTGATCTCTCCCTTAATCAAACTGGCGCCTGCGAGGAGAGTGACGAGCAGCAAGAGCGGCTTTCGCATGGCGGACGCCGAAAGTACTGCACGGAAAGCCTCCTGCAAAGCCAAAAGCATTCTGCGCTGATTACGGGAGCGCCGGCAAATGCGATGGATTACTGTGCCAATCATTGGATCGACGCTGGAATAATCAACGGTGACGAACTCTTTCTGAGTCGCAAACCTGCTGCTTGCTGATTGACTCCGCAGCTTAAAACAATTGCGTGCTGCGCGCGCGGCACGGGCATGCGTGAGACCGAAGTCCGTAGCGAAATCATCGGCCCCGCATGAAGTAAGGGCGGAAGTTCGCCAGTGCGCAAAGCCTGCGTTCCTACGATGACCTGCCACAGTCCCGCGGCGCCAACGCTTTCGCCCAGCGCTGGTTTGGCCGTGTAAAGGAATGCGTCCGGGAGAGTGCGCCTTAGCGCCTCGCATTCTGCCTGGTCGATGAACGTGCCGTTTGCGCTCGAAATGACAAAATCGATATCCATTTCACTGAGATCGCACAGGATTTCCTTCAATATTTCCTCTGCTTCTGCCCGTTTCCGGTAAGACATACCAGGATGAACGCGTTCAATTACGACCGGGCCATCTCCCGCCTCCGCTGCGCTACGGCGCGGCAGGCGTGCCAGCAGGACCGCTCCTGCTCCTTCACTCAAAATCATTCCCCGCTTTTTCTCGGTGAATGGCTCTACCGGAGGCGTCAATCGAAGCAGACGCCATCGCCGATATGCGTCGCACAACAACCAATCGGCTTCTTCAGCTCCGACGACCAGGCAATAATCAAGCGCGTCATTTGCCATCAGATCGTTCGCCATGCTTATCGCCAGGAGACCCACCGCACTATCGCCGACCAGCGTATAAGTGGTGCCGGTAACGCCGAGAATCGCTGCAAGATGGCTCGCCGGGGCATTGAAGACCGTCTCCGGAAAAAGAAGCGGACTGGCTGATTGCGCGCCCGCTTCAACGATGTCGCGGTAAAAGCGCTTGGTGTAAATAACCCCGCCATTTGAGATCGCGAAAACGAGAGCGGTTCGTTCCGCAGTCTGCGAGTCGAGCTTCACTCCGGCCGCTTGCAATGCCTCCAGACCCGCGGCTGCGGCGAAGCGCGAAATCACGCTGGCACGGCGCAAACGCGGGTGAGGCGCCAGGCTGCTGAGCACGGATTCAGGTACTCGGAAGGCGCTGTAAGTTCGATCGCCGAACTCTTCCGAAATTTTTGCTGGGGTCGCTTCGTATCCTTGAAGCAACTGCTCCCATACCGGATCAACGCCGTTTCCGAGAGGTGTTACCCACCCCATGCCGGCGATGGCCAGACTCATGCCTCGGACTTTTGGATCACAATCGACGCATTCGTCCCACCAAATCCGAACGAGTTCGAGAGGACGGTTCGCAGAGCCATGGGACGCGCCTCGTTTGCAACGATGTTTATGTCCATGCCGGCATCTGGAGCGCGAAAATTGATGTTGGGAGGAAGAAATCGGTGCTGGAGTGCCAGGAGGCAGATGATTACCTCGATCGCCCCAGCCGCGCCTAATGAATGGCCCATCATGCTCTTGGTCGAGCTGACCGGTACGCCATCAAATAATTCGCTGACTGCTTTGCCTTCCGCTGCGTCGTTAAAAGCCGTGGCTGTTCCGTGCGCATTAATGTAATCGACCTTATCCGCTGAAAGGCGGGCGCTCTGAAGTGCGCGTTCCATCGCCTGTCGCGGTCCGATACCGGAGGGATTCGGTTGCGTCATGTGAAAATTATCCGTCGAAATGCCGTAGCCAATTATTTCGGCGAGAACGGGCGCGCCCCGTTTCCGTGCAACATCGAGATTTTCCAACGCCAGAACGGCTGCGCCTTCTCCGAGGGCCATGCCAGTACGATCTCGATCGAATGGGCGGCATTTTTCTGCTGTCGAGGCCTGAAGTGAATCAAAACCGACGAAGACCAGTTCCGAAAGCGCGTCATATCCGCCGGTTAACACGCGCTGGTAACGGCCCGAGCGCACGCACTCATACGCATGACCGATCGCGTTCGTGCCGGAGGCGCAGGCATTCGCAATGATCTGACAGGGAGCAGAAATTCCGAATGCTTCCTGCGCGTCGATCACCGGCTTTTGCGCGGTGTAATTTGCAACCCAGGTCGGCGAGTGCCGCAAATTCCCATTTCGACGCAGCGAACGGTAATAATCTTCGCCGTAAGACATGCCCCCGCTGGTTGTTCCAATGACGGTCAATTCAGGTTTGAACCCCGGTCTTTGGGCCAGCGCTTCTGCTAACGCGCGAATCAGCATGTGCGACGCACGATGTAAGCGTTTTGCGCGACGCGTATCGTGTTGCTCTTCGAGCAGGCGCCCGTCCGGTACCTGGCCTGCAGTCTTGCATCGACATTCGGCCACCGAAAACCGGGTAACTTGCGTGATGCAGTCTCGGGCTGCTCGCAGAGAATCGAGGGTCTCGCTCAATCCAAACCCGAGCGGGCTCACGACACCCGCTGCCGTCACCGCGACACGTGGAGTGCTGCTTTTTCCATTTCCAACATTGGTTTTGGGCATTTTTTTGGCAAAGAAGTTAGCCTGCGATTTTTATTGCTTTCTTAATCGAAGCATTTTACTAGTGGGCCGAAACGGAAACGGAAGCTTGGAAGTTGGTGGATTGTCAGTTGAGTTTATTCAGTGGCGATTTGAAATCCGATAAGCGGGAACAGTGACCTGGCTGCGTTTTCCAGAATAAACTCAATGGGAACTAAATTATACGTAGGCAATCTTTCCTTCAACACGACGGAAAACGAACTGCAGGAACTTTTTTCACAGGCTGGCGCCGTGCAGGAAGTTACTCTCATGCAAGATAAATTCACCGGCAAGTCGCGTGGCTTTGCTTTTGTCACGATGGGCTCCGAGCAGGATGCTCAAAATGCGATTTCCAAATTCAATGGCCAAACCATTGAAGGGCGGGCACTGACCGTGAATGAGGCCCGTCCGCGGGAGCCGCGACCACCCGGCGGTGGCGGACGCGGTTACGGCGGCGGTGGTGGTGGCGGAGGTTATGGCGGAGGCGGAGGCTACGGCCGCCGCGAGGGTGGCCAGCGAAGAGGCCATTAATTCCGAAGACATTCGCAAGTAAGGTCCGCCGGAAGGCCGTCGAGGGTGAAATTGGGCAGGGCTGGATTCGAACCAGCGAAGGCGTAAAGCCAGCAGATTTACAGTCTGCCCCGTTTGGCCACTTCGGTACCTACCCGGCGGTGCGAGCGTTGATATAGGCTCACGGCCGACGCGCTGCAAGTGATTTGGGCGCAGCCGCAGCAGAGTTGTCTATTCCAAGAACTCCGCGATCGCGCCGACGACACATCGCTGCGCGTCACGCGAAATCTCCGGATAAATGGGCAGGGCGAGCGTCTCGCGCGCAGCGCGTTCGGTTTCGGGAAAATCGCCCTTCTTGTAACCGAGATAGGCAAAACATTCCTGCTCATGCAATCCCAGCGGGTAATAGATCGCCGTCTCGATCTCGCGCTCGGCGAGATGCTCACGCAAGGCATCCCGCATTGGTGCGCGAATAACGTATTGATGATAAATGTGGTGGTTCGTTAGCCCACGCTCGCGATAAGATTCGGCTGGCAGGACAATCTTTTCCGTCAACCCGAGGCGAGCGAATTCCGTACCGTAAAAATCCGCGGCAGCACGTCGTGCCACCGACCAACTTTCCAAGTGCGGCAGCTTAACGGCGAGAATTGCCGCCTGGATTTCGTCCAGGCGGAAATTGCCGCCGATTACGCCGTGATAATACCGTGGGTCCATTCCTTGATCGCGGAAAATGCGCATTTGTCTTGCGAGCTGGTCGTCCCGGCACAGGATCATTCCGGCATCACCAGCGGCCCCGAGGTTTTTTGACGGATAAAAGCTGAAAAACCCCGCTTCACCCATCGCTCCTGCTCTTGCTGTTTTCCCGCCAAACGGATATTCCGCGCCGATTGCCTGCGCGGCATCTTCGATCACATCAAGCTGGTAATCCTCGGAAATTTGATGGATCGGCTCCATCTCGCAGCACAAACCAAACAAATGGACTGGCACAATTGCGCGGATGCGCAGGGATCCGTCCCCTGTAGGGGAAGCTGCCAGCTTCCCATGTTTCGCTCGTGGGAAGACAACATCTTCCCCTACAGCCTCACATTCTTTCTCAAGAAATGTTTCAAGAGCTGCCGGTGAAATATTGTAAGTCGCCGGATCGATATCTACAAAAAGCGGCGTCGCACCAACACGCGCGATGCAGCCAGCCGTGGCAAGAAAAGTGTAAGGCGTGGTGATGACGGCATCGCCACGCCCAATCCCAAGTGCCATTAAAATGGCCAGGAGAGCATCCGTCCCGGATGAAACACCGACAGCATGAGGAGCCTTGCAATAGGCGCAGATCGCTTTCTCGAACGCTTCACCTTTCGGCCCAAGGATGAACCGGTGACTCATCAGAACGTCGTCGATCGCTTCGCGGATCGGCTCTTCGAGGGCGCGATATTGTTCGCTAAGATCGAGCAATGGCACGCGCATGGCGCCAAAAGCATGGCAGTTTCAGTCTTCCGTTCAAGGAAGATAGACTTCCAGTCTGTCTCGGCCGACAAGCATCTTGTCCGCCACCGGACGGACTCGGTGCGGCGAGCTTCGTCGGATAGCCTTCCGCAACGTTGACCCTCACCTCGGGCTGATTACTCTGTCTGATCATGGCACTTCTGCGTGGTCTCTTCTGGCTCGTTCTTTTCGTTGTTCTCGCTTTTTCTTTTGTCGTTCTGTTCGAGTACGGGCCGCATCACTTCGCGAGCGGCTTTCAAAAAGAATTTGCCCGCGCAAAGACGTTCGTCGTGAAGCAGACAGAAAAAATCCAGAAACCGAAGAAATAACCGCTGACAAGTCGTCGCAAATTGTAGTCTTCACCGCGGCGCGAGAGAGGAGCAGTTCCTTCTCCCTGGGGGACAAGGTTAGGATGAGGGCGCCTTGCGAGTTGCTGCTTCCGCTGTGACCGCAAATTCCCACCTGTGCAAGCCGTGTTGTATCATTCGATAAATTCCACGTCGATCGGACCATCGATATAGCCTTTGTCGCGCGCGGCGCCCAGAAACTTGCGAATGGCCGTGCGTCCGATCTCACCGTAATCGCGAGTAAATTCGTTCACATACATCCCAATAAATTTGCTGGCGAGGTCCGCATTCATATCACGCGCATAAGAAAGGGAATAGCGCACCGCCTCATCCCGATGCGCCAGGCCAAATTCGATGCTTTCCCGGATAATTTCGAGCAAATCGCGCTGTATTGGACGCGGAATATCCTTGCGCAAGACGTTGCCGCCGAGGGGGAGCGGAAAGCTCGTTTCCCGCTTCCACCATTCCCCAAGATCGATCACTTTTTCGAAGCCCGACCGCTCGTAGGTGAGCTGACCTTCGTGAATGATTAAGCCGACATCGGCCCGCCCCTCTCTTACCGCCTCAAA
>OCZV010000274.1_pt1 | contig 18839 bp, 23 predicted proteins | sample 1539051 | NCBI WGS metagenome assembly OCZV01 (sample SAMEA3113581, study PRJEB22503) | soil metagenome
CAGCATGCCGTTCGAGACCACGGCGTCACCGTACCCGCGTTTCCCCCGACCGGCGTGGGGAACCACTATCAGCCCTGGGCCGACGTTCTACGAAGACCGGGTTCTGCCGAAGGCCCGCTAGGAGGTCCAGAGGACGGCGGTGACGCGAGGGAGGCCGTCCAGCGCGGTTCTCCACGTGCCGCCGCCGTCGTCCGAGACCCACACCGCGCCTTCGGCGGTTCCGAACGCGACACGAGCGCCGTCCGTGGCCAGCGTGTGCGTGTCGATGTTCGAGGGGAACCACTCCGGGAGCCCCCCGGTGCACCGCTCGAACGGCCCGGCGCCGTCCAGCGGCCGCCGGTACACCGCGGCCTGCCGGGTCCTCGGCCCGGTCGAGGCGGTGATCAGCACGGCGTCCCCGGCCACGGCCACCGCTCGACAGTACGGGGCGTGGAGGCCGTCGTCGGCCATCGTCCACGAGTCGCCGCCGTCGTCGCTCCGGGCCAGGCCGAACGCGGTGGCCGCCAGGATCAGCCCGGCCCGTTCAGGGTGGGCGATGACCTGGTGGACGTCGGTCTCGATGTCGATCGTGGGCCGCCAGGCGCCGTCGGGCGTCGACCGGACGATCCCGCCGACGTGCACGTTCGCGTGAACGGTCCCGGCCGCGTCGGCCGCCACCGACCGGGTGTCGGGAGGGCCGCCCCACGGCGTGAACCACCGGTCCCGGCCCTCCACCTCGTCGAAGGCCTCCACCGGCTCGATCGTGTCGCGGCGGAGCCGGTACAGCCGAGCCTCGGCGGTGCCGACCAGGACCCCGTCCTCGTGCGGGAGGAGGCAGCGGGGCCTGGGGTCGGCCAGCGCTGCGGCGCGCTCCCAGCCGCCATCCTCGGAGCGGAGGATGGTGCCGTCGGCGTCGAGGGCCCACGTCGCGTCCCGGCCGTTCGCCAGGGCCACCATCGAGCGGCCCTCCAGCCCGGCAGTACCGTCGAGGTCGTGCAGGCCGCCGGCCGTGGCCACCAGCAGTCGGCTCAGCGTCCCTCCTGCCACGCGTAGCGCTGCTCGGCCCAGGGGTCCGCGTCGTTGTGGTAGCCGCGCTCCTCCCAGTACCCGCGCACGTCGCGCTCGAGCAGCCGCACGCCAACGGCCCACTTCACGCTCTTCCAGAAGTACCGCTTCGGCACGACCAGGCGGAGCGGCCCGCCGTGCTCGGGTGGCAAGGGTTCGCCGTCGTGCGACCAGGCAAACAGCACATCGTCGTCGTCCAGCGCCTCCAGGGGGAGGTTCGCGGTGTACGCCGAGGGCGCCTCGATCAACGCGTGGGTCGCCGCGGCGGTGGGGCCGGCGGCGCCGACGATGTCTCGGAACGGCACGCCCTCCCAGGTGTTGTCGAGCTTCGACCACCCCGTGACGCAGTGGATGTCGGAGGTCACCGTGGCCGAGGGGAGCGCCCGGAACTCGTCCCAGGTCCACTCGACGGTTCGGTCGACCGCGCCGGTGACCCGGAACCGCCACGAGGCCGGGTCGAACGGTGGGATCCCCTCGGCGTGAAGGATCGGCCAGCCCCTGGTGAGGTGCTGCCCCGGGGGGGTCCGTGCGGCCTGGTCAGCCGCCGGCATCGTCGATGTCCAGGTCGTCGAGGCGGCGGCGCACCTGCGCGGTCAGTGCGTCGCGGGCGTCGGCGTCGGTGAGGGCCGAGGCCGCCTCGGCGGCGCGCTCGAGCTGGCGGCGGGCCTGAGCCCGGGCCGTGGCCGGGTCCCGGTTCGGCGAGTACTTCACGAACTCGTCGGCGCGGCGGATCAGGTCCCACACCGCGGCGGGGTCGTTCGGACCCTCTGGCCGGGCGTCCATGCCGGCCAGCATACGCCGAGATAGGCTCGCGGCGATGGCCGGGCGGCGAACGAACCTGGCGCTCCTCGTGCTCCTGGCGGCGGCGATCCTGACCGGCGCCCTGGCGTACGCGATCGGATCGGGATGGGGCCGCGTGGCCGTGATCGCCCACGGCGTGGTCGGGCTGGGCCTCCTCGTCCTGGCGCCGTGGAAGTCGGCCATCGCCCGCCGGGGGCTTCGGCGACGACGGCCGGGATCGTGGGCTTCGGTGGCGCTGACCGTGCTGGCCGGGCTCGCCGTGCTGTTCGGGATCCTCCACGGCACGGGCCTCGTCGTGGACCTCGGCCCGGTGACGGCGATGCAGGTGCACGTCGGCGCGGCGCTGCTGTCCCTCCCGTTCGCCGTGGGGCACGTGGTGGCCCGGCGGGTCCGTCCCCGGCGGACCGACCTCTCCCGACGGGCGCTGCTCCGGGCCGGCGCGGTCGTGGGCGGAGCGGGCCTGGCGTACGCGGGCGTCGAGGGGGTGGTCCGGGTGACCGGCCTCCCCGGCTCGGACCGCCGGTTCACCGGCTCGTATGAGCGTGGCTCGGGCCGGCCCGAGGAGATGCCGGTGACCCAGTGGCTGAACGATGCGGTCCCCGAGGTCGACGCGGCGTCGTGGCGGCTCGAGGTGGCCTCGGGTAGCGAGGTGGTTCGGCGCTGGTCGTACGAGGAGCTGGCCGGCTTCGACGATCGGGTGCGAGCCACCCTCGACTGCACCGGCGGGTGGTACGCCGACCAGGTGTGGGAGGGCGCGTGGCTGAGCCGGCTCCTGCCGCCGACGGGCCAGGGCCGAAGCATCAGGGTCGTGTCCGTGACCGGGTACCCGCGCAGGTTCCCCATCGGTGACGCCTCTCGGCTCCTCGTCGCAACGCGGGTCGGCGGGCGGCCCCTCGATGCCGGGCACGGCTTCCCCGCGCGGGTGGTCGCTCCGGGGCGCCGCGGCTTCTGGTGGGTCAAGTGGATCGCCCGCGTGGAGGCATCCCCGGTTCCCTGGTGGTTGCAGTGGCCGTTCCCGGTGACCTGACCGCGCGGCGCTAGACTCGGCCGACCGTGCGCCGAGAGCGGCTCGTCACGCCCACGTTCGTGCTGATCGGCCTGGCGACATTGGCCTACTTCGTGTCGGTCAGCGTGGTCCTGCCGGTGCTGCCGCTCTACGTCCGGGGGCCGCTCGGAGGCGACGATGTCTCGGTCGGTGTGACGGTGGGCGCCTTCAGCGTGACCGCGCTCCTGGTCCGGCCGTGGGCCGGTCGCCTGGCCGACCGGCGGGGCCGGCGACTGCCGATGCTGATCGGGATCGGGGTGGTGACCGCCTCAGTGGCCGCGTACGTTGCGGCGGATTCCGTGCCGCTGCTGGTGGCGCTCCGCCTGATCACCGGAGCCGGCGAGGCGCTCTTCTTCACCGGCGCCGCCAGCGCCATCGCCGACATGGCGCCGGACGATCGCCGCGGCGAGGCCATCAGCTTCTTCTCGCTGGCCCTGTGGACGGGGATCGCGATCGGGCCGGTGATCGGCGAGGTCGTGCTGGGCGACGCCCGGTTCGACCGGGTGTGGCTCGTGGCCGCGGCGCTCGGCCTGGCGGCGTTCCTCCTGGCCCTGCGCGTTCGGATCCCGCAGGTCGAGTGGGCCGATCATCCGTCGCGCCTGATCCACCGCGGCGCGTTGCTCCCGGGGACTGCGGTCCTGGCGAGCATCTGGGGCGCGGCGGCGTTCTTCGCGTTCGTGCCGCTGTACGCGCGGGAGCTGGGCCTGTCCGGCTCTCGGACGGTGTTCGTGGTGTTCTCGGGCATCGTCCTGGCGATCCGGTTCGTCGGCGCTCGACTTCCCGACACGATGGGGCCGATGCGGACGGCTCGCGTGTCGCTGGCGGTGTCGGCGTGCGGGCTGGCACTGATGGGGGTGTGGGGGACCACGGCCGGCCTGTTCGCGGCCACGGCGGTGTACGCGGTGGGCCAGGCCCTGGCCTTCCCGGCGCTGATGGCGTTGGCGCTTCGAGGCACCTCGCCGGGCGAGCGGGGGGCCGCCATCGCCACGTTCAGCGCGATGGTCGACGTCGGCTTCGGGATCGGCCCGGCCGCCCTGGGCTTCGTGGCCCACGGCTTCGGCTACGGCGGCGTGTTCCTGATCGGCTCGGTCGTGGCGGTCCTGGGCCTGGGGCTGCTGCTGGCCCGCTCCCGGGCCGCGGAGCCCGCCTGATGCCGGCCGGCCGGTACACGGTCCAGGACGGCTCGGGCCGGGCCGTGGGGACCGAGTCGTTCCGCTGCGCGCCCGGCCCGGCCGGGTGGCGGTACGTGGCGGAGATCGAGACCTCCGTGCCGGATCCGCACCGCGAGGTCGTGGACTTCGTCGTCGATGACCGGTGGCGCCCCATCCGGCTCCGGATCGACACGGGTTCGCACGATCTGGCCGTTGTCGTCGAAGGGGACCGGGCCACCGCCGTCCGAGATGGCGAGCCCGTCGACGTTCCCTTCGGGCCGCACGTGGAGCTCGACTACTTCTCGCCGTGCTTCAACGCCGTGACCGCCCGCCGGCTCGGTGGGACCGCGGAGATCGACGTGCTGTACCTGCGCCCGGTGACCTGCGAGCCGGTGTCGGTGCGCCAGCGCTACGAGCTCGAGGGCGAGGAGGAGGTTTCGACGCCGGCCGGCCGGTTCCGGGCCGACCGGTGGCGCTTCACGGCCCTCGATTCCGGATTCTCCCGCCCCCTGTGGTTGGCCGGGGACGTGGTGGTCGCCTTCGAGGACGTGTTCGAGCTCGCGGAGTACGACCCGGGCCGGACCGGCCCCGTCCCCCTCGGCTGAGGGGGGGCAGGAGCAGGTTCATCCACCGATCATCGACATGCTGCGCCCCGGCCGGACGAAGTCGGGATGGTCGATACGGTGCCCGGCCCACTTCTCGCCCACGGCCTCGCGGACGACCGCGTCGAGGTCCTCGTCGGTGGCCCCCGATCGCAGCGGCGTCCGGAGGTCGGTCTCGTCCAACGAGAACAGGCACGTCCGCAGCTGCCCATCCGCCGTGATACGGATGCGGTTACAGGTCTCGCAGAACGGCTCGGTCACGGAAGCGATGAAGCCCACCCTGCCCGGCGCGCCGTCGGCGAACCGGAACGTGGTGGCCGGCTGGGGCCCGTGCCCGTTGACCGTGGCCAGCGGATGGACCGCGTTGATCCGGTCGCGAAGGACGGCCGACGGGACCACCTTGTCGCGCTCCCATCGGCGCTCCGCGTCGAGCGGCATGTACTCGATGAACCGAACCTCGACGTCGGCCTCCCGGGCCAGCCCCGCGAAGCCCACGGCCTCGTCGTCGTTCGTCCCCCCGATCACCACGCAGTTCACCTTGATCGGCCGGAGCCCGGCCGTGGCGGCGGACCGCAGGCCCGACAGGACGCGGCCCAGCGCGTCGCGTCGGGTCATCTCGGCGAAGCGGTGCCGCAGCAACGAGTCGCACGAGATCGTCACCCGGTCGAGGCCGGCCTCGGCCAGGGGCCCCGCGAGCCGGTCGAGCAGGTAGCCGTTGGTGGTCAGCGACAGCTCGAGGGCGTCGTCGATCCCCCGAAGGCGGGCCACGATGTCGGGCAGGTCGGGGCGGACCGTGGGCTCGCCGCCCGTGAGCTTCACCTCGCGGATGCCACTGGCGACCAGGGTCCGAACCAGCCGCTCGATCTCGTCGGCGGTCAGGATCTCCTCGCGGTCGAGCCACGGCAGGCCCTCCGCCGGCATGCAATAGGTGCACCGGAAGTTGCACCGATCGATCACCGATACGCGGAGATCGGTGGCGACGCGGCCGAACCGGTCGACCAGGGGATCACGCACGGAACCATCGTTCCACATCGGGGGACACTCGGCCTTCCCGGGCACGGCCGCCGGGGCACCCTGCCGGACGAGCCGGCCGGCCGGTAGCATCGCGCTATGGGCCGGCCCACAGCGGCGACGTTGACCGTGAGCGACGGGGTGGCCGAGGGATCCCGTCCGGACCTGTCCGGGCCGGCGGTGGCCCAGGCGCTCGAGGCCGCGGGGTTCGACGTGGTGCGTCGCGAGATCGTTCCGGACGAGCGGGACCGGATCGAGGCGACGCTCCGAGAGCTGGCCGCCGCGGCCGTGCTGGTGGTCACCACCGGCGGGACGGGACTGGGACCCCGCGACGTCACGCCCGAGGCCACCCGGACGGTGATCGACCGCGAGGCGCCCGGGCTGGCCGAGGCGATGCGCGCGGCCGGCCGGGCCACCACCCCGATGGCCGATCTCTCTCGAGGCATCGCGGGGACGATCGGGTCGGCGCTGGTCCTGAACCTGCCGGGTGGCCGCCGTGGCGCGGTCGAAAGCCTCGAGGCGGTGCTCCCCGCTCTGCCGCACGCCCTGGAGCTCGTGGCCGGCCGCACCCTCCATCGGGAGACGCCGCCGCCCGTCCCCGCCGAGCCTCGGGTGGTGGCCACGGCCGTCCGGGTCCACGGCGACCCGCCGTGCCGGGCGGGCCAGCGGTTGGTGCTGGGCCGGTCCGGCCCACTCGAGGGCACCCTGGGGTGCGCCGAGTTCGACGGCGCCGCCGCGGCCGACGTGTCGGCGGTGCTGGAGGAGGGGGAGCCGGTGCTGCGCACCTACGAGCACGAGCTCGGATCGGTGGAGGTGTTCCTGGAGCCCACCGGTGCCACCCGCCCGACGCTGGTCGTGCTGGGAGCCACGCCGGTGGCGCGGTGGCTCCTCCGGTGGGGGGTGGACCTCGGGCACGACACGGTGCTGGTGGAACCACGGTCCGAACGGGTCACGGCCGACCACAAGGAGGCGGCCGGGCGGGTGGTCGGTTCGCCGGACGAGCTCGGTCCGGTCGGCGTCTTCGACGTCGTGCACACCGATCACGACGCACCGCTGGTGGCCGAGCATGTCGCCGCGCTGGTCGGCGCGGGGGCGCGATCGGTCGGCGTGATGGGGAGCCGGCGCCACGCCGGGCCGCATCTGGAGCGCCTGCGGGAGCTCGGTGTGGACCCCTCGCGGGTGGAGACGCCCGTCGGCCTCGATATCGGAGCCCGGACGCCCCAGGAGATCGCGCTGTCGATCCTGGCCGGGCTGGTGGCCTCGCGAACCGGCCGCGCCGGCGAACGCCCGGCCGGGGAGGCACGATGAGCGTGCGGGTCCGGTTGTTCGGCGGCCTGGCGGACCGCGCCGGGGCGGGGGTGGCCGAGGTCCCGCTCGGCGACGGAGACACGGCGGGGGACATCCTCCAGGCGGTCCTCCGGCGCCACCCATCGTTCGCCGGTATGGCCGCCGCGCTCCAGGTCGCGGTGAACCTCGAGGTGGTCCCTCCCGAGCACCCGGTCCGCCCCGGCGACGAGGTGGCGCTGCTCCCGCCGGTGGCCGGCGGGGGCGCCCGGATCGCCATTGGGCTCCGGGAGCGGCCCTCGGTCGACGAGGCCCTGGATGCCGTGGCATCGCCCGAGGCCGGGGGGACCGTGGCGTTCGTGGGCACCGTCCGGTCCGACGGCGGGCGGGTCGACCGCCTGGCCTATTCGGCGTACGAGGCCATGGCCGAACGGATCCTCCGGGAGGTCGCCGAGGAGGCCACCGTGAAGTGGCCCCTCGAGGGCGTGGCCGTGCTCCACGGCGTCGGGGACCTCGGCGTCGGCGAGCGCACCGTGGTCGTGGCGTGCTCCGCTCCGCACCGGGGCGAAGCGTTCGAGGCGTGCCGCCACGTGCTCGAGGAGGTGAAGCGCCGCCTCCCGGTGTGGAAGAAGGAGGCCGGTCCGGCCGGCGAGCGGTGGATCGGGCTGGACCCGTGAGGCCCGGCCACGACCACGACACCGGCGCCCCTCTGCTTCCGCTGGACGAGGCCCGATCGCGGGCGATGTCGAGGATCGACCGGCTGCCTCCCACGGAGCTCGCCCTCGCGGAAGCGCACGGCTGCGTGGCCGCCGAGGACGTCCTCGCCCCGATCGAGCTCCCGCCCTTCTCCTCCTCGGCGATGGACGGGTACGCGGTGCGGGCCGCCGACGTGGCCGGCGCCGCCCCGGACCGACCGGCGGCCCTGCGGCCGGTCGGCGCGGTCCAGATGGGGTCTCCGAGCGAGCTCGAGGTCGGGGGGGGCGAGGCCGTGGCCGTGCCCACCGGCGGCGTCGTTCCCCCCGGCGCGGACGCGGTGGTGCCGGTGGAGCAGACGATCCGGGAGGCGGACCGGGTGCTGGTCCTGGCCCCCGTGCCGCCGGGCCGGTACGTCCGCCGGGCCGGCCAGGACGTTCGCGCGGGTGACGTGATGGTCCCCGCGGGGAAGCGGCTCCTGGCGGCGGACCTGGGACTGCTGGCGTCGGCCGGGCTGGGCTCGGTCCGGGCGATCCCCCGGGCCAGGGTGGGGATCCTGTCGACGGGCGACGAGCTGGTGGAGCCCGGCGCGCCGCTGGGGCCGGGCCTCGTCCCCGACGCCAACGCCCTGACCCTCCACGGCTGCGTGCTGGAGGCCGGAGCCGTCCCGGTCCCGCTCGGCCGGGTTCCGGACGACGGCGCGGCCCTGGCCCGCGTCCTGACCGAGGCCGAGGGCGTCGACGTGCTGGTGTCCTCGGGCGGCGTCTCCGTCGGTGAGCGCGATCCCGTCAAGGCCGCGTTCGGCTCCGGCGGCGAGGTCGATTTCGTCGAGGTGGCGATGCAGCCGGGGAAGCCCCAGGCGTTCGGCACCCTCGGCGGTCGGCCGTACTTCGGGTTGCCGGGGAACCCCGTCTCGGTGTTCGTCTCGTTCGAGGTATTCGTGCGCCCGGCGGTCCTGTCGATGATGGGACGCGGCGACGCCCGCACCGAGGTGCGGGCGACCCTCGACGCCGACGTGACCGGCCCCGAGGAGAAGGTGCAGTTCGCGCGGGTTCGACTCCACCGGTCGAACGGCGGGTTGGTGGCGTCACCGACAGGGCCGCGCGGCTCGAACCTGCTGGCGACGATGGCGCGGGCCGACGGCCTCGCGGTGATCCCGGTCGGGGTGGCGACCGCCGAGGCCGGGACGCCGGTCCGGGTCATCCTGGTGCGGGACCAGCCATGAGCGACCCGGGGGAGCGAGCCGCCCGGATGGTCGACGTCGGATCGAAGGACGTGACCGATCGAGTGGCCGTGGCAGAGTCGGTCCTGGTCGCCGAGCCGGCCACGATCGAGCGGCTCCTCGCCGGGACGCCGAAGGGTGACCCGCTGGAGGCGGCCAGGATCGCCGGCCTGCTGGCCCTGAAGCGCACTCCGGAGCTCCTCCCGTTCTGCCATCCCGTCGCCGTGACCGGCGCCGAGGTCGCCGTCCACGCCGAGCCGGACGCGGGCCGTGTGGTGGTCACCGCCACGGTGCGGGCCACCGACCGAACCGGCGTGGAGATGGAGGCCATGACGGCCGCCGCGGTGGCCGCGCTGACCCTCTACGACGCCGCCAAGGCGTTCGAGCGATCGGCCAGGGTCGCGGAGGTCCGGCTGGTCGAGAAGCGCGGCGGCGCCGGCGGCGACCACCGCGCCGTTTGCTGACCCGGGGCGGCGGGTAAGCCTCGATCTGCACGAGCCCGACGAAGGAGGGCGCAGACATGAGGACGCAACGACTCGCGCTGGTCGGCCTGGCGGCCCTGCCGCTGGTCGCGCAGCGCGGAGGCAAGGGCGTGGACGTCGAGTCGATCCTCGGCTACATCGTGGTCGGTGCCATCGTCGGCATCGTGGCCCGGCTCCTGGTCCCCGGGACCAGTGGGATGGGGCTGCTGGTCACGATCGTCGTCGGGATCGTCGGCGCCGTGATCGGCGGATGGCTCGCCGGGGCGGTGTTCGAGGAGACCGAAGGCGTCGACTGGATCGCCTCGATCCTGGTGGCGGCCCTGTTGGTGTGGCTCATCACGCGAGCCGGGGCCAGCCGCTGGCGTCGAACGACGCTGTAACGAGACCGAATGCCGAACGGGCCCTTCGGGGCCCGTTCGCCGTTCCCGGGGCCTACCATCGGCGCCATGGACGCGGGGCTGTTTGGACCGTCGAGCGTGTCGTGGCGGGTCCACCGGGAGACCACGGTGCTGTTCGGCGGGGCCCGGGCCCTGCTGATGCACGGCGCGCATCCGCTCGTCATCGCCGGTGCCAGGGAGACCGGCTTCTACGAGCGCAATCCCTGGCGGCGGCTCGAGCGGACGCTGTTCCTCACGTACTCGCTGACGTTCGGCACCCGCGAGGAGGCCCTGGCCGCGGCCGAGCGCATCAACGAGGTCCACCGCCGCGTTCGCGGCGTCGACCCGGTGACCGGCAAGCCGTACAACGCGATGGATCCCGACCTCCTGCTGTGGGTGCACGCCTGCCTGGTGGACAGCGCGCTTCTGTTCGAGCGGCTCACCGTGGGGCGGCTCACGCCGGAGGAGCGGGAGCGGTTCCACCGCGAGCAGATGGCCGGGGCCGAGCTCCTGGGTCTCTCGCGCGAGCGGATCCCGCCGACCGTCGCGGCGCTTCGCGCGTACATCGCCAGGGTGGTGGCCGGTGACGACCTCCGGGTGACCGACGCTTCCCGTCGGGTCGCCGCGCTCGTCCGAACGCCGCCCCCCGAAGCCGAGTGGCGTCCGGTGCTGCGGGCCGTTTCCTGGTGGGCGTTCGGCACGCTGCCGCCGCGTCTGCGGGCGATGTACGGGGTCCGGTGGGGGCCGGCTCGGGAGGCCGCCCTGCGGGCCTCGCTGGCCGCGCTCCGGGCGGGTCGTCCGGCCATCCCTCGCCGGTTCCGGTGGATCCTTCCGGCGCAACAGGCCGCAGCCCGGCTCGCTGCCTGACCGACGGTGGCGTACCCTTCCGCCATGGAGGGGGCCACCGAGCGGCTGCGTCGCCGGATCTCGGTGGCCCGTCGCTCCGAGCCGGCCGACCTCGTCCTCGCCGGCGGACGGGTGCTCTCGGTGTTCACCGGGGAGCTCCTCGAGGTCGACGTGGCCATCGTGGACGGGCACGTCGCCGGCCTGGGCCGGTACGAGGGCCTCGAGAGCGTCGACTGCTCGGGTCTGATCCTCCTCCCCGGCTTCATCGACGGTCACATGCACATCGAGTCGACGAAGCTGATGGTCGACCAGTTCGCGCGGGCCGTGTTGCCGTGGGGGACCACCACGGTGATCCTCGATCCCCACGAGATCGCCAACGTGTTCGGCCTTCGGGGGGTGCGGGCCCTCCTCCGGGCGGCCGAGGGGATCCCCCTCGACTACTTCGTGATGGCCTCGTCGTGCGTGCCCGCCAGCCCGTTCGAAACGAGCGCCGAGACCGTGACCGCCGAGGACATCGAGCGGTTCCTGGCCGAGGAGCCGAGGGCCCTCGGCGTGGCGGAGATGATGAACTTCCCGGCCGTCGTGGCCGGCGAGGACGACGCCCTGGCCAAGCTGGGGGTGGCGGAACGGATGGGCCGGCACGTCGACGGGCACGCTCCCGGGCTCTCGGGCGCCGAGCTCAACGCCTACGTGGCCGCGGGGGTGGGCAGCGACCACGAATCCACCACGCTCGACGAGGCGATGGAGAAGCGGCGCCTGGGGATGTGGGTGATGATCCGGGAGGGCTCGGCGGCCCGGAACCTCGAGGCGCTCCTGCCGATGGTCCTCGAGCACGGCCCGGCCAACACGATGCTGGTGACCGACGACCGGGAGCCCGACCAGCTGCTCGACCAGGGCCACGTGAACGACGTGATCCGGCGGGCGGTGGCCCTGGGCTGTCCGCCGGCCGACGCCGTCGTCATGGCCACCCTCCACCCGGCCCGCTACCACGGGCTCCGACGGCACGGCGCCCTGGCCCCCGGCTCGGTGGCCGACGTGGTTGCCGTCGAGGATCTGGCCGCGCTCCGTCCCGTCTCGGTGTGGAAGCGCGGACGGCTGGTGGCCGAGCGAGGGCGGCCGCACGACGTCCCGAGGGCCGAGGCGCCGTCGTGGATGCGGGACAGCGTCCGGGTGCCGACACCCTCGGCCGGGGCCTTCCGGATCCCGGCCGGAGGCCGGGTGCGGGTGATCGGGATCGACCCGGGAGAGATCGTGACCCGGGCCCTGATCGACGAGCCCCGAGTCCTCGACGGCGAGGCCGTGGCGGAGCCCGAGCGCGACCTGGCCAAGGTGGCGGTGATCGAACGGCACACCGGCAGCGGGCGGATCGGGTTGGGCTTCGTCCGTGGGTTCGGCCTCCGGCGAGGCGCGCTGGCCTCGACGCACGCGCACGACGCCCACAACCTGGTGGTGATCGGGGTCGACGACGCCGACATGGCCACGGCCGCCACGCGGCTGGCCGAGATCGGGGGCGGCCAGGTGGCGGTGGCCGGAGGGCGTGTGGTCGCCGAGCTCCCGTGCCCGATCGGCGGCCTGATCTCGGACCTCCCCGCCGAGGACGTGGCCGCGGCGGGCCGGCGCCTGGAGCGGGCGGCCCGCGACCTCGGGTCCGGCCTCGATGCGGCCTTCATGATGATGTCGTTCCTGGCCCTGTCGGTGGTCCCCGAGCTGAAGATCACCGACCTCGGGCTGGTCGACACGGTGCGGTTCGAGCTGGTCCCGCTGCGGGCCTGACCGGCTCGCTTTGCGCCGCCGCGCACCCCTTTCTATCCTTTCGCCACGCACATCCGTCGGGCGCCCTTCCCCCGCCCGGATCGAGAGGAGGACGCCGATGGCCACGACGGGATCCCGGACCCGAACGACCGCGCCGGGTGGCGCCCTGGATCGCTACTTCAGGATCACGGAGCGAGGATCCACGGTTCGCACCGAGATCATCGCCGGGGCGGCCACGTGGCTGACCATGGCCTACATCCTGTTCGTGAACCCGGCCATCCTCGGCTCGGTCCAGGACGGCTCGGGGACCACCCTCCCGTTCCCGCAGGTGCTCACGGTGACGGCGCTGGTGGCCGCGGCCATGACGATCCTGATGGGCGTGGTGGCGAACTACCCGTTCGCGCTGGCGGCGGGCCTCGGCCTGAACGCGTTCGTGGCCTTCACGCTGGTGGGTACCCTGGGCCTCTCGTGGCCGGAGGCCATGGGCGTGATCGTGATCGAGGGCCTCGTGATCACCGTGCTCGTGCTGACCGGCTTCCGCGAGGCGGTGCTCAACGCGATCCCCATGGACCTGAAGCGGGCCATCGGGATCGGGATCGGGCTGTTCATCGCGTTCATCGGCCTGGTCAATGCGGGCGTCGTCGTCCACCCCGAGGCCGGAACGATCGTCGCGCTGAACTCCGACCTGACCACGCTCCGCATGCTCACGTTCGTGATCGGGCTGGTGATCACGGCCGCGCTGGTTGCCAGGCGCCTCCGGGGGGCACTGCTGATCGGGATCCTGGCGACGACCGTGATCTCCATCGTGATCAACGAGGTGTGGGGCGACGGCGCGATCTGGTCGGCGGTGGGTCCCGGCGTGGCGGCCCTGCCCGAGGACGTCGTGGCCGCGCCCGACTTCGGACTCCTGGGGCAGTTCTCGTTCGGCGTGTTCGACGCGATCCCGGTGGCCACCGCCCTCGCCGCCATCGTCGCCGTGATGCTGTCGGACTTCTTCGACACGATGGGTACCGTGATCGGGCTCGGCGGGGAGGCGCGGCTGCTCGACCGGGAGGGCCGGCTGCCGGGGATCAACCGCGTGCTGCTGGTCGACTCGCTGGCGGCCGCGGCCGGCGGGGCCGCCTCGGCCTCGTCGAACACCACGTACATCGAGAGCGCCGCCGGCATCTCCGAGGGCGGCCGCACCGGGCTCACGGCCGTGGTGGTCGGCGCGCTGTTCCTGCTGTCGCTGTTCTTCTCGCCCCTGGCCGGTGTGATCCCGCCGGAGGCCACCGCCCCGGTCCTGGTGATCGTGGGGTACTTCATGATGGTGCTTGTCCGCGACATCGAGTGGTCGGACCCGGGCATCGGCATCCCGGCGCTGCTGACGATCGGGCTCATGCCCTTCACGTTCAGCATCACGAACGGCGTGGCCGCCGGGTTCCTCATGTACACGGTGATCGCAGTCCTCCGAGGACGGTGGCGCCAGGTGCACTGGCTCCTGTACGTGGTCTCGGCGGTGTTCGTGTGGTACTTCGTCCGGGGACTGCTGGCCTAGGAGCCGTTGCCCCGGTCGATCTCGAACCACACCCGGGTGTGGTCGTCGCGCTCGATGCCCCATCGGTCGGCGATCTCTCCGACCAGGAACAGGCCCCAGCCGGTGGGTCGCTCGGCCCGGGGCATCGGCGGCGGGCGGGAGATCCCGTTCCCCGGATCCGTGACCCGGACCGACACGCGGTCGGGCCGCGCTTCGACCCACAGCTCGATCCATTCGTCGCCCCGAAGCCCGGCGTGCCGCACGGCGTTGGTGACGAGCTCGCTGACCAGAAGCGTCGTGGACTCCAGGGTCTGGTCCTCGACCGACTCGCCGAGGCGGGCCAGCGCGTCTCGGGCCGCCGCCGGGGCGAGCCGGGATGGTGCGAGCCGGAGCTGGACCGTTGAGTTCGCGGGCAAGGATGCTCCTCCCGTCACCCCGGAAGCTTTCCCAGTACGGCGAGAAGCTATTCGTCCGGGGCGCGCATCGCGTCGGCGCGCCGCTTCGTCAGCCGGACCCGGGTGCCGGGGTCCGTGGCGGTCCCCTCGCTGATCTCGACCCGGTCGGCGAGCGCCGTCATGAGCGGGATCCCGAAGCCGCCGGGTCCTTCGACCGAGGCCACCCGAACCCGCCGGCGGAAGGTGCCCCGATCCCGGACCTCGACCTGGATGGCCGAGGCGTGGTCGCGCCATTCCACCTCGAAGTCCTCGCTCCCGCTGTGCAGCACCGCGTTCGCGCAGGCCTCCGAGACCGCCAGCAGCAGATCCTCCGTGGCCTCACCGGTCAGCCCGCTGGCCGCGGCCCGCTCGCGCAGGAACGTCCGAACCTCGGGGAGCACCTCCACGGTCGCGGCGAACGTGCGTCGGATGCTGCCCTTCACGTCCGGACCTCGAGGTTCTCCAACCGGTCCAGCCCCATCACCTCGACCAGCCTGCGGACGCCGCGGCCGGGGTTGACCAGCACCAGCCGCCCCCGGTCCGCCAGAGATTCCGCCGTCCGGATCAGGACCTGCACGCCCGTGCTGCCGATGAAGCGCACCCCCGCCAGATCGAGCGTGAGGTCTCCGCCCTGGACGACCTGAGGCTCCAGCGCGGCCGTGAGCTGTGCGGCGGTGTCGAGATCGATCTCCCCGGTCAGGCGGAGCCCGCGAGGGTGCTCGGTGGCGGCGATCTCCAACATCGACGGGCCGATTCTACCGGCGGCTCCGAGAGCCATCTCGGTCCGGCCGGAGTACGCTCTGGTCGAGACGGACACGCGAGTCGAACGCCCGGTCGCCAGGTTCTGGCGCGAGCTCGTCCTCGGGCCGGGGCTTCGTCGCGTCCTGGTGGGGCTGGCCGCGGCCGTCGCCGGGCCGTTCGCGCTGACGCCGGTGGCGGTGGCTGTCGATGGGCCGCTCGGCATCTACGGTCTGGCCGTCATCCCGGCCGCGCTGATCGGTAGGCTGGTGCCGGGCGCCGCCGCGGCTGCGCTCTCGTTCGTCCTCGCCACCGTGTACCTCGGGCCCGGGCCCCGTGCCTTCGACCCGGGGACCAGCGACTGGATCGTCCTGGTCCTCTTCATCGGGGTGGCGCTCGTCGTGGCCATGGAAGAGGCGGGCCGGGCAAGCGCTCGAGCCGCCCAGCGGCGGCTGGCGTTCCTGGCCGAGGCGAACCGCACCCTCACCACCTCGCTCGACGTCGGGGAGACGCTGGACGCGCTGACCCGGCTGGCCGTCCCGGCACTGGGGGACTGGTGCGCGGTCGAGGCGCGCACCGGCGGCGACACGGCATCGCGCTTCCACGTGGCCCACGCCGATCCCAGTCGGGTGGCGCGGCTGGAGGCCCTGCTGGAACGGTACCCACGCTCGGGAGATCCCCAGGGCATCGGGGCGCAGGTGGTGGCCTCGGGGCGACCGGTGCTCTTGCGGAAGGTGAACGACGCGCTGCTCCGGCAGGTGGCCCGGGACGAGGAGCACTACCGGATGCTGAAGGAGCTGCGCCTCCGGTCGGCGCTGGTGGTGCCGCTGATCGGCCGGGGGCGACCGATGGGTACCTTGACGCTGGCCACCGCCGAATCCGGCCGACGGCTGGGACAGGCCGACCTGGACTTCGCGGTGGAGCTGGCCCGGACCACGGCGCTGGCGATCGAGAACGCCAGCCTCCACCAGGAGCGGAGCGTGGTCGCCCGCACCCTCCAGAGCAGCCTCCTCCCGGGAGAGATCCCGGAGATCCCGGGGCTCGAGGTCGCCGTGCGGTACCGGCCGGCCGGGGGCCGCGAGCTGGTCGGCGGGGACTTCTACGACGTGTTCGATACTGGCGACGGCACCTGGGGGGTGGCCCTCGGTGACGTGTGCGGCAAGGGCCCGGCGGCCGCCGCCCTGACCGGCCTGGTGCGGCACACGATCCGCACCGCCGCGGTGGGGGGCCGCCGGCCGAGCTCCGTGCTGGAGCTGGTCAACCGGGAGATCCTCCGGAACAAGGTCGATCGGTTCTGCACGGCGACCCTGGGCCGGATCCGCCGTTCGAACGGATCCGTCCACGTGGACGTCTCCTGCGGGGGGCATCCTCCTCCGCTGATCTACCGTCCGGGCCGCACGGTTGAGGCCGCCGAGTGCCTGGGCACGCTGCTCGGGGTGTTCCCTGAGCCGTCCCTGGCCGAGGTCCCGGTCGAGCTCGGTCCGGGGGACGCCATCGTCTTCTACACCGACGGGCTCACCGAGCGCTTCGAGCGGGAGGGCATCGGCGGCGACTCGCAGCTGGTGGCCCTGCTGTGGGAGAGCAACGGCCTGGACGCGGACCAGATCGCCGACCGTATCTACCTCGATGCGGCCGAGGGAGCCACCGACGGGCCTCGGGATGATCTGGCGCTGGTGGTGCTGCGGGTCAGGCCCGGCTAGGGATCGGTACAGAGAACCGGATCACGGGGTCGCCCTCTTCAGAGGTGGCAGCCTCGCCGTCCTCGAACAGCACCGTGATCAGCTCGAGGCTGAGGGCGGCCATGAGCCGGTCGGTCGAGGAGTCGGAGGACTCCAGCCCGTCGCCCTGCGGGATCTCGAAGAAGAGCCGGCCGTCCCGGAGGACGGCCTTGACCCGGAGTTCGAGCGCCTTGGTGTTGAGGGCCCTGCTGAGCGCCTCACCGACGGCCACCTTCACATCGTCGAGGATCTCTTCGCTCACCCCAGACTGCCGGGCCAGCTCGGCGCCGAAGATCCTGGCGGGACCGACGTAGGCCGCCTCGGGCCGGAGGTCGATCCAGAACCGTTCCTCGAGGTCGGTGCTCACGATCCCGTGACGTCGGCGAGATCGTCGTGGATCGTGAAGACCTGGTCCAGGCCGGTGATCCCCAGCACCTTGCGCACCGGCTCGGTCGGCGCGACGAGCGCCAGCGTGCCGCCGGCCTCCCGGCAGCGTTTCAACCCGCTGATCAGGACCCCCAAGCCCGTCGAGTCCATGAACTCGACGCCGCCGAACTCGATGGCGAGCCGGTTCCGGCCGCTGCCGGTGAGGTCCGTGAGCAGCGTCTTCAGCCGTGGGGCGGTGTACAGATCGACCTCACCCCTGACGTCCACGACGGTCCAGTCGCCGGATTGGCGCGTGTCGAGTAGCAGGCTCTCGGCCACTTCGTCCCTCCTGCCGGGACCGATAGTATAGGCGACCGTCCCTTGACGCCCGACGTGAAGCTCGTGGTCCCCGCCAAGCCGGAGTACATCCGGCTGCTGCGAGCGGTGGCGGCCAGCCTGGCCGCCCGTCTCGAGTTCACGTACGACCGGATCGAGGACCTTCGCCTGGCCGTCTCCGAGGCGTGCTCGACGCTCCTGTCCCTGCCGTGGGAGTCGCGGATGCTGGTCCTCCGTGTCTTCGCCACGGACGAGCGCGTCACCGCGGTGGTGTGCACCGACGCGGAGGCCGACCCCGACGCCTGGCCCCCGATCGAGGCCGAACGGACGCTGGCGTGGCGGGTCCTCTCGGGGCTGGCCGACACGGCGGTGTTCGAGGTGGGCGAGGAGGGGCCGGCCGTCAGGCTCGAGCTGGCCGGCCGCGTGGGATGAAGGCCAAGGACACCGGCACCGAGACGACCTCGGGCGACCCGGATCGCTCGGACGAGCTGTTCGCCAAGCTGCCCGACCACGAGGCCCGGGACGAGCTGGCCGCGCTGTACCAGCCGCTGGCCGAGTACCTGGCCCGCCGCTTCTACGGACGTGGTGAGCCGCTCGAGGACCTGATCCAGGTGGCCAACATCGGGCTGATCAAGGCCATCGACCGCTTCGATCCCGAGCGCGGCGTGAAGTTCTCGACGTACGCCACGGCCACGGTGGTGGGAGAGCTGAAGCGGCACTTCCGGGACAAGGGGTGGGCGCTCCGGGTCCCTCGGCGCCTCCAGGAGGCCGGGATGAGCGTGGGGCGAGCCGTGACCGACCTGTCGCAGGAGCGGGGCCGGTCCCCGACCGTCAAGGAGATCGCCGGTCGGACCGGCCTGACCGAGGAGGACGTCCTGGAGGCCATGGAGACCGCCCAGGCCTACACGGCGGCGTCCCTGGACGCGCCCACCGACGACGAGGGGGCCACCGAGGGGGAGCGGCTCGGCGAGGAGGAGGAGGCCTTCGAGCTGCTGGAAGGATGGACCAGCGTGGCCCCCGCCATCAGGGACCTCCCCCGACGCGAGCGCACCATCCTGTACCTGCGCTTCTTCCGGGGGCTGACCCAGACCCAGATCGCCGAGGAGCTGGGGATCTCCCAGATGCACGTATCCCGCCTGCTCTCACGCACGCTCGAGGAGCTCCGCCGGGCCGTCGGGCGGGAGTGACCCCGGGTTTGGGCCCCCCCCAGGCTGGGAATGTGAGAGAGAGCAAGCGAAGGAAGGGGTTCGACGTGACGGAACCACACATGCACAGCGATGAGCACGCCCACGAGTCCCGGCCGCCCGCCGAGCCGGAAAGCTCGTGGACCGGGTACGCAGTGGTGAAGTACGGCTTCATCCTGCTGATCACGATCGTGGTGCTGTACTTCGTCGCCCAGTACCTGATCCCGCTGTTCGACT
>OCZV010000275.1_pt1 | contig 18814 bp, 19 predicted proteins | sample 1539051 | NCBI WGS metagenome assembly OCZV01 (sample SAMEA3113581, study PRJEB22503) | soil metagenome
CGTGGCCGGCTTCCATTGAACTCAATTCTTCTTTCATGATCCCTCCAGAGAAGATTTACCTTGAGAATGAGGCCAATTTTCCCCGTGTTTCTGGTAGAAGATCTCCGGTCCGCTGCCCCCCGAGCTCTCCAGAAGCTTTTGCGCGTTGGCTATCGCGCAATCGATATCTTCGATGGGGCTCATCGAAATTCGACCATGACCCGGATAAAGCGCCTGCAACCCGAAGCAGCGCAGTCGTGTGAGCGAATCGATATAGTCACCGATGCTACCCGATTCGGCGATGTAGGAGAGCGTGCCGCCGGCGAAAACACTGTCGGCGGAGAAAAGCAAACCTTGAGTCGTTTCGATGATCGAGATACAGCCCGAGGTGTGACCCGGCGTGTGAAAAACGCGGAGGCTATGGTTGCCGAGATCGATGCGGGTCATATTCTCAAGCCACAGATGCACCCGCATGGGAAGTTCGTTCAGATCGTTTCCTTTGTACATCGTGACATAGTAATCGCCGGAAACCATTTTGGAGGCGGCCAGCCGGTAGGCGGCGATTATGGCGGATTCGTGAAAGTAGCGGTTGGCGCCGATGTGATCGCAATGTTCGTGCGAGTTGATGACGAGATCGATGTCTCGCACTTTGAGACCGATTTGAAACAAGCCCCGTTGCAACGCCGAAAAATTCTGATCCGAGCCAGAATCGATCATCACGTTCATGTAATTCCCTTTAAGTACATAGCTGTGGCTGCTGCCGTTGTGGCCGCGAATTTGAAAGATGCCAGGTCGCAACTCACTCACACCCTGGCTGCTGCTATGCACGTGATTTAACTCCTTTCTCCGTTCATCGCTCTTTCGAGATCTGGATAGAACTCGAATTGCTCCGCAAACCGATCGTTTTGGAAATAACCTTTAAGCGCTGGATTGAGGTTACAGAGACGTAAGATGCCGGACCGCTGATCAACTTCTTTCTTGAAAGAAGTGATCAAACCCACCTCCCAGACCCCAAACTGCGCCAGCTCTTTTAGATTCACGATGACCCGCAGCCCGTCTTGAGTGAGCCACCGCTTAAACAGGTATTTGACCCGCAACGGTTCATTATTCTGCGCTTTGCCGGAAGGGCTTATAATCATCCAGCCACTCACTTCTGAGATTCGATAATTCACCCTGAGTTATTCCACAGCGCCCATGGTCTCCTGTGCCTGCGCGTAGTGCGCGCCATCCGAAGGTGGGACAATTCAAAACTTCTCGCCAGCTCGAGCATGGGAACCTTCGGAATTTCCTGGTCCGCTTTTTCACCAAAAATTTCGGCCAGAAAGACAATGTTCTCGAACGTCTTGGCCGTCACTGTTTTTTCTCGCTCTCGACCGCGAAGCATAGACCTCTCGCCAAATAAAAAGGCGCTCTATCGCATCAACGATGAGCGCCTTTGCTCTACCGAGGCCACGTTGCCTTTACAGTTTATTGAAGCAACGGTTGTGCCACCGGTTTGGCCCTTAAAAGCTCGCTATTTCTTTGACTTCGTTTTATCTCTTCTTTTCGATTGCCTCCCCTACAGTCACCCCCTGCTCAAACATTCAGCACCTTGAAATGCCGTAAGACGATCGGTCTCAATCCCGACTATCCCTTCGTGACTTCCTGAGAGACAATAATCGCCTGGGCAATCTCCACCATAGGTTTTCGCATATCCATGCTTTTTCGCTGAATCAGCGAAAAGGCCTCGGCTTCAGAAAGTCCTTCCCGTTTCATCAGTATTCCCTTGGCTCGCTCAATGGTTTTGCGCGCCAGCAAATTTTTTTTTAGATCTTCGTTTTCCTTTTGCAGCGCGCTGGTTTCCTGAAAGTGCGAAATGGCTAGCTCAACGGTGGGCAGGAGTTCACCCGCTCGCAGCGGCTTGATCAAGCAGCCCATCACGCCCGCCCGTTTGGCTCGCTCGATGGTCGCGGCATCGTAGTGGCTGGTGACAAGAATAATGGGAAGCGGGTTCGCCCGCATGAGTTTCCGAGCGGCGCGAATCCCATCAAGATCAGGCAGGCCCACCGCCATCAAAATCACCTCCGGCGCGGTAGCTGAAGCGAGATCCAGTCCTCCCGCACCACTGCTGGCTTCGCCGACGACCTCAAATCCGCTCTCTGTAAGTACTCTGACAAGATCTTTCCGAGAGGGATCGTGGTCGTCTATGACCAACGCCCTTCTCATACCGGCACTGGCCCCCGTTCAGCTTTCTTGGAACGCCCCGCGCGGCGAATGAACTCCGATAGAAATCTTTCGCCGTAATATTTCAGCGTTGGGGCATAACTTTGCGTATCCGCCAGTATTTTATCGGGCAAGATATAAGGGGCTTGCGCCAGATCTTTGGATCGTTCGTCGATCCAACGCGCGACCATACGAGGGGTCACCTCGAGGTGGAATTGCAGTCCATAAATGTTTTTTCCCACTCGAAACGCCTGATTTTCGTAGTTGGCGGACGAGGCGAGCCGAATCGCACCGGATGGTAAATCAAACCCATCGCCGTGCCATTGGAAAACCGTTGCGGTTTCCGGAAAGTAGCCGAGCAGGGAATCCACCTGACCATGAGGCGTAATGGAAATCGGGCTCCAGCCGATTTCCTTAACCCGACCCTGGTAAACGACCGTGCCGAGAGTGTCCGCGATCAGCTGCGCCCCTAGACAAACCCCTAAAAGTGGGACGCCATCGTCAATCGCAGCGCGGATGATTCTCTTTTCCCATCGAAGAAAAGGGAATTCATCTTCATCATGGCAGCTCATCGGCCCGCCAAGTATGATTAAAGCTCGAAGGCGTTCCCAATCCTCGGCCGGCATCTCTCCATGAAACAGCTGGATGACGCGATAGCTCGCCTGCTGCTTATTCAATACCTCCGCAAAGAACCCTAGGTCCTCAAAAGGATCGTGCTGAAAAACCAGGACCTCTTCCATGCGGTCTCCCCGCAAGCAACTTTATCTTAGATATCGAAGTACAGGGCGAATTCATGGGGATGAGGTCGAAGGCGTATGGCATCGACCTCGTTCTTGCGCTTGTACTCAAGCCAGGTCTCAATCACGTCCTTGGTAAACACATCGCCGCGCAGTAAAAACTCATGGTCTTTCTCCAGCGCATCGAGCGCCTGATCGAGAGACCCCGGCATGGACTTCACTTTGGCGGCTTCTTCGGGCTCGAGCTCATAGAGATTCTTATCGATCGGCTTCGGCGGCTCGGTCTTGTTGCGAATCCCGTCCAGTCCCGCCATCAACATCGCCGGAAAGGCAAAGTAGGGGTTGCAGCTCGGATCCGGGGTCCTAAACTCCAGCCGCTTGGCCTTCTCGCTCGTGGAGTACATGGGAATTCGCACACAGGCGCTGCGGTTGCGCGCCGAGTAAACCAGGTTGATCGGCGCTTCGTACCCCGGCACCAGCCGCTTATACGAGTTGGTCGTGGGGGCGATAAAGGCACACAGCGCATGGGCGTGCTTGAGCAGCCCCCCAATGTAGTAGCGCGCCGTGTCGCTGATCAGCCCGTAGCCCTTCTTGTCGTAAAATAGATTCTTGCCCCCTTTCCAAAGGCTCTGATGGGTGTGCATGCCGGAGCCGTTGTCTTGAAACAAGGGCTTGGGCATCACCGTGACTACTTTGCCCCTCTGGTGGGCGGTGTTCTTTATCACATATTTGTAGAGCAACACCTGGTCGGCCATCTTGGTGAGCGTGGTGTAGCGCATGTCGATTTCAGTCTGCCCGGCCGTGCCCACCTCGTGATGGTGCACCTCGATCTTGATCCCGCATTTCTCTAAGTTCTTGACCATCTCGGAGCGCAGATCCTGGTACTGGTCCATCGGCGGAACCGGAAAATAGCCCTCCTTGTAGCGAATCTTGTAGCCCAAGTTCGGCTTGTCGTTGTTGCCGGAGTTCCAAAACCCTTCTTCAGAGTCGATGTAGTAATAGCCGTGGTTGTGCGCTTGGTCGAACCGAATGTTATCGAAGATGAAAAACTCGATCTCGGGCCCCCAGTAGCTGATCTCCGCCATCCCGCTCGATTTTAAGTACTTCTCCGCCTTCTGCGCCACATAGCGCGGATCCCGACTGTAGGCCTCGCGCGTCACCGCGTCGATCACGTTGCACACTAAACTCAACGTCGCATGCTCCGTGAACGGATCCATCATCGCCGTCTCCGCGTCCGGTACTAACAACATGTCGGATTCGTTGATCGACTGAAATCCCCGTATGCTCGAGCCGTCAAAGCCAATCCCCTCTTCAAACAATTCCGCCGTGAGTTCCCCCGCCGGTATCGAAAAGTGCTGCCATAGCCCCGGTACGTCGACAAACTTGAAATCCACAATCTCCACCTTGTTCTTCTTCACTAAGTCTAGTACGTCCTTGACGGCCATCTAGCTACTCCTCTCTTTTCGTTATGAATATTATTTCGAACCGAAAATTTTTGTTATCATATTCTTTCATCGACAGCCAGCCCGCGGCGCCGATCGATTACTCGTATGCGCGCTCGTTGTGTTGGCTCAAGTCCAAGCCCATCCGTTCCTCTTCATCCGACACCCTGAGTCCCATAATGGCCTTGACAATGGATAGGATGATATAGGTTCCGACCAGGGCCAGGATCCATGTCGCAACAACGGCGACGAATTGCACCCAGAGTTGCCCTGGGTTGCCGAAGAGGAGGCCATCGTTACCGGCTGGGTTGATCGCCTTGGAGGCGAAAAGGCCGGTTGCCAGCGCTCCCCAAGTACCCCCAATTCCGTGAACACCGACGACGTCTAGAGAATCGTCATAACCTAGTTTAGGCTTTAGACTGCAAGCGATAGAACAAAGCATGCCGCCGCCGATGCCGATCCAGATTGCCGACATGGGGCCGACAAATCCGGAGCCCGGTGTAATCGCCACTAGCCCCGCGACCGCGCCGCTGGCGGCCCCCAAGACGGTCGGTTTGCCTCTGAGAATCCAATCCATCGCCATCCAGGCGAGCGCCGCTGCCGCCGTCGCGACATGAGTCGCCACGAAGGCTGACGTAGCCAAACCATCGGCCGCTAGCGCGCTGCCAGCGTTGAAACCAAACCAACCGACCCACAGGAGGGCCGCACCGATGACGCTGAGGGGAAGATTGTGCGGCGGCATCGCCTCGTGGCCGTAGCCGAGTCGTCGTCCGAACATGATAGCAGCAACGAGCGCCGAGACCCCCGAGCTAATGTGCACTACAGTCCCACCGGCAAAGTCCAGTGCGCCCATCTCACGCATCCACCCCTTGACCCCCCATACCCAATGGGCGAGTGGATCATAAATAAACGTCGCCCACAGAAGAATGAAGAGTAAAAAAGAGCTGAACTTGACCCGCTCGGCAAAAGCACCGGTAATCAATGCGGGTGTGATAACTGCAAACATCATCTGATAGATCATGAAGGCTTGGTGCGGAATCGTCGCAGCGTAGTCGGCATTCGGCTCCGTACCGACCCCATTTAGGCCAAACCAGGCGAGGCTTCCGATGATTCCACCAACATCTGGTCCAAAAGCAAGACTGTAACCCCAGAGAACCCATTGAATGGTGATCAGGCCGACGATGATAAAGCTGTGCATGATCGTACCCAGGACATTTCTCCCTCGAACAAGACCTCCGTAAAAGAGGAAAAGACCGGGGATAGTCATCATCAGGACTAAGGCGGCAGAAGTCAGCATCCAGGCTGTATCGCCTTTATCGATTTTCGGTTGCGCTGCCGCCGGAGCCGGAGCTGTGACTGATGGCGGTGTGAGGGCAGGTCCAGATGCAGGCGGTTGGGATGGCGTTTGAGCAAAGCTTCCAGCCGGAATCATTATTGTGAAAAACCACATCAAAAAAACCGTTCCTGCCCAGAATTTTTTCCGCTGTTCCACAACTAATCCTCCCTTCAGTGATTACAGAATAGGCTGGGTGAACTAATACCTAAACTGCTCAGGGCAGACAGCAACAGACATGCCACGGATTGGACCACAACTATCGCTTGAAATATCAAAGCCTTTCTCGCTGAGGCGCGGCCAAGTCATAAATGTCTGCCTATAGATCAGGCAGATGCGTAAAGGTTAAGCAGACTATTGGAAATCTGGAGTACTAAACTCGACTTGCCGCACGTTCTAACTTTTCTCTGTTTACTTCGATGCCGAGGCCTGGATTCACCCCAACTTTCGATACCCGTTTCCGTCTCCACTCGACCAACAACGAGCGGCAATCTTCGAGAAAACCCACTGCGCCGCCATAAACTTCTTCGACCGGCAAGATCGCGAGTAGGTATCAACGGCAACGATTTTCATCATTCAGATCGCATGAGGTCGCCAAAGCTTGAGAGATCCTCAATCGTCTCCAAATGGCGCACAGCATCGATCAGGCGTTCCAATCTGGCCTCCGAAAGAATCGCGCGCGTGAGTTTTCTTGCCTTGTCTTCTACTCCCGAACGGCCTAAGGGATTCTGCGGGGTGCCCTTGAAGTGGACAACCAAGTCGGAGTGGCGTTGTCTTTTGCCGACGGTCACTGTCACTCGCGCCGCGCGGTCCCATCCCTTTTTCTCGATTTCGGGATCAATTTTGAGACGGACCTTACGCATCATGGCGAGAACTTTTTTGTCCTGAAGTCTGTTATCATCAAAACTTCCCGGATCCGTAGGATCGGAATACAGACTAAGAGCGATGGAGAAGGGGATGCTGTACTGCGCCGCCATCACGTCCTTTGGATGATAGATGGCGTGATGAGTCACAAGTTTTTCGATTCCTCCAACAACGATCTCCTGGACATCTTCCGGTGCGAATCCGATCTTATCTCGGAGCCTTAGCAGCGCTTCAATGGGAGCGTGCGCGTTGATGTGGCAGGCGCAACGCTTAATGCAAATATTGAGCGTCTCAAAGTCTTGCCCCAGGCGGTGAGTAAGCCGGGAGAGCTTTGGCGAATCAGAAAATGTCCGGCAAAATCCAAACTTCCCCTCCAGCACACTCTCAGGCCCGGCAAACCCTCTACTCGCTAGCAGAGCGGCAGTCACCCCACCCTCCGCCGCCTTGCCCAGGTGGAGACGCTTGACCATCGCGCCATCCTGGGATCGAGAGAATTCAAGCAGTCCGCCGGAATACGAGCCCGCGATTCCCATAGCATGGACCATCTGTCGCTCGTTAAGCCCGAGGAGCCGGCCCGCCGCCACGGCGGAGCCAAACGTTCCCGTCAACCCCGGCGCGTGAAAACCTCTTCGTTCGAGAGAGTTGCCTGCGGCAACACCGATGCGGGACATCACCTCACAGCCGGCTACAAAAGCGCCGAGCAGAGTCCGGCCATCGGCGTTTCTTTCTTCTGCTATGGCAAGCGCAGGAAGAAAAGCGGTTGCGCCTGGATGGACGCCCGCACCGGGCTGCCGCACATTGTCGAGCTCAAAGGCGTGCGCCATGACTCCGTTAGCAAGTGTTGCCTGGCCAGGATGCGCCTTCCAACCTTCGCCCAGAACGGTTGAATGACCGCTCATGCGCGCGTCCTGAACCAGTTCGATGACGATTCGGCTCCACGGTTTTGTCGACCCGTAAAGGGTGACAGCGATCGTGTCCAGAATACAGTCTTTGGCCCGGTCGATGGCTTCCGGAGGGATCTGCCGTGGGCTTAGATCAAGGGCGAAGCGCGCGAGCCGTCGGGTTGCTCCGATTTTCATAGGCAGGGTTTAGCGTACAACCTTGGCCCCGGCCTCTTTGAGAACGTCGCGCATCTGCACCGTCAGTTCATCAAAGAATTTGTTTAGCTCCGGCCCCTTGAGATAGCCATCCTCGAACTGGTTTTGCTCTATATACTTCTTCCAACCCGCCGTCTTGCTGAAGCGATCAAACACTCCTTCCCAGTATTGAACCACGTCGGCGGAAACTCCGGGAGGAGCCAAGATACCTCGGGCCTGAGGTATAACCGGAACGTCAATGCCTTGTTCCTTGATCGTCGGAACATCGGGGAAGGAGGGCAGGCGCTTTTCCGTTAAGGCGGCAATGACTCTAAGGTTGCCGGCTTTGATATGTTCACCTGCTTCCTGAGGCTCTATGACCATGGTCTGCACGTGTCCACCCAGGAGATTGGCGATCCTCTCCCCACCACTTGGAAATGAGACAAACACCCATTTCGCGCCGGTCGCCTTCTGGATAACCAGACGCACGAGATTGTCTCGACCGGTTACCGAGCCGCCCGATTGCTTAAGCTGGCCGGGATTTTTCTTTGCCGCCTCGATAAAGTCTTTCATGTTTTTGTACGGCGAATCCGCCTTCACAGCCACGACCGCCGGCTCCAAAACCAAACGGGTAATCGGCGTCAGATCTTTGATCGTCACTTTGGCTTCAGCGGTCGTCAACGGATTGGTTACCCAAACGCCTGTGAAGAAGCCGAGGGTGTGTGTGTCGCCTTTTTTCTCTGCTAAGTACGACATCGCAACCGCGCTTCCTCCACCTGACTTGTTGACGACTTGCAGTCGTTGCGGCAAGAGCTTTTCCTTCTCGATCATCTCCGCGATCGCCCGGGCCAAGATATCCGAGCCGCCGCCAGGACCGGTATGGACTACTCCTTCGACCGGCTTGGTAGGCTTAAACGCTTGCGCAAATAGAGGTGCAGCGGCAGCGGTTGCGATCAAAATGACCACCAAAATAGCAACCGGTGTTTTTTGTTTCATGACATCTCCTCTCCATTTCAAAATACCAATTCCATCAAACTTCCTGGCCCACGGCTCTGAATCTCCAGCTTCTTACTTTCTGGAATAGCGGGGTCAACATGACGATGAGCGTCAGTAGCAGCATCCCGGCCGACAAGGGTCTAGCGAAGAGAATCGATAAGTCACCCTGAGACATCATCAACGACTGGCGTAGCGCCCGCTCCAGACCGTCACCCAACACCAACCCAAGCACCAATGGGGCTGCGGGGAAATCCAGCTTGCGCATAAGGTATCCCAAGAGACCAAAAAACCCCAGCATCCAAACGTCAAATAAACTGCCGCTAACACTGTAGGCACCGACAACAGAAATCCCAAGAATAGCCGGGTAGAGAACGTGATATGGCAAACGAAGAATCTGAGCGAAAAGTGGGACAAGAGGCAGGTTCAAGATGAGAAGCATGATGTTGCCTACATACATGCTCGCGATCAGCCCCCAAAAGAGGCGTGGATTTTCCTGGATGAGGAGTGGGCCTGGCCTAAATCCCCAGAGGATCAAAGCCGCCAGGAGAATCGCTGTCGTATTCGATCCCGGAATGCCCAGGGTCAATAGTGGGACCATGGAGCCGCCGGTATCGGAGTTGTTGGCGCCTTCAGGGGCTGCCACCCCTTCTATCACGCCGGTGCCGAACTTCTCCGGATGGCGCGAAAAGGCCTTCTCAAGGCCGTAGGAAAGAAATGAGGAGATGGTCGAGCCGGCACCCGGAAGCACGCCGACAAAAAAACCTATCAGGGAGCCATTCAAGAATGCGAAGCGGCAATCCTTGAGGTCCTTGAGACTCGGCAGAAGGTTCTTGAGTGTTCGTGGAATTGTGAAGAATTCAGTGCCGCCACGCGACTCCAAGTTTACCAGAACCTCCCCCACGGCGAAAATTCCTATGCTTGCAACAATAAAATCCATGCCGTCGAGGAGTTCTGTGTGGCCAAAGGTAAATCTCGATTCGGCAGTGAAAAGATCTGTGCCCACGGTCGAAAGCCATAAACCTACCAACATCGCTATCAGAGCTTTGATCATAGACTTGCCCGCCAAAAAAACCACCATGGCCAGGCCTAGGGCCATCAACGCAAAATACTCCGGTGGCGCGAAGCGAAGCGCGAAACGGGCTAGCGGTGGCGCGATCAGCATTAAACCCAGAACGCCGAATGTGCCTGCAACAAATGAAGAAATTGCCGCAATGCCCAACGCGGCTCCCGCTCGCCCCTGTCGCGCCATTTGATAGCCATCGAGGCAGGTCACGACTGAGGCTGACTCCCCTGGAACATTCAGCAAAATAGAGGTCGTGGAGCCGCCATATTTCGCGCCATAATAGATCCCGGCGAGCATGATAATCGCGGTCGTATGATCCATCTTGAAAGTAAGGGGAAGCAGCATAGCAATGGTCGCTGGAGGGCCCAGGCCGGGAAGAATACCCACTATAGTCCCGAGAAAGACTCCGGCAAAACACCAAAAGAGGTTCTGCAGGGTGAGGGCAACGGAGAATCCCAAAACAAGATTGTCGAACGCTTCCAAGCTTAGCCCTCTCTCAAAACCCCCACGGACCGACGGGCAACGAGAGCCCCAAGGCGAAGACAAAAATCAAGTAAAACCCAAGGGCCAGACCGAAACCAACGCCAATTGCGGTCCACCGAGAACGGTGCTCCAACGCAACTATGAGAAAAACAGTCAACAGCGCCAGGCTCAGGCTGAACCCGATGCGAGGCAGAAGGAAAACGGCAAGCATCAGTGCTAGCCAGCCACTTAATACCCTTCCCATGGCCACGGCGGACGCCGATTTCCCACCGGATTCTGCCGCGGGACGGACCAGATGGCTCACCATCAGACAAACTGCAAGGATAAGGAGGCCGATTCCCAACCAGAGCGGCAGAAAACCAGGCCCAGGGCCATATTCGGAAACATAGGCCAGGCGAGAGGATTCGATTGTCACGTACAGCCCGAATGCCGCGACAGAAATTCCCGATACGAGATCGCTTCTGCGGAGATCCATCAGGCTGCCTGCGACTAGTGGCTAAGCGCCAAAAATCTTGTGCTCGACACTTTGCCAGTCGTAAGAGACAAACTGATTGACGCTCGGGCTCCTCACCCCGGCGGGCTCTCCTTCGTCAAAAAGAGCGACCGAACCGTCCTTGAGTGCACCACCCACCAGCGCGGGTGAATGAGCCTCAACGACAACTGCGTCGGCGTCGGAGCGATTCCACGCCCAATGAATCTTATGTGCGGGGATTCTCTGGAAGTCACCCTTTTTACATTGAAAGGCTTTGTCCTCGACAAAGAACCAGATCTCACCCTCGAGAACATAGTTGATCTGCTCAGCCAGGTGCGCATGCGGAGTGGTGTGATAACCGGGTGCCCGAACGGCATGCATCAGGCTGCATTCGTTACCATAGGCCCGCTTCACAGCCATCCAGCCCTTCCCCTCTGCCGCGCTACGAACCACCTTACGTTCCGGTACGTTCTCGGCTTTGACATGCAACGCCATAGTTCCTCCTCCTGGATCACTCAATATGGCTTTTCTCTCTAACATAAGTCCTGCCATATCGAAATCCCGAAAACATCTCTTTGGGAGTGGCGGGTAAGCTCCTCGGTGATGCTGCGAAACGTGCTTCACAGATTCTTCTCCGATGCACGCCGGAAAGCCTTAGAGCGTCGTTGCCATCCGCGTCCTCGACTACCTTGTTTCGCCAGAAGAAAAAATAGATAGGCAGGTGCCACGCTTATTTCCGAGGAATGGAAGTGTGGGACAATTTCTGCGGATTGACCGCGCGACTAAGCGTGGTCGGTGGCAGCGTATCCGTAGGGTGGACAATCAAGCCGTTGGGGTAATCTCAACAGGTAACGCGAAATGGACGTTTTCCTGTACCAAGCCGGCATGCGAAACTTCAGCACCTTGTTCTTCGAAATAGCGCGCAACCTGGTGCACAAGGCTATCGGGAGCCGACGCTCCCGATGTGATCCCTACGCGCTCGACACCTTCGAGCCAGGCCTGCTCGATGTCACGATGGTCGTTGATCAGATACGCCGGCACTCCAAGAGACCGGGCGACCTTGCAAAGCTGATTGGAGTTTTCGCTGTTGGCTGAGCCAATCACTAAAACCAGGTCCACTAGCTTGGCCAGTTGCTTCACCGCATCCTGACGGTTCTGAGTAGCGTAGCAGATATCCTCTTTAGGCGGGGTCATGAGTCGCGGAAATCTTTGCTTTAAAACGTCAATGACTTCCCGCGTATCATCGACGCTCAACGTCGTCTGCGTCAAAACGACGACCTTCTCCGGGTCTGGAATGTTAACTGTGCGGGCCCCTTCCACGTCGGCAATGATACGAATCCGCTCCGGGGCCTCGCCGCTGGTGCCGACGATTTCGTCATGTTTCTCGTGGCCAACGAGAATTATGGAGTAACCCTGCGCGGCGAATTTACGCACTTCGCGATGAACCTTCTCCACCAGTGGACAGGTAGCATCGATAATAAGCTCCAGACGCTTTTCTTTCGCCTGCTGCCATACGATCGGAGAAACACCATGGGCGCTAAAGATGAGTTTTGCCCCCATAGGTACTTCGTCCAGCGACTGAACGAACCGGACGCCGCGGCCGGTGAACTCTTCAACCACGTGCCGATTGTGGACGATTTCGTGAAACACGTACAAAGGCGGGCCATGCCGTTCCAATGCGCGCTCCACCGTTTCAACCGCCATTTCGACACCGGCACAGAAGCCGCGGGGCGCTGCCAATATGACTTTTTCGACTGCCATATCTCTATTTCAAGTCTGGAGGAATCGTCGGACCCTGTCAACCTCGAGTCGAAAGTCCGGTGACGCGCCTCGTTTCAGGGAATTTTACCTACCCGTCATTGCCGTCAAGCAGTTCCAGGATGCGCTTCGCGGCTACTCTCGCACCATCCAACGAAACCGAACGCCAATTCGGCTCTTTCACCAAGAGCCTATTTAAACCAGCATCTATCTTTCCCGACAACAAATCCTGTTGCGAGATGAATTCCGCGGTAGCCAAATCGTTCAGCGCCTGGAGTAGAAACGGATATTCCGGAAAATCACCGAGGTCGGTATGAAGCATGAGTAGCCGATGAGCGATGACATCGGCAACAATCCCATACCCCGGTTTCGTCACGATAAGATCCACGCCGCGCAACAAATCTTCGAATCGCGGCTGAGCATCGGGCAGGATAAAAACGTTGCCGTCTCTGCTCTCCGCTGCCCCGGTAGTGACGAAGAAGAATTCCCGAAATTCTTTCAGCTTGTGCCAAGGGAAGCGCTGGAGTCCCAAGCCCCCAAAGGTCAGGAGGACGATGGTCGCGGACTTGGGCAAGTGAAACTTCTCCCTTGCTTCTTCTTTCGTAAGCGCGGACACCCGGGCAATCCACGGAACCGGCTCCTGTCTAGGAAAGATATCCATCGCGCACGAATAGGGGAGAGTTAGCGCGAGCGTCGCCTTGCCGTAGAAACTTTCCATTTCATCAACCAGTGGAGAAAAAGCCGGATACTCCCTGATGTATCCACGATAGATCCAACTCCAGTTAAAGTTGGCGATCGCGACCGAAGGGATGCCTGCCTGCGCAGCGATTTCGAAGCAGAGAGGCGGAATATCACCGGCGATGAGCCGAATATTGTGGTCTTGGATGAATGCCACCTCCCGCCTCTTGAGCCGAGGAAAATCAGCGTGCAGAACCTCACATGCCCGCAGCGTCGCGCCGAGATCCGGCTGCAGACTATCCCTTTGAATGACACCCACATCGATGGAATGGTGTGAGTGCGTCACTCGGGAGAACGGATCGGAAAATAGCCAATCTGGAGCCGTGGTTCGGACGTGAATCTTCAGATCGGAGCGTGCTTCAAGCAGTCGGCGGATCACTTGGTTGGAACGGACCGCATGGCCGTATCCGTGACCCGTGATATAGTAAAGAATTGCACTCAATCTGGCTTTGGATATATGTAATTGAGAACGCCAACCTAGGGAGTCAGCCCGATAATGTCAAGACTCGCTGTTTTCAAAGAGCCCATCGATGTTCGCGAAGTCAACTGAACGGTAGCCTCGCAAACAGGAGGAGTTGAGTATGACCGGTACGATAAAGAAAATCATCCGACAAAAAGGTTACGGCTTTATTATACCCGATGACGGAAGTGATGAGGTGTTCTTTCACCGTGGAAGTCTCGCTCCGCGAACCCAGATCGAAGATTTCAATGAAGGTGATTCGGTACAATTCCAAACGAGACGAGGCGAGAAGGGTCCGGTTGCCTTCGACCTCAAGGTCCGCTGAGTAGAGCTATAACTCAGACTCAAGGAGGCAATCGATGGCTGACTTTCAATCCCTATCGACTAACCGCTTGTTATTTGATCTCGCGTCTCGGTTGGGTTCGCTAGAGGGATATCTCTATGCCGAAGAAAAGGTCGACAATAAGTATCTTCCCAACTGGTTGCAGAACATCGACCGTGAGTTCAACTGTCTCTCTATCGAAGTCCGAAACGAAATCCATTCCGACTACGGGGAGCTGCTAGCTAAGGTTCACGCCCTCCTTCAGAAGGCCTATGGTGAAAAGGACTCGAACACAGCGAAAGTTGCCGCCATGCTTTCCAGCATAGCGAAATAGGGGAGTTGCTGCGCATGAAGAAGACCCGCCTTGCGAGCTTGAAAAAGGACTTCGTCACGGCCCTGCGAATTATCAGTCACGAGGGACTAAGCGACGCTTTCGCCCATTTGAGCGCGCGGATTGATGGTGGCAAGAAGATGCTTTTCATGCCGCGGAAGAGCCCGGCGCTGGTGAAGGCTAACGAGCTTTTCGTTGTGGACTTTGAACAATTGGTTCCTCAGTCGACGGTCCATCAGGCGGTCTATAGGCTTAGGGAAGATGTCGGCGCCGTAATCCACTTCCACTCCTCAGCCGTGATTCTTTTAAGTGTCGTGGGACAGACCGTTCAGCCGATGCACAACTACAGCTCCATTTTCTACGAGGGCGTGCCGGTTTTTGAGGGCACTGGACAGGTCGAATCGCCGGACCGCGCGGCCGAGATCGCGCGCCTCCTCGGACCGTCGAAGGCGATCATTCTCCGTGGCCACGGCGCTGTGGTGGTTGGAAGATCGGTTCGTGAAGCCTGTATTCTCGCCCTCTACCTCGAAGAGTCGGCTCGCCTACAGGTCGAAGCGATCAAATTGGGCGAGCCGAAATTTGTGACTCCAGAGGAAGCTGAACGAATTGCCAAACGAACCTTCAAACCGGCCTCCACCGAGCGCGCATGGGCCCATTTCGTCAACAAAGCCCAGGTATGACCTTTCATTGCCGAAGAGATTCGTGCGTGGCTCATGAGAGTTTTGAACGGCCGAGCCGTCCGCCCGGTTAATTCCTCGTTGGCATTTTGCAATAACTCCGTCAGCGTTCTTTGATTACGCAAAGGGTTGTCATACTGACCGATTATGTTAGCGTTATGGTGTAGACTGCATTGTGTTGGAAAAGCGCGTTGATGGATACGAAACCCACAAACCGCCTGATTCATGAAACGAGCCCCTACCTGCTGCAACACGCTCTCAATCCGGTGGATTGGTATCCCTGGGGTAACGACGCCTTCGAAAAAGCCAAGCGCGAGAATAAACCCATCCTCCTGAGCATCGGCTATTCTGCCTGCCACTGGTGTCATGTGATGGAGCGCGAATCCTTCGAAGACGAAAAGATCGCCGCTCTGATGAATGAGCTTTTCGTCAGCATCAAGGTGGATCGCGAAGAACGCCCAGACCTGGACGAGATTTACATGAATGCGGTGCAGATGCTTACAGGCAGAGGCGGCTGGCCCATGACGGTCTTTCTTACGCCGGACGGCAAACCTTTTTACGGCGGGACTTATTTTCCACCCGATGACCGCCAGGGAATGCCTGGCTTTCCAAAAATTTTGGCTGGCGTCGCGCAAGCCTATCGGGAAAGGCCTCAAGACATCGACAAAAGTGTCGGGCAAATTCTCACGGCTCTCCAACGGATGGCTCAATCCAAGGCGACCGAACGCAAACTCTCTCAAGAGGTCATTGCGGAAGGCGCGGATCAGATCGCGCGCGCCTACGATTCCGAGAACGGCGGATTAGGGCAAGCGCCGAAGTTTCCCAACGTGGGTGTTTACGAGCTTTTTCTTCGGCAGTATCGCCACTCGAGAAGTCAACGCTTCCTCGAGATGGTGTCTCACACGCTTACGAAAATGGCCGAAGGAGGAATCTACGACCATCTGGGCGGTGGCTTTCACCGCTACTCAGTGGACGAAAAATGGCTCGTGCCCCATTTTGAGAAGATGCTCTATGACAACGCCCAACTGGTCCGCGTCTATGCACAACTCTATTGCCTGAGCGGTAATCCACTGTTCAAGCGAGTGGTGGAAGAGACGGTCGATTATCTGCTGCGGGAGATGTTGCACCAGGAGGGAGGGTTTTATTCGACTCAAGATGCCGACAGCGAAGACGAAGAGGGGAAGTTTTTCGTCTGGACGCCCGATGAGATTTCGCGGCTCCTCGGTGATGACGCGAGTGCGATTTTTTGCCGCGTCTACGACGTCACTGAATATGGCAATTTTGAAGAAAAAAATATTCTCCACCCGGTCCTGACGGTTGATCAGGCAAGCAAATTATTCAGGCAAGACAGCGGTGCCATTGAAGCGCTGCTCGCCGACGCCAAGAGGAAACTGTTCGCCGTCCGCGAAAGGAGAATCAAGCCCTTCCGCGACGAGAAGATCATCACCTCGTGGAATGGATTGGTCCTCTCCGGATTGGCTGAAGCCATGAAGATTGCGGCGCGCCCCGCCTATATCGAAGCGGTAAACCGTACCGTCGATTTCATATTTCAGAAAATGTTTCGCGATGGGCATCTGCTGCACACTTACAAGGATGGCACGGCGAAGCACCTTGGCTACCTGGACGACTACGCTTTCTTGGCGGTTGGACTGCTCGATCTCTACGAAACGAACTTTGACCCTGCCCATCTGGAGCGATCGGTTCAACTTGCGGATACCATGCTGCGTGAGTTCTGGGACGATACCAACGGCGCATTTTTCTACACGGGCAAGTCGCACGAGCAGCTGATCAGCCGAGCGAAACCGGCCTTCGACGGCTCGATACCCTCAGGAAACGCGATGGCAACCCAGTTGCTGCTGCGGCTTTACTACCTCAAGGGAACCGAGGATTATCTGAAACGGGCTGAGAAGATCCTACGTTCTTACTATGATGCCATGGAAAGCCAGCCGTTTGGCTTCGCCCATATGCTGTGCGCATTGGATCTTTACCTGAATAAGCCCAAGGAGATTGTGGTGGTGGGAAAGCGAGAGGAGTTAGCAACCAAGCATCTGATCGAACAAATTCATTCTTTCTATCTGCCAAACAAGACACTTCAGCTTGTCGGTCCGGACGAGCCCCTCGAAAACATTTCGCCGCTCCTGCAAGGAAAAACGCAGGTTGAAGGCAAAGCTACGGTTTATGTGTGTCAAAACTTCACCTGCTCTGCGCCGGTGACAGATTGGCAGGCGCTTAAGCCGCTGCTCGAAGCTGAGCCGAGCTAAGAGTACTCAACGTCGCACACCGGGCCGGTTGAGCCTGGCCTACAACGGTTGCTGTTTTCCGGTTATCGTGTGAACGATACGTTCAAGGTCCGGAGCCGTGTAGTATTCGATTTCGATTTTTCCTTTCGCTGACCGCGCCTTCGGTATCAAGCGCACTCTTGTCCCGAGAGACCGCTGCAACTCCTCGACGATCGACCGGAGATCCGGATCGATAAGCGGAACCTGCCGCCGTCGTTTCCTGCCGGACATGAGATAGCGAACCAGTTTCTCAGTTTCACGAGTGGAAAGTCCTTTAGCGATGACTTCGCGACACGCGGATAAAATTAACGGCTCCGTCTGTAAACCGAGTAACGCCCGGGCTTGACCCGCCGGCAGATTGCCCAAAGCTACCTCCCGTTGAACCTCGGTCGGTAATGCCAAGAGACGGATTGAATTAGTAATGGCTGGACGGCTCTTGCCGACTCTTTCCGCCATCTCTTCTTGGCTCCAGCGAAATTCTTCCTGCAATCGCTTGTAGCCATTGGCTTCTTCAATCGGATTGAGGTCTTCTCGTTGCAGATTTTCGACGAGAGCGAGCTGCAAAGCTTCGTGATCACTCGCCTGTCGAACAACCACAGGCACATGGCTCAGTCCCGCTTTTATTGCCGCACGCCAGCGTCGCTCACCGGCAATGAGTTCAAACTGATCCGCCTTGGGCCTCACCACCAAGGGTTGAATGATTCCTTGGTTGCGAATTGACGAGGCAAGTTCCTCGATCTTCGCTTCGTCGAACGATCTCCGCGGCTGAAAAGGACTTGGCGTTATTCTCTCGACGTCGATTTCGAGGTTTGCGTTTTCCTGCTTTGGCTCAGGTGCGGCGGGAATGAGCGCGCTGAGGCCTCTACCCAATCCCTTTTTCTGCATTGACATGGATCTCTCCACGACCGATCAACTCCTTTGCTAAATCGCGATAGTCCTGCGCGCCAGTGGAGCTCGGGTCGTACAAGCATACGGGCTTACCGTAGCTGGGACTTTCGCTCAGGCGCACGTTCCTGCGAATAATTGTGTGATACAGTTTGTCAGGAAAATGAGCGCGAATTTCCTCAACGACCTGATGTGAAATCCGGTTCCTGACGTCGAACATCGTGATCACGATGCCTTCGAGATACAGGCTGGGATTAAGCCCTCTTTGCACCAAACTCAAAGTTTCCAACAAAGCGCTGAGACCTTCCAAGGCGTAGTATTCACTCTGAATCGGAATCAGCAGTGAATCGGCAGCCGTCAGGGCATTCAACGTGAGAAGCCCGAGAGAGGGTGGGCAGTCGAGTACGAGATAGTCGTAGTGATCACGGACCGACGTCAGAGCGTCTTTCAGCCGATATTCTCTTTTTTCAGCGCTTACCAGCTCGATCTCCGCCCCGACAAGGTCTTTGGTGGCCGGAACGACTAGCAGCTGCGGGAGCTCGGTCTCGCGCAACGCTTCACTCATGAGGCGGTTCCCGGCAAGCACATCATAAAGGCTGGATGTGACCTCTGATCCATTGATCCCCAGGCCAGTGGTGCTATTCCCTTGGGGATCAACGTCAACCAAGAGGGTTTGTCTCCCCTCGGTAGCCAGTGCTGCTGCCAAATTGATCGTAG
>OCZV010000276.1_pt1 | contig 18803 bp, 15 predicted proteins | sample 1539051 | NCBI WGS metagenome assembly OCZV01 (sample SAMEA3113581, study PRJEB22503) | soil metagenome
CGAGCGCGTAGCCGCACATCGTGAAGGCCAGCACCACCAGCACGATGGCCACGCCGGGCGGAACGAGCCACCACCAGTTCCCGGCGGTGCCCGCGCCGGCGCCGAACGCTGACTCGAGGATCGTGCCCCACGAAGTGCTGAGCGGGTCGCCCAGGCCGAGGAACGACAGCGTGGTCTCCGAGAGGATGGCGATGGCCACCAGCAGGACGGTGTTGGCGAAGATGAGCGGCCCGACGTTCGGCAGGATGTGGCGGGTGGCCAGGTGCCAGTTGGACGCGCCGAGGGCCCGGGCCCGCTCCACGTACGGCCGGGTCTTCACCGAGAGCACCTGGGCCCGGACGATCCTGGCGGTGCTCGGCCACGACGTGATCCCGATGACGAAGATGATGATGGTCAGGGATCTGCCCAGCAGCGACGCCAGCACGATGGCCAGGGGCAGGAACGGGATCACCAGGAACCAGTCCGTGATGCGCATCAACAGCGACTCTGTCCACCGTCCGTAGTACCCGGCCACGATCCCCACCACCGAGCCGATCAGGATCGAGATCAGGGTGGCGAAGAACCCCACCATCAGCGAGATCCGGGAGCCCCAGATCGTGAGCGCCAGCACCGACCGGCCCAGGTTGTCCGTGCCGAACGGGAACTCCAGGCTCGGTGACTCGAGGGACGCTCCGGTGCACGGGCACGTGGGGTCCAACGCCTCGCGGTCGGCGATCAGCGGCGCCAGCACCGCGACGGCCATGAACAGGAGCAGGATGGTCAGCCCGGTCATGCCCATCCGGTTCCGTCGATAGACCCGAGCGATCCGGATCAGCGAGCGTCGGCGCCGGGCCCACGCGATCCGCTTCGGGCTGGTCGGTGCGGCCGCGGGGAGCTCGGCGGACGGCGGCGGCCCTTCGGGAGAAGGGGCGAGCTCGCTCGGTCCGATCGGCGGCCTGGCCACGGTCAGCCCGCCCGGACCCGGGGGTCGAGATACGCGTACAGGAGGTCGGCGATCAGGTTGAAGACGATCACCGCCGCGCTGAACAGGAGGAACAGGGCCTGGAGGAGCGGGAAGTCCTTCTCGTCGATGGCGGTGACCGTGAGCAGGCCCAGGCCCGGCCACGAGAACACGTACTCGATGGTGATGGCGCCGGCGAACACGAACCCCAGCGACAGGAACGTCAGGGTGATCGTGGGGAGCAGGGCGTTCGGCACGGTGTGCCGCCACAGGACCTGCTGCTCCCGGAGCCCCTTGGCCCGGGCCGTGGTCACGAAGTCCTCGCCCATGACGTCGAGGATCGAGGACCGCATGATCAGGGCGTATTCACCAAGGTAGGCCACGGTCAGGGTCAACCACGGCAGCGCCATGTGGTTCAGCACATCGACCACGTGGGCGAAGCCGGTGAGGTCGGCGCCGGGCGTCTGGTAGCCGCCGGTGGGGAAGATGGCCGGGAAGAACCCAACCCCCCCGGCCAGGGCCAGCAGGACCAGGATCCCGAACCAGAACTCCGGCATCGAGTAGGCCACCAGCGAGAAGCCCATGGACCCAAGGTCGAACCGGCTCCCCCGGCGCCATCCGCCGTGGATCCCGATCAGCAGCCCCAGGAATGCCGAGGCTATCGTGGAGGCCCCCACCAGGAGGACGGTGGGCCAGATCCGGGACCCGATCTCCTCGGTCACCTTCGCCCCTGTCGTCAGCGACCGGCCGTAATTGCCCGTCAGGGTGTCCGCGGAGTACGTCAGGAACTGCTGCGGGAGGGGCTGGTCCAGCCCCAGGTCCCGTCGCAGGTCCCGGACGGTCTCCGCCGTGAGGGCCGACGTCCCCCGGAGCAGGAGGGCCACGGGGTCGCCCGGCATCACTCGGAACAGGAAGAAGTTGAAGGCGAGCACGAAGGCCAGGGTGAGGAGGGCCTGGAACACCTTCCCGGCGAGATACCGGCGCACGGCCCTCCTCCCCGGGCTCGGCCTAGGCCCGATCCTCCGAGACGCCCCGCCGACGCACCAGCATGAGGATCACGATCAGGACCACCACGCCGGCGGCGATCCCCACCCACACCCCGGCCGAGATCCCACGGGCCTGGGTGGATGTACCGGCGCCCTCCTCCCCGCCGACCGGCCGGAGCGACAGGGCCACGTCCCGGCTGTACCCGCTCAGGAGGTCACCCTCCGGAGCCGGCTGGGACTGGTAGCCGGTGAACCGGTCCGTGCGGTAGGCCTGGAAGGTCGGCGGGTACCACAGCACGGCGTACGCGGCGTCCTCGTAGAAGATCCGCTGCATCTCGTGGATGATCTCCAGCCGTTCCTGCGGGTCGAGCGTGGTTCGCTGCTCGACGTACAGACGGTCGTATTCGGGGTTGCAGTAGTAGGCGTCGTTGTTGCCGTACGTTCGGCCGTCCGGCGGCCGCTGCTCGCACTGGAAGTACGACAGGATCGCGTCCGGGTCGGGGTCGGGGATCCATCCCCAGTGGAACAGGTCGTACGTACCGGCGTTGAGCTCGTTCCCCAGCCGCCCACTGCTCATGGCGGTCACCTCGGCGCGGATCCCGATGTCCTCCAGCCACGACCGGATGAACGGCGCGGCGTCGATCGTGTTCTGGTCGTTCGTCTGCGTGTAGTACCGGAGCTCCAGCGGCCGGCCCGGCTCCAGTGACCCGGGGGGCATCTCCCGGACGCCGTCACCGTCCGTATCCGTGTAGCCTGCCTCCTCCAGGAGCTGGTTGGCGCCCTCGATGTCCCAGGGGATCCGCTCCGAGTCGCTGGGCTCCCACCTGGCGCCGGCGATCGAGACCGGCGGGATGATGCTGTCGCCGGGCACTCCGTAGCCGAGCTGGACCCGCTCCACCAGCTCCTCGCTGTTGATGGCCATCCGGACGGCCCGCCGGACCACCGGATCGGTAAGGGCCGGGTGTCCGTCGCCGTGAGGCTCGAACGCCCCCTCGGGCTCCTGGTACGCCGACCCCGCGTTCATGGCCAGCTCGTCGAACTCCGGGATCGGCCCGACGAAGGTCTCGATGTCCGGCTCACCCTCCAGGGAGTTGAAGACGTTCGGGGTGTCGATGTAGGCGAAGTCGATCTCGCCGGCCTTCAGGGCCTCGGCCACGGCGTCATCATTGTTGAAGATCCGGTAGATCATCTCGTCGATGTGCGGCTCCGGCCCGGTCCAATGCGGGTTGCGCTCCATCCGCACGAACTGGCCTCGCTCGTACTCGGCGATGAAGAACGGACCGCTCCCCACGCTGGGGACGTTCTCGTACTGCTTGGGGGCGTCGGCGTGGTCGCTCCACACGTGCTCGGGGAGGATGTAGGTGTACATGTAGGGCGCGGCGCCCGAGTAGAGGCTGGTGGGCTCGGAGGTCCGGAGGACCACCGTGGTGTCGTCGGGCGCCTCGACGCTCTCGACCAGGCCCAGGTACCCCTGCGGCAGGTAGGCGTGCTTCTCCTTGTAGATGTTGAGCGTGAACGCCATGTCCTCGGCGGTCATGGGCTCGCCGTCCGACCACACCAGGTCGTCCCGGACCGTGTACGTGAAGGTCGTCCCGTCCTCGCTCACCTCGGTGTCGGTGACGAAGTCGGGGACGGCACCCAGGTCGTCCACGGCGAATGTGATCGGGAGGTGATACGACCACGCCCAGAAGTAGAACTCGGTGGCCAGGTACCCCTTGAACGGGCTGAACGAGCTCGGCTCGGACGAGTCCCCGTACACGAACGTGATCGTCTCGTCCTGGGGCGTGGGCGACTGCGCCGAGGCCGTGGTCAGCGTGGGCCCCGCGAACAGCAGGGTTGCGGCGATCATCGCCGGCAGACGTCGAGCCATCACTCCTCTCCTCCCTCCGCCGACTCCAGGGCCGGCTCGTCGATCGTCAGCGTCCTCGCGTCGGCGTCGATCGTGGCGGAGACGCCGAGCGGGATGGTGGCCAGGTGCTTGCCGTGTCCCAGCGGCAGGTTGAAGAGCACCGGGGTCCCCATCGGCTCGAAGTGCCGCTCGAACACGTCCTCCATCGACTTGGTGCGGACGCCGGGGTCCGGGAACCGCCAGTCCTCGCACTGGTACATCTCGCCGATGGCCACGCCCGCGACGCCCTCGAGCTTCCCGGCATTCCGGAGGTGCGTCAGCTCGCTGTCCGCCATCCACGACGGCGTGTGCAGGTCCTCGAAGAACAGGATGGCGCCGTCGAGCTCCACCTCCCATGGGGTACCGAGGGAATCGGCCAGGAGCCACAGGCATCCTCCGACCAGCGGTGCGGTGACCCGACCGCTCCCGATGGCTCCGATGTACGGATCGTCCGGCCTCGCCGGGATCTCGCCGATCGCCTCGGGAACCGTCAGCGCCCTGAGGAGCCGGTCGCGGGTGAAGTCCTCGGTCTTCGGCGCGGCCACCCCGCCGAGCCCGGGACCGTAGAACGTCACCAGATCGGTGGCCCTGCGGATCGCCAGGTGGAGCACGGTGATGTCGGAGTACCCCACGAACGGTTTCGGGTTCGCCGCGATCGCGTCGAGGTCGAGCAGCGGAGCCACCTCGGCGGCGCCGTAGCCGCCCCCGAACACCTGGACCGCGTCGACCTCCGGATCCTCGAACATCGTCTTCAGGTCGCGAGCCCGCGTCTTCGGGTCGCCGGCCAGGTAGTCATCGCGTTCCCAGATCCCCTCGCCGAGCTTCACCCGGTAGCCGTTCGACTCCCACCACCGGACCCCCCTGTCGACCTCGGAGCGCTCGTCCCATGGGCTGGCCGGAGCCGGCACGCCGATCGTGCCGCCGGGCGGCAGGGGGCGAGCCTTCGTCACGGGCCCTCCGGGCGACGCCGCTCCGGGAGCGGTTTGTCGCGGAGCTCGCGGACGTAGGACACGGCCTCGGCCACCGCCGCCTCCAGCAGCGCCTTGCCCTTCTCCGGCGTGGCCAGCGTGGGGCTCCCCTGGACGCCGGTACGCGAGAACGAGGACCACCACGGCATCAGCTTCAGCGAGCCGTCGGTCCAGTCGAGCCAGGCGTGCTGGCCCTCGGGGTACGAACGCTCGTCCCGGGCCAGCTCCATGTCGACGCCCTCGGGATCGATGGCCAGGTACAACGAGGTCTCCAGCTCGCAGGCGTGGGCCATCCCACCGCGATCGGACTCGCGGAGGTCGTCGATGGCGGCCAGCGACTCGGGACTCGTCAGGTAGAAGGCGGCGGCCGCGAGCGTCTCGGGGTGCTCCACCATCACCAGCCGCGCCGCGGTCTCCACGAGGTTCTGGTTGGAGCCGTGCCCGTTGAGGAACAGGAGCCGGCGGAAACCGTGACGGGCCAGCGAAATGCCGACGTCGGTGACGTACCGCGTGAAGGTGTCCCAGGCGATCGTGATCGGCCCGGGGAAGTCCATGTGGTGGGGCGAGTACCCGTGCGGGACAGCGGGGAGGAGCACGGTCTCGTCGGCGGCCTCCTCGGCGGTCCGCCAGCAGATCTCCGCCACGATCCGGAGGTCCGCGTCGATCGGGAGGTGGTGGCCGTGGTCCTCGAGGGTGCCGACCGGGATCAGGCACACCCGGTCCTCGGCTGCGGCCTCGGCGACCTCGGGCCAGGTCAACCGGGCGTACTCGAGGGGTCGGCTCCGGGGGCTCACGCCCGGACCGCCTCGGTGGGCTCGGCCGCGCCGATCTCGGCGAACGCCAGGAGGAACTCCGCCGCGGCCACGATGTGCTGACGGAGCCCCTCCACCGAGGCGAACTCGTCGGGCGCGTGGGCGCCGCCCGAGTGCCCGACCCCGCCCGTCACCCACGGGATGCCGAGGATGCGGTCGAACACGTAGAACGGCGCGCACCACGGCGCCATCGGGTACGGGAGCACCCGGACGCCGACGGCCTCGTACGAGGCCCGCATGGCCCGGGCCACCGCCGACCCCGGATCGGCCTTGCCCCACGGGTACGAGTCCAGCATCCGAAGCTCCACGTGCTCGAGCCCAACGGCGTCGAGGTGCTCGCGGACGGCCTCGGCGGCGCGGTCCGGCTCGAGGTCCGGGACCAGCCGGACGTCGAGGACCGCCCTGGCTCGGTGCGGGATGATCGTCATGCCGCCCGGCCCGGTGTATCCCGCCTCGAGGCCATCGACGTTCACGGTCGGCTGGAAGATCAGCGCCTCGAGCAGGTCCGCCGTGGTGCCCGCCAGCCGGAAGCCTGATGCCTCGGCTTCCGCGAGGTGCGCCTCGGGGTCGAACCCCTCGGCAAGCTCCTCCAGCAGGGCCCGGTCCTGTTCGGTGGGCCGCCGAGTAGCCTCGAGGAGCCCCGGCACCGCCACGTGCTGGTCCGGCCCGACCAGCGAGTCCAGGGCCCGGACCAGCTCCCACACCGGCGAGTGGATCCAGGCCATCTCGCTGGAGTGGAGCGGGGCCCGGGGCCCACCCCAGTCGCCGCCCTCGCACACCAGCTCAAAGCTGAGGAGTCCCTTGCAGCCCATGGCCAGGTCGGCCGCGGCCCCGCCCGGCGCGCCGTAGAGGTCGAGATCGACCCCGGCGTCGCCTGCGAGGTCGTCCCGCCGCGCCCGGACGACCTCCGGGAGGTTCGGGCTTCCCAGCTCCTCCTCTCCCTCCATCATGAACGCGATGCCCACCGGGACCCCGCCGGTGTCCCGGAGCACCTCGAGCGCACAGAAGAACGCCGCCAGGGAGCCCTTCGAGTTCGCCACGCCCCGCCCGACCACGGCCGGGCCCACGCCCGGCAGGTCGCGGGCCTCGGCGGCGAACGGCGGGGAGGACCAGTCCGGCTCCTCGGCCGGCTGGACGTCGTACATCCCATACTTCACCAGGCGCGGGGCTCCGGCGGGGCCGGCGAGCTCGCCGAGGACCACGGGATGGCCGGGGGTCTCGACCAGCTCGGCCGAGCCTCCGGCCTCTTCGACCAGTGCCGCCACCCGGTCGGCCACCTCGCGGATCCCCTGCCCGGTGGCGCTGACCGAGGGCATGCGGCACAGGTCTCGGATCCGCTCGAGGTACGTGTCGAACCGCTCGTCGACCAGCCTGGCCATCTCTGCCGACCGGTCTCGCGCTGCCTCCGTCCCCAGGGTCCCCCCTTGACTCTCCGTACAGGATTATGGCCCGAAGCGGGGAGAGAGCGGCCTGTCCGGTCCGGCGGGGCCGGAACGGGCGCGATGGACGGAACGGACGGCTCGGGCCCCCGGCTGGCGATGCCAGCATGACGGCGTGAGCGGGGTGGCCGACCTCGTGCTCGTGGGGGCGCGGGCCCGGACCGGCGCGCCGGGGCGCGCCGAGGTCGAGGACCTCGAGGTGGCCGTCCGGGACGGCCGCATCGCGGCGATCGGCGCGTCGGTCCGGGGCTCGGCCGGTCCCCGCACCGAGGTCGTCGAGATCCCCGGCGGCCTGATCCTCCCGGGGTTCCAGGACGCCCATGTCCACCCGCCGACCAGCGGGCTGGAGCGGCTTCGGTGCGACCTGAACGCCGCCGATGACGCCGAGTCGTCCCTCCGGGTCGTGGCCGAGTACGCCCGTGCCCATCCCGACGAGCCGTGGATCCTCGGTGGGGGGTGGTGGACGGCCGCGTTCCCGGGGGGCACCCCGCGCCGCGAGGACCTCGACGCGATCGTCCCCGACCGCCCCGCGTTCCTGCCGAACCGCGACGGCCACGGCGCGTGGGTGAACAGCCGAGCCTTGGAGGCCGCGGGGATCGACGTGGGCACCCCCGACCCGCCTGACGGACGGATCGAGCGCGACCCAGCCACCGGCGATCCGACCGGCACGCTCCACGAGGGCGCCATGCGCCTCGTCGAGGCGATCATCCCGCCGACGGGTCCGCGGGAATGGGAGCGGGCCATCCTCGAGGCCCAGGCGTACCTCCACTCGTTCGGCATCACCGCGTGGCAGGACGCGTGGATCGGTCCGGAGCACCTCGACGCCTACCTGGCGCTGGCGGGGCGTGGCGACCTCACCGCGCGGGTGGTGGCGGCTCTGTGGTGGGAGCGGGACCGCGGCCTCGACCAGATCGAGGAGCTCGCGGAGCGCCGTAGGCGCGCGGCCGAGGTCGAGAGCGTCGATGCCGGGACCGTGAAGATCATGGTCGACGGCGTCGTCGAGAACTTCACCGCGTACGTCCTGGAGCCGTACCTCGACGGTCGCGGCGGGCCGACCGAGAACCGCGGCATCCCCTTCCTCGACGACGAGGCCCTGGCCGCCGCCGTCACCCGGCTGGATCGGGAGGGGTTCCAGGTGCACGTCCACGCGATCGGCGACGCGGCCGTACGGACCGCCCTGGACGGGTTCGACGCGGCCCGCCGATCGAACGGACCCAGTGGGAACCGGCACCACATCGCCCACCTCCAGGTGGTCGATCCGGACGACATCCCCCGGTTCGCCGACCTCGACGTCACGGCGAACGCCCAGGCGTTCTGGGCCTGCCACGAACCGCAGATGGACGAGCTGACGATCCCGTTCCTCGGTCCGGAGCGAACGGCCCGCCAGTACCCGTTCGCGTCGCTGGCCCGGTCCGGCGCCCGGTTGGCGTTCGGCAGCGACTGGTCGGTCAGCACGCCCGATCCGCTGCTCCAGATCGAGGTGGCGGTGACCCGGGTGGACCCGGAGCGCCGGGACGGCGAGCCGTTCCTTCCCGAGGAGCGCCTGCCGCCGGAGGCGGCCCTGGAGGCCTTCACCCGAGGCTCGGCCTTCGTGAACCGGCTGGACGAGACCACCGGGACGATCGAGCCCGGCAAGGCGGCGGACCTGGTCGTGCTCGACCACGACCCGTTCGTGGACGGCCCCATCGGCCAGGCCCGGACGGTGCTGACCATGGTCGGGGGCCGGATCGTCCACGGCTGAGGACCCGATGACGGGTCGTCCCGGGCGGGCAGCGCCCCGGCGCCGCCCGTTCGTGTCGCGTCGCTACGGCAGCGTGACGAAGTCCTCCAGGAAGTCCCTGGCCGAGGCGGTATCGACGCGGTACGTCGTGTCGGTGGCCTTGCACCACAGGTCCCCGGTCACCGTGATCGACACGAGCAGATTCGAGGTCGCGCCCCCGAAGAAGTGCGGCCCGCCCGAGTCTCCGAAGCACGTGCCGGCGTCCCCCGTCGCCTGGTTCATCGACAGCTGGAGCCAGGACGGGCGGAGCGCGTTGGCTGTCTGCAGGCCGAACCGGCGCTCGCTGTTGTCGAGCAGGCTCTGCCAGGCCATCTTCCGGGTCTCGCGGACGGCCCCGTAGCCCACCGCGGTGAACGTGGCACTCTTGAGCTGCATGCTCGAGAGGCCGTCCAGGAAGCCAGCGGTGGGCAGCTGCGCCGGCGTGATGCTCATGATCGGCCTGTCGAGCTCGATCACGGCGATGTCGTTGGCGTCGGAGAACCCCCCGGACCCGAACTTCGGGTGCGTACGAGTGGTGCCCGCGTACAGCTTCGACGCGTCGGGGTCGAACACGGAGTCGAACGAGACCCACACCTCGTTCGTCCCCAGGACCTCCTCCGGGAACGCCGTGCAGTGCGACGCCGTCAGGAACGTGTCGGCGTCGATCAGTGTCCCCGAGCAGACACTGAACTTCTCGCCGTCGACCTCGACCACCATGGTCCCCACGTTGGGGTGGAGGTTGCCGTCGGGCTGGCCGTAGACGATGGCCCCTGCCGGGGCCGAGGCGACCAGGATCCAGGCCGCCACCATGGAGCACAGGGCGACTGCTCTCCTCATGGTTCCTCCCTTCCTGCGTCAGGCGTCTTCATACTCCGGGCGGCGCGAAGGGGCAAACCGAGGGGGCCGGCTACGAGGCGGCTGCGGCCTTCATCCTGGCCTTGGCGCGAGCCTTCCCGATCGACCGGATGGCCAGCCAGGCCACCGCGAACACGATCTGAGCCCCCAGGATCAGCCTGGTGACGTCCACGGCCGGCTTCCACTCCCAGTCGTCGCCTCGAAGAACGAAGGCGCCGACCGGCCGCGCCGAAAGGCCGAAGCCGGTCCCTCCTCCCTTCCCCTGCGGTGAGTCGCCGGAGCCGCCTCCCGCTCCGCCGCGGACCACCGCGGCCGGGATGATCGTCACCCCGTTCCGCTCGTACGGCTCGCCGAACACCCGCTGCACGGTCAGGGCGTCCCGCGCGCCGGAGATCACGCTTTCCACGTCCATGGCATCCACCTCCACCGCGAGCCTACTCGCCCGCAGCCGAAGGTCCGCCTAGGACTTGGGGATCTGCTTGCCGGGGTCCACGAACGGCATCGGGACCACCGTGGCGTCGCGGTCGCCATCCGAGGTGGCCACCCGGAGCGGGGTCCCCTCCTCCGAGAGCGCCACCAGGGTCCAGGCGAAGCCGATGTTCCGCTCCAGCCGAGGCGACCACACCGCCGAGGTCACGTCGCCGACCCGCTCGCCGTTCGAGGACACCGGCCACCTCGTCGTGTTCATGTCGAGGCGCTCCCCGGTGATCTCGACGCCGACGACCTTCCGCGTGACCCCCTCGTCCCTGATCCGGCGGAGGGCGTCCTTGCCCATGAACTCGGCGTCGGAGTCGAGGTCGACGAGCCGGTCCAGCCCCAGCTCGAACGGGTTGTTGGTCCAATCCATGTCGGCGCGGTAGTTGAAGATGCCGCCCTCGATCCGACGGATGTCGACCGGGCCGGTCGGCCGGATCTCGTAGGGCCGACCCGCCTCCATGATCCGTTCCCACAGGTCGTCACCACGCGAGGGATCGAGCAGGTACAGCTCGTAGCCCACCTCGCTGGTCCACCCGGTCCGGGTGACGATCACCGGGATCCCGTCGGCCTCGATCTTCCGGAAGAAGTAGTAGCGGAGGTCGAGGATGCCCTCGCCGAACAGGTCTCGGACCACGTCCTTCGACTTCGGCCCCTGGATCTGGAGCGGCGCGGCGTCGATCTCCCGGACCTGCACGTCCAGGCCGGCGTGCGCGGCCAGGCCGAACGCGTAGAACAGGACGTCGGAGTCGGCCAGGGCGAACCAGAACGTGTTCTCGTCGATCCGGAGCATCACCGGATCGTTCAGGATCCCCCCGTCCGGCGCGGTGATCAGCACGTACTTGCCCTGCCCGACCTCACACGTCGACAGGTCTCGGCACGTCAGGAGCTGGGCGAACCGGGAGCCGTCCGGGCCGGTCACCTCGACGTTGCGCTCGACCGCCACGTCCCACAGGGTCACGTGTTCGAGGAGGTGCCAGTACTCCTTCTCGAAGTCGTCGTAGTGCGTCGGGAACAGCGTGTGGTTGTACACGGTGAACCCGCGAGGCCCGTATCGCTGGGTGGCCTCGAAGTACGGACTTCGGCGCAGCCGCGCTCCACGCTGAACCTGGCTCATGTCGAACGCCACGTGACCTCCTCTTCGGAGCGAGGGCGTCACGATAGCCCGACGACCCGTCCCTCGCTATCGACGTCCATCCGGGTGAAGGCGGGCGTGCGGCCGAGACCGGGCATCAGCATCTGGTCGCCGCACAGCGCCACCACGAAGCCGGCCCCCACCGAGGCCACCACGTCGCGCACCGGGAGCGTGAAGCCGGTGGGCCGCCCCTTCAGGGCGGGGTCGTGGGACAGCGACAGGTGGCTCTTGGCCATGCACACCGGCAGCCGGTCGAGGCCGCGGGCAGCCAGCACGGCCAGGGACCGCTCCGCAGCCGGGGCGAACTCCACGCCGCCGGCCCCGTACAGGCGCGTGGCGATCCGTTCGATCTGGTCACGGATCGGCATCCCCGCCGGGTTCAGCGGGGCGAAGGACGCAGGCCGCTCCAGGGCGGCCAACAGCGCCTTGGCCAGGTCCTCGGCGCCGGCGCCGCCCCGAGCGAATCCGTCGCACACCGCGACCTCCTCGGCCCCCAGGTCACGGGCCGCCTCGGCCAGCAGTCCCAGCTCCGCGTCGGCGTCGCCCTCGACCCGGTTCACCGCCACCACGGCGGGCACGCCGAACGCGTGGACGTTGTCGATGTGCCCGGCGAGGTTGGCGACTCCGCGCTCCAGGGCGGACGGATCGGGGCCCGCGCACGCGGCGACCTCGTCGAGGCCGCCGTGCATCCGCAGCGCCCGAACCGTGGCCACGATCACCGCCGCGGACGGCTCCAGGCCGCCGGCAGGCGCGACCAGGTGGCAGAACTTCTCGAACCCGAGGTCGGAGCCGAACCCGGCCTCCGTGACCACGACGTCGGCCACCTTGCGCCCGACCCGCGTGGCCAGGACAGAGGAGTTCCCCGAGGCGATGTTGCCGAACGGCCCGCTGTGGAGAAGGGCCGGGCGACCCTCGATCGTCTGGACCAGGTTCGGCCGGATCGCATGCCGCAGCAGCACGGCCATGGCTCCGGCCACCCGGAGGTCCTCGGCCGTCACCGGCTCCCCCCCCGCCGCCTCCCCGACCACGATCCGGCCGAGGCGCGCGCGGAGGTCCTGTACCCCCGAGGTCATGGCCAGGATGGCCATGACTTCCGAGGCGGCGGTGATCACGAAGCCGGTCTCTCGAGGCACGCCGTGGGCCCTGCCGCCGAGCCCGACCATGATGTGACGGAGCGCCCGGTCGTTGAGGTCGAGGGCCCGCGGCCAGGTCACGGTCCGCGGCTCGATGCCGAGCGGGTTGCCGTGATGCAGCGAAGCGTCGAGCGCCGCCGCCAGCAGGTTGTGGGCCGACGCCACCGCGTGGAAGTCGCCGGTGAAGTGGAGGTTGATGTCCTCCATCGGCACGACCTGGGCGTGCCCGCCGCCTGTGCCCCCACCCTTCGAGCCGAACACCGGGCCCACGGAGGGCTCCCGGAGGCACAGCATCGCCCTGGCCCCCACGCGCTGGAGCCCCTGGACCAGCCCGATCGAGGTCGTGGTCTTGCCCTCGCCGAGCGAGGTCGGGGTGATGCCGGTGACGACCACCACCCGGCCGTCCGGCCCGTCCGCCAGTCGGTCGAGGACGCCGAGGTCGACCTTGGCCGCGGCCCGGCCGTACGGCTCGATCTCTCCGGGCCGGAGCCCGGCCTCCGCCGCGACGTCCTCGATCGGCCGGAGGACGGCCCGCTGGGCCAGCTCGAGGCTGTCGGGACTGGGGTCCGCTGGCAGCCGGGATCCGCTCGCTGGTAACATTGAACCGCCGTTCAGGATACCGAGGAGCCGCCGGTGAGCGCCACCCTACCCTTCGACCTCAGGGACCTCGACGCCTGTCTCAGCCCGCCGGGGCGGACGCTGCCAGGCGCGGCCTACACGTCGGAGGACGTCCTGGCGTGGGAGCGGGAACGGTTCTTCGAGGGATCGTGGACCTGCGCCGGCCGGGCCGAGGACCTCGCCGGGCCCGGCGACCAGCGGGCGATCCGGGTCGGCACCGAGGCCATCCTCCTGGTCCGAGGGAAGGACGGCGTCCTCCGAGGGTTCTTCAACACCTGCCGGCACCGCGGCCACGAGCTGCTCCCCTGCGGCGGGCCGGTGGTGACCAGCAGAGCGATCCGGTGCCCGTACCACTCGTGGACCTACGGGCTCGACGGCCGGTTCAAGACCGCGCCGTCCTTCGTCGACCGCGCCGACTGGCGCAGGGACGACCCGGACAACAGCCTGCTCCAGGCCCGGGTCGAGGAATGGGGCGGGTGGGTCTTCGTCAACGCCTCCGGGGACGCCGCACCGCTCGCGGAGCACCTGGGGAACCTCGCCGAGACCCTGGCTCCGTACGAGCCGGCCCGCCTCGAGCCCGCGGCTTCCCATGCCTACGAGATCGCCGCGAACTGGAAACTGATCGCGGAGAACTACCACGAGTGCTACCACTGCACGAACATCCACCCCGAGCTCTGCCGGGTCACGCCTCCGGACAGCGGCCACGCCTTCGAGCCGACCGGGGTGGTGGTCGGCGGCACCATGGAGCTGATGGACCACGCCGCGACGATGTCGCTCACCGGCGAGAGCGGAGGGGTGCCGCTCCGCGGCCTCGACGAAGAGGCCCGCCGCACGGTCCTGTACCTCCACGCGCTGCCGAACCTCCTGCTCAGCGCGCACCCCGATTACGTGCTGACCCACCGCCTGGAGCCCGTGGCGCCGGGACGCACCCTGGTCGAGTGCCAGTGGCTGTTCCCGCCGGAGGCCCGCTCGATCGAGGGGTTCGACCCCGCCTACGCCGTCGAGTTCTGGGACATCACCAACCGCCAGGACTGGGCGGCCTGCGAGGGGGTCCAGCGGGGCGCGGCCGGTCGCGGCTACCGCCAGGGGCCGCTGTCCGAGGCCGAGGGCAACGTGTGGCAGCTCATCGCCCTGGTGGCCAGGGGATACCTCGAGGGCCGCCTGGCCGGGCCGGTCCCGGCCCTGACGCCCGCCTCGGCCGAGGCAGCCTCCGGGATTGAACGGTGATTCAACAAACGGCCGTCGCCCGGATCGACGCGCTCATCGAGGAGCAGGAGCGGGCGTTCCTGGATCGGCAGCCCCGGTCGGCGGAGCTCCTGGCCCGGGCCCGTCGATCGCTGGCCGGCGGGGTCACCTCGAACTGGCAGATCTCCCAGCCCCAGCCGATCTGGCTCTCCCACGGGTCCGGTTCGAGGGTGTGGGACGCCGATGGGAACGAGTACGTCGACCTCCACGGTGGCTACGGGGTCAACCTGGCCGGACACGGGCACCCGGCCATCGTCCGGGCCGTCACGGAGCGCGTGCCGGCCGGGACCCACTTCGCCCAGCCGACCGAGGACGCCATCGTGGTGGCCGAGGAGCTGCGCCGCCGGTTCGGGCTCCCGCTGTGGCGGTTCAACAACTCCGGGACCGAGGCCACCATGGACGCCGTCCATCTGATGCGGGCGGCCACCGGGCGGGACCGGATCCTGAAGATCGAGGGCTGTTACCACGGCCACCACGACTCGGTGATGGTGTCCGTGTACAACGACATCGAGGAGCTGGGGTCGCCCGACCGGCCCGACAGTCCAGCGTCGGGCGCCGGCCTCCCTGAGGCCGTCCTCGATCTCGTTACGGTGGTGTCGTTCAACGACGTCGCCGCGCTGCAGCGGCTCCTCGAGGAGCACCAGGGCGAGGTGGCGGGGATGATCCTCGAGCCGGTGATGATGAACGCCGGGATCATCCTCCCCGAAGAGGGGTACCTGGCCCGGGTCCGCGACGTCGTGCACGAGCACGGCGGCCTGCTCGCGTTCGACGAGATCAAGACGGGATTCACGACCGGGCCCGGCGGCGTCACGGCGCTGTCGGGCGTCACGCCGGACCTGGTGTGCCTGGCCAAGGCCCTCGGCGGCGGCGTGCCGTGCGGCGCGATCGGCGGTACCGAGGAGGTCATGCGGCTGATCGCCGAGGGCGAGTACGAACAGGTCGGCACGTTCAACGGCAACCCGTTGACGATGGCGGCGGCCCGGGCGCAGCTCACCGAGGTGCTGGACGACGCGGCCTACGCCCGGATCGACGCCCTGCGCGGGCGCATGGTGAGCGGCGCCGAACGCATCGTCGAGGATTACGAGATCCCCGCGCACGTCGTGGCTATCGGGGCCAAGGGGTGCATCACGTTCTCCACCACGCCGGTTCGCGACTATCGAGACTTCCTGGCCGTTGACGACCGGTGGAGCCACGCCCACTGGCTGTTCCAGCTGGCCGGCGGGGTGTTCCTCCCTCCATGGGGCAAGGCCGAGCAGTGGCTGCTCTCGGTCCAGCACACCGAGGAGGACATCGACCGCTTCCTTGACAACCTCGCGGCGTTCGGGCGAGCCTTGCGCGCATGAGCGCCAGGCGCGGCGGCCGCGTCGAGCTCGTCGATCTGGTCAAGCGGTTCGGAGACGTCACGGCCGTCGACGGAATCTCCCTCGACATCTCTCCCGGCGAGTTCTTCTCGCTGCTGGGGCCCTCGGGCTGCGGCAAGACCACCACGCTGCGGATGATCGCCGGGTTCGAGCGCCCCGACGCCGGCCGGATCCTCCTCGACGGCCGGGACATGGCCCAAACCCCGCCGCACAAGCGCCCGGTCAACACCGTGTTCCAGAGCTACGCGCTGTTCCCCCATCTCAACGTGCGGGACAACGTGGCGTTCGGGCTCCGCTTCCAGAACGTGCCGAAAGACGAGGCCCGGCAGGAGGTGGCCAAGGTGCTGGAGCTGGTCCGGCTGGCCGGGTTCGAGGAACGCCGGCCGACCCAGCTGTCCGGCGGCCAGCAGCAGCGGGTGGCCCTGGCCCGGGCCCTGATCCTCAACCCCGACGTCCTGCTCCTCGACGAGCCGCTGGGTTCCCTCGACGCGAAGCTCCGCAAGGCCCTCCAGCTCGAGCTGAAGGCGATCCAGGAGGAGATCGGCATCACGTTCGTCTACGTGACGCACGACCAGGAGGAGGCGCTGACGATGTCGGACCGCCTGGCCGTGATGTCCGAGGGGCGGGTGGTCCAGGTGGGGCCGCCTCGCGAGGTGTACGAGGAGCCGGCGGACGCCTACGTGGCCGACTTCCTCGGCGTGTCGAACCTCATGGACGCGCATGGCCTCGGCGGCGGGCACGTGCGCCTCGGTGACGTCGAGCTGGCTGTCGAGCGCGGCGACACCGACGCCACGGGCGAGGTCCGCCTGGTGATCCGGCCGGAGCGCGTGCGCGTCGAGGAACGGGGCACCGGCGGACCGAACCGTGTCCCGGGGATGGTGGAGCGGTCGGTGTTCGTGGGGCCGACCGTGCAGGTCCTGGTCCGGCTGGTGGGCGGGCAGCTGGTCCAGGCGGTGGAGACCAGCCGGCAGGAGACCTGGTCGACCGGCGACGCCGTGGCCGTCCACCTCCCGGCCGAGGACCTCCGGGTGCTCCGCGCCGCCGAGCCACCGGCCGAGCGCGAGCCTCGCCCGGCGGTCCCCTCCTCGAGCTAGATCTCCAGGCGGGCCAGGTCCTCCACCGCGGAGCCGCCGCGCTGCTCGCGCCGGCGGGCCCGGCGGAGGATCAGCCCGGCCGCGGTGGCCGTCAGGAGCGTGCCGACCAGGAGTACCGTGGCGATGGCGTTCGTGGCCGGGGTCGGGCCGAGCCGAGACGCCGCGTACACGCGGACCGGGATTGTTACCGTGCTGGAGTCGCCGACCAGGAACTGGCTGATCACGAAGTCGTCGAGGGAGATCGCCACCGCCACCAGCGCGCCCACCACGATGGCCGGCCGGAGCAGCGGGAGCAGCACGTGCCACAGCGCCTGCATCGGTGACGCGCCGAGGTCCATGGCCGCCTCCTCGTACTCCTTCCCGATGGCGAACAGCCTCCCCCGAGCCACGATGACCACGAACGACAGCGTGAACGTGACGTGGCCGAGGAGCTGGGCTCCCGTCCCCAGGTCGATGAACGGGATCATGTGCACGAACACGAGGAGGAGCGCCACGCCCATGATCAGCTCCGGGGTGACCAACGGCAGGAGCATCAGGAAGTTCGCCGGCTTCGACGCCCGCCCCCGCCACCGACCGAGCCCGACGGCCAGCGCGATCCCGAGCGGCGTGGCGATCAGCATCGTGAGCACGGCCAGCTTGACGCTCTGGACCAGCGCCGATCGCATCGAGGGGTCGTGCAGGATCGACAGATCGGGGTCGCCGGTGTACCAGCGGAGCGAGAAGCCCTGCCAGGCGCTGCGGGACCGTCCGGCGTTGAACGAGAACAGCACCGCGATCGCCACCGGCACCAGGGACCACGCCACGTACAGCCACGTGAACGCGGTCAGGAACCGCGGCTTCCCCCACGGGTTCGACGCCCACCCGCGGAGCCGGCCGACCAGCGAGCCGGGGCGCTCCGCCGGCGCGGCTGCCGGGGCCTCGGCGACGGTCGTCACGTCCGGGCCTCCCGCTGGGCCCGCAGCACGTTGACCAGGTAGTACAGCATCAGGAGGGCCACAAACGTCATCAGGACCAGCGTGAGCGCGGCGCCCTTCGTCCTCCCTATCCCCGCATGGACCAGCAGGCTGATCTCGTTCCCGATCATCCGTGTGGCGGTTCGCCCCGAGAGCAGGTCCGGCGTGTAGTAGTCCCCGAACATCGGCAGCATGATGATGACCACTCCGGCCAGGATCCCCTGCTTCGACAGCGGCAGGGTGACCTTCCGGAACGCGCGGAAGGGGCTGGCCCCGAGGTCGCGGGCCGCCTCGATCAGGCTCGGGTCGATACGGTCGAGGGCGGCGAACAGCGGCAGGATCAGGTACGGCACGTATCCGTAGACGAGTCCCATGATCACGGTGTCGTGCCGCCCCGACCCCCAGACCACCGGCTGGTCGAGGACCCCGAACAGCATCAGGCCCTGGTTCACGTACCCGTCGGTGTCCAGGAGGTTGACCCAGGCCAGCATCCGCATGATGTAGTTGATCCAGAACGGGGCAACCAGCAGCACCAGCAGCGGGATCTTCCACCGGCCGGCCCTCCGGGAGATGTAGTACGCCACCGGGTACCCGATCAGCAGCGCCAGCATCGAAGCCGTGACCACGTACGCCAGCGTCCGCAGGAACGTGTCCGTCAGCGGGCCCCCGAACAGGTCCGAGAGCACCTCGCCGAACACCGCCGGGTTCCAGTAGATCGGGTTCCACTCGGGGATGGGCGTGTTGAACAGGGGATCGATCCGGCCCATGGCGACGGTCAGGATCGCGTAGAACGGCGTCAGGAACAGCAGGATCAGCCAGACGACGCCGGGCCCGGCCAGGCTGGGCCACAGCCACCGGCGCTCGCCGACCACGCCGGGCTCGGACAACGGTCGGCTAGCCGCCGGCCTGGACCTCCGACCAGGCGTTCAGCCACGCTGCGTCCGCCTCCGGGGTCAGCTGGATCGGGGCCTGTCCCAGCCCGAAGTCGGCCTCCTGCACCACCGTGCTGGTCAGGTACTCGGCGATGTAGCCGTCCTGGACCAGGCTGATCGGCTCCAGGCCCTGGAGCGGAGGCTGGTACAGCACCCAGGAGAAGTTCTTCAGCGAGACGTCCCGGTCCAGCATGAAGTTCAGGAAGTGGTG
>OCZV010000277.1_pt1 | contig 18788 bp, 14 predicted proteins | sample 1539051 | NCBI WGS metagenome assembly OCZV01 (sample SAMEA3113581, study PRJEB22503) | soil metagenome
CGTTCTTGCGGATCTCGGCGTTGCGCTGCTCGACCGTGGTCTGCGCCCGCTCGATGGCCTTGGTGACCATCTTGGCCTCGAGCGGCACGTCGTCGGGCAGCGTCTTGTTCATCACCCAGTTGACGGCGCCGGTGGCGAACAGGCGCATCAAGTCGTCTTCAAGGCTCAAGTAGAAGCGGCTCTCGCCGGGGTCGCCCTGACGGCCCGAGCGGCCCCGCAGCTGGTTGTCGATGCGGCGGGAGTCGTGGCGCTCGGTGCCGAGCACGTACAGGCCCCCCAGCTCGCGCACCTTGTCGCCCTCGGGCTTGGTCTCGGCCTCGTGGCGGGCGGTCAGCTCCTCGAGCCGGGCCCGGTTCTCCTCGGCGTCCGGGTCCAGGCCCTCAGCCCGCAGGTCACGCTTGGCCAGGCCCTCGGGGTTGCCGCCGAGGATGATGTCGACGCCACGGCCGGCCATGTTGGTGGCGACGGTGACCGCGTGGAGCCGGCCCGCCTGGGCGACGATCTCGGCCTCGCGGAACGCCCGGTCGGGCTTGGCGTTGAGCACCTCGTGCGAGATGCCCTGCTTGTCGAGCAACCGCGACAGCCGCTCCGACTTCTCGACCGAGATGGTGCCCACCAGCACCGGCTGGCCCTGCTCGTAGCGCTCGGCGATGTCCTCGGCCACCGCCTCGAACTTGACCTCCTCTGACTTGTAGATGAGGTCGCCCTCGTCCTTGCGGATGAGCGGCATGTTGGTGGGGATGGGGACCACCTGCAGCTCGTAGGTGGCGGCCAGCTCGGCAGCATCGCTCTGAGCCGTACCGGTCATGCCGGCGAGCTTCTCGTACATGCGGAAGTAGTTCTGCAGCGTGACCGTGGCCAGCGTCTGGTTCTCTTCCTTGATGCGGACGCCTTCTTTGGCCTCGACCGCCTGGTGCAGCCCCTCCGACCAGCGCCGGCCCTCGAGGATGCGGCCGGTGAACTCGTCGACGATCTTCACCTCGCCGCCGATGACCACGTAGTCCTTGTCGCGCTTGAACAGCTCCTTGGCGCGGAGGGCGGCCTGGAGCTGGTGGACGAGGTTCTGGGCGACGCCGTCGTAGAGGTTCTCGATGCCGAGCTCGCGCTCGACCCGCTCGATGCCCTCCTCGGTCGGGGAGACGGTGCGCTTCTCCTCGTCGACCTCGTAGTGGACCTCGGGCTTCAGCCCCCGGCCGATCGAGGCGAACTTGTAGTAGAGCTGCGCGGCGTCGGCGACCCGGCCCGAGATGATCAGCGGCGTCCGGGCCTCGTCGACCAGGATCGAGTCGACCTCGTCCACGATGGCGTAGACGTGGCCCCGCTGGACCTGGCGAGCACGCGACGGCGCCATGTTGTCGCGCAGGTAGTCGAAGCCGAACTCGTTGTTGGTGCCGTAGGTGATGTCGCAGGCGTACTGCTCGCGCTTGTACTGGTGATCGCTCTGGCCGGGCACGACGAGGCCCACGGACAGGCCCAGCCAGCGGTGCAACCGGCCCATCCACTGCGCGTCGCGGGTAGCCAGGTAGTCGTTGACGGTGACCAGGTGCATGCCCCGGCCCGACAGCCCGTTGAGGTAGGCGGGCAGGGTCGACACGAGCGTCTTACCCTCGCCGGTCTTCATCTCGGCGATCCAGCCGAAGTGCAAGGCGGCGCCGCCCATGAGCTGCACGTCGAAGTGCCGTTGGCCGAGCACCCGCTTGCCGGCCTCGCGCACGACGGCGAACGCCTCGATCAGCAGGTCGTCCAGGGTCTCGCCCCGCTCGAGGCGCTGCCGGAACTCCGGGGTCTTGGCCCGCAGCTCGTTGTCGGACAGCGCCTCCATCTCGGGCTCCAGAGCGGAGATGTCGGGCACCAGCGACTGCAGTGCCTTGACCTTCTTGCCCTCACCGACGCGGAGGAAACGATCGAGAACGCCCATGAGGAGCCGAGTGTACCGGTGGCCTGGGAACCGCCCGCAGTCAGGTGCTGCTCAGGCGGTGGCCTGGACCTTGGGGGCCACCAAGTGGGTGACGGGGATGTCGAACTCGCGCTTGATGCGGCTCACCACGTCGAGTCCGAGCCAGTGCGACACGCCGGGCGGGAGGGTGGACACGATGATGCCGTCCCACTCGTCGTCACCGAACGGGCGGTTCCGCAGCGCGGTCGACACGGCGTAGACGGGGTTGGCGTCGCCCACCTCGCCGGTGGCCTCGACGCCGAGGTTGCGGAAGGCCTCGATCCCCTCTTCGAGGCGCCGCCGGGCGGCGGCCTCGACCTCGCCCTCGGACCACGAGTGGTCGCGGGGATGCGTGACCGGCACCACCAGGTAGAAACGGCAGTCGGTTTGACTGCAGAGCGAGCGGACGTGGTCGAGCAGGTGCTCACCGACCAGCGTGCGATGGGCGACGACCAGGTAGGTAGGCATGGCGCCCCTCCCGGAACCAAGGTCTGTTGTGTCAGCTCAGGCGATCGCAGATGGCCCGCCGGACGATCATCTCGGCGACCACGTCGGAGGTCGGTTCCTCGCCGGCCTCCAACCGCGCCCGGGCGGCCTGGATGCGCTCGATGCTCACCCAGTTCCGGTCGTCGAGGAGGCCCCGCCGCAGTCGCTCGATGGTGGCGCGGTGGGCCGCGGGCAGATCGATCGTGGGGCGGGGGACATCCAGGTGGGAGCGAAGACGCCGGCGGCGGCGCGCCCAGGTGCGCCGCTGGGTGCGGCGCAGGATCATGAGCGCCTGAGTGGCCTCTCGGCGGGACACCTGCATCACTGCGGGACATCGGCCACTTCCCGGCCAAACTTGAGTGAAGATTCCACGTCGGGTGGTGTGCCCGGTACGGATAGGGGCACGGACGAGGGCGGGCTCGGCGGGACCGGGAGCAGTGTCGCGAGCCGCGGCGTCCGGGCGGCCGTGAGCGCTCCGACCCAGGACGCGCCGGCGGACCGCAGCGCCCACGACGCCGCCGTGAGCGTCGACCCTGTCGTCACCACGTCGTCGACAACGATCACCCCTAACGGAGCCGCGCCCTGCGGCATGAAGCACGGCCCCCGCCGGCGGTCGGCCAGGGACAGGCCGGTCTGCGGCGGACCGGGCGAACGGTCGAGCAACCGGCGGCACGGCCTGTCCCAGCGACGGGCGAGCGCGGTGGCGAGGAGCTCGGCTTGGTCGAAGCCCCGTTGTCGACGCCGGCGCCGGCTGGTCGGCGCCCAGGTGACGACGACGTCGGCCGGTGGCTCGACCAGCGCAGCCATCCCGTCGGCCAGCCAAGCCAGCGCGGCGCGGTCGTTGCGGTACTTCACGCTGGTCACCAGCGTGCGGGCCGCGCCCTCGTACGCCAGCAACGATCCGCAGGCGTCGAGGCCGGGGGGAACCGGGGCCGTCACCGCCGGACGCATGCGGTTGACACACGAGCCGCAGGGCGCCGATCCGGCGGCGCCGCACACGGGGCAGCGGGTGGGCAGCAGGGTGGCGAGGACCATGCCCGGCACCGTAAGCACGACCACTGACATTCAACGCCGGGCCCGCCCACCCACGCGTTCAGTGTGGGGTCAGACGCCAGGCGTCCTGCGGAGCGTCTGCGTGGCGGACCCCACGGCGGCGATTCCGTGCCGGACGAGCGCCCGGGTGGCCCCGTGGCACACCCAGATCACGGCGAAGGTGACGAGCACCGCCAGCGGCGCGCCCCGCCACGACAGCGTGAGCGCGATGCGCTCGGCCGCTCCGTGCGGCTCGGTCACCGGCTCCCAGCTGTTCAACCCCGCCACCCGTCCGAGCACCACGCCGACGGCGCACAAGGCGTGCGTGGCCACCTCGACCGGTCCCCGCCAGCGACCGAGCCCGAGGCCGGTCAGGTAACGCCCCATCTCCCCGACCGCGAGCACGTAGGCCAGCAGTCCCACGGCGATGAACGAGGCGTAGGCGGGCAGGACGGCGGTGATGACCGCTAGGTCGGTGTCCGCCGCGAGCACGTCGTCACGCAGGTGCACCAGGTCGGTGACCACGTACGGCGCGTTGGGCAGGAACAGGCCGAACAGCGCGGCACCGGTCCACCACACCGCCGTGCGCGGACCGCGGTGGCGGAACACGAGCACTGCCAGCCCCGCCGGGATGACCGCCAGGATGAGGTTCCACGTCATCCAGCGGCCGTTGTCGGCGGCGACGTCGACCAGGTTGCGGGCGACCACGGTGAGGGATCCCATGTCCACCATGGTGGCCCAACGACCTGGGCGACGGCGCGCGCCGGATCAGTAGCGGTAGTGGTCGGCCTTGTAGGGGCCCTCGACCGGCACGCCGATGTAGTCGGCCTGCTCGCGGGTCAGCCCGGTCAGCTTGACCCCGAGGGCATCGAGGTGGAGGCGGGCCACCTTCTCGTCGAGCTGCTTGGGCAGGACGTACACGCCCAGCGGGTAGTTGTCGGCCTTGCCGAACAGCTCGATCTGGGCGAGCACCTGGTTGGTGAAGCTCATCGACATCACGAAGCTCGGGTGGCCGGTGGCGCACCCCAGGTTCAGCAGCCGGCCCTCGGCCAGCACGATGATCGAGTGCCCGTCGGGGAACACCCACTCGTGCACCTGGGGCTTGATCTCCACCTTGCGCACGTCGCTCATGCGGGCCAGGCCGGCGATGTCGATCTCGTTGTCGAAGTGGCCGATGTTGCCGACGATGGCGTTGTGCTTCATCCGGGCCATGTGCTCGGCCGAGATGATCCCCTTGTTCCCGCTGGCAGTGATGAAGATGTCCGCGGTGTCGATCACCCGCTCGAGAGTGGTGACCTCGAACCCCTCCATCGCCGCCTGCAGCGCGCAGATGGGGTCGATCTCGGTGACGATCACCCGGCAGCCCTGGCCCCGGAGCGACTGGGCGCAGCCCTTGCCCACCTCGCCGTAGCCGCACACGACCGCCACCTTGCCGCCGAGCATCACATCGGTGGCGCGGTTGAGGCCGTCGACCAGGCTGTGGCGGCAGCCGTAGAGGTTGTCGAACTTCGACTTGGTGACCGAGTCGTTGACGTTGATGGCGGGGAAGAGAAGCTGGCCGGCCTCGTGCATCTGGTAGAGGCGGTGCACGCCGGTGGTCGTCTCCTCGGTCACGCCCTTGATGCCGCCGGCGATGGTGGTCCACCGCCCCGGATCGTTGGCGAGCGACCGCTTCAACAGGTCCACGATGACGTGCCACTCCTCGGGGTCGTCCTCGGTAGCGGCGGGGACGGCCCCGGCCTTCTCGAACTCGACGCCCTTGTGGACCAGCAGCGTGGCGTCGCCGCCGTCGTCGAGGATCATGTTGGGACCCGTCGTCGCCTCCGCTCCCGTTGCCGGCCACGCGAGCGCCTGCTCGGTGCACCACCAGTACTCCTCCAGCGTCTCGCCCTTCCACGCGTAGACGGGAACGCCGCGGGGTGCGTCCGGTGTGCCCTGGGGCCCGACGACGGCGGCCGCGGCGGCGTGGTCCTGGGTGGAGAAGATGTTGCAGGACACCCAGCGCACGTCCGCGCCGAGGGCGGTGAGGGTCTCGATCAGCACCGCCGTCTGGATGGTCATGTGCAGCGAGCCCATGATGCGGGCGCCCGCCAGCGGCTGGCTGTCGGTGAACTCGGCCCGCAGGGCCATGAGGCCGGGCATCTCGACCTCGGCAAGCTCGATCTCCTTGCGGCCCCAAGCCGCGAGGGACAGGTCGGCGACCTTGAAGTCGCCCTCGGAAAGGGTGGACATGGGTTCTCTCCCTGATGACGTCGTTTGGGTGCCGGCGGGGTCCGCCGGCTCTGCGTCACCGGGCTGGGTGCAGCAGCACCACCCATCTCAGCCCGAGGCGGTGAAGGATAGCCGCCACGGCAGCCCCACCGTTTGGTCAGACGTCAGACGTCAGACGTCATGTCGCGCGTGAGTGGCGACAGAAGCGGGTGCGGGAACCCGCTACTCCTGTTGGAAGTCGCGGAACGTGATCGTCACGATGTTCTCGGACGACGCCCAGTTGGGGACGCTCACCACCTCGCGGTCGCCGTCCCCCGCCCGGGCCACCATCTCCACCGCGATCGTGTCGTCGGGCGGGATGGTCGCCCGCATGACCACGTCGACCGCCGAGATGAACGGCAGCGAGAACCAGGGCTGCACCGGGGCGCTGAGGTCGGTGACGCCGTCGAGGCCGTTGTCGAAGGCGAACATGGCGTTCACCCGCTTGGTGCGCGGTGCGGTGGCGGCGTTGAGCACGTTCTGGCCGTCGATCTCGAGCACGTCGTTGTCGGCGCCCTGGTCGCCCCACATCTCCTTGTAGCGGATGACGCCGAGGCTGGTCGCGGTGTCGCTCGGCTGCCTCAGCAGGTCAAGCCCCTCGCCGGGCCGGGACGTGAGCAACCGCACCAGGTGATCGCTGCGCAGGAACGGCTGGAAGTAGAGGTGGTGGACCGATCCGTCGGTGCGGGTGAGGGCGAACTCGTAGCGCTCGCCGGCCTGGGCCTTGAACGGGCCCCAGGCGCCGTCCGGTCCGATGGGGAACGTGGCCTCGGGGCGCCGGCGCTCGCGCTCGCCGGTGCGGCGGTCGATCTCGTAGATCCGCAGCGTGAACCCGTCGGCCCCCACGTTCTGCGGGAAGACGTTGGCCTCGCCCGAGAGGTGGATCCGCCCCCGCTCGGGGACGACGTCGGTGGTCTTGGGCTCGCGGTCGGTGAGGAACTCGTAGATCTGCGCGAACGTCTCGGCCGAGGTCGCCACCTGCACATGCGACTGGTCGGGTGCGTAGTAGTTCTCGGCGCCGACGATCTCGCGGGTCTGATCCCCCTCGCCCCAGACCGCCAGCGTCTCCACGCCGCCGGGCGGCGCGTCGGCCGTGCGGCCGTCGATGTTGACGTAATGGGCCACCCGGGCGGCCCGCTCGGAGGAGCTGTTCAGGTAGCCGTGCGACACGGTCGTGCCCAGCGAGTGCCCCAGCAGGTCGACGCCGTCGGCACCGGTCTCGTCGAGCAGCCCCGCGATGAGCTGGTCGAGGCCGGCCCACACGTCCTCCATGGTGTTGAGACCGAAGGTCGAGTCGTACTCGTGCACGGCGATCCGGTCGGCGGGGTAGCCGTTGCTGGTCAGCCGGAGGGCCTGGGTCTCGAACTGCGCCCCGGACCCCGAGCCACCGTGGACGAAGATGACCGGCGGGGGCCCTCCGTGCCGCGGCGGGCGGCCCGCGTCGGCGGGTGCGGACGCAGCAAGGGCGGTGACCAACACTGTGACGACGGCGAGCGCGCCAAAGATCCTTCGTCTCATCGAGCTTCCCCTCCGGACGATGAGTACACCGGTGTACTGTTGGAGGTTAGCCCCCTCAGCCGGTGGCGACCACGACCGGCTCGACGGCCGCCGGCGCCACCTCCACCGGGATGCCGTTGAGGACGGCGTTGCCCGACACCGGGTCGACGAGCTCCTCATCGGCCAGCAGATTGCTGTTGACCCCCGCGTAGCGACGGGCGACCGACAGCTCGACGCCGGGCATGTCGTGTCCCCAGCCGTGAGGGATGCTGACGACGCCGGGGCGGATGGCGTCAGTCACCTCGACCGGGATCGTGACGCTGCCCGCCCGGGACGCCACCGATGCCGGCTCCCCGTCGGCCAACCCCAGCCGGGAGGCGTCGTCGGGATGGACGTGGAGCGTGCAGCGGGGGCGGCCCTTCACCAGCACCTCGACGTTGTGCATCCACGAGTTGTTGGACCGGAGGTCGCGCCGGCCGATGAGCCGCATGTCGGTGGCCGGGTTGGCGCGCTGGTCGAGTGCAGCGCGCAGACGCTCGACGTCGGCGACCAGCGGCTCCGGCGCCAGCTCGACCATCCCCGACGGCGTGCGGAGCACGTCCGGGAGCCGCGGCTCCAGCGGGCCGAGGTCCACGCCGTGCGGGTGGGCCAGCAGCACGTCCAGGTTCAGTCCACCGGGGTGGGCGCCGAAGCCGTCGCCGTAGGGGCCCGTGCGCAGCATGAAGTCGATGATGCGGGGCGGCCCGGTGCGCTCGCCCAGCAAGGCGACGATCTCGTCGACCTCGCGGCCGGCGATCGGGCTGGTCTCGTCGCCGACCGCCCCCTGGATCAGGGTCCGCAGCACCAGGTCGTCCACCAGCGCCGGATCGGCGTCGGCCCCGAAGCCCTGCAGCACCAGCGCGAGGCGCCCCAGCACCTGCCACTCGTCGAGCTGGCCCTCGTCCAGCGGCAGCAGCGCCGGGCTGTAGTTGGCGACGTTGCGCAGCGCCAGCTGCAGCAGCGCCAAGTCGTAGTGCGGCTTCTGCAGCGCCGTCGGCACCGGCAGGATCACGTCGGCGTGGCGCGTCGTCTCGTTGACGTAGGGATCGACCGCCACCATGAACTCCAGGCCGGCCAGGGCGGCGTCGAGCCGCCCGGCGTTGGGCGTGGACAGGACCGGGTTGCCGCCGATGGTCACCATGGCCCGGATCTGGCCCTGTCCGGGCGTGTCGATCTCCTCGGCGAGGCAGGCCACCGGCAGCTCGCCCATCGTCTCACCCAAGCCCCGGACCCGGCTGCGCCGGCGGTGCAGCTTGACGCCCCGGCCGTAGCGGGGCTTGCCGCGGGTGTTGGCGGCCCCGGCTGCGGCGGTGGCGAACATGGCGCCGCCGGGCCGGTCGAGGTTGCCGGTGAGCACGTTGACCACGTCGACCAGCCACGACGTGAGCGTCCCGAACTCGGCCGTGGTGGTGCCGATGCGCCCGTAGACGCAGGCCGCCGACGCCGCCGACAGGTCGTGGGCCAGCCGGCGGATGGCCTCGGGCTCCAGTCCCGTCACGGCCCCGACCGCCTCCGGCGTGAACGGCGCCGCCAGGCGCACCACCTCGTGGACACCGGTGACGTACGGCTCGAGGTGGTCGAGGCGGACGAGATCGTCGGCGGCGAGCACGTTGACCAGCGCCATGAGCAGGAAGGGGTCGGCGCCGGGGCGGATCGCCAGGTGCTCGGTCGCCACCTCGGCCGTCTGGGTGCGCCGGGGATCGACCACCACCAGCCGTCCGCCGCGGGCCAGCAGTGCCTCGATGCGCCCCGGCCAGTCGGGCGCGGTGGCGAGGCTGCCGTTGGACGCGTACGGGTTGGCGCCCAGCATGAGCAGGAAGTCGGTGCGGTCGACGTCGGGCACCGGCACGGTGAGGGCGCCGCCGAACATCAGGGCCGAGGACACCTCCTTGGGCCGCTGGTCGACGGTGCTGGCCGAGAACACGTTGGTGGTGCCGAGCGCCTTGATGACCGGGCGCAGGAAGATCAGACCCGCCAGCGAGTGGGCGTTGGGGTTGCCCACGTAGATGCCCACCGAGTCTCGCCCGTGCGCCTCGATGATCGGCAGCAGCCGCCGCTCGATCTCGGCGAACGCCTCGTCCCAGCCCACTGGCTCGTAGCGGCCGTCGCGCTTGACGAGCGGCTGACGGAGCCAGTCGGGGTCCTCCTGGAGCTGACGCAACGTCGAGCCCTTGGGGCAGATGAAGCCGTGGCTGAACACGTCGTCGCGGTCACCGCGGATGCGCCCGACCCGCTCGGGGCTGTCGTTGTTCCCCGCTCTTGGCCTTCGGCCTGGCCCCTCGGGCCTCGCTCGCTGCATTGCGGACGCTCGCTCAGGCCCGTCGGTGCGGTGGAGGGAGATCTCCAGGCCGCAACCTGCTTCGCACAGCGGACAGGTCCGGTAGGCGATGCGGGTGCTCTCGGTGGTGGCCATGCCCCATGCTGCCACGGCGGGCGCCCGGCCGGCCCTTACATGCGAGGTAGTGCGGTCCAGTCAGGAGGTCCCGAGGGACTACCCCGCCAGGGCACGCTTCATGTCCTCCAGCACCGGGACCGGGCCCGGGTCGATGCCCTCCTGGGCGGCCATGTGCAGCGACACGAAGTCGCCCACCAGCGTGAGGTCGAACAGCTGGGCCAGCGGGCCCTCCCCGACCGCCCGCACCTCGACCACGTCGTGCACGACCTCGGCCATGATCTCGCGCACCAGGTCGAAGCGGCGCAGCTCCTGGGGGTGCTCCTCGTCGTGGCGCAGCTCCACGAGGGTGAACACCTGGCGGGTCATGTCGCCGTGCTGGCCCCAGCCGCAGATCTCGTTGTGGCACAGCTCCGGGACGGTGGCCGCGAACGCGGGGGCCTTGGCGTTCTCGTTGACCTGCGTCTTCCAGCGCAGGGCCGCCACTGCGCCCAGCGGACCGGCGCCGACGATGAGGGGGACCGTGCGGTCGATGGCGCGGGCGATCCGCTGGGCCACGTCGCCGGCGACCAGTGCGTCCCGCCGGGCGCGCAACCGGGTCACGGCCGCGTCGATCCACGAGGACGCGCCTGGGAACAGGCCCACCTGCTCGAGCACCAGCAGCATGGGGACCGCCAATGCCCCCAGCCCTGCCCGAGGCATGGGGATGTGGCCGGGCAGCGGGATGTGGGGCGCCTGCCACGCCGGCGCCAGCTCCCCGAGCTCGCCGCCGACCGACACGACGACCATGCGGGCACCGGCCGCGGCGGCGGCCTGGGCGGCCTCGATGGTCTCCTCCGTGCCCCCCGAGAAGGAGACCGCGAAGCACAGGGTGCCGGGGCCCACGAACGACGGCGGGGCGTAGCCCTTGGCCACCACCATGGGCACGGGCACGAACGGCCCGCCGATGGCGGTCACCACGTCGCCGGCGATGCCGCTGCCGCCCATTCCGAGCACCAGCACGTTGTCGATCTCGTCGCCCGCGGGCAGCCCCGCGACCGACGCGGCCGCGTCCACACTGGACGCGACCTGCTCCGGGAATGCCCGCGCCAAGCCGAACATGTCGAGAGAATCCGTTAGGTGGTCGTCCACCAATCCCGCCATCGCCCGTCAGGCCTCGAACGTGGGCTTGATGCCCTCTGCGTCGGCCTTGGCCAGCAGCCGGTCGTGCTCGGCGTCGTCGACGGTCTCGGCCTCGTCGATCAGCATGATCGGGATGTCCTCACGGACGGCGTAGCGCCGCTTCAGGCGGGGGTTGTAGAGCGTGTCCTCGTCGGCGAAGTAGAGCAGCGGCCCCTTGTCCTCGGGGCAGGCCAGGATCTCGAGGAGCTGCGGGTCGAGTGCCATCGGTTCATCCCTTTGTGATCAGCGCCCGCACCTCGGCGACATGAGCGTCGACCGCGGCGCGGGTGGGGGCTTCGAGGTTGAGCCGCAGCAGCGGCTCGGTGTTGGAGGGCCGCAGGTTGAACCACCAGTCGCCGGCGTCGACGGTCAGCCCGTCGAGCCGGTCCTGGCTGGCACCGGCGTAGGCGGCGGCGACCCGGTCGATGACGGCGGCGGGATCGTCGACCGTGGTGTTGATCTCGCCCGACGCCGCATAGCGGTCGAATGGCTTGCGCAGCTCGGACAGCGGCACGCCCGCCTTGCAGATCCGCTCGAGCACCACCAGCGCGGCGATGCTGCCGGAGTCGGCCCGGTAGTTGTCCCGGAAGTAGTAGTGCGCCGAGTGCTCCCCACCGAAGGCGGCACCCGTCTCGGCCATGACCTCTTTGATGAAGGAGTGACCGACCCGCGTGCGTACGGGCGTGCCGCCCTGCTCGCGGACGATCTCGGGAACCGCCTTCGAGCAGATGAGGTTGTGGAGGATGGTGGCGCCCGGCTCGCGCTCGAGGATGCCGGTGGCCACGATCGACGTCGTGGTCGACCCCGACAGTGGCTCGCCCCGGTCGTCGACCAGGAACACCCGGTCGGCGTCGCCGTCGAACGCCAGGCCCACGTCGGCACCGGTGGCGCGGACCCGGGCCCGGAGGTCACGCAGGTTCTCGAGCTGGATGGGATCCGCCGGGTGGTTGGGGAAGGTTCCGTCCAGCTCCGCGTAGAGCATGTCGAGCTCGAACGGCAGCCCCTCGAACACTTTGGGGACCACGAGCCCGCCCATGCCGTTGGCGGTGTCGGCGACGATCTTGAGCGGGCGGAGCGCACCCACGTCGACGAACGACCGCACGTGCCGGGCGAAGTCGGCCAGCAGGTCGAGCGGCTCGATGCGGCCCGCCTCGGTGGGCGCCGGCCCGATGCCCGACGCTGCCAGCCGCCTGATCTCGTCGAGCCCGGTGTCCTGGCCGATGGGTCGCGCCCCGGCCAGGCACAGCTTGATGCCGTTGTACTGCGCCGGATTGTGCGACGCCGTGAACATCGCCCCTGGCGCGTCCAGCGACCCGGCGGCGAAGTACATCAGGTCGGTGGACGCCAGCCCCAGGTCCGCCACGTCGAGCCCCTGGCGTTGCACCCCCTCGGCGAAGGCGCTGGCCAGCTCGACCCCGCTCGACCGCATGTCACGCGCCACCAGGACTCGCCGGGGCTTCGCGCCGTGCTTTCCGCTCTTGGCGCCTTCGGCGCCGGGCCGCTCGGGCCCCGGGCTCGCCGTCCGGCTCGCCCTCAGGCGGCCATCGCCATGGTCCAGGACGAAACGGGCGAAGGCGGCACCGATCTGCCCGCAGAGGGCGGCGTCGATCTGGTCGGGGACCACTCCCCGCACGTCGTAGGCCTTGAAGATCGCGTCCAGATCCGCCATGAGGCGACCCAAACTAGTCGGATGGGACCCGCTGGCCGGGCTCCGCGATCGTCGGTAGCTCGTCTCCTGCGGCCTCGTAGGCGCCCTCGGCCGACCAGCGACGGATCCGGGCGAGGTCCCCCAGCACGCGGGCGGCGTCCCTGACCGCCCGCACGGTGGAGCGGCGGGTGTTGGCCACGTCGACCGGGACCTCCACCAGCGAGAGCCGATGGCGCTCGACCAGGTGCAGCACCTCGATGTCGAAGGCGAACCCGTCCACCCGCGTGCGTGCGAACACGAACCGGGCCACGTCGGAGCGGAAGCCCTTGAGCCCGCTCTGCGTGTCGCGGTAGGCGCCGAGCAGCACGGCGTACCCCAGCCAGTTGATGATCCTGCTGCCGAGCGACCGCAGTGGCGACGCTGCCGCCAACGTTCGGCTGTCGGGATGGCGCCGGTCGCCGATGGCCACGTCCCAGCCGTCCTCGATCGCGGTGAGGACCCGGCGGATCTGGTCGGGCGCGTAGGCGAGGTCGGCGTCCGTGAACGCGATGGTCCGGCCTCGGCCGGCCAGGACCCCGGCCCGCACCGCCGCCCCCTTGCCGCGGTTGCGGGGCTGCACCACCACCTGGTCGGCGCCGGCGGCCAGGGCGGCATCGGCGGTGCCATCGGAAGAGCCGTCGTCGACCACGATCACCTCGACGCCGCCTGTCAGGTCGGCCAGCGCCGCGTCCAGCCGCCGGACGGTCTCGCCGATGCGGTCGGCCTCGCCGTACGCGGGCACCACCACGCTCAGCCGGAGGTCGCCGGGCGGCTCGGGCCGCGGCCAGCGGATCCGCCGGGCCGAGGTCAGCTCGCCCACCAGGACCCAGCGGTAGCCGACCAGGCGCACGACACCGGCCGCCGCCAGGGCGACGACCTTGGCCCCGACCAGCGCCGCCGTCGACGAGAAGCCCGTGCCGGCGAACAGTGCCCGCAGCACCACCACGTCGACCAGCGCCGCCAGGCTGGCAACGCCGACGAACGCCGCGGGCACGTGGACCCATCGGACATAGGGGTCGCTGCGGAACGTGACGACCCGGTGCAGCACGTACGACAGCATGCTGGCAGCGGCGATCGCCACGAGGTCGGCGACGACCAGGATCCACCCCAGCGCCTGGCGGAGCAGCACCAGCAACCCGACGTCCACCAGCGTGGGCACCAGCGCCACGGCCGTGAAGCGCCGGATCCGCCCCGTCATCAGCCCGAGGGTGCGCGTGGCTGCGAGCGGAACCGGTAGACGCCCGCCCGGACGAGCAGCACCAGGCCCACGAGACCGAGCCCCGTCAGCGCGTACGACAGCCACTCCACGCCGGTCCGCCCGTAGGTGAGCTCGACGTGGGTGTCGGTCGGGATCACGACCATGAAGTTGGGCGCCACCCGGTAGGGCCCTTCGGCACCCGATGCCTGCCAGTTGGGGAAGTACGACATCTTCACCAACACCGGCTGGCCCACCTCGTCGACGTCGAACGAGATGCTGTCCTCGTCGATCTCGGGATTCGACACCTCGACCGGCTCGGTGGGCTCCTCGGCCGGGTAGGTCCCCACCCCGACGCGCTGCCAGTCGTCGGGCCCGCCCGACGCCAACGGCACGTCCCACCACGACGGGTCGGTGAACCACTGGATCGCCGGGCCGTTGAACAGGCGGCGATCGGGGTTGTTGGGGTCGGGAACCGTCGGCTCTTCCACCCAGTCGCGCTGGCTGTCGTCGATGCCGGTGACCACCGCCGGCTGGTTGGCGAGCGGCTCGATGACGTCGCTGTCGGCCACCTCGAAGATCACCCACGGCCCGGACTCGGCGATCTCGGTGAGCTCGGGATTGGACCGGGCCTGGCCGATGGCGTTCTCCGACGTCGCCATGTAGTACCGCACGCCCATCATCTGCAGGTGGTCGACGCCCTTGGTGATGTCGAAGCCACCGTAGGGCAGATCACGCTGCGCGGCGCTGGGAGCCGTCGACAGCTCGACCTGGGTCAGGAAGTGGAACGGCGTCGTGGCCGACGCCTCGAAGTACAGGCCCTCCATCGAGCCGATGCAGCCGTCGGTCCAGTGCGGCAGCAGCATCAGCGCCATGGGGGTGCCGTACCGGTCGAGCTCACGCTGGTACTCCCAGAAGGCCCGGCCGCAGCCCTCGTCCTCCCCCACCTGCTGCATCGTGCGCACGAGGTTGTAGTACTCGCGGTAGGAGTCCTTCAGCTCGTAGCCCGTGTAGTTCCACTTGGCCCACGAGGTCACGAAGCTCTCGGGCGCGGCCGTCGTCGTGACCGGGCTGAAGTCCGGCCACTCGTAGCCGCCCTCGACCCGCTGGCTGAACGGCAGGGCGCCCAGCGGCAGCCCCACCGCGACGAGCACCACCGCCAGCGACCCGAGCGCGGTCAGCGCCCCGGCCGAGGCCGGCTCGCGCCGGTAGGCCCTTGCCAGCTGCATCACTGTGCGGATCGTCTCGGCCACGGCCACCGCCGCGAGCAGCATGACGCTCAGGTAGTAGAAGGGCAGCAGCCGCCCGTTCCACAGCCGGCCCTCCGGGATCACCACGAAGCCGACGGCCAAGGCGACGGTGAGGACCAACAGGAAGACACCGACCCGCAGCCGCAGCGCCAGGCTTAGCCCCGCGCCCACCAGAGCGAGCGCGAACAGCCAGCGCAGGTCGACGTCGGGGGTCCGGTAGGGCACGAGGTGCTGCAACCACTCCCGGGACCGGGAGAGGTCTGGGTCGGCGTAGGGCAGCTTCTCCCAGCCCATGTCGTTGAGGTAGGCACGTCGCAGGTAGAAGGGGCCCACCCAGAACGCCGACAGGAGGCCGCCCACCACCAGCGTGGGGGCGAGCCAGCGCACGCTCTCCGACAGGAGCCACAGCCCGGCCCCCGCCGCCAGCAGCCCGAGGCCCGCCAGCAACAGCGGCGCGGTCTCCTCCGGGGCGCCGAGTGCCAGTCCCGCCACGGCGACGAGGCCACCGCCGCCGACCAGCCCCAGGCCGGGCACCAGCGGCGCGTTCGAGCGCCGGAACCGCACCAGCACGGCCACCCCCGTCGCCGCCAGCACCCAGAACGCCGGGATGAGGTGGCACAGCCCGGTCAGCGCCAGCAACACCGCGGCGAGCGCCCGGTGCTCGCCGGTACGCAGGCCCCGGATCATCACGCCCAGGTACACCAGCCCGAGGCTCAGCGACATCGAGAAGGCGAACTCCCCCGCGAGCGTCGAGGGGATGTTGCCGCCGTAGATGGTGAAGCCCCGGTAGAAGAGGAACGGCAGCGTCGCCACCGCCATCACCGCCGGCGTCGGGAACCGCGTCCCGGCCAGGCGCCCGAAGGCGTAGGCCGCCAGCGGCAACGTCACGACGCCGCTGACGGTCACCAGCTTGAAGGCGACGCCGTAGGGCAAGCCGACCAGCGAGAACGCGACGAGGGCGGCGGAAAAGGCCAGGTTGCGCAGCCGGGGCAGGTGGCGTTGTCTCACGGCAACGGCAACGAGCCCGACGCCGGCGGCCGCCGGCACGAGCCCCAGCCACCCGTGGACGCCCGCGCCGAGCAGCACGATCGCGAGCGAGGGGACCACCATGTAGAACTGGAAGGCCGGGAACCCGGCGTACCAATCGGGGGTCCAGCCCGTCAGCTGCAGGTTGGGCAGCAGGTGGTCGCGCAGGTAGGCCGGCGCCCACACGTGGGCTCCCATGTCGCCGCCGGCCGGTGTGGTGTCCCGGATCAGGAGCCCGGGCTGCAGCTGCAGCACCACGAACACGACGCAGGTCGTCAGCACCGTGAGGTCGACACCCCACCGGATCAGCCGTTGCCGCCGGGCCTCGGCCTCCTCGTCGTAGTCGTCGTGGCGCTCCTCGTCCTCGTGGTCGCCGGTGTCCGCGTACTGGACGTCCAGGTCGGGGTCGGGCTCGGCTTGGTCGAGCGCGCCCGGCTCGTCGGGCTGATCCCCGGCGGCGAGGTCGGCACCCGTCCGCACGTCAGCTCCCCACCAGGAACAAGACGGTGGTCATGTTGAACACGACGTGGGCCGCGATCGGAGCCGCCAGGCGACCGGTCCGTTCGGCGAGCAGGCCCAGCACGACACCGAACAGCACCAGGGCGGGCAGCTGAACCAGCTGGAAGTGCGACACCCCGAAGAGGACCGCGGAGCCCAGGATCCCGGGCCAGACGCCGAAGCGCCGGGCCAGCGATCGCTGCAGCAAGCCCCGGTAGAAGATCTCCTCGACGATCGGAGCGCCGATGCCCACGATCAGGACGAGCAGAGCGACGCCCAGCGAATCGGTGGCGCGGTCGGTGAGGCCCCGGGCTGGGTCCTCGAGGTCACCCGAGTCCAGGTCGGTGAACCAGAAGATCGGCAGGTACAGCAAGGGGATGAGCAGCAGCTGGGTGCCAGCTCCCGCCAGGAAGCCGCGGGGCGCGTCCCAGCCCTCCGATCGCAGGCCGTAGTCCTCGACCGGGCCGTTGCCCTTGAGATTGGCCACCACCAACGGCACGCCCAGCATGCCGATCCACAGGCCCAGCTGAGCGACGGCCACCCACCCCAGCGACAGGTCCTCGAAGTCATCGACGCGGCCGTCATTGATGGCCAGCACGATGGCCGCCGCGATCGCTCCCCCGATCTGGGCGATCACCCAGCCGGCCGCGGCGTCACCCAGTCCCCAACGAACCTCGGTGCGCCGGTCGGGCGCAGTCATCGTCTGGTCGGGGTCGGGCACCGGAACAGGCTACGGCGAGTGTGAGCACGCACAATGGCGCGGCTAGGACACGAGTGACGCACCGTACTCGGTGCGGTCGCGGCGGTCGTCCAGGCGCCACCCTCGCGGCACCGACAGGGTGTCGGCGTGGACCTTGCACAGGTCGTACGACATGGGATGGGACTCGGTCGCCAGCCGGTCCAGCCACGTGGTCCGCGCCTGGTAGTCGTAGGTGAACGTGGCGGCGGCGAGCTCCCCACAACCGGGCCGAGCACAGGCGCGAGTCAATGTTCCGCGCTCTTGCCGCTTCGCAGCGGGCCGCTCGGGCTGCGACGCTGCATTCTCCGCTCTTGCCGCCTCCGGCGGCGGGCCGCTCGGGCCCAGGGCTCGCTCTCTCGCCCTGCGGGACGCTCGCTCATGGCGGCACAAGCTAGCGGCGGCACCCGCCCGCGCCCGTGATTCGGCATCGGCCGTGCCAATGCCCGGCGCCCCTGCCGGCCGGGACCCCACGCGGCCGTCGAACGAGCCGGCGTTCCGATGCGCCGGATTCCGTCGGCTTTCGAACGCCGGTACGGGACCCGTCGGACTTCCGATCTTGGTGATGGCCCCACAGGCATCGACCGACCGTATCCTGGGTCTCCATGAGCCAGCAGTCGCCTCCCCCTCCGCCGCCGCCCCCGTCCCCGGGGCGCTCGCCGCGCGGCACGGGTAGCGGCCGCGAATCACTCCCCCGGTGGTCGATCTGGGTGCTGGCCGGTGTGATCCTGGCAGTCCTGGTGCTGCCCAGCTTCATGAACCGCACCGATCGCCGGGAGATCGACTACTCCGACCTGCTCACCCGTGTCGAACAGGGCCAGATCGAGGAGCTCGACTGGAACAACAACGACGGTTCGATCACCGGCCAGCTCGATGACGGCACCGAGTTCGAGAGCAACGGCCCGCTGGAGCCCAGCGAGGACGATCGGGCGCTGTTCCGCGAGCACGACGTCACGGTCCAGTTCTCGAGCCCCGGCAGCTCCTGGCTGACGGCCCTGCTGCCGTTGCTCATCCCGGTGGCGCTGTTCATTGGCATCTTCTGGCTGATGCAGCGGCGGGCGCAGAGCCAGATGGGCGGCATCATGTCCATCGGGCGCAGCCGGGCCAAGACCTACAGCACCGAGCGCCCGGGCACGACCTTCGCGGACGTGGCCGGCTACGAGGGCGTCAAGCAGGAGATCACCGAGGTCGTCGACTTCCTCAAGCACCCCGAGCGCTTCGCCGAGATCGGCGCCCGCATCCCCAAGGGCGTGCTGCTGGTCGGTCCTCCCGGCACCGGCAAGACGCTGATCGCCCGGGCCGTGGCCGGCGAAGCGGGCGTGCCCTTCCTCTCCGTCACGGGCTCCGACTTCATGGAGATGTTCGTGGGCGTCGGCGCCAGCCGCGTGCGCGACCTGTTCCAGAACGCCCGCAAGCTGGGCCGGGCCATCATCTTCGTCGACGAGATCGACTCCATCGGCCGCAAGCGCGGCGCCGGCCTCGGCGGCGGCCACGACGAGCGCGAGCAGACCCTGAACCAGATGCTCTCGGAGATGGACGGCTTCGAGGCCACCGAGGGCATCGTGATGATGGCGGCCACCAACCGGCCCGACATCCTCGACCC
>OCZV010000278.1_pt1 | contig 18787 bp, 15 predicted proteins | sample 1539051 | NCBI WGS metagenome assembly OCZV01 (sample SAMEA3113581, study PRJEB22503) | soil metagenome
GTTGCTGTACTGCTCGAGGTGCCGGGGCGGGAACTCGATGTCTCCGATCTCGCCCGGGAACACCCGGCGGAAGTCCTCCCGCAGGAACAGGCGCTCGATCCGGCGCTGGGCGGCCTCGACGATGTCGGCGCCCTTGGTGTCGAAGAAGCGGATCACCACCGACTGGGGGTCGTCCTCCACCAGGCGGATCGTGAGCCCGGCGTCGGCCTCGGGCCGGGACACGGTGAACCGGGTGAGCGGCACCGAGGCCACCTCGAGGTCGCGCACGTTCCCGCCGGCAGCGTTGATCCCGGCCATCATCGCCCGCTTGAGCATGCGGGCCGAGCGGCTGGAGTCACGCGACGTGACGACGGTGGCGTCCTTCTTCAGCGTGGTGGCGAACGCCATGGCCACGCGGGTCGCCAGCTCGGGCGTGATGTCCACGTTGGACAGCCCGGCCACCCCCAGGTTGCCGAACAGGCTGCGCGAGCCGCGCGACTCCCACACGATCGACGAGTTGATGACGGCGCCGCTCTCCACCGTCTTGAACGGGTAGACCTTGACGCCGGCGCCGAGCACGGCGTGGTCGCCGACGAAGCACTCGTCGCCCAGCACCACCCCCTCCTCGCCCCGGACGCCGTTACGCAGGTCGCAGGCCCGGCCCACCGTCGTGCCCCGCAGCCGCACGCCCTCGCCGATGTAGGTGTTGTCGTGGATCACCGCCCGCTGCAGGTCGGCGCCGGCCCGCACCCGCACGTTGGTGCCGAGCACCGTGTACTCGCCCAGCCGGGCGTTGCCTTCGACCCGGCAGTAGTCCCCGATGATGGCCGGGCCGTCGATGCGGACGTCGGGCTGGATGTCAGCGCCCTCGCCCACGTACACGCCGTCGGAGATCTCGAAGCCGGGGATCTCGAGGTCGACCTTGCCGTCGAGCACGTCCTTGTGGGCCCGCACGTAGGCGTCGAGCGTGCCCACGTCCTCCCAATAGCCCTCGACCACCGCGCCGTACAGGGGCTTGCCCGCCCCCAGCACCGCCGGGAACACCTCGGAGGAGAAGTCGACCGACCGGCCCTCCTCGATCCAGTCGAAGATCTCGGGCTCGAGCACGAAGATGCCGGTGTTGATGGTGTCGCTGAACACCTGTCCCCAGCTCGGCTTCTCGAGGAAGCGCTCCACCGAGCCGTCCTCGCGGGTGATCACGATGCCGAACTCGAGCGGGTCGTCGACCGGCGTGAGCCCGATCGTCGCCAAGGCCTCCCGCTCGTCGTGGAACCGCACGATGGCCCCGAGATCGATGTCGGTCAGCACGTCACCCGAGATCACGAGGAAGCGGTCGTCCAGCTCGTCGCGGGCGTTGCGCACCGAGCCGGCGGTGCCGAGCGGCGTCTCCTCCGTCGCGTACACCATCCGCACCCCCAGCTCGGAGCCGTCGCCGAAGTAGTTGCGGATGTGGTTGCCCATGAAGGCGATGGTCACCACGATCTCGTCGAAGCCGTGCTGGCGCAGCAGCTGGACGATGTGCTCCATCATCGGGGCGTTGGCGATGGGCATCATCGGCTTGGGGGCGTTGGACGTGAGGGGACGGAGGCGGGTCCCCTCACCGCCGGCCATGATGACGGCCTTCATGTTTTGAGAGGGTACGGGTCGGTCGCAGACCGACACCACTAGGGGCGGCGGGTGGGGGTCGGGCCGGACGGTACCGCCCGCCCCTCCGAAAGCGCCCGCTGGGCGATTGGCACGTACAGCACGGCGGCGTACAGGCTGAACGCGAGGGCAGGGATGCCCGCGACCCAGGCGAGCACGCCGGCGGTGTCGGCCCACGACAGGTCGGAGTGGCTGGCCAGGAACAGCGGGAAGGCGACCATCAGCCCGAAGGTGCCGGCCTTGCCGAACCAGGTCACGTCGATGCGCCGGGCACCCATCGCGGCCAGGACCAATGTGGCGCCGCCGACCAGCGTCTCCCTCGCGAGGACGACGACGGCGAACCACGTGGGCACCGAGCCGTCGATCAGGATCCCGCCGGCGCCCACGAAGAACAGCAGCCGGTCGGCCACGGGGTCGAGGACCTTGCCCAGCTCCGAGACCTGGCCCAAGTGGCGGGCGAGGTATCCGTCGACCCAGTCGGTGATGCCCAGCGCCGCCAGCAGCCACGCGGCCGCAGCCCGGTCGTCCTGGCCGAACAACAGCCACAGGAAGACCGGCAGGCACGCCAGGCGGGCGAGCGTGATCGCATTGGGCAGGGTGAGCACCACCCGCAGCGTAGGTGGGCACGGCCGACCCGTTCCCGGCGTCGCCGGGATGTGGCCGCCACGTATCGTGCGGTCCATGGCGACTGTGTTCACCAAGATCATCGAGGGGGAGATCCCCGGCCGGTTCGTCTGGCGCGACGACCGGGCGGTCGCGTTCCTCACCATCGCCCCCATCACGCCCGGCCACGCGCTGGTGGTGCCCATCGAAGAGGTCGACCACTGGGTCGACCTCGACCCCGAGCTGGCGGCCCATCTCATGCGGGTGGCGCGGGAGGTGGGGCGGGCCCAGATGCAGGTGTTCCGGCCCCGCCGGGTCGGCATGATCATCGCCGGGCTCGAGGTGCCGCACTGCCACCTGCACCTCGTGCCCATCAACCAGGAGGCGGAGCTGTCGTTCAGCCGCGCCGACCACAATCCCGATCAGTCGGCGCTCGACGACGCCACCGAGCGCCTGCGGGCCGCGCTGCGCGACCTGGGCCACGGCGAGCCGGTGGACGCCGCCGTCGCGGCGGCATGACGAGGGGGCACCGCCTGCCGGCGCTCAGTTGAGCTTGGCGCGCATGGCCGTGGCGGCGATGCGGTCTCGTACGCCGCCGAGGCCCTCCTCGGCGATGGCGTCCAGCTCCTGAGCGGCGGCATCGAACCGGCCGTTGGCCGCCAGCATGGCGGCGAGCTGGCGGCGGTCGGTCACCGTCGCTCCCGGGACCAGCACCCGTAGGCACTGGGCCCACAGCGCACCGGCACGGTCGCCCTGGCCGACGAACGACCGCTGCAGGTTCGTGACCATCCGGGCCATGGTCGCCCGGGGCCCGACCGGCTCCAGGAACCGGGGCTCGAACCGGGCCTTGCTGCCGTGGAGCTTCGCGAACAACGCCTCGCACCCCTCCCGGTCGAGCCGCACCCGGTGAAACGGGTCGACGAACACGTTGTCGTCCTTGGCGTCACGGACCAGGAAGTGGCCAGGCATCCCGACGCCGTACAGGGGGATGTTGAGCCGCCGGCCCACCTCCAGCACCACGATCGACAGCGAGATGGGGATGCCCTTGCGGCGGTCCAGCACCACGTCCAACAACGAGTTGCGCGGGTTGCTGTAGTCCTCGGTGTCGCCCCGGAAGCCGAGCGTGCCGCACAGGTACGCGGTGAGGGCCTCGACGTCCGACCCGGGGCATCCGGCGGCCAGGTCGTCGAGCCGCCGGAGCTCGGCATCGACGTCGAGGTCGCGCCGCGCATGGGCGGCTATGAGCAGGGCACCCAGATCGAGCTGGCATCGCTCCTCCGGACCGCGCACCAGCTCGGCGAACCGGTCGGTGATGTCCACTGTCCGATCACGCTACCGGCGCCGATGCCTTATCAGACCCCTCGCTGTGCCGCGGGTCACAGGCTGCGGAGGCGGCCGCTACGGTGCGGCCCATGTTCCCCGGCGCCCACGCAGAGACCACGCCCGACAAGCCGGCCATCGTCATGGGCGGCTCGGGCCGGGTCGTCTCCTACCGCGAGCTCGATGCCGAGGCCAACCAGGTGTCGCACCTGTTCCGCTCCCTGGGGCTCCGGCCCGGTGACCACGTCGCGTTCTGCGTGGAGAACCACCCGCGCTTCCACGCCCTGGCCTGGGGCGCACACTACGCCGGGCTCTACTACACGGCGATGAGCTCGCGGCTGACCACCGACGAGATGGCGTACATCATCGAGGACTGCGGCGCACAGGTCGTCGTGACGTCCGCCTACAAGTCCGACCAGGCCGCGGAGCTGGTGGGGGTGCTCCCGGGCGGCGTGCGGCGGTTTATGCTCGACGGGACCGTGGCGGGCTACGAGCCGTGGGAGGACGCCGTCGCCGCCCAGCCGGCGACGCCGCTGCCCGAGGAGCGGGTCGAGGGGCGGGACATGCTCTACTCCTCCGGCACGACCGGGCGCCCCAAGGGCGTCGAGTTCCCGCTGTCGGGCGCCGCCCTGGGCAGCCCCGACGCCGTCCACCTGCTGCTGTCGGCCCTCTACGGCGCCACCGCCGAGAGCGTCTACCTGTCCCCCGCCCCGCTGTACCACTCGGCCCCGCTGCGGTTCACGATGGCGATCCACCGCCTCGGCGGCACTGCCGTGGTGATGGAGCACTTCGAACCCGCCGAGGCCCTGGCGCTGATCGAGCGCCACCGGGTGACCCACAGCCAGTGGGTGCCGACGATGTTCATCCGCCTGCTCAAGCTGCCGGCCGAGGTGCGCCAGCGCTATGACTTGTCGACCCTGCAGGCCGCGATCCACGCCGCCGCGCCCTGCCCGGTGGCCGTGAAAGAGCAGATGATCGAGTGGTGGGGGCCGATCTTGTACGAGTACTACGCCGGCACCGAGGGCAACGGGTTCGTGTGCTGCAACAGCGAGGAGTGGCTGGCCCATCGGGGCACGGTGGGCAAGTCGCTGCTGGGCGAGATCCACATCCTCGACGACGCCGGCAACGAGGTGCCGACCGGCCAGCCGGGCACCATCTACTTCGCGGGCGGCGCCGAGTTCACCTACCACAACGACGCCGACAAGACGGCGGCGGCACGCGATCCGGGCGGCCGCGGCTGGACCACGCTGGGCGACGTCGGCTACCTCGACGAGGACGGGTTCCTGTACCTGACCGATCGCAAGGCGTACATGATCATCACCGGCGGCGTGAACGTGTACCCGCAGGAGGCCGAGAACGTCCTGGCGCTGCACCCCAAGGTGGCGGACGTGGCCGTGTTCGGCGTCCCCCACGACGAGTTCGGGGAGGAGGTCAAGGCGGTGGTCGAGCCGCTGTCCATGGACGACGCCGGCCCCGACCTGGAGCGGGAGCTGATCGCCTATTGCCGCGAGCACCTGGCCGACGTGAAGTGCCCCCGCTCGGTGGACTTCCGCCCCGAGCTACCCCGGCATCCCACGGGCAAGCTCTACAAGCGCCTGCTCAAGGACGAGTACTGGAAGGGCCACGAGACCCGGATCGTCTGAGGTTTCGTTTCGCAACCGGAGGTTGCGAAACGAGTCTCTGGCCGCCGCCTTCCGGCGGCGTTGCTCGCCTGTCGCTCGACCGGTCAGGGGGGCGGGTTCTCCAAGGGGGTGCGGCCCGCGAAGCCGTCCTCGGGCCAGTGCCACCACTCCACCGCGTCCTCGCCGGCCAGCCAGCACAGCCAGTACCAGCGGCCGCTCGGAGCCCGGGCGGGGAAGTCGATGAGCCCCCGCTCGATGTCCCGCAGCACGATCCCTTCCGCCGCCAACTCGTCGATGCACGACTGGATCGGGCTCGGATCGGCGGGCACCAGGCCGTGCCCGTTCTGGCGCACCAGCCGGGCCCGGCGGACGGTGTGGCGCCGGTAGCCGTCCCACAGGCTCTGCGCCCGGGCCACCACCTCGCTCACCCAGCCCAGCGCGGCGTTGGCCTCGTCCACTGTCCAGTACCGGGTCGGCTCGCCGGAGCCGGCGGGCCCGGGCTCGCTCACGGTTGGATGACGACCAGGCGGTGCTCGGTCATCTCCCGGACGGCGTAGCGGGGCCCCTCCCGGGTGTTGCCGCTGTCGCGCACGCCGCCGTAGGGCTGCTGGTCGGCTCGCCAGGTCGGGACCTCGTTGATCATCACGCCGCCGAAGTCGAGCCGCCGGGCGGCCGCCAGCGCGGCGTCGATGCGGGCGGTGAAGATGGCGGCCTGCAGGCCGTAGCGGGTGTCGTTGGCCAGGGCCAGCGCCTCGTCGAGGTCGTCGTAGGCCGCCACCCCGACCACCGGGCCGAACACCTCACTGGCGCACACCTTCATGTCGGCGGTCACGCCGGTGAGCACGGTGGGACGCAGCACGCCGTCGTCGCCCACCTCGCCGCCCACGGCCACCTTCGCGCCACCCGCGACGGCATCGTCGATCCAGCCCTTGACCCGCTCGGTGTCGCCGGCGGAGATCAGCGCCGACACGTCGGTGGCCTCGTCGAGCGGCGGCCCCACCACCAGCGTGGCCACCTCGTCGGCCAAGGCGGTGACGAAGTCGTCGTGGATCGACCTGTGCACGAACAGGCGCTGCGCCGAGATGCAGGACTGGCCGGCATGGCTGAAGCCCGCGACCTTGAGCTTGGCGGCCGCGCCCCGCCAGTCGCCGTCGGGCTCGATGATCACCGGGCTGTTGTTGCCCAGCTCGAGGTTGACCTTCTTGCGGGGCGCGCGCTCCCGGATCCCCCACCCCACCTCGGGCGAGCCGGTGAAGGTGATCAGGGCCACGTCGTCGTGGGTGACGAGCGGATCGCCCACCGCCCGGCCCGATCCGGTCACCACGTTGAGCCACCCGGGTGGCAGGCCGCACTCGTCGAGCAGCAGGGCGGCCAGCGCCAGGGCCGACAGCGGCGTCTGGCCGGCGGGCTTGAGCACCACCGGGCAGCCGGCGGCGATGGCCGGCGCCACCTTGTGGCTCACCAGGTTGAGGGGGAAGTTGAACGGGCTGATCGCGCCCACCACCCCGACCGGCACCCGCAGCGTGAACGCGAGCTTGCCCTGCCCCGGGGCGCTGGCCTCGACCGGGACCATCTCGCCCGCCAGGGTGCGGGCTTCCACGGCGCTGAACCGGAACGTGTCGACCGCCCGCCCTGCCTCGACGCGGGCGGTGCGGATGGGCTTGGCCGCCTCCTGGGCAATCGTGCGGGCGAAGTCCTCCTGCCGCTCGGCCAGCAGCGTGGCGGCGCGGTCGAGGATCGCCGCCCGCTCGTGCGCGGGCAGCGGATCGGCCAGCCGGGCGCGGGCGGCGGCCACGGCCCGGTCCACGTGCTCGGCATCGCAGGACGGCACCCGGCCGATCTCGGCGCCGTCGTAGGGCGACGCCACCACGATCTCGTCGCCTGTCGTCACCCGCTCGTCACCGATGGGAACAGGGGTCAACTCGGTCATCGGCTCGACTCCGGCTCGCCAATGACCGCTCGCTGCTTTGCGGCGAGCAGGTCACTGTGCTCATGTTTCGCTCGCTGACGCTCGCTCACGTTTGACGCTACCGTCCCCGCCATCCATGGCTCGCTTCCCCTTCCTCGACTGGCCCGGACCGCTGGCCTTCGCCCATCAGGGCGCCCACGCCGACGGCCAAAGCGGCGAGAACACCATGGCCTCGTTCGAGGCCGCCGTCGCCCTCGGCTACCGCTACCTCGAGACCGACGCGCACGCCACGGCCGACGGCGTGCTGGTCGCGTTCCACGACGACCACCTCGATCGCCTCACCGACCGCACCGGCGCGATCGGCGACCTGCCGTGGTCCGAGGTGCAGGCGGCACGAGTGCGGGGACGCCACGAGATCCCCCTGCTGGAGGACCTGCTCACCGCCTGGCCCGACGTTCGCATCAACATCGACCCCAAGCACGACGCCGCCGTCGACCCCCTCGTGGACCTCATCCAGCGGACCGGCACCATCGACCGCGTCTGCATCGGCGCCTTCTCGGACACCCGCCTGGCACGGGTCCGGGCGGCGCTGGGCCACCGCATCTGCACGTCCATGGGCCCCCACCAGGTCCGGCGGCTGTTCGCCGCCGCTCGGGGGGTGCCGGCGGGGCGCTTCTCGGCGGCGTGCGTGCAGGTCCCGGTGCGCCACGGCCTGGTGCCGCTGGTGACCCGGCGGTTCGTGGCCACCGCCCATCGCCGCGACCTCCAGGTCCACGTGTGGACCATCAACGAGGCCGAAGAGATGCACCGGCTGCTCGACCTGGGCGTCGACGGCATCATGACCGACCGGCCCGAGGTGCTGAAGACGGTCCTCGAGGAGCGCAACGCCTGGGTCAGCTGAACCGGTTGGCACGGGTGCCACACTGGTCGCCGTGACGGAACTGGACGCCTCCACCACGGCTCGTGTTGCCGAGGCTCCTACGGACGGCGAGATGGTGGCGCTGTACCGCGCCCTGCTGCTGCCCCGGGTGATCGAGGAGAAGATGCTGGCGCTGCTGCGCCGGGGTCAGCTCAGCAAGTGGTTCTCGGGGATCGGGCAGGAGGCGGTGTCGGTGGGCCTGACCGCGGCGCTGCGCGACGACGACTGGATCCTGCCCGCCCACCGCAACCTCGGGGTCTTCACCGGGCGGGGGTTCGACCTCGAGGTCCTCTTCCGCCAGCTGCTGGGCCGCGACGGACCGCTCACCGGGGGCCGTGACCGCACGTTCCACTTCGGCGACCTCGACCACCACGTCGTCGGCATGATCAGCCACCTCGGCGCCATGGTCCCCGTGGCCACCGGCCTGGCCCTGGCCGCCCGGCTGGCTGGTGACGACCGGGTCGCGGCGGTGCTGATCGGCGACGGCGCCAGCAGCGAGGGCGACGTCCACGAGGCGATGAACCTCGCCGCCGTGTGGAAGCTGCCGGTGCTGTTCGTCATCGAGAACAACCAGTGGGGGCTCTCGACCCCGGTCAGTGACCAGTACGCCTGCGTCGACCTGGTCGACCGGGCGGCCGGCTATGGGATGCCCGGCGAACTGGTGGACGGCAACGACGTGCTGGCCGTGCGGGAGGCCTGCAGCCGGGCGGCAGCACGGGCCCGGGCCGGCAAGGGGCCGACGCTGCTCGAGTGCAAGACCTTCCGCATGCGGGGACACGAGGAGGCGTCGGGCAACGACTACGTGCCGGCGGCGCAGATCGCCGCCTGGGTGGGGCGCGATCCCATCGAGCGCTTCGAGGCCCGGCTCGACGAGCACGGGGTCCTGCCGGCCGCCGAGCGGGCCGTGCTGCGCGAGGAGCTCCGCGACCAGGTCGAGCGCCTGGTGGCGGGCGCCCTGGCGGCGCCGGTGCCGACCACCATCGAGGGCGACGAGCTGGCGCGGGTGTACGCACCGGCGTCGCCGCTCCGTCGCGCCGGGGCGGCCACTGGGTTCGGCGGCGCCGCCGAAGCCGCGCCTGCCAATCTCCGCTACGTCGACGCGGTGCGGGACGCCCTGCGGGTGGCCCTGGCGGCCGACGACCGGGTGCTGCTGTTGGGGCAGGACATCGCCGGCTACGGCGGCGTGTTCAAGGCCACCGAGGGGCTGGTCGACGAGTTCGGCGCCGAGCGGGTGCGCAACACCCCGATCATCGAGTCGGGGGCGATCGGCGCCGCCCTGGGGCTGGCGCTTGCCGGCTACCGGCCGGTGGTCGAGATGCAGTTCGGCGACTTCGTCACCTGCGGCTTCAACCAGCTGGTCAACAACGTGGCCACCACCCGCTACCGATGGGGCGCGCCGGTGCCGTTGGTTGTGCGGCTGCCGGTCGGGGGCGGACTGGGCGCAGGACCGTTCCACTCGCAGGACGTCGAGGCCTGGTTCTGCCACGTGCCGGGCCTCAAGGTGGTGGCGCCGGCCACGGCCGCCGACGCCAAGGGCTTGCTGCTGGCGGCACTGGACGACGGCAACCCGGTGCTGGTCCTCGAGCACAAGCGGCTGTACCGCAGCGTGCGGGACGCGGTCCCGACCGGGCACCACGTCGTGCCGATCGGGCAGGGCCGCATCGCCCGGGCCGGCGCCGACGCCACCGTGGTCACCTATGGCGCCGGCGTGGAATGGGCCGTCGCCGCCGCCGAGACGGTGGCGGCCGAGGGCGCCGGCCACGTCGAGGTGATCGACCTGCGCTCGCTGCGCCCCTGGGACCGCGACCTGGTGCTCGGCTCCGTGCGGCGCACATCGCGGGCGCTGGTGCTGCACGAGGCGGCCCTGAGCGGCGGCCTGGGGGCGGAGATCGCCGCCACGATCGCCGACGAGGCGTTCATGGACCTGGACGCTCCGGTGCGGCGGGTGGGCGGCCTGGACACGCCGATCCCGTTCGCCCCGACGTTGGAGGCCGTGTGGTCCGCGGACCGCCGCCTGCTCCCCGCCCTGCGGGAGCTGCTGGCGTTCTGACCGACCGGCCGCCTCAGTCCCCCACAGCGGCGATGGCCGCGCAGAGGACGTCCAGGCCGTGCGCCAGCTCGTCGTCGGTGATCGTCAGCGGGGGGGCCAAGCGCAGGACGTTCTCGTCCGGACCGCAGGACAGCACGATCACGCCCGCCTCCAGGCAACGGGCGCACACCCGCTCAACCACAGCCTTGTCCGACAGCTCCGCGCCGACCATGAGCCCGATGCCCCGGATGTCCCGCACCCGCGGATCGCCGCCGACGTCGCGCCGCAGCCGGTCCAGCGCCCGGGCGCCCAGCTCGGTCGCCCGCTCGTAGCAGTCCTCGGCGTCGAGCACATCCAGCGTGGCGACGGCGCCGGCGCAGGCCACGGGGTTGCCGCCGAAGGTCGAGCCGTGCGTGCCCGTGGGCCAGCGCTCCATGAGGGCCCGGCCGGCCGCGATGCCGCCCAGGGGCAGGCCCGAGGCGATGCCCTTGGCGAACAGCAGCACGTCGGGCGCCACGCCGTACGCCTCGGCGGCGAACGGCCGCCCGGTACGCCCGACGCCGCACTGCACCTCGTCGAACACGAGCAGGATCCCGAGTCGCGCGCAGCGGTCCCGCAGGCCCTGGAGCCACGCCCGCGGCGGTGGCACGTAGCCGCCCTCGCCGAGCACCGGCTCCACGATCATGGCCCCGACGTTCGCGGGCGGCGCCTGGAGGGCGAGCATGCGGTCCAGCTCGGCCAGCGTGGCCTCGACCGCCGCCTCTGCGCTGTCGTATTCGTGGGGGACGCAGTAGGGCGCGTGGTACACGCCGGGGACCAGGGGCTCGTAGCCCTCCCGGTAGCGGCCCTTGGCGGTCGTCAGCGTGGTCGCCGCCAGCGTGCGGCCGTGGAAGGCGCGGCGGAAGGCGATCACCCCCGGGCGGCCCGTGGCCTTGCGGGCGAGCTTCAGCGCCCCGTCGACCGCCTCGGCGCCGGAGTTGCAGAAGAACACCTGCGGCTGGTCGAGGAACGGGCACAGGCCGGCGATGCGTTCGGCCAGCTCGACGTTGCGCGTGTGGTGCACGACCACCGAAGTGTGCAGCAGCGTCCGGGCCTGCTCGACGACCGCCTCGACCACCCGCGGGTGGCAGTGCCCGGTGGCGTTGACGGCGATGCCGGCGCCGAGGTCGAGGAAGCGTCGGCCCTCGACGTCGATGATCCACGAGCCCTCGCCCCGCTCGGCGACCACGTCGTAGTAGCGGGGCAGCACCCCGGCCAGGGCGTCGTGGTCGCGGGCCAGCCAGGCGGCGGTATCTGAACCGTCTCGGCCGAAGGCCGAGGCCACTTCCGCTCGAGCGGCAGGGCGGGAGCGAACGGGTGGCGCTGAGGATGCGGGGCCGCTTGAGGCGCTTTGCGCCGAAGGCGGTAGGCCCCGCACCGGAGGCGACAGGACCCGTGAGCGGGGCATGGTCGGGTGGCGCTCGCTCATGGCTGCTCCTCCAACGGGTGGGTGTCGATCTGTGCCTTCTGCAGCCGGCCCGAGTAGTCCACGTACACGGTCTTGAGCTGGCTGAACTGCTCGATGCCCCGGGTGCCGGCCTCGCGGAAGCCGTTGCCGGTGTGCTTGGTCCCGCCGAACGGCAGGGGGATCTCGGCGCCGATGGTGGGCGCGTTGACGTACACGATCCCGGTGTCGATGCGGTCGACGGCCCGCAGCGCGGCGTTGATGTCTCGGGTGTAGACGGCCGCCGACAACCCGTACTCCACGGCGTTGACCACGTCGAGGGCGTCGACGAGCTCGGCCGCCTCGAGCACGGCCAGAACCGGTCCGAACACCTCCTCGCGGGCGACGCGGTGCTCGGGACGCACCCCGGCCAGCACCGTGGGGGCGAAGAACGCCCCGCCGCAGCCGGCGACGGTCACGGGCGCCCCGCCGCATGCGACGGTGGCGCCCTCGTCGACCGCCTGCGCCACCATGCCGGCGATGCGCTCGGCCGACGGCGCGGTGATGACCGGGCCGACGTCGACCGCCGGGTCCTGCGGATCGCCGAGCCGCAGCTCGCCGGCCCGCTTGACGATGCGGTCGACCAGCTCACCGGCGACGTCGGGATGTGCGATCAGCCGCGACGTCGACGTGCAGCGCTGGCCCGAGGTGCCGAACGCCCCGAAGATCGCCCCGTCGACCGCCAGGTCGAGGTCGGCGTCGGGGCGCACGATCATGGCGTTCTTGCCGCCCAGCTCTAGCGACACCAGGCGGGGGCCGGTCTCCATGGCAGCGGCGGCCACCTTGCGCCCGGTCGGCACCGACCCCGTGAAGCTGATGGCCTGGACACCGGGATGCACCGCCAGGGCGGCGGCCGGCTCGGCGAAGCCGTGCACGACCTGGACGAGGTCGGCGGGCAGGCCCGCCTCCGCGCAGGCGGCGACGAACGCCTCGCAGCAGGCGGGGGCGTGCTCGGACGGTTTGATCACCACGCCGTTGCCGGCCAGCACGGCAGGGAAGATCTTCCACGACGGGATCGCCACCGGGAAGTTCCATGGGGTGATCATGCCCACCACCCCGACTGGCTGGCGGGTCGTCCAGCACAGCTTGTCCCCGAGCTCGGATGGCACGGTCTCGCCCCAGGCGGCGCGCCCCTGACCGGCCACGAAGTGGGCCATGTCGATGGCCTCTTGCACGTCGCCACCAGCCTCGACCAGCACCTTGGCGGCCTCGCGGCTGACGAGCGTCGTCAGCGCCTCCTTGTCCCGGGCGATCACGGTCGCGGCGGCGGCGACGATCTCGGCCCGGGCCGGCGCCGGGACCCGCGCCCAGTCGCGCTGGGCGGCCGCGGCCCGTGTCACCGCGGCGTCGACATCGGCGGCACCGTGGCTCGGGTACTCCCCCACCATGTCGTCGGGATGGGCGGGGTTCACCGATCGGAACGTGTCCATGGGGCCTCGGACTCTCCGTTACAGACGTTTCAGATGGAGAGCTCAACGTATCATCCGTGCCGTGAGCGAGCGTCCGTCGAGGGTGACGGGGAAACAAGGTGAGAGCGAGCCCGGCCCGAGCGGCCGTGGGAGCGGGAGACAACAGGTCGACAGCCCGAGCGGCCCGGCCGAAGGCCAAGAGCGGAGAGCAACGTCGGAGGTGGCTGACCGGATCGAGCAGCGCCGTGAGCAGCTCTCCCCCGCCGAGCGCCGGGTGGCGGAGGTGGTGCTGCGCGACCCGGAGTGCGTCGCGTTCGGGACGGTCGCCCGGGTGGCGGAGCGAGCCGGGACCTCGGGCGCCTCCGTGGTCCGCCTGTCGACCCGGCTCGGCTACCCCGGCTACTCGGGACTGCAGGCGGCGGTGCAGGGGGCGTTCGGCCAGCAGCTGCGGCCGGCGGTCGAACGCATCCGCGGCGAGCGCGGGTCCGACGTGGTGTCCCGCACCCTGCAGGCCGAGGTCGGCAACGTCGACCGGACCCTGTCGGCCGTGACCCCCGAAGCGTTCGAGCAGGCGGTTGGGCTGCTGGCGGATCGGCGGCGGCCGGTGCGCGTCGTTGCGGGGGACGCCGAAGCCGGCGTGGGCGCCATGCTCGCCGCAGCGCTGGTGCTGGTGCGCGACGACGTTGCACAGGTCGGCGGGTCGGACGTGGCCGTGGCCCGGCAGCTGGCGGGCGTGGGCGGCGAGACGGTCCTGGTCGCCATCGACCTGCGGCGCTACGAGCGCTGGGTCGTCGACCACGTGACCCGGGCCGTGACTGCGGGCGCCGCGCTGGTGGCGGTGACCGACAGTCCGCTGTCCCCGCTGGCCGCGCTGGCGACCGTCAGCTTCACGGTGGCGGCCGAGGGCGCCGGGCCGTTCGACAGCCACGTCGGCACACTGGCGCTGGCCAACGCACTGGTGACCGGCGTCGCCGGACGGCTCCGACGCAGCGCCACCCGCCGCCTCGACGCTGTCGAGGCCGCCTGGCGAGTGGCGGGCGCACTCGTCGGACCCTGAGCTGTGCGAGTCCCCGGCCGAGGTCGAGGAAATGGCCCACGCCTGGCGGCAGCCAATTACTCGACCTCGCAGCGACGGCTGCTGTTGCCTCCGAGGACAACGGGAACGGGCCAGGGGGCTATAACCGGCGGATGTTCGATGCCACCAACCTGGCCACAGTGGCCGTCGGTGCCACCACGCGGGCGCCGACGGGGATGGTGGCTGCCGCCGACCACCTGGCGTCGTCCGCGGGCGTGGCCGTCCTGCGGGCCGGTGGCAGCGCCGTCGACGCCGCGGTGGCCGCCGGTGCCGTCTTGGCGGTGACCAACCAGCACCAGTGCGGCCTGGGCGGCGACCTGTTCGCGCTGGTCCACCGCCCCGGCGAACCGGTGGCAGCCCTGTGCGCCGCCGGGCGGGCGGGCTCCGGCGCAGATGCCGACCGGGCACGCCGCGAGGTCGGTCCCACGGGGCGGGTGCCCCTCCACGGCGACGTGCAGGCGGTGACGGTGCCGGGGTGCGTCGACGGCTGGATCGAGCTGCACCGCCGCCTCGGCCGGCTACCGCTGGACGTGGTCCTCGAGCCCGCGGTCGGCTATGCGGCAGACGGGTTCCCGGCCTCCCGGCTGCTCGCGGCCACGGCGCGGGACGTACTCCAGCTCGAGGGTGCCGACGACTACCGGGAGGCGGCGGGGTCCGACGGCCGGCTGGCGGGCGGGGCGCTGATCCGCCGACCCGGCGTGGCCGCAGCCCTGACCGCCATCGGGTCGGGAGGCCGGGACGCCTTCTACCGGGGTCCCTTCGGCGCCGGGCTGATCGAGCTCGGCGCCGGGTTGTTTACGCCGCACGACCTGGCCCGCACGCAGGTCGACTGGGTCACCCCGCTGCGCATCACCGCCTGGGGCCACGACGTGTGGACCACACCGCCGCCCTCGCAGGGCTACCTCACGCTGGCGGGCGCCTGGATCGCCGACGGCCTGCCGCTGCCCGACGATCCCGGCGATGCCGCCTGGCCGCACCTCCTGGCCGAAGCCGCCCGCGCCGCCGGCTACGACCGTCCCGATGTGCTGTTCGAGGGCGCCGACGGCTATGCCCTGCTGGCGCCCGGGCGGCTGGCAGGGCGGCGCGCTGGCATCGATCCCGGGCAGCGAGGTACCCAAGCGCCGCTTACGTCGGCCGGGGGCACCACCGTCTGCTGCGCCGTCGATCGTGACCGGATGGGAGTGGCACTCATCCAGTCGAACGCCGCGGCCTGGGGCGCGCACATCGTCGAGCCGGCGACCCGGGTGTTCCTGCACGGCCGCGGCGTCGGGTTCTCCCTGGAGCCGGGGCATCCCGCCGAGCTGGCACCCGGCCGCCGCCCTCCGCACACGCTGGCACCGGCGCTCGTGACCCGGCCGGACGGCCCCCTGCGGGCCGTGCTGGGCACCATGGGCGGCGACAGCCAGCCCCAGGTGCTCCTCCAGGTGCTGGCCCGCCTGTTGCGCCGTGGCGACTCGCCGGGTCGTGTGATCGCCGCACCGCGGTGGATCCTCGGTGGCGGCGACAGCTTCCGCCTGTGGGACGGTGACGGCCCTGGCTACGTCGAGATCGAAGCCCACGCCAACGACGCCTGGGAACGAGGCCTGTCCGCCCGGGGACACGACGTCCGGCGCAGCCCGGACCCGGTCGACCATGGCTTCGGCCACACCCAGGTCATCGAGGTGACGGGCGGCGGGCGGCTGTTGGCGGGCGTGGCCGATCCCCGGGCGCTCGACGGCGCCGCCTTCGGCTACTGACGGACGTCCGAAACGTTCAATACGCCCACCGCGGCTGATCGTCACGATGAGGGCATGACTGCAGACATCAGCGCGGCGAGGGCGTTCCTGGTCAGCCAGGGTCGCCTGCTCGACCGCCATCGATCCGACCTGATCATGGGCGAGGGCCACGCCGACCGGGCGCTACGTGCGCTCGAAGCGCACCGCAATCCCGACGGCGGCTACGGCTGGTCCCTCGAGCCCGACCTGCGGGCGCCCGGTAGCCAGCCCGCCGGGGCGCTGCACGCCTTCGAGGTGATGGCGGAGGTGGCGCCGGCGACCACGCCCCGGGCGGTCGAGCTGTGCGACTGGCTGGCGTCGGTGTCGCTTCCCGACGGTGGGCTGCCGTTCGCACTGCCGATCCCCGACCCCACCGGCACGGCGCCCCTGTGGGCGGAAGCCGACAACACGACGTCGTCGCTCCAGATCACCAGCGTGGTCGCCACCGTCGCCCACCGGGTGGGCCGCCACGACCCTGCGGTCGCGCGGCACCCCTGGCTCGCGGCTGCGACCCGCTACTGCCTCGACCAGATCGCTGCCGTCGAGCGTCCCGAGACCCTGTTCGTGTTGGTGCTGCGCTACGCCCTGTGGCTCCTGGACGCGGTGGTCGACACGGAACCCCGCGCCGTCGCCGAGATGGAACGCCTGGCGGCCGTCATCCCGCCCTCGGGATCGCTGCCGGTCACCGGCGGCGCGCCCGACGAACGGATGCGCCCGCTGGACTTCACGCCGCTGCCCGACCGGCCGCTCCGGGAGCTGTTCGCCGCCGACGCCGTGTCCGCCGACCTCGACCGGCTGGCCGACGAGCAGCACGCCGACGGGGGCTGGGATGTCGACTTCGCGTCGTACTCCCCCGGCGCCGCACGCGAGTGGCGCAGCTACATGACGGTCTGGGCATTGTCCGTGCTGAAGGCCAACGGACGGGTCTGACCGCCCGGCACCAGGAAGCTCAGGCGGGATCGGCGAAGGACGGGTCGCGCTTCTCGAAGTAGGCGGCGACGGCCTCGACCTGGTTGGGCGTGCCGATCAACGATCCGATGACCTCGCGCTCGTCGGCGTACTGCTGGGCGAGCGGCACACGGCCCGACTGGTCGATGAGGCGCTTGATGCCCCTGATGGCGTCGGGACTCCTACCGGCGATCTCCTCGGCCAGCGCCCGGGCGTCCTCGAGCGGGGTGTCGCTGGTGCGCGTGGCGAGGCCGAGCCGGGCCGCCTCGTCGCCGCTGACGCTCCGTCCGGTCCAGGTCAGCTCCTTGGCCACGTCGGGACCGACCAGGCGAGGCAGCGTGGCGGTACCGGTCATGTCGGGCGAGAGGCCCCAGCGGATCTCCAGCACCGACAGGGTGGCGTCCGGATGGACGATCCGCAGGTCGGCGCCGAGCGCGATCTGCAGGCCACCGCCCAGGCAGTGTCCCCAGATGGCCGCGATCACCGGGACGGGGACCTCGGTCCAGCAGTGCGCCGCCTGCTGGGCCAGGTGGGTGGTGCGCCCGTCGGTGGCGCCGATCACGGCGAGACCGGAGCCGGCGCCGGCACCGTCGCTGCCCGCCATTGCCATGAAGCCGGAGAAGTCGAGGCCGGCCGAGAATGCCCGGCCCTCCCCCGACAGGACGACGGCCCGGACCGAGGGGTCGGCTGCGAGCCGGGCTCCGGTGTCGGCCAGCGCCACGAACATGTCGGTGTCGAGGGCGTTGAGCTTGTCCGGTCGGTTCAGCCGCACGTCGGCCACGCCCCGGTCGATCGCCACGGTCACGCGCTCGCTCATGCGCCCCACTCTGCCTCACAGGACGGCGAGCGGCGTAGCGTCTGCAGCTATGAGCGAGCGTCAGCGAGCGAACCATGAGCACAGTGCGGTACTCGCCACGGAGCGGCGATCGCTCATTGGCGCGCCGGAGGCTCGCCAATGAGCGACGTACGGGCATTGCCGGTCACCGCCGCCTTGGTCGACTACGCCGTGGCGCACGGGTCGTGGCCCGAGGACGCCGTCCTCTCCGAGTTGCGGGACGAGACCGCGGCGCTCGGGTCGGCGGCGCTCATGCAGATCGGGCCTGACGAGGGCCAGCTGCTCACCCTGTTCGCCCGGCTGGTCGGCGCCCGGCGGGCGGTCGAGGTGGGCACGTTCACCGGCTACTCCTCGCTGTGCATCGCCCGGGGACTGGCGGCCGGCGGGAGCCTGCTGTGCTGCGACGTGAGCGAGGAGTGGACGGCCATCGCCCGCCGGGCGTGGGCGCGCGCCGGCGTCACCGACCGCATCGAGCTGCGGATCGCCCCGGCCATCGAGACGCTGCGGGCACTGCCGGCGGGGCCGGACATCGATCTGGCCTTCATCGACGCCGACAAAGGCGGCTACTGCGACTACTGGGAAGAGCTCGTGCCTCGGGTCCGCCCTGGCGGCGTGCTGCTGGCCGACAACGTGTTGTGGTCGGGGCGGGTGCTCGACGCCGGCGACGGCAGCGACGGCGAAGGCGACGCCAACCTGCGCGCCATCCGGGCGTTCAACGACAAGGTGGCCGCCGACGATCGCGTCGAGGTGGCCGTGCTCCCGGCGTTCGACGGGCTCACGATCGCCCTCCGCCGCTGACGCCGGCCGCCTGCGGGTCGCGCCACCGTCGCGGTTCCGGCAGCGGGACATCGCCGTAACCGTTGCACCGGGCCTCGGAGATGCCCAGCTCGAACAGCACGTATCGATCGGCGGGCTGGTAGCGGGCGGCTGCCACCCCAACGGCCCGCACCATCGGGTCGTTCACCGGTTGGGCCAGGCCGCGGACGAAGAACTCGCCGCCAGTTCCCTGGCCATCCGGCACGGCGTTGTGCAGGGCGAACCCCCGGCGCTCGCGCAGGTCCCGACCCTTGGGCGAGGTGGGTTCCATGAACACGAACAGCCGGCCGTCGCCGATGATCGGCGTGACCGGGTGCACCCGTGGCAGCCCGTCCGCGCCGGTCGTGGCCAGGTAGGCGGGCGTCGGACGTTCCAGGCAGGCCCGGCCGAACTCGGCCAGCGCGGGCACGGCGTCGGCGAAGTCGTTCCACGTCGCCATGGC
>OCZV010000279.1_pt1 | contig 18764 bp, 21 predicted proteins | sample 1539051 | NCBI WGS metagenome assembly OCZV01 (sample SAMEA3113581, study PRJEB22503) | soil metagenome
GTAATTGTGGGATGCGATGAAACAATTTCTTGTTCCCATTTAGTCCATAATTTTACTGCCTTCGATGCTAGATGCTCTCGCATAAATTTTCTTGCAACCATCCGCGGCCAACTAAGTGTGAAGGGTCGGATGTTCTGTTGGTTTTGTCTAGAAACTTCTGATTGTCTTTTAACGTACACCGGCCAATATTCATGATCATCGTAGACAAACGGAATTCCAAATTCAGACACCATCTTTGCAGAGAAAATATTGTGTGCATGTATAACATCGGGTTTTGTTTCCTTCAGAACCTGATCAAGTTGTTTTTTAACAGAACGCCAGTATAGTGGAACCGCTCTTCTTGCTCTGGGACTCCACTGGATTTCAAACACCTTTGAGAAAATTTTCCCCGAGTAATGTGACTTCAATCCTCCAAAATAAACGTCATGTCCTTGACTTGCATCAGTAAGTGCTGACTTTTCTATCCTCCAGTCAGGAAGAGACATATCCGATAAGTGTATGATTTTCAATACTAGGAACTCTGCGACATTAGGACGTTCATAGTTATCAGGTTTAAGTGTTATGAAATAAGGAAACCAGCGACAATTATTACATATTACTTAAATTATCTAACCGAGATAATGTTCTTTCCTCGAAGTGAGATACGATAAAAAAGTAACTGTCTTAAAACTCCATCTAATTGATCAATAATGACCCCAAAACACTTTATATTCCATTTATAGAAAAGTAGCTCTATTGCAAATATCGAAAATGCCCTAGTCAATGTATCGATTTCTGCGCTACTCCACAAGCATCTGATTATCCTTGTTTTTGTGGTGGGATGCATGATTCGTGCAGTTCCTGAGTTGGTGGCATTCCCGTACCCGATAGGCTATGATGTCATAAATTATTACATTCCGGTGATAACAAATCTGGAAGAACATTGGCCAGTCGTTTCTGGACATCTTCCTGTTTACACCTTGGTTTTGCATTCATTATATTTAGCGACAGGCTTATCACCGCATCTTCTGGTTAGCTCATCAGGTATAATATTATATGGACTTTTCTCGGTATCTCTGTTTTTAACTTCGAGTAGATTGTTAAGACTCAACAGCATTTATAGTACATACTTAGCACTCTTTGTAATCTTACAGTTACCAGTATTGAGAACCTCATGGGATTTACACAAAGATATCCTTGCTCTCACACTGTTGTTGACTTCGGTCTCTCTTATCCCATTGAGAGTGAAAATAGGAACTCGTAGTATTATCGGGTCGTGCGTAGCTGCTTCAATAGCGGTATCAGTAGATAAAATGGTTGGAATCTTATTTGTCGCTTCGGTAGTTGCTTATGCATTTGTGGTTAGAGTCAGAAACATATCTTTCCTGTCTCTGATCATAACTATGCTGTTTTCAATTGCAGTGTTCTCGCAGTACGGTAGCATACAACAATCTCTTCAATATTCAAATACAAACTTGGAACTGAACCAATCAAATCCAACTCCCAAGATGTCCAATTCTATTGCTACACTTTTTGCACTTTTTCTTGTTGTCAACGGGCCTCTCTTAATTCCCGGTGTATTTGGTTTTATTCGCTCTGACAATGGATTTCTAAAGATCGCGACAACATTCGCCGCTGTAGGATCTTTTTCGTGGTTACTTTTTCCAGACAGACAATCTCTAGTTGCAGACCGATGGATCTTTTTGTTTGGTATCTTTCTATCTATTTTTGCTGGCTACGGTGTCTTGGAATATTTGAGGCAAAATGTGTCTCCTAGGCGCAGGAAACAGATCCTGTTTATTTTATTGGGAACGTGTGCTCTCCTAGGAGTCTCATACGAGGTAATGCCACATCAGTTCACAGGGATATGGCGAGACATTGTAGGCCAAAACATAGAGCCTTATGGACCGTCAACCATGCAATTTAATTCAATTGCAATAAGAAATACCATTGACCTTACAAGCATGATATCTTGGATAAATGAAAACACCCCCGTGGATGCCCTGTTTATAGGGGAAAAGCATTGGAGAGGTTGGATGGAATTGGAATTAGAAGATGAAAGGGACTTTATGTACTATTCGAGTCAAGATAGTGCATTGGAGTTAATTGAAGGTTGCGAACTAGATTCTTGCTATTTGATAGCAAGGACATCAAATTCACTAGGACCTCTGGACGAGGATCTAAGGATCAAGGAAGTATATCAAAACAAATTGTTCAAGGTTTATGATATAAGAAACCTCACCTGAATGAAATAACTTAGACTATTTCAAACCTGATCCAAGAAGATAGAGCAGTATCCGAAATTGGACATATCCAAACACTCGTCTTGGGTATTTTCTCTGAAACGCATTCACATTGTGCAAAGGTGTATCATAATATGGGGGCCAGGCACAACCCGAGCTAATGTTACCCTAGGAAGAACAGATAGCGGAATAGAAAGCTCAGATCAAAATTTAGGCTGCCAATCGGCACGACAGCCTCGCCAACTTGGTGGCGAGCCACACTATGGACAGAAGATACCTTAGTTTTGACGCTCTAGGAATATCTTGTAACACTTCATTGCTCGGAAGAGTTCAATCAGAAACCCAGAAATACGGCAAGAATTGATTGATGGTAAAATGGAGGCACAAGAACTCGGGGCGATCTGGTTTAGGATCGCTTAATTGATATGCGAATATTACATGTTTGGGACCAGGCGGGAGTTGCATGCATACTCGCAAAGTACCAAAGACGACAAGGATACTCCTCCTCAGTACTGAGAGTGAAGGGCCAAGACAAATATGGGATAAACAAATTCTATAGCGATCTCATAATCTTTTGTTCCGAGCAGGATTTTATTCAAAGGAGTCTTAGAGAGGCAGATAGCGCACAATTAATTCATGTGCATAGCAGAATTGACGTAATTGCACCTTTGCGCGAAAGGTATGGCAAATCGAAAAAGATCATCCTTCACTACCATGGAACTGATATACGTGGATTCAGCTCTCCCGCAGTGCATCACAAACACAGTCGTCTTGCTAGTATCCTCCCCAATTCAAAGTCAATTTTGAAGAAGTTAATTCGCAGAAAAAGTGGAAATATCGTAAAAAATCGAAAGGCTCAGCTCACCGCGGATGGCATTTTGGTTTCAACTCCAGATCTTTTGAAGCTCGTTAAACGGGCTAGTTATCTCCCCAATCCAGTAGATATAGAACATTTCAAGCCTGATGATTATCGGTTGGACAGGGGAAAAAGAGCCCTCACCATTAGAAGTGAGGTGACAGATATAGATTGGGCGCTAGACTATTGCAAAAGGAACAAAGTGGATCTCGACATTGAAACCTATGACAGGACTCAAAACCCAATAATGTATCAGGACATGCCCAGTTTCCTAAAGCGCTACAACACTTATGTAGACATTAGACTCGTAAACGGTAAGATTCTCGAGAATCTCAGCAAGAGCGCTTTAGAGTCTCTCGCATGCGGACTTGAAGTTCTTGATTACCGTCTATTGTACCTCCGAGGATTACCATCAGAACACGATCCCTCAGAAGTACTGTCAAAGCTAGAAAATATTTATTTCCGGTAGAATAGTGGGAATCAAAAGTTGGGATTCAAGCAATCACGGTTATTAAATAACCTAATTCTTTATAATAGTAATTATGAGAGTATTACACGTTTCCCACGAATCCCTTCCTGACTGGAGAATAGAAAAGTCCGCCATAACAGCCTCCAACCGTGGGAATGATGTATTCTTTGCTGGAAAACTTTCCAATGATTATTCTAGAAATTCATTCACCAAAATTTATAACATAACCTGGAATGCCAAGGCCAGGCTAGGATTGCCCCTTTTCACTGGTTCCATTAAAAAACAACTTGATCAGGTTCTGAAGGAAACAAAACCCGATGTTATACATGCACACAATATTTTCTCTGCAAAGATGGTGTCTGAATTTGGAATTCCGTTTGTCTACGATGATCATGAATATTGGCCGGTGTACGTTAAAAGACAATCAGAAGTTTCTAGACAAAACCAACAGAACATCCGACCCTTCACACTTAGTTGGCCGCGGATGGTTGCAAGAAAATTTATGCGAGAGCATCTAGCATCGAAGGCAGTAAAATTATGGACTAAATGGGAACAAGAAATTGTTTCATCGCATCCCACAATTACAGTATCAGAGCAAATCGCCACTGATCTTAGAACAAATTACAATGCCAAAGACGTTTTTGTGGTCCCTAACTTTCCAATGTTTTCTGAGGTAAGGGATTTTGAAAAGCCGCGGTATCATGATTCACTGTCTTCTGTATATGCAGGCGTAGAAGCTAAAGGAGAGATTACTCCGGCTCACCGAAATATCGACGGATTTATTTCCTCCTTTCTAGGAAAAGACATAGGCGATTTAATAGTTATAGGTTGGAATGCCAAATCTCCGTCGGTAAGAGTAAGGTACATGGGCTTCCTGCCAAGACAAGAAATGTACCGAGAAATGTTTAATCATTCTATCGGTCTGGTTCCGTTTAAAAGACACTGGTCACATGTCTATATCAGCCCTAACAAAGCATATGAATATGCCCATGCAGGGCTTGTCGTGTTAAGTACATCAGGATTCGAACCGATAAATGCAATCCTAAGAGAGCATTGTATCGCCTTTGAAGACTATGAAGACATGGCTTCTAAGCTAAAATACTTTAAGGAAAATATGGATGAATTGTATAAACGAAGGCTTCGAGTCTTTGAATTCGCCCGTGAAAACTTGATTTGGGAAAAAAATGAAAGTAGCATTATTGAGGCTTACAGGAGGTGTAGGTAAAAATATGCAGGTCTGGTATTCAAACTACTAAACTTGTATGTCGCAACCTACCAACTGTACAAATTTTAGTTTGGACTTGGGGCGCCATTAGCTTTGGAAGCATATTACCCCGCTAGCGAGAAAGGCCCCTATTTCCGTTAACACATTAGATCTAAAAGAAAAAATAATAATTAGGGTCAACATGCACTTACTATTCTACCATGTCTTATGTTCCCAAAGAATACTGGCTTGAGAGAGGTAAAGTATACAAACAAGAATTTCAGTATAACAAAAAATTCAAGCTACAAGAGCAAATGTTGATCGACTATTTAAAAAAGCAGGTCTTATTTTCAACAGTACTTGAAGTAGGCTGTGGTTTTGGTCGCATTACGAAGCTCCTTCTCTCAAACTTTCCCGAGATCACTGAATATGTTGCAGTGGATCTGTCGCCAGAACAAATAGAAAATGCGAAAAGATATCTCCTGGGAGCTGACAAAAGAACTGCTTTGAAGTTTATTGTTTCCGATATTCAATCACTACAATTGGATTCCAAATATGATTTGGTAATTGCGCCAGAAGTTCTTTTACATATACTGCCTTCAGAGATAAAGGATGTGATAGCAAAGCTTGAAGGTTGGTCGAAAAAGAATATAGTAAATATAGATTGGTACGAGGAGGTGGTTCAACGCAAAGCAGCACCCCATAACTTTATCCATCAATATGAAGAGATTTATCGTCAAATGCCTAGAGTTGCACGCATTACAAGAATACCCATTATAAAGTCAGGGATGTTCTCGAAAATCGATACGAAACAATCCATATTTCATGCCGTATTAAAAGATGGTTGAAATCAGCCAGCCAAAAGTTTAGCAATATCTAGCAGAAATGACAAACATCGTCAGATGACTTTGACAAACTATAATTATTCGCATATGTGGTAGGTCTTTATTTCTTGGATGATTATTTCGTAATTCTCACTTGTAGAAATTCACAAAACAGTATCAGGAGTGCTATTGACTCCATTTTGAAACAGTCGCTTCCCCCCGAATACATAATAGTTGTTGATGATGGTTCAGTCGACAATACGGGTAATATACTCAGGGATATGCAGTCCGGTGTGCCACACCTCCACGTAATTACTCATCCCGATCGCGGTTATGATATCAAGCGAGTGGTCAAGAACTGGAACGAAGCAATTAGCTTTTCCAAGGAGAATGCGATGCGAAGAACGAAATATCATCTTATAGCAACGGATGACACTGAATATGGCTCAGATTACCTCGCAAGGTTAGTAAATCTAATGAATTCCAATGAAAAAATTGCAATTGCCTCCGGTACGTACGCTGGTTATGATCCGCTAATGCCTCATGGTGCAGGACGTCTGGTAAGAAACTCATTCCTAGAGGAGTCCTCCTGGAAAGGATATTACCCGGAAAAAATGGGGTATGAATCTGCGGTTCTTTACGAAGCGACAAGATGTGGTTATCATCATATCGTCGAAAGGGACGCCAGGTTCAAGCATACAAAGCCGCTCGGTCAAAGCCATAAGTTCTACGAATTTGGAGCAAGTATGCAGACTCTGGGATACCATCCCTTTTTCGCCTTGGGAAGATTTCTGAAATACTTGCTGACAGGAAAAGTGACAGGTAGGAAGGGGGCTCTCTATATGTTGTATTATTATCTTTCCTATAAGCCAAAGAAGGACGGCTACGACAGCCTTTATGAAGAAAGGCTGCGCCAATATGTGAGAAAATATCAATTAAACAGGATGAAAATGATGGTGACAAGGTTGGTGGGAAGAGAAACATAGTTTGAGTCGGGTTTTTCGTTCGTTCCGAAGATTATGAGATTGGCTTGTTTATTTCGCACCGCTAAACGTAGTATTAATTTGCGGTGAACATCTTGCACAGGTAGTTGCTTAGAGGGCACGGATAAGTCTTGTCATTTTGTCAAAGCTAACTTCAAAGCCAAAACGCTGTTCTTCTCTTTTCATGTTGGTGTACATCCTCATAAGCAGCTTCAAATGTTTTACAGTGTTCAGGTTGCCACTCATTTTCAATCTCACTATTTTATAGACATCATCATAATATCTGAATTTTTTGAGTACTTTGTTAGCATAGCTGTTAAAATCAAATTCACGACCCTCGTCCAGAACCTCTAGGAATATGTCGGAACACAGCAAAGAAGGAATAATCCCCTCACCCAGCATTGGAAACACGCAGCCTATTGATTCGCCCACGCCGATTATATTCCTCATGAAAAATGGCTTCATGTTTATGGGAGGAGATAGCCTGATCGGCCTGCCTATTTTCCTAATAATTCTAGCCGAAGGATTATCCTCAAAAAATTCCTTAATTCCAAGATATTTTCTGTCTATATCTCCTGCCCCCACGTATCCGCGTTTATGGTCTAGCGGGAAATACCAGAAGTACCCTCTTGCCCCCTTGTATCCTATCACATAAAATTCATTAAGATCATCAACGTCTTCAACAAGATATTCGTATGCTGGGATAACGAAATCGTTCTTTGATCTGGGAAGAAGGGTTCGGTGGTAACCAGTACAGTCCAAAACGTAGTCAAAGTCTGAGGCTTGAAAGTCGTCTTGGGTAATCCGGGTTCCGTACGAGACTTCTATACCACGTAATAGGTCATTTTCCCACTTTTTCTTATCGTATGTGACAAGCCCCTTCAGCTCTAGACATTCCACTTTGTCATGTGGAAGATACATCTTCAAAACTTTGCCATTATGAAGGATATACTTATCAAAATCAAGTCCGGCCTTTTCTGAAAATACCTGGAGCATATTCTTAGATGCACCCCAAGCGCAAACCGGCCAATGGTTGTCCATCTGAGAAGATTCAAAGACCTGAATATCATGTCCCTTTTCTTGCAGCATCTTGCTTAGGTAACACCCTGCGACCCCTGCACCTACCACTGCAATATTCATCACGAAAATAGTGACGAAGTATGCTTATAATCGTTAGTGAAAACAAACAACATAACTTGTTTGGATTGGATTTACGGATAGTTCTTGCTATCATGCGAAGGGAAAGAATGTAATGCATATAGGATTGTCAACTAAATTACAGCTGGATTTTGGAATAATTTTCGCTTACATCAAGCCGAGGGAGACTCTACTCTCAGGTGAGGTGTATACGATCCGTGTAATTGTCATAAGAAAAATTATTACAATAAAAGCCACTGAAGAAAGATGCAGTAGAACTAAATCTTTTACTGAGAGTAAGTTACGACTAATATCCCAAATAGATACTTATGTTGAATATGCACGAACCTCGAATTTAGTACAAACAGGAGTTTCACATATATAGTTAATCAACTAGCATCCTTCTGAATGAAAAGAACTTTAATGACATACATGGTAGCGGCAATAGTGTCATTGGCAGCAGTTGGCGCGCAGGTCGTGTCGCCAATGAATGCGGTGGCGCAAGTAGAACAACCTCCACAGGGAACGGTAGCATGTGGACAAGTTGTCCAAGGGAATGTTACATTGACAGCAAATCTCAATTGCACTGGAGACGGATTGATTGTAGGAGACGACGGAACAACAATTAATCTGAACGGCTTCGGTATCTATGGTCCAGGAGCAGATAGCTCAAAAGTAGGAATCGGTGTCTCTGAAGACAACGTAGAAATTAACGGACCGGGAATTATAAGTGGATTCCAAGCGGGTGTCCTAGCAACAGGAGCATCAGAGTTAATGACAAACTCTCTGATTATGCAGAACAACCAAATAGCAGCATTCTTCACAGGAGCTGACTTAGCATCGGTTGAAGAAAACATAATCAAGAATAACAACATAGCAGTGGCATCACACTCTGCCAGCGGAATCAATATCGAAAGCAATCTCATGGATGCAAACGCGCTAGCCGGAGTTACATTTGTAAACACTGACGAATCTGCAGTAAGTAGCAATAACATTCAAGGAAGCCAGAACGCAGTTTTCTTGGATGCACAAAGCACTGAGAACACAGTTCAACTAAACAATGCACATGACAATGTCGTAGATGTAAACAATGCTAACGGCCTAGCACCAAACGTAAACCAAAACACGTTCTCTGACAACAACTGCCAAGTATCCAATCCAAGCGGGCTCTGTTTCGGAAGGTAGTACTTTTTCGAACAGTGTAGTTGCCCCAAATCTCTCTTTTTTATTGATCATAGAGTTACCTTGCATTTTTTGGTTATTTCCAATAATTTAGAATACTTAGGCTAATTTTGTTAATAGACTAATACCTTGGTCGGTAGAAGAGATAAGCCAGGAAGTTTAAATGCCACGCGTGGTCGATGCGTGTTGTAATAAAGTGCCAGATCCCTATTCTAAGATATTTAAAGACCCAAGTGACGATGATATACTCTTCGCGTGCTTAAGTCTAAAACTTTCAAATAGAATACAAAGTAGGAAGCAATAAATTCGGGGGGTATTATTGTGTGGATAATGAATACCCAAGGGATATCGTCTTGGCTTATGTCCGGTGTAGCTATTTTGACACTTATGATGAGCATGCTTGTTTTGGGAAGCACTGTTATTCCACTTGCTGCCCAAAGTGGCAACGTGACAGGATCACCGATGTTGGCTACAAACGGAAGTCAGAGTACGCAGGCTGGTAGCCAGATTCCAGACACGGCTCTACAATCGGTTCTAGAACAGACTCGAAGTGCTAATGCTACAAGCTTCGCGATTGGCAACATCATTAACCAAACTGGTCTCAGTAATACAACCCAGGTAAGTCCGGGCAACGAGACTATGAGTTCAGTAATAGAAGAGGCCAGGAATACCAATGCCACGAGTTTTGCAGCCGATAGCATAATTAATCAGACACAGTCTGGGGGCAACTCAACAGTAGGTTGACCAACGCTCCATAGGAAATCACTTATTTCGAGACACTGTAGTGACGTGACCCGATGACAGGGCTGTGTAGGAAGAGGGTGCTTTGAATTGGCTGAGACACTAACATATATTCTCTCTTAGGAAGACGATGATTGGCCGTAACGATCATTACGAGAGGCGCTATTTATGCATCTTCTTGAAAATATATGAACCATAGTCGTGTTCCTTTAATTAGCCTTAATCAGGCAGGAAAACAAATAGTCCTGATAGCGTATATGACCGGTATTTTGTGGCTTCGCCGGAATCCCATTTCTTTGGTTTTTTCTGCAATAAGTCCTTTTTCATTATTATTTGTTTTATTCATAGTGAGCAATGGTCAATATCTCCAGTTCGCTGTTTCTGGTAGTCTTGTGATGGCCCTGGTAGGTTACGGACTTGCACTCGGCCAGGATATATCATTCTACAAGACGGAGTATAAAATTCAAGATGTTTTTGTTGCATCTCCTGTATTGTCGCTAACATATATGACAGGGCTTGCGTTGTCGCAGATCCTTTTTGGTCTTCCAGCACTTATGGTTTTAACTATTCTTACTGCCTATCTCGGAACATCGTTGACTTATCTTCCCGTACTGATTCTTACAATTTTCCTCGTCTGGGGAGCTATGTCGGCTATGGGTTTTTTCCTATCATCCCATATGCTCCACATGAGAAATGCGACACAAATTATTTCTTTCGTAAATGTAATACTGGCAGTATTGCCCCCCGTTTTCTATTCAATAGAGCGGCTTCCTCTAGAGCTACAATTCGTCGCATATGCGGTTCCGACTACTCATGCTTCTCTGATGTTACAACATATTATGGGAATGCCTACACCAGTGGGATGGAGCATATGGCTCGGCCTAACAATTCAAATAATTTATCTGGTTGGCTTTGTTCTCCTTGCAAAGACAAAGGCCCTTTGGAGGGATATCTAATTTGCTCAAATGATGGTCATCCAACCTTGTATCGGTCCTCAATCCTGTAACGCGCATACTTATCATCTGGTGAATATTTTGGGGGATGAGGATCTATAGTTTGAACCTTGCACGAATCACATTCCCGCTTGAGAGTATACGCACCGCAAGCTGGGCATTTTCTAATTAGGTGCTTCATTGCAATAAGACCGTTCTAATTTCATGCTATTTCACTGTACTTTATTCGAGTCAATCGATCCTATTTCAGTGGCTTTTGCGTGAACTTTCACGACTAAAATTGAAGCTACCATGAAACTTTTCTATAGAGGATTTGGCTTTTTCCATGATACCGTTCATCGTCTTCTCTGCTTGTTTGAAGTTTTCTGCTTGAACCGTAACGCGGTATTTTGGAGCACCGATATAATTGATTGTCACCTGCACATTAGATTTGGTCGCCTCCAGAGGCGATAAAATGTTTTTAATTACTTCGATTCCCTGCGGGTCTCGGGAAGAAATTTCTAAGATATCTCTGATTTCTACATGCGGGACCTTAATCTTATTGCTTTCGTCCTCAATAGCTTTTGTAACTTCCGAAGAAAACTCTAAGTTGCGAATGGAATCAACACCTTTTTTGGCTACAGTCTCAAAAAAGTCGTAGACACTATCGTATTTTTGCAGGATCTTATCTTCCATTTCGTCTATCTCGTTATCAGATAAATTCGCCTTAACTTTGACCATTTCCATAAATGCTGTTGCCTTCTCATTTCTTTTCACTTCTATTAACTTCGACTTCCTTTCTTCCCCAGAAACTTGTTTGAGAGATAGATCAACCTCTGCTCTTTTTTTGTCTACTCTGATAACCTTGAGGACTGCTTTTTGCTTTGGTTTTACGTATCTTTCAATATTCCTTATCCATCCAGTTGCAATTTCTGAAATGTGCAGAAAGCCTGTCATGTTGCCGTACTCATCCAAGCTTACATAAGCCCCATGACCTGTAATTTCCTTAACGGTTACAATAACGATATCTCCAGCCTCCGGAATTTTCTTTAGTTCAGCCGTAACCATCAGTAGATCAAACCGTTCACAGCTTGTACTTTAAGCTTACCCTGGAAGACTATCAAATATATATCGCAATCGAAGATGTATACCCGCCACTAGTAATCTATGCCTTTTTTAGCCTTGATTCCTCGACCAAATGGATGCTTTATTTCCTTCATCTCTGTTACAAGGTCAGCCAATTCTAGGACTTCTTTAGCCGCATGGTTTCCTGTCAGCACGAGCGTAGTTTTTTTGGGGCGCGAATTGATTATGTCAATAACATCTTTTAAAAAAATCAGATTCATACTCAATGCATAATTAATTTCATCCAGTATAATTATGTCGTAATTTCCTGATAACAACTTTTCCCTAGCTATTGAAATTGCTTTTTGTGCGGCCAAGCGATGGTCTTCGATTGGATGGTCATCGTCAATTATGCCAACGAATCCTTTTCCAGCGACGATCATTTCAAATTCGGGTTCAAGTCTCTTGGAGCTTGTAAGCTCCCCGTAAAACCATTCTCCCTTTATGAACTGAATCATTCCAACTCTATGTCCATGCCCTACTGCTCGAAGTACGATTCCTAGAGCCGCTGTCGTCTTACCCTTGCCCTTGCCTGTAAACACAACAACAATGCCTTCGTCAGGGCCTGGAGTTGTCAAACCAGATGTGTTTGCGAATATAGTTATAAAAGTGCTGCCTTACCCTGGAGTGCAACACAAAGTTCTAACCATTCATAAGAAGCCCTTACCATCTTGATGCCTAGGGCTGGTTATTGATAAGTCAAGGTGCTAATAGGAGCGGGAATGTAAAGCTATGCGTAATTAGTTGACAATCCCACTGTTTCCCGCTATCTTGTTGTATTTGGAAGCCAATCGCCTCGAAGACTTCATGATAAAATCCATTGCAGGGAGGCGTCTTAACCTCCTCACGAAAAATTCGCTTTTAAGAGCAGCCACCTGGTGTTTATCAAGGCTTAGATACCCAATATGACTTACAGGATCTGACAGAAAGAATGATGTTCCAAATGAAGACAATTCATCTTTGTTCCACTGTGATTTGTGAATCTCATATTTATTGTCAAAAACGTCCTTTTGCAGACTGACTTTCTTAGGAGTAGAAACAATTGCGCCATCGTTTCTCTGGAGTATTTTGGTTAACAGAAATTTTCCTTGCAGCTTATCAAGGTGTTCTAGAACATCTAATATTAGAACTAAATTGTATGAAAAATCAATTTGGTCTAAAACATCCATAATATCTTCGTCATAAATCCGATTATAGACAAATTTGTGCAATGGAGTAATGTATCCCTTAAATGCCTCGACACCGTCAATCTTTCTAAGGAACTCTGAATATCTTCCTCTCCCGTCCCATAATTCAAGATATTCTCGACAAAGAACCCCATACTTGCCAAAGCCCGCACCTATATCCAACACCGATGCTGGTTTTAGGTATATTATCAGGGACAATATCTTCGAAATGTGGTAATACTGGCTTGAGGGCAAGCAGTATGTATGAGCCTGCTGAGTAAATTAATCTTGTGCAGAAGTTCGATTCGCGTTGGATCAAAAGTAAAAATTGATCTAAACACTTGTCTGCTGTGAAATAGAAAAAATTTAAAAACCCTTGTCTTCCATTATTTAACGCAATGACATTACCAAAAGGATACGGTTCGAAAACTACTGAAGGTGGAAAACGAAGTTTTAATGACTGGTGGAATACTGTTCCAGGTGACTTAAAAGATAAGGCCCGTCGAGGTGACGAATCAAATAAACCGTTGCTAAATCAGGTTAATTATGTACTTTTGCACCTACATTTGGCCGGGAAACACGACGTCAAGCCAAGTCATGATGAGCTAAAAGACTGGCTTCATAGCGGTCAAGTAGATGTTCTAAGGATGAACAAGTAGCCAGCAATCCAGCTGATAACGCCGCTACTTTTAATTCCTATTTTTTCTAGCAATCGAAGTCAACAAGCTTGGCTGTTCCGGGTTAGCTGTGATCACTATTGCCCTTTCAGGGATCTTCTGGATATTATTTTGAATCCCGTTGATTGTCAGGACATCGCTGCCCTTCCGTCCAGTAGCTCCATAGTGTCCTTGGCTATATCCATAACAGTGTGACTATCCACGTTCGGTTCGATGGAAAGAACAAGAATATTCTTATCCATATAAAATGTTAGCATTGAGATCTTTTCGCGCTCAATGTATGCATATCTAGCCCTTCCCATAGTGTCATCGAACCTTTGGCGCATCGATTTTCTGAGAGCAGTCTGGGCAAGATATAATTCGTCGTTCTGTTCCTCCGTAATAGAGTCAAGCCCTTTTCGCATCCCACCTGCGAGCAGTGTCCCGGCATCATTTATAACGCCTGCATATCGTATATCGTCGTGAAGACTAAACACTTTCTCACACAATTTTTCGAAGTCCATAGTTTAAGAGAATAACAATATGATATAAATGGTATATGGTGGTCCTACATCAAGTTACATAAAAGCAACAAAACCAATGTTAGTTTCTATACTAACTCGTCTATTGATAAAGTTCTGGCGCAATACCGGCATTTTAGAACGATTTTTTCCTTATCGATAATATCTATAGTCGACCTAATGTATTCCTCACTGTTTGTAATGCAGTTTAGGTTAGGACAGCTAAAAATTCCTTTTATTGAGTCAGGAAGATTGATCTTACGCTTTTCCACCAGCTTGTAGTCTCTGATAATATTAATAGTTGCGTGTGGGGCTATCAGGGCCAACTTATCAGTTTCATCTTTTTCCAAAAACTTGTTTTCAACCTTGATGATGTCCTTTTTGCTATGCTTGCTGCTTGGAACATTCAAGGCGACAGTCACCACGTTGCCTTCTCTGCCCGTGATATCTAATACCCGAAGTACTATCAGTGCCTTGCCGTTCTCTATATGGTCCAACACCGTACCGTCTCTGATTCTCCGCACAAGAAGCTGGCTTGTGTCTGACATTCGCTACCTGGCATAAGATTAGTATAACTTTTAATTATGTCTTGCCTCAACAAATTAAGGACATGCTCCTGGATTTTTGCTAACGAAGAACCTCAATTTAACTAAGAAATGCTACTACCAAACCCATCCCGCGACCCTATTAATGAAAAGCTAGTTGGTCATGGCCTCTTTTTTTAAGATACAAGTTCTTTAGTTCATTAACCCAAATATCTTTCTTCGTAAAGATTTCCTTTTTTTTTCTCGCTTTACAATTTGATAATGCATACGAACAAAGAATAGGGAAATATACTGAACTATCTCCATAAACAATTACATTTCCTGCATGAGCAGTTCTTATCTTGCCCCAGCTCTTCCCCTCCTGAAGAGTAGCGCCCGAGAGTCCACCAGTGTCAGGTCTTGCGTCAGTCAACTGAATTAAGTAGTCTTGCCCTCCCTCTTTCAACTTGAGGATCTGATACAGCGCAGGACCTGTTTGTTGGAAAAAGTTCTTTGGCACTCCTCCTCCCAACTCTAGGCCTCCGGAGACTTCGCTTTTCCAAAGAATAGCAGCAGACTCAGCTATATCCATGACGACATTTGGGATAGTTGCCCTATTATCAAATAGCAATGGAACCATATTAAGACCCAGTGAAGAGTCGCTTATGGCTGGAATGAAAATAGGCACATTGTGCTCATAGGCAGACACTACAAATGATTTTTCTGGATATTTTGAATTTTCTTTGACCCCTTTGCCTAACTCGTGGGTCAATTGTGCCGTTGAAGGAAGAGATGAGCTGCTTTTGTTTGATTTTCTACTGCCTATCATGTTCCGTTGGACTATAACATCTTGGGCCTGCAAAGTTCCAATTTCCTTTATGTACGTGTCGTATATTCTTACTATTTGATTTTCGTATAGGATATCATCGTCCACATCATGATATCCTTGACGCACAGGAAGATCATAGGCAAAATGCAGATCATGGTAAACGTTTGCTCCGGTTGAGACAATCCAATCGATAAAACCACTTTCAATCATCCTTGCTATAGCTTTCCCCAGCCCAATAGGAGTCATGGCCCCTGCTAGCGTTAAACATACTGTGGCACCTGAATTAATCATCTTCTCCAGTATCTCTGCGGCTTCAGCCAGCCGTCGGGCATTGTAGCCAGTTTGGCCAAAAAAATTAACGAGTTCGGAACAATTCATATTCGGAGAAATATTTGGAGGATTAATTTTCTTACCTCTAAAGGCGTGTTTAGCATTCACAAAAGTAGTGTGACCTTCATGCATTTAAAAAATTGCATTGGAAAACTGTGTCACGCAAACCTAGAAATGGTTGCTGCGACTTCGGAATTTCGAGAAAGACAACATAGCGAAACCATTAATATTGAACTTGTTTCACTAAAAACAGTGTGTCGGACAAGGAACCAGATGAAGAGGAAGAGCCCCGAAAAGAGCCAGCAAAGGATTACTACGCGGGATACTATTTTGGGAGTGATTCATACACCAGCTCCGATAGTCTTCCTGGACGCAAAAGTGATACAGAACTGGAAAAAGATGTGCTGCATAGACTCAGAAACAGTCAAGGGTCTGACATATCAGGTGTTAAGGTAAGGGTGGTTGATTCTGCTGCCGTACTCACCGGCGAAGTGAAGACTTATGCACTAAAGGAAGAGATGGGAAAAAAGGCTTGGGAAACAAAGGGCATCATAAAGATAGTTAACGAAATTGAGGTAACCGATCCCCAGAATGCAGGCCCCTAATCCAGCTAGGCCATAACGATGGAATAAACTCATTCTAAAGGATCAACCTTGCAAGCAAATAATGTCTAATCAAAACGGTCAATCTCCCTAAGCTAGAGAACTATGCGAAAAAATATCTAAGTAATAACCCTACTGGATCAACATAGATTCTAGGAAATAATTATCTTAAGGAATCTCAATGATTAGGTTCCATTCTTAGACAGAATGTTAATACTAACATTTTATAGGATCGACTGTATATCGATAATATGAAAATATCGATATTGTTGATCCTGCCAGCGGTTGTTCTGGGTTTGATGACGAATTTAGACCAATCCCTGGCTGCACAAGGCTCCGGCAATGTAACCACTCCTATTGCTCCACAGGGAACCTCATTAGGTGCAACAGGTGACAACGCAACCACGACAGAACCAGAGACAAGCGCTGGAGATGTAACCGAACCAATCGCGCCCGGATAGCTCTCTACAAAGCTTCAAAGGGCTCCTCTTTGGAAAGTTAGCCTGTCCATGATACCCAACGAGCTGCGCCATAAAAGAAAGTAATATATAATTTTTTGTGTAGCACATGCTATGGCTGAAAACGAAAAAGAAATTGAATCAGAAGATGACGAATCGACCAAGGGAAAATATACTACAAGACACGGTAGTCATCTTACAAAAACCACAGAAGGAGTAAGTGACACAGACGCGGACATTAAGGAAGAGGCTAAATAAGCTCGCAACGGGCTGTCTTGTGGCGGAAAACAAGGAAATATCTATCCATTTCTAAGACACCCCCGTCTAATTTTTTGCGCACCATTTGCAAAACAGAGAGAACAAGAGGAGGGCTTAATCTAGCAACAAATTGAAGATAGTATATTTTCTTTTTTAAAAATAAAGCTTCGCTTGTTGAATATATGAATCATATTCTAACTGGCTAACATGACAGAAAAGATTCTTTCAATTCAAAATATTTCTTGCGAAACCTTAGGAACCTTTGAGGACTTGTTGGTATCGGAAGGATATGTGCTAAATAAGGTAATGGCTCCAACAGAGCCAATTCCGCAGTCAGCCATTGAGTTTTCCGCCATTATCTTGCTAGGGGGGCCGATGTCTGTGTACGAAGGAATACCGTACCTGAACAAAGAACAGTCATTGATTAGGGACGCTTTCCGAAGAAATATTCCCATTCTGGGAGTATGCCTAGGATCTCAGCTTATTGCCGGAGCACTGGGAGGAACTGTGTACAAGGGAGCTAAAAAGGAAATAGGTTGGTATGATGTCAAGATAACAGATAAAGGTCTGGATAACCTTTTCAAAGGCCTCAAAAAAAGGGAGCTTAGAGTATTTCAATGGCACGGCGATACTTACACACTGCCCCCAGATGCAGTAGTACTTGCCTATTCTGATCTTTTTCCACAAGCGTTCAGAATCGGAAGTGCCTATGGTCTGCAGTTTCATCTTGAAGTAACGAAAGAAATGATAAGAGTATGGACGGAGGAATACAGAAATGAAATCAGGAGAGAGGGGATTGAACTGAAAAAGATAAAACCGAGAAATAGGAACGAAATACAAGAGTTAAACAAAAAATGTAAGCTGGTCTGGTCCAACTTCTCAGACATAATTCGAAGAAACGAGACCTATGCAGGGTGATCAACTCTGCCTATAATCATGGTAGAAGTCAGGCGGAAAAAGCTGGCAATGTCTTAATTATGCAATCTTAGGGAAGAGAAGCAATATCATGTAATGGGGTTGAAATGTTACACTTAATATTAAGTTCCGACACAACTTTTTGGGCCCCTAGCTGACAAGCAAGAGCATCAAAGCACCACTCCGACCATTGTAATGGCTGGTTTATACAATGACTTTTGACTCAGATAACAAACTGTTAAATTTTTCATAGTATATTCAAAATTCTATACTAGGTGACAGGTTTTTAGAAGGTTCGGGAGAATACATAAGTACATCCTACAGATATATTGTCGCCGTGGAATATATCGATACTAGTATTGTAGAGCAGATCGAAATGAAGATGATTCGGCCTTCTGAATTTGCAGTAAGAGACGAATTCGTGAAGGACCGTGCTCAAGATGTAACTCTAGCAAGCAGCATTAAAGAACACGGTTTGCTCCAACCTATCTTAGTTCGCCCTCTTAGTCATGGGTTTGAGATTGTGGCTGGACATAGAAGGTTTCAAACCTGCCGAACTCTCAGATGGAGATTTATTCCATGCAAGATTCGGGAAATGTCAGACAAACAGGCCTTTGAAATACAGCTGACAGAGAATATCCAGCGCAAATCGATGGATCCTATCGAAGAAGCTGAAGCCTTCCGACGATATGTTCTAGATTTCGGCTGGGGAGGCGTTTCTGAATTAGCTCGAAAGATTGGTAAGAGCGAAGAGTATGTTTCGCACAGAATTCAACTTCTAAAACTTCCAACAGATATTAAGGAACAGATTATCAGAAGTAACATAAATG
>OCZV010000280.1_pt1 | contig 18725 bp, 17 predicted proteins | sample 1539051 | NCBI WGS metagenome assembly OCZV01 (sample SAMEA3113581, study PRJEB22503) | soil metagenome
TTCAACCAGGAGTAGAGAACCGACGATTCACTGTTGGTGAGTGGGGAACCGTAAGCTCGACTCCCCACAGTGATAAGCCACAGTGATAAGGGACTTAGATCGGAGGAACCGCAAGCGTGAGCACTTTTGAACGCACGACGCTCGATTCGGGCGCCACCATCGTGACCGAACGAATGTCGGAGGTGCGATCGGTCTCGGCCGGATTCTGGTTCGATGTCGGTTCGCGCGATGAGCCCGACCCGCTTGCGGGGACATCCCATTTCCTCGAGCACCTCTTGTTCAAGGGCACGCCGAGTCGCTCTGCCAAGGACATCGCCGACGCATTCGATGCGGTCGGAGGCGACGTCAACGCCTTCACCGGCAAGGAGTACACCTGCTACTACTCGCGTGTCCTCGATGCCGACCTCCCAATGGCCCTCGACGTCTTGTCCGACATGATCATCAACTCGCTCATCGAGCCGGTGGAGTTCGACTCGGAGCGGCGGGTCATCCTCGAGGAGATCGCGATGCACGAGGACGCTCCGGACGAGCTCGTGCACGACCTCTTCTACCGGTCGATGTGGAACGGCCACCCGCTCGGGCGTCCGGTTCTCGGCTTCAACGAAACGATTTCGGCCGTGCAGCGCGATCAGGTCGCCGAGTATTGGAGGCAGCGGTACTCGCCTGCCAACCTGGTGGTGGCAGCCGCGGGAAATCTAAACCATGACGAACTGGTGGCGCGCGTCGAGGACCTCTTCGCGCGCGCCTCCGAGGGACGTCGGACGCTCCGGTCGGACGGAGCTCCGCAGCCGCATTTGGGCGTCGACGTCCACAAGCGGCCCACCGAGCAGGCGCACATCGTATTCGGCGCCGAGGGGCTGCCGCGCAATCACGATGACCGTCATGCACTCGCAGTGCTCGATTCCGTCCTCGGAGGCGGGATGTCGTCGCGGTTGTTCCAGGAGGTGCGTGAGAAGCGCGGCCTTGCCTACTCCGTCTACTCGTACAGGTCCCTGTTCGCCGATACCGGGACGTTCGTCGTGTATGCGGGGACCACCCCCCAGAACGCCGAAACCGTCATCGACATCGTGCGCGGGGAGGTCGATTCAATCGTGCGCGACGGGATCACCGAGGCTGAGCTGGAGCGCGCCCGCGGTCACATCAAAGGCTCGCTCGTTCTCTCCGCCGAAGATCCGGGGAGCCGCATGAACCGACTTGGGAGGCAACAACTCACAACCGGTGAGATCCTCTCGATCGATGAGCTCATCGGAAAATTCGATGCAGTCGAAATGGACGATGTCGTGCGCGTGGCGAATCGTGTGCTCGGAGGCGGGAGCTTCAGGGTGACGGTCGTTGGACCGTTCGACGAGGACGCGTTCGACCGCTACGCGGCGTGAGGCACGGCGACCCAGGATGATCAGGGTCGGGGTCATCGGTCACAAGGGGCGCATGGGGACCGCCGTCTGCGCTGCGGTTGAGGCCGACGACGACCTGGATCTGGTCGCGGGGGTCGGCCGCGGCGATGCGCTGGATGGACTGGTTCAGTCGGGGACACAGGTGGCGGTTGAGTTCACCACTCCCGACTCGGTCGCCGGCAACGTGCGCTTCTGTATCGACAACGGGATCCACGCCGTCGTTGGAACGAGCGGATTGAGCCCCGAGGCTCTCGACGACCTGGCTCGGCGCGCCGCCGGCAGCGGGGTCGGCGTTCTCATCGCTCCCAACTTTGCACTGGGTGCTGTGCTGATGATGACATTTGCACAGATGGCGGCGCGTTACTACGGCGCTGCGGAGATCATCGAGCGTCACCACGACAAGAAGCTCGATGCTCCGTCCGGGACTGCGTTGCGCACGGCCTCGTTGATGAACGAGGAACGGGCTGCAGGGTGGAACGCGCCGGCCGGACGGGAAACCCTGCCGGGAAGCCGCGGCGGCTCGAGTGGTGGCGTGCACATTCACTCGGTACGACTTCCGGGTTCGGTCGCCCACCAAGAAGTGATCTTCGGCGGCGTCGGAGAGACCCTGACCATTCGACACGATTCTCTGGATCGGTCGTCCTTCATGCCGGGTGTCCTCCTTGCCGTCAAACGTGTCGATACGCTCGATGGTGTGACCGTAGGCCTGGAACACCTGCTCGAGGTCTGAGGTGCAGCGCTTGGTGGTCGTGCTGCTCTTCGGCGCGGTGGTGGCTGCAGCCTGTTATTCGACCGATCCCGACGTATCGCCGGCCGGTGCCGGCCTCCCCGATCTCGAGATCGAGTTCCCCGAGAACGCGGAGCGCGGATCCGTTCAGCCCGCCGTGATGACGATCACAAATCCCGGACCACGGCCGATATCGACATTGGTTGTTGCGTTTGCGCGCGTAGGTCCAGGCGGTGGAGGAGCAGAACTGCCGACTCCGATCGTCGACGGGGGAGCGAGGCGCAAGAATCCGGCGATTGTTTCCATTGCTCCCGAGCCGAGGGCGGTGTCGCTCGCTGCGGTCGAGTTCACGTTCGACGGCCTTGCCGAGGGCGAATCGACCGAGATCACGTTCGAGTTGAAAGTTCCCGACGCGACCGGCGAGGCGGCGAACTCCGTGACGGTGTACGAGGGATCGGATACAAGCAGAATCCGGGGGGCGCGTCTCCAAACGATCGTCCAATAGCTGCTTCTTTTCTTGCCTGTGCCAATTACTTGAGTGCCAAACCGATCTTTGGCATAAAAGTTGCGTATAGCGCAACTTTTTCGACCAAAGAAGCGTCGGGCCCGCGGCTAGTCGGAGACCTCGTCTCCTGGTCGGATTACGCCGCCGGAGAGGATCTGCGCGTTCAGCCCACCGCGGTTGGCGAGTGCTTTGCGAACACCCTCACTCGTAAGGCTTTCGAGGTACGCACACGGATCGCAGAGTTTGATCCCCCGCAGTCGTGTCTCCCCGACGTTGAACTCACGACCTACGAGGTGGTTGAGCGGAACTCCACGGGTCACGACGTTCCGGCGGCTATCGCCGAGTCCGAACTCGATGTCGTAATCCCGAGCCACGGCTTCGATCGTTTCGGACTCGATGAGGGTCACCTCACGCTCGGGTTTGTTTTTCTTTGACATCTTCCCGGCATTCATGAAGTACCGGTCTCCCTCGAGGCCCGAGCCGGGGACGGCTCGTACCTCGGGCACCTCCACAGTCGGCGCGCCCTCTTCGGGCGCAATAAAGATCGAGACAACCTCTCCTTTGAACATGGGGGGAATTCTATGTACCTTCGGGCCATCCTTTATGTCACCTGCCCGACACCCGCGGTACAAGTGTTCCCCAAAATGTGCCCATAGATGGCCGGAACGGGGTAGCTTGGAGCCTGCCCGGGCGTTCGGGCGTACCCAAGTCCGAGCCCCGACCATGTGGCCGCTCGAGGAGGCGAGACGATGTCTAACACACGGTTCGGTGAGGTCATCACCGCGATGGTCACGCCTTTTGCCGAAGACGGTTCCCTGGATGTCCGCGCAGCGAGGGCCCTAGCCGCTCGCCTCGTCGAACACGGCTCCGACGGCCTCGTCCTTAGCGGTACCACAGGCGAATCGCCGACACTGTCCGAAGACGACAAGCTGGCGCTGTTTGAGAACGTCATCGATGAGGTCGGAGGCCGGGCAAAGGTGATCGCCGGCACCGGCAGCTACGACACTGCCGAGAGCATCTCGCTGACGAGAGCGGCCGGCGCACTCGGTGTCGATGGATGCCTGGTCGTAACGCCGTACTACTCGAAGCCGCCACAGAACGGTCTGCTGGTCCACTTCCGCAAGATCGCCGACGAGTCCTCTGTCCCGATTGTCTTGTACGACATTCCCGGCCGAACCGGCCGCCGCATCGACCGCTCAACGATGGTCGAGCTTGCTGCTCACGAACGAATCATTGGCGTGAAAGATGCTGTCGGCGATGCCGCGGAGACCGCGAGGCTGCGGAGCGATCTCGACATAGCGGGCCACTACGATTTCGAGATCTATTCCGGAGACGACGTCATGCTGATGCCCCATCTCGCAGCGGGAGCGGTTGGCATTGTCTCCGTCTGTTCTCACGTAATCGGACCCCAGATCAAACAGATCGTCGCCGCGTACAACGATGGAAAAGTGGAGGAGGCTCAGCGCATCTTCCTCGAGTACCTGCCGCTGATGACTACGATCATGACGGTCACGGCGAGTCCGATTCCGATCAAAGCGGCGTTGAACCTCCTCGGGGTGGCGGTCGGCGGGCCCAGGTTGCCGCTCGTGGACGCTACCGACGGCGAGAAGGAGAAGATAAGAACGGCGATGGAGCGAGCCGGACTGCTGTGACACTCGACGACCCCGCGGCACCCACCAGGGTGCTGTTCTTCGGGGGGATGGGCGAGGTTGGCCGGAACATGATGGCCATCGAATCCGGCGGTTCGATCCTCGTCCTGGAGTGTGGACTCTCGTTCCCAACCGACGAGATGTTGGGTGTGGACTTGGTGCTCCCCGATTGGACCTATGTGAAGGAGCGCGCGGAAAGTTGTGTCGGGGTAGTCGCGTCCCACGGTCATGAGGATCATGTCGGGGCACTGACCTGGTTCCTGCGAGATGTAGACGTCCCGGTTTACGGTACTCCGCTCACCCTCGGCATCGCCCGCCGGCGCCTCGATGAGTTTGGGGTCGATGCACGGTTCGTCGAAATCCAAGCGCCGGGCGAGCTTCGCATCGGGCCCTTTCAGTGCCGCTTCTATGCGGTGTCCCACTCGATCCCGGACTGTCTGGCGATCGCCGTCGAAACGAAAGACGGAAGGATCCTGTACACAGGCGACTTCAAGATGGATGCGACACCCATAGACGGTCGTCGGACCGACGTCGAAGGGCTCGCCGCCCTTGGCGCAGAGGGGGTCGACCTCATGCTCGGCGACTCCACCAATGCGGAGCGTCCCGGACGCACTCCCTCGGAGGCTCTGGTGGGGGACGAACTCCGAAAGATATTCAACGAGGCCGATCGCCGCATCGTAGTTGCGTGTTTCGCGTCCAACCTGCACCGGATCCAGCAAGTATGTGAACTGGCCCAAGAAGTGGGGCGCAAGGTGTTCTTCGTGGGCCGGTCCATGATCGCCAATGCCGAGGTGGGGCTGGAGCTCGGCCATCTGAGGGTCGCTTCGGACACCATCTGTGATATCGACGACCTGGGTCGCTGGCCGCCGGAGAAGACCGTTGTGGCATGCACGGGCTCTCAGGGGGAGCCGTTGTCCGCGCTGACGCTGATTTCATCCGGCGACCACAAACTCGTTCGAGTGCAACCTGGGGACACCGTCATCCTCTCGGCAAGTCCCATCCCCGGGAATGAGCCTGCCGTCCATCGCGTGCTGAACGGTCTCTACAAAGCCGGCGCGGATGTCTATCACTCGGACACGAGCGCGGTCCACGTCTCCGGACATGCCGCGGCAGAGGAACTGGCGGAGATGGCCGGGCTGGTCAGGCCTCGTAATCTCGTGCCCGTCCACGGCGAGTTCAGGCATCTTGCACTACACGCGCGGATAGCCGCCGATGCCGGGATCGACGAGTCCGGCATCTGGCTTGTCGAGGACGGTGATGTCCTGGAGCTGAGCGATGGCCGAGTTCGGCGCGCCGAATCGATCGATGTAGGTCTGGTCCTCGTCGACGGACTCGGCGTCGGAGATGTCGGTCCGGTGGTTCTCCGAGACCGGCGTGTGCTGTCCAAGGATGGAATCCTGATATGCGTCTTGACCATCGACGCTCAGAACGGCGAGATCCTGGCCGGACCCGACTTGATCAGCCGTGGATTCGTCTATGAGGACGAATCGCGCGATTTCCTGGACGAAGCAGCAGACCGCGTGCTGGCCGCCCTGCACGGGCTCGAGGCCGATCACGTCACGGAGTGGTCGACCATCAAAAAGGAGTGCCGCCACGCGCTGGGAGAGGTCGTCTGGCAACAGACCCGCCGCAGACCGATGATTCTGCCGATAATCATGGAGGTGTGACGCGTGCGACTGGTGTCGTTCGATGGGGGGTTCGGTCGCGTCGACGGTGACTCTATCGTTCCGATGGGTTCGGATCTGGTTGGCTTTCTCGAGGATGGGCGTGCCGACGAGGGTGAACCCTTTCCCCTCGACATGTCTGTCTTAAAAGCGCCGGTCGGGTCTCCTCAGAAGGTTGTGTGCATCGGGCTGAACTACAAGGACCATGCGGCAGAAACCGGAGGCGAAGTCCCCGAGAAGCCCGTGCTGTTCCCGAAGTGGGCCAATTCAATCGCGGGCCCCAACGACACGATCCTGGTTCCGGCGGCCGCCAAGAAGGTCGACTACGAGGCGGAACTCGCCGTTGTGATCGGGCGCAACACCCGCGGGGTATTTGTTGACGACGCGCTCGACTACGTTGCGGGGTACATGTGTGCCAACGATGTTTCGGCGCGCGATCTCCAGTTCGAAGGCCCCCAGTGGACGCGGGGCAAGGCGATCGATACGTTTCTGCCAACTGGGCCATGGCTGGTGACACCCGATGAGATCGGCGATCCGCAATCGCTGGGGATCCGGACGATCATCGGAGGTGAGGCCCTGCAGGACTCGAGCACCTCCCTCATGGCGTTTTCGGTGGCGGAGTTGATCAGTTTCATAAGTGAGACGATGACCCTTGTTCCGGGCGACATCATCGCGACCGGTACTCCGGCAGGCGTGGGGTTTGTGCGTGAGCCGTCCCGTTATCTCGCGGACGGAGAAGAAGTGACGATCGAAATCGACCGAATTGGGAGCATCACGAACCGGGTGCGGTTCACGGCCTAGCCTCGCCGGCGCCCCGGCGCCCGCGCCCGGCACCCTCCCAAATGGCAAGCGACCCCCACCTGTCGGGGTTCAGTTGCCATCTCAGTTCAACCGGGTCCGGCGTGCCCGCCCGCGGTGCAACCGCAGGAAAAATTGCTGTTATTCGTGTTACCTCTTGTTAGAGTTGTTATTCCTGTGACCAGCCGAGGGAGATCGATTGGCAGCTAGAACGCGCCGACCCAGCCGGGGCCGCGGCAAAAGCCGGTCAAAACCGGCGCGCCGCCCGCGGTCGACTGGGACGGGACGTGCCCGGACGCCGGCGCGCGCCCGAACCTCCGCATCCCGGCGCAGGCCGCCGTCACGGAGGCCGCGCGGGCGCTCGAAGCGCCCCTCCGTCATTGCCGGAGCTGCACGCGCCGGTGCATCCGCCGCCCGCTGGAGTTTCGTAACGATCCGCACCGCCCCCGCGGAGGCATGGGGGATCGTCGTCCTTCTGGCGGCGGTCGTCGGGGGCTTCGGGATCTACAAGAGCGGGGCCGGCCCGGTCGGGCGGGGATTCGATTTCGCCTCGACGGTACTGCTCGGGCGGATGGCGGCGGTGCTTCCCGTGGTACTCGGCGCGGCGGGCCTGCTCATGCTCGTCCCCAGAGCGAGGGTGCACGTCTCTCGCATAGTTGCGGGCGCGCTGTTGTCGAGCGTTGCTGTTGCGGGCATGGTGCATGTACTCCGCGGCAATAAACCCCTTTCGGTAGTTCTCGACAAACTGCAACAGCGCGGGGGTGTCACCGGTGCACTGCTGGCGCGGCCCCTGTCCGACGCTACGGGCCTATGGCTCACCTGGCCGGTTTTGGTGATCCTTTTCCTTGTCGGACTCATGATCCTCACGCGCACGCCTTTCAGCCGCCTCGTCCAATGGGCGAGGGTCGGATGGGCGATCACGGCAGAGTTCCTCCGCGGTCTCACGGCGCGCGTCGAGATCGACGGCGAAGAATTCGTCGATGAAGCCGATGAAGAGTTCGAAGTCGACTACGAAGGCGATGGTGAGGCCCCCGCCGAGGGGCTGGAGGAAGACAGCGAAAAACCTGCTCGCAAAAGCACGGGCGCGAGCCGCGCCGCGCGTCCCGGCCAGCTCGCCATGCCGGTCGGGGACTCCGGCGACTACAAACTCCCGTCCCTCGATCTCCTCGGGAGTGGCGGCGAACAACAGGTCTCGGCGCGCTCGATCGAGGAGACGACGCGCATCTTGGAGGAGACACTCAAGGAGTTCAACGTCGACGCGTCGGTAACGGGGTACACGGCGGGACCGACCGTTACGCGCTTCGAGATAGAGCTCGGTCCGGGCGTCAAGGTGAACCGCGTCCTATCCCTATCCAACGAGATCAAGTACGCCCTCGCATCGGGTGAACTGAGGTTCCTTGCCCCCATCCCGGGACGCTCGGCGATCGGCGTCGAGGTCCCGAACCGCACGCGCCGACTGGTAACCCTGGGCGACGCTCTTCGCTCACAGGAAGCGCAACGCGACCGGCACCCGTTGTCCACGGCTCTCGGAATGGACATCTCCGGCGGCGCCGTCCTCGCGAACCTCACCGAGATGCCCCACGTCCTTATTGCCGGCGCCACAAACTCCGGGAAATCGTCGTGCATAAACTCGATGATCACTTCCGTTCTTACGCGCGCCCGTCCGGATCAAGTGCGCCTGATACTCATCGACCCCAAGCGTGTGGAGCTGACCCACTTCGCCGGTGTGCCGCATCTGCTCAGTCCCGTAGTTACCATTCCCAAGAAGGCGGCGTCGGCCCTTCAATGGGTCGTTCGAGAGATGGAGATGCGCTACGAAACTCTGGCCCACCACGGAATGCGCAATCTCGAGTTCTACAACGACGCCGTGGCGCGCGGAGGTGTGGTGAAGAGGAGCGACGACGAACCCGATCCGACGCCGCTGCCTTACATCCTCGTCGTCGTCGATGAACTCGCCGACCTCATGATGGTCGCGCCGCGCGACGTCGAGGCCGCGATCTGTCGAATCGCACAGATGGCGCGGGCGGTCGGAATACATCTCGTGATCGCAACGCAGCGCCCGTCGGTGGATGTCGTCACCGGTGTCATTAAGGCCAACATTCCCTCTCGATTGGCGTTCAGCGTCGCTTCGCAACAGGACTCGAGGGTCATCCTCGATCAGGGAGGTGCGGAGAACCTGATCGGGCTGGGGGACATGCTCTTCCTTCATGCGAATTCGTCGAAGGCGCGCCGGATCCAGGGGGCGTGGGTGACCGAGAAGGAGGTCGCCGCGGTTGTGGGGCACTGTCGCCGCCAGGGGTCACCCGAATACGTCGAAGGGGTCACGGTCGAGGAATCCGGTCCCGGCGCGCTGGGCGGAACGGGCGGCGGCGACGATGAACTTCTGTCGGAGGCGCTGGATCTCGTGGTTCGCTCGCAGCTCGGCTCGACATCGATGCTGCAGCGAAAGCTGAAGGTGGGTTTTGCCCGGGCCGGCCGCCTCATGGATCTTCTCGAGCAGAGGGGGGTCGTGGGGCCGTCTCAGGGTTCGAAGCCGAGGGACGTCCTCATGACGGCTGAGGAGCTCGAAGAGACCGCAGCGCGCTCCGACGGCTGACCTCGCCCTCGACCCCGAAGCCGACCACGGTGCCGTCCCTATAATGGCTTGCTGGCCTGGCTATTTGTCGAGGAATCCACTACGAGATGACCGAACCCAGGGGCGGACCCCCGCCACAAGACCGGCGGCCGAGCGGCAGCGACGGCCAATCAATGGGCGCCTACCTGAGGGCGGCCCGCCGGCGCCGTCGCATAAGCATCGATCGGGCGGCGGACGAAACGAAGATCCGGTCGGATTTCCTCATGAGGATGGAGTCCGACGAGTTCGACTTCCTAGCGCCCGCGTACGTGCGCGGATTCCTGAAGACCTACACGCGCTACCTCCGGGTCGAGCCCGAACCCCTGATCGCCGAGTTTGATCGCCGTTTCGGAGGACGGGTCGATACCGCCCAGGTCATCGCTTCTCAGCGGAAGTCGAAGCGCCGGGGCCGGGGGCTCCGGGAGCCACGACGCATCAGCAGTTGGGCGATCGCCGCGATGTTCGCCGCCGGAGTCCTCGTCTTCATGGGATTCATCGGCCTAACGCAAGGCGGCGATCCGCCGGACCGGCCGGGCCGCGACCGGAGCGGGGTCGCTGAGAACGATCGAGAGTCCTCACCGACTCCGACCCCGGATGCCACCGAGGAGGCCTCACCCTCGCCGACGCCGACCGAGTCACCGGAGGACGACGACGCGCTTGCGTTCGCCGACGGCATTGAGCTCGAGATCGTTGCGAGCACCGCCGAGTGCTGGGTCGACATCACGTCTGACGGCGCCAACATATTCAGCGAAACGCTTGCGATCGGCCGGTCGGAGACCTTCGAGGCCGAGGACGAGATGACGATCATCCTCGGCTTCCCCGCGGGGGTCGAACTCATAGTCAACGGCCGCAACCTCGGATCGCCGGGGGGTAACAACCCACTGACGCTGAAGCTCCCCGACGACGTGGAAAGCCTGTAGGAGCCGCCTGATGCCTCGCGTTGCCATCGTGACTTTGGGCTGTCCCAAGAACGCAATCGATTCGGAGGGACTCGGGGGTCTCCTCGCTGCCGGCGGGCACGAGGTTGTGTCCGAGCCCGAGGGGGCGGAGATCGTCTTAGTGAACACCTGCGGGTTCATCGATCCGGCGCGCCGAGAGACTGTGCAAGAGGTGCTGGATCTCGGCGAATTGAAACGAGATGCAGGGCTCAAGGGATTGATCATGACGGGCTGCCTCGTGGCGAGGTCGGCGGACGAACTGGCCGAATCGCTGCCCGAGGTTGACGCGCTCGTCGATTTCGCCGCCTATCCGCGCGTGTCCGAGATAGTCCACTCCGTCGCAGACGGCCGGCTCGATCGCAGGATCCATGGTGAGCCCGGCACACGTTTCGATCCCGCGTGGTGGGATGCGGCGATCGCTGCAGGCCCCCGGCTTCGTTTCGGGCGCAAACCATGGGCGTACTTGAAGATCGCGGAGGGTTGCGATCGAGGTTGTACTTTCTGTGCGATTCCTCTTATGCGAGGGAAGTTCCGCTCCAGGAGTGTGGGCACGATCGTGGATGAAGCCCGGCACCTTGCCGCAGCCGGGGTATCGGAGCTCTCCCTCGTCAGCCAGGACTCGGTCATGTGGGGGCGCGATACGGAGGAGGGAGATCTGCCGCTCCTTCTCCGAAACCTCGAGCGAGTCGACGGTATCCGCCGGATCCGTTTGATGTATCTGCATCCACATGGCGTAAGCGAGGAGCTGATTGACACGGTACTGGGATCTGATGTCCTCGTTTCCTACTTCGACCTGTCGTTGCAGCACATATCTCCTCGTGTGCTCAAGCGAATGGGGCGATGGGGAGGGCGCGAACGGTTCGAAAAGATCATCGGCCGCATTCGTGGACACGATCCGATCGCCGGCGTTCGGTCGACTTTCATTCTCGGTTTCCCCGGGGAAACCGACGAGGAGGCCGCCGAAATCGAGTCGTTCATCGACGAGTCCGATCTCGACTGGGTCGGTGTGTTCGATTACTCGCGCGAGGAGGGAACTCGCTCCTACGATCTCGACGACCAGATTCCCGACGCGATCATCCGCGACCGCGCCCAACTAGTTGCATCTGCAGCTGACCATGCAATGGACCGGCGCGCCGGGAGTCTCGTCGGCTCGACGTTCGAGGTACTGGTTGAGAGGTTCGATCTTGCAGAGGGTCGATGGATCGGTCGTTCGCAACGAGAGGCGCCCGAGATCGACGGCGAGATCCACCTGACCACCGACGGTGATCTGCGCGTCGGCGACTACGTGGAGGTGACGATCACCTCGAGCGAGGGGACCGACCTGATCGGGATGCACGGCGTTTGATTGCAGAGATCATCGGGGTGGGGACTGAACTCCTTCTCGGTCAGATTGCGAACACGAATGCGCAGCGTTTGTCGGCGGCGCTCGCGGGCATCGGAGTCGACGTCTTCTACCACACCGCGGTCGGTGACAACCTCGCGCGAATGACCGAAGTCATCGGTCGTGCGGCCGGCCGGTCCGATGTCGTCATCATTACCGGTGGGTTGGGACCGACTCCGGACGACATCACACGGGACGCGGTCTCCGCGGCGCTTGCAGTACCCCTTGTTCGGCGGGAAGACCTCGCGCGCGACCTCCGGGCGTTCTTCGAACGGCGGGGGAGAACGATGCCGGAGACCAACCTGCGACAAACCGATCTGCCTGAGGGTGCGGTTGCGATCGCTCCTGAAGGGACGGCGCCGGGCTTCTACCTGGTGACGGGCGGAGCGCTTGTGATTGCTCTTCCCGGTGTTCCGTGGGAGATGCTTCAGATGCTCGACAAGGTGGTGCTCCCCCTCCTGCGGACGCATTCGGGAGAGGTGACGATAAGCCGGGAGGTGCTCGTCGCCGGTCTGGGCGAATCCCACACACACGATCGGATCGCGGACCTAGTCGCCGCCCAGACCAACCCCACCATCGCCTACCTTGCCGGATACGGATTAGTCAGGGTACGGATCACCGCCAAATCAGCGGACGAGGATGATGCGCTTGCGCTGATCGCTCCCCTGGAAGCAGAGATCAGAGAGCGACTGGGACGTCACGCCGTTCTGGGTCGGGGGCGAACGCTGGCTGAAGTCCTGGGGAACCTCTTGCGCACTCGATCCGCGACGGTTGCCGTGGCCGAATCCCTAACCGGCGGTCTGTTGGGTGCGGCGCTAACGGAAGAAGCGGGCGCAAGCGACTATTTCGCCGGGGCAGCCGTGGCCTACGCCACGGAGGCCAAGGGGTCGGTCTTGGGTGTGGACGCGGGATTACTCGCGGATCCGGGGCCCGTGTCCGAGGAAGTGGCCGGGCAGATGGCAGAGGGGGCGGCCCGTTTGTTCGGAGCCGATTTGGGTCTCGCCACTACTGGTGTCGCCGGCCCGGCGGAGCAGAACGGACGCCCCGTCGGCACGATCTTTGTTGCCGCCTCGTGGCGCGGGGTCAAGGAGGCCCGGCACGTGCGCGGCTACGGGGATCGCGACAGCATGCGGGGGATTGCTGTGAACTCTGCGCTGGACCTCGGCCGGCTGACGGTGCAGGCGAATCCGTGACCGAGGTACGGCCGCTCAGGTTGTTCGTTGCAGTGAGCCTTCCCAACCACGTGCTGGAGGCGCTGGCGGCCGCCACGGCGGAACTCCGCAACGCACTCCCGGGAGGCCGGTGGAGCCCACTGGAGAACCAGCACGTCACCCTCAAATTCCTCGGTTCGTGTCCGGCAGATCAACTGGAGGAAATCGCCGCCGCAGTTGCAATGGTGGCCGCCTCGCACGAAACAGCGACCCTGCGCCTTACGGAACTGGGGACCTTTCCGAGCCGGCGGAGGGCGAGGGTGCTGTGGGCCGGGCTGGAGGACGAGGCGGAACTCCTACGGAGCCTGGCGGAAGGACTGGACGACGCTTTGAAGCCCCTCGGATTCGAGCCCGAGAAGCGGGCCTTCACACCCCATCTCACGCTCGCCCGCTGGCGCACGCCGATTCCGGTGCGGGCCCCCCTCCCGACGATGCCACAAGAGGTGTTTGAGCCGTTTACAGTCGATGCGGTTGAGCTGTTCCGTAGCCATCTCTCCCCACGCGGGGCCCGCTACGAGATGCTGAGATCGTGGCCGTTGGCCGGTACGGGAGAATGAACGACCTTCACGACCGGGGAGTGTGCCCGTGATCGTTCTTGCCCATGGGGTGGGTCAGGTATTCGAGAGTCCCATTCCCCTATACCTATACCTGCTGGGAGCAGCCGCGACTGTCCTAGCGTCGTTTGGCATCCGGACTCTCATGGCGGAAGCGCCCGCGCCGATGCAGGAACGTGAGATCGCCGGAGGAAGTTGGCCGCGCGCGTTCGGTGGTGTCCTCAGGGTCGTGGGCCTGGTTGGTCTCGTTCTTGTCGTGGCGGCGGGTGTGATTGTGGGGTCCGAGGGATTTACGGTTACGACGCTGGGTTTCTGGGTTGGGCTGATCGTCGGGGTGACGGTTCTGTCCGCGCTGGTGTCGGGCGCGTGGGAAGCGATGGATCCGTGGGCGTATCTCGAGGAGGTCTATAGGACGGAGAGCCCCAATGGTTCGGTGCGTGTTCCCCCGTGGTGGCTGGGACCGATCGCACTCTTCGCACTGTTCTGGTTCGAACTGGTCTCGGAGAGGGGCTTCGAGGACTGGGGCGTTTTAGTCGTGTTGCTCGCATACACGGTTTACGCGTTGAGTCTGCAAAGCCAGTTCGGGGAGCACTGGCGCTACGCAGATCCTCTTGGGATCCTGTTCGGCTTCGCGGCTCGCAGTGCACCTCTCCGCCTGCGGCGGGAGACGATCCTTCTCAAAAATCCGCTCGCGGATCTCGACGAGCCTGCGCCGATGCCTCTCGCCCTGTATGCGGGAGTGTTCGTTCTGTTGGGCTCAACGACATTCGACAATTTGCGCGAGACGCTTGGATGGGGGGATTTCCTAACGGCGACGAACCTCGACGAGCTTCCCGCGATGTTGATCGATTCGATTTCCTTGCTTGCACTCGGCGTTTTGTTCTGGCTCCCCTTCATTGGTTCGGTACTGCTAGCGCGGCGGTGGATAGCGCAGGACCGTCCGGTCGCAGAGACCGCGCAGTGGTTCGGCTGGGGACTGGTGCCGATCGGAATCGCCTACGTGCTTGCCCACAATGTTCCGCTCCTCGTCTCAGGCGGCCCGCTGTTGTTGAGGGAACTGTCCGATCCGTTCGATCAGGGCTGGAACATCCTCGGGACTGCGAACCTATTTGACGGGTTCATTCCGTCGCCTGCGTTGATCTGGGTGATCGAGATTGCGGTAATCGTGGGGGGTCATATCCTGGGGGTCCTGGCTGCTCACCGGACGGCGTTCAGGTTGGGAGGTACCCACAGCCTGGCTGTTCGAAGTACCTACGCGCTGACCGGACTTATGGCCGTTTACACGATCACGACGCTCTGGTTACTGTCGCAGCCTCTGGTCGCTTAAGGAGTTGGAGTTTTGTTGAACCTCGCCCACACGTTCGGAACCGGTGGGCCGGATATCGAGATGCTGCTGCTCGCGGTCGCGCTTTTGTTCCTGGGGGTCACTTTCTTCATCCAGAAGACGACGAAACCCGCGGTTCCGGTTGTGCTACTCATCGGCGCCATGGCCCTTGGGGCCGGGGCATTTGCGGTGGGAGCGAGTACCGATGACCACACGGCGGCCGACGGAGCCGCGGCTGCGCCGGAGGGGCTCTCCGTGGAGATCGTTTCTCCGGGGGACGGGGGCACTGTCCCCGCTCGGGAGACGCTGGACCTCGAAGTCGCCATTTCAGGTGGTGAGCTCACGGACGAAACGGAATCCGAGGACCCAACGAGAGGACACCTCCACGTGTTCGTGGACGGGACTCTCACGTCGATGCCCTCGACCACCACCCAAAAAATTCGGCTCGAACCGGGTGAACACACGCTCGCGGTCGAATTCACCACCGCCGACCACCGGTCCTTCGAGCCCCCGATAGAGGACTCGGTGACCGTCACTGCACAATGATCGCCGCACGCCCCCCGCTCTTAACCGGCCGTCTCGTCTTAGAACCGATTGAACCTCGTCACTCCCAAGGACTATGGCGCGCGAAGGACGCATCTTTTACTGAGCTCCGGCGTTGGATGGCCTGGGCCGAGCAGGCACGCGAATCGCAGGACGACTTCGTGCGAAGTGCGCACGAGCAATGGGGCCACGGCGAGTGGGTGTACGTCATCAGCTTCAACGGTGAGCCGGCAGGCACCGTCGGGATCGATCGCCACCAGCCGTTGATCTCCAGCGCAGATATCGGCTACTGGCTGCGCACTGACGTGACCGGACGGGGGCTGATGACGGAAGCCGCTGCAGCCGTTGTCGATTGGGCATTCCACGAGCTTGCGCTTCACCGCCTCGAGCTGCGTGCCGGTGTGGAGAACTATGCGAGCGTCCGGGTGGCCGAGAAGCTGGGATTTCGGCGCGGGGGAATACTGCGGCACGGGGCAAGGAACCCACGCAACTACTACGACGTCTACGTGTTCGATTTGCTTGCTACCGACGAGCGCCCCGGGGCCCGCGCGAAATCAATCGAAGCAAACCAACGACCACCTGCGGGCGAGGTTCGCCCTCCGAGCCCGCCCGTTGAACGGCCCCGGACCGCCCCCCGTAATGACTGAGGGCGGCTAATCCTCAAAGGGGGCTTGTGCCATGTGCCTAAAGCCGACAGAGGTAGTAACGTTTCGCCGATGAAGAGCCATCGCCGCGCCGGCAGCGCCGCCGGTGGCGTTGCTTACTGGCTTGGGGGACTGGCAGGTTTCGGCATCGTTGCCGCCCACTGCCTCGCATACCTCCTCGTGCTGCCGGATGCGGAGGACAGGGCGCTGTTCATGGACGCGACCGGCCACCATTTCTGGGGGTTGGTGTTCGCTCTCGCGCTCGGGGCCGCCGTGGCGGGAATGTCCGGCTTCCTGGCACGGGTTCGTGAGCCCTCCGCTACCCAGGGCGGGAGGGTGAACCTGTTCGCTTTCACTGCGCCACGCCTGATGGCGCTTCAGGTCGGCGGATTCGCGCTCCTGGAGGCAACCGAGCGCATCATCATGGGAAACGGTTCCCACGCGATCTTTGAACCCGTTGTCCTTATCGGGCTCGCGCTTCAGGTCGTCGTCGCCCTCGCCGCCGCGCTGATCCTGTCCCTGCTGACCAAAACGCTACGCGCTCTTTTGTCGGGTACCTCGCTCACGACCGCCAAGGCGGCACGGATACTGCCGCGGTTTGCTCCCTCGAGGTGGCTGCAGCCCTCGCTCGTTCCGGGAACGGGTGCCGGCACATTGAGAGGTCCTCCGCTACGACCCTGAACAAGACCGCGCCCTAACCAGTAGGTCATTTCAGGGCGCTTAGTCAGGATCGATAAGGAGGCCAAGTGAGATCTGTTAAGCGCATGATCGCGTTTGCCGGACTGTGTGGCGCCGTTCTGGTCGTTGGCATCTCTCCGGCAAGCGCTCACGAGAGCCGCAAAGTAGGGCCCTACGAGTTCGTCGTCGGATGGTCAGACGAGCCCACGTTCACCGGTGCCAAGAACGCGGTAGGGCTGAACATCTCCGATTTTCAAACCGAGAAGCCGATCACCGAAAAGCTTCCGGTGGAACTTGAGGTCGAGGTGATATTCGAGGATGCGTCCTCGGGGCCGCTGACGATGGAGCCCAGCTTCAGCGACCCGAGCTTCTTCGAGGCGGAGCTTGCTCCCACACGCCCGGGCGAGTACACGTTCCACTTCACGGGAACGGTGGGCGACCTGGAGGTCGACGAGGAATTCACGTCGGGACCGGACACCTTCAACTCGCCGCAGGAGCTCAGGGAGATCCAGTTCCCCGTGCAGGATCCAACCACTGCCGAACTTGCAGAACGCATAGATCAAGAGGTGCCGCGCGTTCAGGAGGAAGCAGTCGCGGCCGCTCAGGACGCGACTGAGTCCGCGTCCGACGACGCGGCGCGCACAATCGCATTCGTCGCTCTCGGCCTCGGAGTAATCGCCGTCATCCTCGGGATCGTTGCGATTGCGCGGCCGAGGGGACGGCGCGGAGTCGTCTCTACCGCTGCTCCTTCGGAGTCCAAGAGCGAGGAGATCCGTGCGTAAGGTCACGGTCTGCGTTTTGGTTGCGGTTCTCGGGCTGGTCCTGACCGGCCCGAGAGCCGTTGCGCACGCGCAGTACAAGGACTCCAACCCGACCAACGGGGAACGGCTCGACGAGGGGCCGGAGGCGGTGACCATCACCTGGACGGAGCCTCCCGAGCTGTCCTTCACGAAGGTCAGCGTCCTCGACAGCTCCGGGCAGGCGTACCAGGCCGGCGGGCCGGAGGTGCTCCCCGACGACCACTTCACGGTGAGGGTCCCGGTGGACGACATGCCGGATGGCGCCTACACCGTCACATGGCGAACCGTGTCGAAGGCCGACGGCCACTCGTCGTCCGGGGCGTTTTCGTTTGGGCTCGGCGTGGAACCGGACGCGGTCGCCGCGTCTTCGGGAGTCAGAGCGACGATTGCGACCCCGTCCGCGTCCGCTCTGGAGATCATCGGCCGCTGGGGACTTTTGCTCGGACTCGTGGCGGTGGTCGGGGCCGGCGCGGTCGGCGCGCTCGTGAACTCCGGCTCGGCGGCGGTCGCGCGGCTGGCCATAGCCGGCGCCCTCGTCGCGGCGGCCGGAGGAATCGTGTTCGCGGAGGCGCAGCGGCGGGCCGCGGAGACTGGGTTCTCTCGGCTGTTCGAGACGGAAATCGGCCGTTCCCTCCAATACCGCGGCGTGCTCATTGCGTTCTGCATTGCGGTCGCCGTAAGCGCATACCGGAACGCGGGACGGCTGCGGGTATGGCTGCTCTGGGCCGCGGCGATTGCGGCTGCAGCGACGATGCTCGTTCATGTCGAAGCGGGACACGCGTCGGCGATTACGTCGTGGACGTGGGTGGCCGTTGGTTCGCAGTGGGTGCACTTCATGGCCGCGGGGATTTGGATCGGAGGACTGGGCGCTTTGCTCCTTGCAATCCGTGGGCTCGAGGGCGACATCCGAGGTCGAGGCGTGAGGCGCTTCTCGGCCATGGCCGGGATAATGCTGGCGGCCGTCGTCGTCACCGGAGTAGTGCGTTCGATCACGGAGATTGATTCGTGGTCGGAGTTGTTCTCGAGTGGGTACGGGCGTGCCATCTTGATAAAGGTGACCTTGTTGGGCGGCCTCGTGGGACTCGGCGCGGTCAACCGGTACCGCAACGTGCCCCAAAGTTCCACGAGCATGTTGGGACTGCAACGTATCTCGCGCATAGAAATCGGTGTGGCCTCCGTGGTCATTGCGGTCGCCGCAGTACTGGCCAGCATCAGCCCGCCCGCCGACGAGGCCGAGAACGGCCGGGAGCCGGCACCGGAACGCGTGGTCGCAACGGGGTCCGACTTCGGCACGTCGGTTC
>OCZV010000281.1_pt1 | contig 18718 bp, 11 predicted proteins | sample 1539051 | NCBI WGS metagenome assembly OCZV01 (sample SAMEA3113581, study PRJEB22503) | soil metagenome
GGGCGATGAAGAGGTAGGTGAGGCCGAACTCGCGCTGGAGGTCCTTCAGCAGGTTCAGGATCTGCGCTTGGATCGAGACGTCGAGCGCCGACACGGGCTCGTCGAGAACGAGCAGGTCGGGTGAGAGCGCGAGCGCGCGGGCGATGCCGATCCGCTGGCGCTGACCTCCCGAGAACTCGTGCGGATAGCGGTTCGTGAACGTCGGATCGAAGCCCACCGTGTCGAGCAGCTCGCGCACGCGGGCGCGCCGCTCTCGGCGTGTGCCCACCCTGTGGATGGCGAGCGGCTCCTCGACGATGTCGCCCACGGTCATGCGCGGATCGAGCGAGGAGTGCGGATCCTGGAACACGAGCTGCATCCGGCGTCGCATGCGGCGCAGCTCGTCGCCCGAGGTCTCGGTCAGCTCGCGCCCGTCGAACAGGACCGACCCGCTCGTCGGCCGCAGGACCTGCAGGACGCAGTAGCCGGTAGTCGACTTGCCCGAGCCCGACTCCCCGACGAGCCCGAGCGTCTTGCCACGGTGGATGTCGAAGCTCACGTCGTCGACGGCGTTCACGTGGTCGACGGTCCGCTCGAACAGAAGACCCTTCTTGATCGGGAACTGCTTGACCAGGTTCCGGACTCGCAGGAGAGCGCCGTCGTTCATGCCGGCACCGTCTCCTCGCGGCGTGTCCGCTCGCTCGCCGGGTGCTCCGAGCGCACGAAGTGGCCCGGGCGGATCTCGCGGAGCTCGGGCATGCGCGTCGTGCAGGCGTCACCGCCCGCGTACTTGCAGCGCGCGGCGAAGCGGCACGCCGCGGGCGGGTCGCGGAGATCCGGGGGACGACCCGGAATCGCGGTCAAGCGCCGCTGCCTGACGCCGTCGCCCTCGAGCTGCGGCAGCGCTCCGAGGAGCGCCTCCGTGTAGGGGTGCTCGGGACGGTCGAAGAGATCGAGGACCGAGGCCTGCTCCACGATCTGCCCCGCATACATGACGATGACGTCGTCCGCGGCCTCCGCCACGACGCCCATGTCGTGGGTGATGAGGATCATCGCGGTGCCGTGCGACTCGCGGAGCTCCGCCAGCAGGTCGAGGATCTGCGCCTGGATCGTGACGTCGAGCGCGGTCGTCGGCTCGTCCGCGATGAGGAGCTCGGGCTCGCAGGAGAGCGCGATCGCGATCATGACGCGCTGGCGCTGGCCTCCCGAGAGCCGGTGCGGGTAGTCGTCGAGCCTGCTCGCCGCCTTGGGGATGTGCACCTCCTCGAGGAGTCCCACCGCGCGCTTCCGCGCCTCCTCCTTCGAGACGTCGAAGTGGCGCCTGATCGTCTCCGTGATCTGCGTCCCGATCGTCAGGGTCGGGTTCAGCGAGGTCATCGGATCCTGGAAGATCATCGCGATCTGGCTCCCGCGCACGTCCTCGAGCTCCCGCTCGGAGAGCTTCGTCAGGTCGCGGCCGCCGAAGAGGACCTCCCCCGCGACGATCCGCGCAGGCGGCTTCGGGATGAGGCCGATGATCGAGAGTGCGGTCACCGTCTTGCCGCAGCCGGACTCGCCGACGATCCCGAGCACGCGTCTCTCCTCGACGTCGAAGCTGACGCCGTCGACCGCGTGCACCTCGCCTTCGCGCGTGAAGAAGTGCGTGCTCAGGTCGCGAACCGACAGGAGAGCCATTACGTCTCCCTCGTCCGCGGGTCGAGGGCGTCGCGGAGCCCGTCCGCGATGAAGTTCGCGCACAGGATGAGGGTCGCGATCGCGACGGAGGGGATGACGATGAGGAGCGGGAACACGCGGTAGACCTCGTAGCCCTCCTGCGCCATCGAGCCCCAGGAGGCGTCCGGCGGCCCGATTCCGAGGCCGATGAACGAGAGGAACGCCTCGCCCAGAATGACGCCGGGGAGCTCGAGGAAGACCGCGATCACCAGCACGCCGAGCGTGTTCGGGAGCAGGTGGCGCAGCAGCACGCGCTGCCAGCGCGCGCCGAGCGTCTTTGCCGCCCGCACGTAGTCGTTCTCCTTCAGCGTGATGATCTGCCCGCGCACGATGCGCGCGGTCGTGAACCAGGTCGCGATCGAGAGCGCGATCACGAGCGCCCAGAAGTTCGCGCTGCCGATGATCGCGAGCGTGATGATCGCGAACGGCAGGTAGGGGAGCCCGTACAGCGCGTCGAGGAAGCGCATCATCGCGTTGTCGAGGTGGCCGCCGATGAACCCCGAGATGGAGCCATAGGCGACGCCGATGGCGAGGATCACGAGCGTCGCCGCGAACCCGATCCCGATCGAGATGCGACCGCCGAGCGCGGTCCGCGTGAGCAGGTCGCGCCCGAAGTTGTCCGTCCCCAGCGGGTGTTCGAGGCTCGGGTTCTGCCTGGCGTCGGCGAAGTTCACGTCGTTCGGGTCGTACGGGGAGACGAACGGCCAGATCAGGCAGTAGAGGAGGACGAGAACGAACACCACGCCGGCGACGAGCGCGGCGCGGTTGCGGATGTACCGGTACCACGCGTCCCTCCAGAGATTGGACTGCCGGATCGGGGCGCCGGCTACCGGCTCGAACGCCGTGGTCGGTGCGAGCGGCAGGTTGGCACCACTCGTCGCAGGCTTTGGCGGCGCTGGAGTCGACATCAGGCCCGCGCGTCCCTCGTCCTCGGGTCGAGGACGCCGTAGAGGATGTCGACGACGAGGTTCGCGATGATCACGATCAAGGCCAGGAGCACCGTCAGGCCCATGACGACCGAGTAGTCCCGAGCGGTGACCGCGGTGACGTAGTAGGCGCCGATTCCGGGAATCGCGAAGATCCGCTCGACGATGAAGGAGCCCGTGATCAGGAAGCCGAGGATCGGCCCCGCGGCCGTGACGACCGGGATCAGCGAGTTCCGAAGCGTGTGCACGACGACGACCCGTCGCCAGCGCAGCCCCTTGGCGCGGGCGGTGCGAATGTAGTCCTGCTGGAGGGTCTCCAGCATCGTGCCCCTCGTCAGCCGCGCGAAGTACGCCATCGGCCCGAGGCCCAGCGCGATCGAGGGCAGCACCTTGGACTCCCAGGCGTCCCACCCGCTCGTCGGGAGCCCGGTCCAGTACCCCCACTTGAGGGCGAAGTAGTAGATGAAGAGCGTCGAGACGAGGAAGCTCGGGATCGCGAATCCCACGTTCGAGACGAACATCGCCGCGTAATCGACGATGGTGTTCGCCTTGAGCGCGGACAGCATTCCTAAGGGGATCCCGACGACGAGCGCGAAGACCATCGCCAGCGCCCCGAGCTCGAGCGAGGGCGGGAAGTGCGTCCGCACGATGTCGTTGACGTCGCGGTTGCGAAGGACGAGCGAGGGCCCGAGGTCGAACGTGAAGACCCCCTTCACGAGCTTCGCGTACTGCACGTACCAGGGCCGATCGAGGCCGTACTTCCGTTCGAGGTTCTGCTGGATCGACTCCGGAACCGCGCGCTCCGACGTTCGAAACGGGTTCCCCTCGATCTGCCGCATGAGCACGAACGTGAGGAAGATGACGAGCAGGATGACGGGGATCGTCCAGAGGAGGCGCCTCAAGATGAAGCCGGTCATGTCCTGGTCGTTCCTGCCGCTCGGGGGACGTCGACGCGCGAGCCCGGAGAGAGAGCGGGCGCCGCGTCGGCGCCCGCTCTTCGGTCCTGCTTAGACGTCGTCTCCCTCCTCACCTTCGTCGCCCTCGACCACCTTGGTGAGGTCGATCTGGTCGAGGAGGTTCTGGTCGAACGTCCCCTTGATCGACTCGCGCTGCAAGCTGACGTTCGTATAGAAGTAGATCGGGAGGAGCGGCATGTCGCCCTCGGGGCCGAACAGCATCTCCTCCATCTGTGCGTAGAGCTCGTAGCGCTCGGCGTTGTCAGGCGTCTGCCGTGCCTGCTCGACGAGCGCGTCGTACTCCTTGTTGCAGTAGTTCGTCGAGTTGTTGCCCGACTCGCACGTCCACAGCTCGAGGAAGTTCATCGCGTCGACGAAGTCGCCGACCCAGCCGAGACGGTACGTGTCCGTCGTGTTCGCGGGCGGCGGCCCCAGCGACTCGAGGAACTGCGCCCACTCCTGCTGCTGGATCTCGACGTCGATCCCGAGCTCCGCCCACATGTCCTGGACGGCGACCGCGATCTCGCGGTGCCCGGGCGCGTCATTGATGACGAGCGTGATGTCCGTCACGGGGTTCTGGACCTGTCCCATGAGCTCCTTCGCCCGCTCCACGTCAGCGGTCTCGGGCAGGAACTCCGAGTTCGGTGTGATCGAGTCGTAGCCCGGCATGCCCGACGGCGTGAAGCCGGTCGCCGGCAGCTGGTCGGCCTGCGCGATGTTGTCGATGATCAACCGCCGGTCGATCGCGAGCGCCATCGCCCGCCGCTGGTTCACGTCCGGGACGTTCTTCGTGTTGACGCCGTAGTAGTACGTCGCGAGCGACGGCGTCTGCTCGTACTCCGGCAGCGTCTTGAGCCGCGGCATCTCCTCGGGGGGCAAGCCGCCGAGCGCGCCGGTCTCGTCGATCTCGCCGGCCTCGAAGGCCTGCACCGCCGTCGTGCCCTCGGTGATCATGCGCCCGTTCACTCGCTCGAGCGCGACCTCGTCGGCGTTACGCCACTCGGGCCACTTCACGAGGTCGATGCGGGAGTTGTGCTGCCACGCGTCGAGCCGGAACGGCCCGTTCGTGACGATGTTCGCGGCCTCGGTCCACTTCTCGCCGAACTGCTCGACCGTGGGCCGGTGCACGGCGAGGAACGAGTGGTGCGCGACCTGCTGGATGAACCACGGCTGCGGGCTCGTCAGCTCGACGCGAAGCGTCGTGTCGTCGACGGCCGTCACGCCGACCTTGTCGGCCATGGCGTCGCAGTTCTTCTTGCACGCGTTGTACTCCGCCGCGCCGGCGATCCCGAAGAACTGGTACGCGTAGTCCGCGGCCAGGTCCGGAGAGATCGTGCGCTTCCACGAGTACTCGAAGTCCTGCGCGGTCACCGGGTCGCCGTTCGTCCACTTGCCGTCCTGCCGGAGCGTGAATGTCACCGTCTTGCCGTTGACCTCCCAACTCTCTGCCAGGCTGGGCGTGGGCTCGAGGTTCTCGCCCTCCAGCTTCAAGAGCGGATCCATGAGGTTGGTGATGATGTTCGCCGACGTCGTGTCCGAGGCGAGGCCGGGGTCGAGCGACGGCGGCTCCGTGCTCCAATTCACCGTGATGACGCCGTCTGCCGCTTCACCCTCTTCGTCCCCTCCGCCGGCGCACGCCGTGACAAGCATTGCCAGTAGCGCCGCCAGAACGAGAAGTGCGCCCGCCCGCTTCGACCGGCTCGTATTCATCGTTACGTTCACCCCTCTTCCGGTGTGTGGAAAGCTGACCTCGGAGGCCAATTCCCCGCGTTCGGAGTTTGGAAACGGAAACGTGCAGCGCATTCACAGACACCTAACGCGGCCGCTACCGGCCCTTGCGGCTGCGGCGGCCACCAGCGCGCTGCTGCTCGCCCAGCCGGCTGCCGCGCACCTTACGGCAGAGCCGGCGTTCCTCGCCGCGGCAAGCAGCGAGCAGATCCTCCTCACCGTGCACAACGACCGCGACGCGACGATGACCGGCTTCCGCCTCACCGTGCCGGACGGCTTCCGTATCGCCGCCGCGGGAGGCGACGAGAGCTGGAACGGTGCGGTCGACGGGCGCACGGCGTCCTGGACGGGAGGCAGCCTGGCGGCGTTCCGCCCGACGACGCTCGAGGTCGAGCTCGAGGCAGCCGGCGCAATGCCCGGTCCGGTGGTGCTCCGCGGCGATCAGCTCTACGCCGACGACGAGACGGTCAGCTGGCCGGTGACATTGACCGTCGTGCCGGCGGGAAGCAATCCCGGCGACGACGCCGTGAGCGCCACGGCGATCGTCATCCTCGTCGTCCTCGGCCTGCTCGTGGTCGGGACCTTCGGGCTCGTCTTCTGGCAGCGTCGACGCGATCCAAGACTTCAAGAGAGATAGCGGCAGCCGCTGCTACGGTCGGCGGCGCTGTGATCTTCACGCAGTTCGTCGACGACGCGCTCGGGTGTGCGTCCTACCTCGTCGGCGACGAGAGCTCGGGCGAGGCAGTCGTCGTCGATCCGGCCTACGCGATCGAGCAATACCTGGAGGAGGCCGAGCGCCGCGACGTCCGGATCGTGCGGGCGATCGAGACGCACACGCACGCCGACCATCTCTCCGGCCACGGCCGGCTCGCGCTCGAGCACGGGATCGCGATCAGCATCCACCCGGCGGCGGGCGCCGAGTACGCCCACGATCCGTTCGAGGACGGAGACGAGATCTCGCTCGGAGAGGTCGTGCTGCGTTGCATCCACACTCCCGGCCACCGTCCCGAGCACTGCTGCGTCGCCGTGCTGGACACGTCGCGCGCGCCCGAGCCCTGGCTCGTGCTCACCGGCGACTCGCTGTTCGTCGGGGACACGGCGAGGCCGGATCTCGCGGTCGAGGCGCGGGAGGGTGCCGAAGGCCTCTTCCACTCACTGCACAGCCTCGTCGCGCTCGGCGACGGCGTCGAGGTCTATCCCGGACACGTAGCCGGGTCGCTCTGCGGCAAGGCGATGAGCTCGAAGACGTCGACGACGATCGGGTTCGAGCGGCGCTTCAACCCGGCGCTCGCGTCCACGGACGTCGCGGTGTTCGTCGCCGAGGCGGCCTCCGTGTCGGCGCCGAGGCCGCCGAACATGGAGCGGATCGTGGAGCTCAACTGCGGCCCCTTCGTCGGCGCGCAACCCATGCCGCCCGAGCTGCCGATGCCGCCCGAGGGCGCCCAGGTCCTGGACGTGCGCACGGTCGACGAATTCGCTCTGGGTCATCTCGCGGGAGCCGTCAGCGTGCCCGTGGACGGCTCGCGCTTCTCGACGAAGGCGGCGTTCGTGCTCGACGCCGAGCGACCGGTCGTCGTCGCGGCGTCCGACGAGGAGCAGGCCGAGCGTGCGCTGCGCGGTCTTCGGTCGGTCGCGGTCCTCGACGTTCCCGGTTACGTGCTCGGCGGCGGCTCGCAGACGCTCGATCTGGTCTCGGTCGAGGATCTCGAGGGCCTGCTCGCCGACGGCGCGGAGCTCATCGACGTCCGTGAGCGAGACGAGCGCGACTCGGGCTACATCGCCGGCAGCCGCAACATCCCGTATCGCCTGCTCGCGCTCGGTGCCTCGGAGCTTCCGGACGACCGGCCGCTCGTGACTATCTGCGAGTCGGGGCCGCGTGCCGCCATTGCCGCGAGCATCCTCAGCGCGCGCGGCTTCGACGCCCGCCCGGTCGTCAACGGTGGCGTCGACGACTGGCAGGCCGCGGGCAAGCCCACAGTCGAGTTCCGCCGCTGCGGCTCATAGCTCAGCTCGCGGCGACGAGAACGTCGTCCGCCTCGCGGAGGAAGGCCGTCGCGCCGACGCTGCGGTAGAACGCCCGCGCGCGCTCGAGCTCGGTGGCTGCCTCCGGCAGCCGTCCCTCGGCGGCGAACGCTCGTGCCGCATGGAGCCTCAGCTCGGCCTGCACCGGCTGCTCTCCCATTTCCGCGAGGACGTCGGCGGCACGCACGTAGTTGCGGGCTAGCGTCGCCTCGCAGACATCGCGCCACGGACCTTCCGGCATGCGCTCGACGATCGCGCCGGCGGCGTCGCGGCGTTCGGCGAGATCGAGTTCCAATACGAGCTCGATGTGCCACTCCTGCGGATCACCGACGAACTCGCTCGCCGCCATCAGCTCGACTATCTCGTGAAGGGCCGTGCTGCTCTCGCCGCCGAGGCCCTGCCGGCGTGCGATCTTCGCGAAGCTGATCAGCGACGGCCAGAGGCTCTGCGAGTCGACGATTTCACGCGAGTGTTCGAGAACGAGCCTTATCTCGGCGACCGCCTCGTCGCCGCTCCCGCGCGCCTCGAGGATCCGGGCACGCACGTCGCGCGCAGCCGCCTCCATGTACAGCGGCCGGTCTCCGCCCTCGAGGAAGAGATCGACCAGCCGAAGTGCGCCGTCCCAATCGCCGGCCGAGTAACGGAAGCTGAGCAGGTTGCCTCGGATGAACCACGCTCCCTGTTCGTCGCCTTCCCGGTCCGCACGTTCGACGCCGCGCTCGAAGGCATCCATCGCTTGCCTGAGGTCGCCGACCGACGCCCACGCAACTCCGAGATTGGTGTAACCGCGCGAGGCCACTCGTCCGCGGTGTCCGACGAGGCCGAGAGCTTGCTCGATGAGCTCGATGCCAGACCGCTCGCCGTCCGTAGTTACGAGAAGGACCCCGTATGTGACGAGCGCGTCTGCGCGAATCTCATCGTCGGCGATCTCTTCCGCGAGCGCCGTCGCCTCCTCGGCGAGCTCGATCGCCGTGTCCATCTCGTAGGCGATCATCGCTCGACGCGCCTGCTCGGCAACCACGAGCGCCCTCGCACGCGAAGGCGGTCGGCCGTCGACGAGCGCCACGGCGCGTTCGAGCCACCCTCGCGCGTCCCCCGGCCGCGAGTGCCAGCCGTGCCAGCTCGCCACCACGGCGGCCTCGGCCGCACGCTCAGGATCCCCGGCACGCTCGAACGCGTCGACGGCACGGGCGAGCTCGTCTCGTTCGCGACCCACGAAGCCGAATGCCTTGCCGGCCGCGAGCAGAAGCTCCGGAGACGGCTCCGCCTCGTCCGGAAGGAGCTCGAGCGCGTGCGAGAGAAAGCGGACCGCAGCACGGAAAGCGCTCAGCGAGAGCGATCGCTCACCCGCCTCCTGCAGCGCGCCCACGGCCTGCGGGCCGATGTCGCTCACGTCTTCCCCGGCGGCGCGACGGAGCTCGATCGCAGTGAGGTAGTGATGGGCCAGCGTCTCGGCACGATCCTCTGCGCGATCCTCGGGGAGCGACTCGATCCACTCGGCGGCTCCGAGGTGAAGTCGGGCCCGAGCGGAGCGCGGAAGCTGCCCGTAGGCGGCGTCACGCACGAGCGCGTGCACGAACGCATGCTGCGTCGCTCCCGCGACCGCCGAGCGGTGCTCGCGGCGGACGAACTCCTTGCGCTCGAGCGCGCGCAGCGTCTCTGACAACTGCCACGGCTCGGATCTGCTCAGCGACGCCAACGCGTCCGACCAGAAGACCTGGCCGAGCACGGCGGAGTGCTGGAGTAGCTCCTTCTCGGGCGCCGGAAGAAGGTCGATGCGGGCGGCGACGATGCCCTGCACCGTCTCCGGAAGCTGTCCCTCGACGCTCCCTCCCGCCTCCAGCATGCGTACGAATTCCTCCGCGTACAGCGGGTTTCCGGCTGCGCGCTCCACGAGTGACTGCTGCGTCCGCGAGTCGACCAGGGGTTGGTCGAGCAGCGCGAGCACGAGCCGAGCCGTCGTCTCGTCGTCGAGCGGCGTGAGCGACACCGTGGAGGAGTTCCGCTTGCCTCCGCCCCACCCCGATCGGCGATCGAGCAGCTCCGGCCGCGCGGTACAGACGATGAGCAGCGAGACGCGGTCGACCCAATCGACGAGCCCGTCGACGAAATCGAGTAATCCGTCGTCGGCCCAGTGCAGGTCCTCGAACACGAGAACCGTCGGGCCGCGCTCGGCGACGGCCTCCAGGAACCGGCGCCAGGCCGCGAAGGCCTCGCCGCGCCGGTCACCGGCGGCGACCTCGTCCCCGCCGAGGCCGACGAGAGGATGCAGGTGGCGTTCGACCCAGGACCGCTCGCCGTCATCCTCGAGGAGCGCAACTGCGGTGGCGAGCTTCGCCACGGCGATGTCGGCGGCGTCGGACTCGAGGATCCCGGCCTGCGCCTTCACGATCTCGCCGAGGGCCCAGTACGAGACCCCTTCGCCGTATGGAAGCGACCGGCCCTGTCGCCACGTGATGAGCTCGGGATCGTCGTCCACCACGCGCCCGAGCTCGTAGACGAGGCGGCTCTTCCCGATCCCCGGGACGCCGACGAGCGTGACGAGCTGCGTCGAGCGCTCGTGACGTGCACGCCGGAGCGCATCCACGAGGAGGTCGAGCTCGGCGTCGCGTCCCACGAGCTCCGCCCGGCCGGCTCCCCCCAGATCGACGCCGAGCCGCGATCGACTCTCCACGGCTTCCCAGACCGGGACCGGCTCTGCCTTTCCCTTCGCCTCGACCGGGTCCGCCTCGCGGTAGACGATCTCGCGCTCCGTCGCCCGGAAGGTCTGCTCGCCAACGAGAATGCCGTCGACCGGGGCGGCCGACTGCAGCCGCGCCGCGGTGTTGACGACGTCGCCCGCGACCATGGCTTCGCCCTCGCCGGGTGACGCGGTAAGCGAGACGAGCGCCTCGCCGGTGTTCACGGCGATGCGGACGTGGAGGTCGCGTCCGGGTTCCTCCTCGTTCAGCCGGGCGACCGCATCCCGTACGGCAAGCGCCGCGCGGACGGCGCGTTCGGGATCGTCCTCGTGCGATATCGGCGCCCCGAAGACGGCGACCACGGCATCCCCGATGAACTTCTCGACCGTTCCGCCGAAGCTCTCGAGTTGGTCGCGGGCGTGCTCGTGGTAGACGCGCAGAAGCCTGCGAACGTCCTCGGGGTCGCTTGCCTCCGCCCGCGCCGTCGAGCCGACGAGGTCCGTGAAGACGACCGTGACGACCTTGCGCTCCTCCTGCGGGCCGTCGAGGACGGCTGCGAGCGCTGTGCCGCACTCCGAGCAGAACTTGGCAGAGTCCGCGTTCTCGAACCCGCACGCAGGGCATGCCCCCATCCCGCGCGGAGTCTACGCCGGTGGCCCGAGCCTCTCCACTGCGTAGCCGGCGCCGCGCAGCCGCGCGAGGATCGCGTCGCAATGCGCCTCGTCACGGGTCGAGACGACGAGCTCGACCTCCGTCTGCAGCGCCGTCCTCGTGGTGCCCTCGCGGTGGTGGTCGACCGAGACGACGTTGCCGCGCTCCTCCGCGACGAGGTCGAGAACGTTGCGGAGCTCGCCCGGGCGGTCGGGGATGAGGGTGCGGACGGCGAGGAAGCGGCCCGAGCGGGTCAGGCCGAGCCGCACGACCGAGATGAGCGTCGTCGCGTCGATGTTCCCGCCCGAGAGGAGCACGGCTACTGGACCCGAGCCGCCCGCGCGCCCGGCGAGGAGCGCAGCGAGCCCGGCGGCGCCCGCGCCTTCCACGAGGAGCTTCTTCCGCTCCAGGCAGAGCACGAGCGCGTCCGAGATCTCCTCGTCCGAGACCTCGACCGTGTCGTCGAGCGTCCGCTCGAGGATCGACGAGGCGAGCACGCCTCGTTCCTTGACCGAGATGCCGTCCGCGATCGTCAGCCCGGGCCGGCACACGACTCCGACGATGCGCTGTCCCGGACGCCGCTCGCGCAGCGCGAGCGAGATGCCGGCGGCAAGACCGCCGCCGCCGACGGGGATGAGCACGGTCTCTGCCTCCGGCGCCTGCTCGGCCAGCTCGAGCCCGATCGTGCCCTGGCCCGCGATCACGCGCGGATCCTCGAACGCGTGCACGAGGGTCGCCCCGGTCCGCTCCACGTGCTCCTGCGCGGCAGCGACGGCGGCCTCGAAGCTCTCGCCCACGAGCTCCACGGCGCCGCCGTACGCAGCGGTGGCTTCGACCTTGGCCATGGGCGCGTCCTCGGGCATGAAGATCGTGGCGCGTGTCCCCGCCTCGCGCGCGGCCCAGGCGACAGCCTGCCCGTGGTTCCCCGCGCTCGCCGCGACGACCCCAGCCTCGCGCTCGGTCGCGCCGAGCGTGGAGATCGTGTTGTACGCGCCGCGGATCTTGAACGAGCCCGTCCGCTGCAGGTTCTCCGCCTTCAGAAGCACCGGACGGCCGGCGAGCTGCGTGAACGTCTCCGACGGATAGATGGGGGTCTCGCGCGCGACACCGGCGAGCCGCTCGCGGGCGGTGTCGATGTCAGCCAGTGTCGGCACTTCCAACCTTGAACACCTTCTCCATGATCTCGCGGACGGCCGTGAGCGGATCGAGCTTGCGGCTCTCCACCTCGTCGAGCAGCCGCTGGAGCTCCGCGTCCCCGGCCACCGTCGACTCGAGGTGCGACTTGGCTCGGCTCGACGCGACGGCGAAGACCTCGCGCGCGAGGTTCCGGCGCCGCCGCTCCTCGAGGCCGGCCTGCGCCAACTCGTCGCGATGTGCTTGCAGCGCCTCCCACAGCTCGGCGACGTTCTCGCCGCGGACCGCCTCCGTGAGGAGAATCGGCGGGCGCTTGTCGGGGTCGGCGAGACCGACGATCGAGCGCACCTCGTTCAGCATCGTCTTCGCGGCCGGGTGATCCATCTTGTTGATCGCGATCACGTCCGGGATCTCCATGATCCCCGCCTTCAACGCCTGTACGGAGTCGCCGGAGCCGGGCATCAGGACGAGCAGCACCGTGTCGGCGATCCCCGTCACCTCCACCTCGCTCTGACCCGCCCCGACCGTCTCCACGAAGACGACGTCCTTCCCGGACGCGTCGAGTAGGAGCACGGCCTGCAGCGTCGTCTCCGCGAGACCGCCGAGGTGCCCTCTCGTGCCCATCGAGCGGATGTACACGCCGGGATCGGTGAAGTGGTCGGCGAGCCGGATCCGGTCGCCGAGGAGCGCGCCCTTCGAGAACGGGCTCGAGGGATCGACGGAGACGACGCCGACCGTCTTCTCGAGAGCTCGGACGTGCTCGACGAGCGCCCCGATCAGCGAGGACTTGCCGACACCGGGCGGCCCGGTCACGCCGACGATCGTCGCACCGCCCGTCTCCGGATACAGCTCCCGCACGAGCGCGTAGGCGAGCGGGTCGCCGTTCTCGACGAGCGAGATCGCGCGTGCGAGCGCGCGACGATCGCCGGCCCGAACGCCCTTCGTCAGATCCTCGAGAGCCCACTGGCGCCTGGCCACGATGGGCCAGATTAGAGATCGACTAGGGGCCAGGCTTCACGCTAACGCCCGGCTGAGGCGCTGATCGGGCCTCTGCGCTCGTTCGGACGTTGGCGGCAGGTGGAGACGCGACGGGGGCGGAGCCGGGCTTCGCCCGGCGGGAGCCCAAGCTCGTCTCCAGGGGTCATGACGCGGAAGGAGTGGCTCGTGGGGGAACATGGGGTTCCCCCACGCCTTCAGGACGCCGAGCGTTTGGCGGCTTCGAGCTCGCGGCGGCGCTCGATCTCTTCCAGGAGGGTGGCGATCCGCTCGAGACCGGGATGGGCGGACCTGTCGTTCGAGGCAGAGGACGCCGCGACTGCGTCCGGGCGGCGGTCGGGTACCGGGGCGGGCGCGGGCTCTCCGGTCCATTCCGGTGCGGGTAACGGCTGCAGCGGTGGCTCAGGCTCGAGCGCGGCGGCCACGGGCTGGGCGGGGGCAAGTGCGCTCGCCGCCGCCTCCGCGTGAGCGACGAGCACGTCGTCCTCTTCGCCGCCCCGCACGGGCAGCCAGGTCGTCAGGGCGAGCGCGACAAGCGCGCCGAACAGATAGACGACGCCCGCCCCGAGCCACACGATCCGCGCCCCGAAGAGGTCCGTCAGGACGCCCGCACCGGCCATGGCGATGCCGAGAAACGCGTAGTTGGAGCTCATGATCGTCGCCAGCGCACGCCCCCGGAACCGGTCCGGCGCGCCGCGCTGAACGAGCAGCTGGTTGGCGATGATCGCCGCACCGTTCCCGGCGGCGGCGCCGACGACGAACAACACTGCGACGTAGATGTTCGGGGACAGCGCCGCGCCGGCCGAGCCGAGGCCCATGAGTGCGATCGACGCGACGTAGTGACGGCGAAGGCCGACCCTGCCGAGCGCCGGGGCCGCGAGGTAGCTTCCGAGAGCGAGACCGACGCCGCTCGCGGCCACCAGCGCGCCGAAACCCCTGTCCCCCGCGTCGAGCGTCTCCTTGGCCAGGAAGATCTCGGCCACGTTTATCGCCGCGCTTCCGATGAGCGCGACGTTCCAGACGATGAGCACCGTGCGCAGCGGCGCCGATGTGAGCACGAGCCGGATCCCGTCGGCGACGTCACGCCAGTGACCACGGGTGAGCGACTCCTCGGAGCGGAGCCTCTGCTCGGAGATGCCCGCGATGAGGCCGGCCGACACCAGGAAGGTGACGGCGTTGATGGCGTACGGAAGGTCGGGACCGACCGCTTCGAGCATGAACCCGCCGACGATCGGACCGATCATCCACGCAAGCGTCTCGACGGTTTGTAGCAGCGAGTTCGCGTTCGTCAGCTCCTCGTCGGGAACGAGGTTCGGCAGGCCCGCGTACGCGGCTGGGCGGAAGAAGCCGGTCGCGACGCCGGACACACCCGCGAGCACGACGATCGCCGCAGGGCTGTCGACGAACAGGAGCCCCGCGAAGGCGCCGAAGCGCACGAGATCGGAGACGATCATCAGCCACCGGCGCGATAGACGGTCGACGAGCGGGCCGAGCAGCAGTCCGATGGCGACGATCGGGAGGAAGTCGGCAACGAGAAGGCCGGCGACCCAGAGCCCGGACTCCGTCTGGTCGTAGACGTGAACCGTCAGCGCGATCGCGGCCAGGTACGTGCCGAACCCCGACCCGGCCGTCGCGATGAAGAGGACGCCGAACGCGGGCGACCGTCGTATGAGGCCGAGACGGCTTCCGTTCTCCACGGGTTCGGCTGACGCTAGCAGCCGATCCGGCTTCTCTCTACGGGCCGTTTCGGACGTGTCTCACAAGGGCGGCTAGCCGCCCATCGCGGTGGCCATGCGGCCGGCGACGAGGCGTGCGAAGCGCAGCTCGTCCGCCCGCTGCGGCGGTGCGAGCGGCGTTCCGACGATCACGGTGGCGTGCGCGCGATCGTGCATGAGCGCGATGAGGTCGACGAACAGCTCGACCGTGCCTTGCGGAGTGCGAGCCGAGAGCCGGATGCGGTACGCGGCCGTCCGCTGGGCGACGCGCGGGAACGTCACCCGGCGTAGGGAAACGAGCCGGATCCGCTGCTTGGCGAACTCCTGACGGAGCAGCGTCGTCGCACACCGGAGGCCGGCCGCGCTCGTCGCACGGCGCCAGGAGGAGTCGGCGTCCGCCCTCGAGCGGTAGATCTGCGCAGCCGACGAGACGAGGACTGGACCGAGCGCGAACTGAGTCCCGTCCGCCTCGCCGGTGAGCGTGAGATCCGACTCGCTGACCGACGGGTCGCAGTCGACGTGCGGATCCTCCGACCCGCCCCGTTGCGCCAGGAAGCCCGGCGGCAGGTCGGCCCGCGTGACGAGCATCGCGCGTGCGCGGGCGTTGTCGGCCCGCGTCAACCTCTTCTGCGGGTCCTGGTGGCTCGCAGACACCGACCCGGACGCGACCAGGAAGGCAAGCAGCGCAGCGACGGCGAGAGCGAGGAGACGGCGCAAGGGCAGGATGGTAGCCACCGCCGGGTCATCACCTCTCGGGGGGCTCGTAGGCGAGGTTCGGGCGGAGCCAGCGCTCGGCCTCGGCGAGCTCGATCTCCTTCCGGCGTGCGTAGTCGGCGACCTGGTCCCGCCCGATCCGCCCGACCGAGAAGTAACGTGCCTGCGGGTGACCGAAGTAGAGGCCGCTCACGCTCGGAGGCGGCGTCATCGCGAAGGACTCGGTAAGGCCGATGCCCGCCCGCCCCGCGTCGAGGAGCCGGACGAGCGTCTCCTTCTCGGAGTGGTCGGGGCAGGCGGGATAGCCGTACGCGGGCCTGATCCCGCGGAAGCGCTCCGCGATGAGCGCCTCGCCCGCCAGTCGCTCGTCGGGCGCGTACCACTCGCGGCGCGCCTGCTTGTGCAGCCATTCGGCGAACGCCTCCGCTAGGCGGTCGGCGAGAGCGCGAACCATGATCGCGCGGTAGTCGTCGTTGTCGGCCGCGAAGCGGTCCGCAAGCGCCTCGGCGCCGTGGATCGCCACCGCGAAGCCCCCGACGTAGTCGCCGAGACCGGTCGCCGCCGGCGCGACGAAGTCGGCGAGCGAGCGGTTCGGACGCGAGTCCGCGTGGTCGGCCTGCTGTCTCAGCATGGGGAAGCGGACGCCCCCGTCGTGCGCAACGTCCAGCACGACGTCGTCGCCCTCCGCCCGCGCGGGCCAGAAGCCGTAGACCCCATGTGCCGTTAGCGAACCCGCATCGACGATCTCGTCGAGCAGCGCGTTCGCGTTCGAGTACAGGTCGCGCGCCGCCTCGCCGCGCTCGGGGTCGTCGAGGATCGCCGGAAAGCGCCCCTTGAGCTCCCAGGCGTGGAAGAAGAACGTCCAGTCGATGTAGCCGCGGAGCGCCGCGATGTCGGCCTCGACGAAACGCGATCCCGTGAAGGACGGCTCGGCCAGATCCTCCTCGTGCCAGTCGATCGGCGTCCGGTTCGCGCGCGCCTCCGCGAGCGGAAGTAGGGGCTTGCGCCCCTTCTCGGCGTGCAGCGCTCGCAGCCGCTCCTGGTCGGCGCGGTTCTCGGCGTCGAGACGGGCCTTGCGGTCGCCGTCGAGGAGATCGCCGACGACGCCGACGACGCGGGAGGCGTCGAGCACGTGCAGCGTGGGCTGCCCGTACTCGGGCGCGATCCGCACGGCGGTGTGCTGCTTCGACGTCGTCGCGCCCCCGATGAGGAGCGGGAGCTCGAACCCGCGCCGCTCCATCTCCTTCGCCACGTGCACCATCTCGTCGAGCGACGGGGTGATTAGGCCCGAGAGGCCGACGACGTCGCAGTCCTGCTCGAGCGCGGTGTCGAGGATCTTGTCCGCGGGGGCCATGACGCCGAGGTCGACGACCTCGTAGCCGTTGCACCCCAGCACGACGCCCACGATGTTCTTTCCGATGTCGTGCACGTCGCCCTTCACGGTGGCGAGCACGATGCGCCGCATCGAGGCGCGCGTCGTCTTCTCCGCCTCCATGAAGGGCTCGAGGTACGCCACGGCACGCTTCATCGCCCGGGCGCTCTTCACGACCTGCGGCAGGAACATCTTCCCGGAGCCGAAGAGGTCGCCGACGATCTTCATGCCCTCCATCAGCGGCCCCTCGATGACGTCGAGCGGGCGGGCGGAGCGCCGCCTCGCCTCCTCGGTGTCCTCCTCGATGAAGTCGACGATGCCGTGGACGAGCGCGTGCGCGAGCCGCTCCTCGACCGGCGCCTCGCGCCACGAGAGGTCGATCTCGCGCTCCGTCGCGCCGCCCGTCACCGTACGCGCGAGCTCGACGAGCCGCTCCGTGGCGTCAGGCCTGCGGTCGAAGAGGACGTCCTCGACGCGCTCGAGCAGCTCCGGCTCGATGTCCTCGTACACCGCGAGCTGCCCGGCGTTGACGATGCCCATGTGCAGGCCCGCGCGGATCGCGTGGTAAAGGAACGCGGCGTGCATCGCCTCCCGGACGGCGTCGTTGCCGCGAAACGCGAACGAGAGGTTGGAGATCCCGCCCGAGACGAGCGCGCCCGGGCAGCGCTCGCGGAGAAGCGGGATCGAGTCGATGAACGCCTTCGCGAACGCCGCGTGCTCCTCGATGCCCGTGGCGACGGCGAGCACGTTCGGGTCGAGGACGATGTCCTCCGGCCGGAAACCGGCCTTGCCGGTCAGCAGGTCGTACGCGCGACCGAGGATCGAAACCTTGCGCTCGACGGTCTCGGCCTGGCCCTGCTCGTCGAAGGCCATGACCACGACGGCCGCGCCGTAGCGGCGGATCGTACGCGCCTGCTCGAGGAACGGCTCCTCCCCTTCCTTGAGCGAGATGGAGTTGACGACTCCCTTCCCTTGCAGGCACTTCAGGCCGGCCTCGAGCGCCGAGAACCGCGAGCTGTCGACCATGATCGGCAGGCGCGCAGCCTCGGGCTCGGTCGCGATCAGGTTGAGGAACGTCGTCATCGCCTGCTCCGCGTCGAGCAGGTCTGCGTCCATGTTCACGTCGAGGAGGTTCGCGCCGCCGCGCACCTGCTCGAGCGCGACGTCCACGGCCTGCTGGAAGTCGTCCGCCTCGATCAGCCGCCGGAACTTCGCCGAGCCGGTGACGTTCGTGCGCTCCCCGACTACGACGAAGCCCGTCTCCGGGCGGATGACGAACTGCTCGAGGCCGGAGAAGCGCGCCTCGTGCGACGACTCGGGTACCCGGCGGGGCGGGAGCCCCTCGACCGCGCGCGCGATCTCGTGGGTGTGCTCCGGCGTCGTCCCGCAGCAGCCGCCGACGATGTTGACGAGGCCGTCCTCGGCGAACGCGCGCAGGAAGCGGCTCGTGTCGCCCGGCTCCTCGTCGTGCAGCCCGACGGCGTTCGGAAGGCCGGCGTTCGGGTGGCAGGAGACGTAGGTCGACGCGACGTTCGCGAGGTCCTCGAGGAACGGCCGCATCTCGGTCGCGCCCAGCGAGCAGTTGACCCCCACGATGAACGGCTCTGCGTGCTCGACTGAGATCCAGAACGCGTCCGAGGTCTGCCCCGAGAGGTTGCGTCCGCTCTTGTCGACGGCCGTGAACGAGATCCAGAGCGGGAGCTCGGGCGCGACGGCCTTCGCCGCCACGATCGCCGCCTTCGCGTTCAGCGTGTCGAAGATGGTCTCGATCAGGAGCAGGTCGACGCCGCCGTCGCGCAGCGCGGCCACCTGCTCCTCGTAGGTCTCGCGCACGCGGTCGAACGTGACGGCGCGGTAGGCGGGATCCTCGACGCGCGGCGAGAGGGAGAGCGTCACGTTGAGCGGGCCGAGCGAGCCGGCGACGAAGCGCGGCTTGTCGGGCATCTTCTCCGACCACGCGTCCGCGGCGGCCCGCGCCAGCCGCGCACCCTCGAGGCTCATCTCGGCGGCCGCACCCTCGAGCCCGTAGTCGGCCTGGCCGATCGAGGTCGCGGTGAACGTGTTCGTGGTCGCGATGTCGGCGCCGGCGGCGAAGTACGAGTCGTGGATCTCGGAGACGATCTCCGGGTGC
>OCZV010000282.1_pt1 | contig 18669 bp, 15 predicted proteins | sample 1539051 | NCBI WGS metagenome assembly OCZV01 (sample SAMEA3113581, study PRJEB22503) | soil metagenome
TTGCTCTTTCTGCATTTCTCTATCAAATTCTTCTGAAGGATTATAGTCTTGCTCTTTAGGCGTCAACCGCAGGTCGGGGAACGAAGAGACTCGCAATCCGAGCTCGTTTTGAAGTTTTTGAATGACTTCAGCGTAGTAATATTCTTTGTCCAATTCGTACTTGGTCTTCGCAATAATATAGCCCTTCCAAGCCTTGTGCAATGCACCCCACGTCTGATTTTCAAGGTAACCTGAATCCAAGGGCCGCGACCTATTTGTATTGATCATATATATCGTCTTTCTGCGCGATCTTGTAACCCTATCGAATTTTGCAGCGAACGACCTGTTCCTGCTAAATCTGTGACATTTCATTCCCTACTTTAATGCACCTGAATCCTGAATTTGTCTAAGCGGAGTCTCCTAGTTGCTGGTACCTCATAGAGGTTGACTTTACTTAAACTTTATCTTACAAATAATATGATTATAAGTGTGATTCAACCACGCTAACCTGCTTACAATTTAGGCTCACCTTTTCCTAGCTATGCCGACATCAGGCGCAGAGTATGGGAACATATACTGACATCAGGACATATGGGAACATATACTGACATCAGGACATATGGGAACATATACTGACATCAGGACATATGGGAACATATACTGACATCAGGACATATGGGAACATATACTGACATCAGGACATATGGGAACATATACTGACATCAGGACATATGGGAACATATACTGACATCAGGGAACAAAACATCGACTTGAATCTGAACAACTAAAGTACTGATGTGGTAAACAGAGAAGCTCAACGGCCACACTCAGCAGACCCACTTTGCTCTGCATACTGGCTTACAGATATCGAATCATAATAGAATAAAATATTACCAGTGATATGTATCATCGTGTCTACTGAGTTAGGTAAAGCGTTGCATAACTTGTGACTGACTTCAACAAATGCTGGTCAATTAATAGCCCACTTGCGTAGATATATCGGTGAGGATGAAAGAGAATGACCACAATAGTTGGTATTAGAACAAAAGAAGGAGTAGTACTGGGCTCTGATAGAAGAGCCAGTAAGGGATTCTTTATAGGTTCTAAGATAACACAAAAAATAACAAAAATAGATGATACATTAGCAGTAGCAATTGCTGGGCAGTTATCCGATGCAGATTACATAGTTAAGCTAGTCAAGGCTGAGAGAAATCTAATCGAGCTACGGAGAGGATTTCCTGTCACGGTAAAAGAATCAGCAAGGTTAATTGCTAATCAGGCGTACAGCGGACTCAAGAACTATCAGCCCTACTTTGTGGAATTACTGGTAGGCGGAGTAGATCAGGAAGGTGGGCATGTATTCGTGGCAGATATGAGTGGAGCCATTACCGGTGAGGAGTTTGCTTCCTCAGGTTCAGGCTCTCCTATTGCGTATGGAGTGCTTGAAAGCATATATCATAACGACATGACCAATGAACAAGCAAAGGAGATCGCCACTAAAGCTGTAGCTGCAGCGATGGAAAGGGATCCTGGTTCTGGAAACGGGATAGATGTATTAACAATCCCGAACCTGCCCTTGATAGTGAAGGAGAGGAGGCCGAGATAATAGATATGGCCGATATAGGTAGCTCTGGCACTGGTAACACAAGGTACCCCTATTACTATGGACCTGAAGGTAGACTCTTGTTAGTAGACAGTGCTCTTGAAGCTGTTCGTAAGGGTTCAACTACAATAGGAATCAAGACGTCAACATTTGCATTGATCTCCAGCCACATTAAGCCTACAACGCCCTTGGTAGAACCATCAGAGAAAATATTTGCCATAGATAGACATGTAGGTGCAACTGGATCTGGATACATAGGAGACATACTTCAACTAATTGATGAGATGAGAATTGCAGCACAAAAGTACAGATTTGCTTATGATAGTTCCATAGATATAAAGTCGCTCGCAAGAGAGCTCAGCTCCTACTTGCACAACTTTACAATTTATGCAGTTAGGCCTCAGGCAGCATCGATAATTATTGCTGGGCTAGATCCTGTAGGGGTTCAACTGTATCAAGTTGACCCTAGCGGTACCTACTTCAGTGGATCTGGTTTTGCAATAGGTCAATATTCAGATATAGCTATTGACACAATTCAGAAGGAATACACTGAAGATATAACCATTGATCAAGCCGTCCAATTGAGCGACCGAGCCATAGAGAAGGCATTAGGAGAAAAACCATTAGTAGAGCGAGGGCTTGTTACTGTAAGAGAGGGAACGTTCGGAAAGATGGTAAATAGCTAGTTTCACCACACTTATTTTTTTTGATTTCTATTCACATTGCATTAATTGGATATAACTAACATAAATATGAAGAACATTTTAGTAAGCATTATCTATCCAAAATTTTTTCTTGTTATTTAAGATTTCGATCAGAGGTAATAGGTGGCTGATTGAAAATGAATCCATAAGATTTGGCAGTACCTTAATTCTGTTATATTGGTAATATGATAAAACCAACTATTTCCTCTCATTGAATATAGTATGAAGTAATTATTATGAATACAGTTCACTTCGAATAGCAGCTATTCTGCAAGTCGGTTCCACTTATCTTGAGTTTTGTTAACTACAGTATTCCTTGAGGCCATAATATGTTTGGCAGCCGTATTCTAGTAGATTAAAGTCAACTATAAATGCCTGTACGACGGCTTATAGTTCATCCTCAAAATTGGAAAAAGAGGGAGAAATCGACGTTGGAAATAAGCAAAAAGCAAGATTGATATTTAATAGGGCTATTATCCATGGGTGACAACGTAGCAAGTTATAACCAAAAAGCAGGATCTAACAGTGAGAATGCAGCCAACGATCTTGTATTGCCTATCGCACTAAAAATGGAAAATGTTTCAAAGGTATTCGAGTCCCCAGCGGGGCAATTAATTGCTCTTAGGGATATTAACTTTTCAGTTAGAAAAGGTGAATTTATCTCAATTGTTGGCCCTTCTGGAAGTGGCAAGTCAACGTTACTAAATATTATCGGTGCATTGGACCGACCTTCAAAAGGAAGAGTTTTCATTGATAATGTAGATATATTTTCCCTAAAAGATAGTCAGATTGCTCAAATGCGAAATTCTCTAATAGGTTTCATATTTCAAAGCTTTAATTTGATTAATAGAACATCGGTTCAGAAGAATGTTGAGATTCCAGCCATTATCTCTGGAATGAATAGCGAAGAGCGACACAGACGCTCACTAAAACTGCTAAAAATATTAGGCATTGAAGATAAAGCATGGATTAAGCCAGTAAATTTAAGTGGAGGACAGCAACAACGGGTAGCTATTGCCAGATCTCTTATGAATAATCCGGCCATAATTCTAGCTGACGAACCAACTGGAAATTTGGATACGAAAACAGGAGGAGAGGTTTTTGAGTTACTGAGAATGCTTGCTACTAAGTTCAAAAGAACTATCGTATTTGTAACACACAATTCAGACCTTTCATCGAGGACAGATAGAACCATTTTCATCCGGGATGGGGCCATTGAAAAAGAGATAATAAATAGAATATGATGCAACAAAACGGAGGAAGAAATAGCGTAAGGGAGACACATGGAAGTGATTGTTGTTTCTTTTTTTGAAGGGTGTACGTTGGTCCCCAAGCGAAAAGGAAATCTACTAAGGCCTCGGTTTAGGAACACAACTGCTGCATTTAAGCAGAATATAAACAACTCAAGTCCTCTTGTCAGGTTAGGATTATTTCCCATATTAATATCAGTAGTTTCATATTTAGTACTATCTCCGGCCTTCGGAGGAAATGTATTTGCGCAATCCTCTAATCCATCTCCTCCCACTATTATTCCCATCTCTATTCAGACTGATAGAGCTCCTTCTTTTCTTGAAGCATATTGGACAGAAGATTCGTTCTCCACGTCCACGTCAACTGCGAACAATTCCAAGAAGGAAATTGGTCCTGGAGAGGGAACCTCTACTCTAGCCATAGTATTCGTAAATAGAGGAAGGAGCGATATTACAGGGGTAACTGGATATCTAACCCTTCCCCCTGGATTTAGAGCAATTGAAGGTGAGAATAATGTCACCTCTCCAAATGTTGCGGTGGCCAGTTATGATTCTATCGTCAAGGCCGGTGACACTTTCACTATGCACTTTACAATGTATGTTCTTCCACAAGCCAAAGTAGGTCCATACACTGGCGACTTAAGATTATCATATTCAAAGATTCTTGAAGTCGGGCAGATCTCAGCCTCAATGATGATCCCATTTAGATTGACCGGTAAGGTAATTTTAGACACGACATTACTAAGCCAAAATCTAACTGCAGGTTATCCAAATCCGTTACGAATTCTTATAACAAATGATGGGACAGCTAACGCAACAGGAGCAATAGTCACCGTGGTTGGAGTATCAGGTGGAACTACTGCAGCAAATAGTACTTCTAATAGCAATTCGGTAAATGGCTCTTCTACTACAACTATCAATTCAGAATCTTTTAATATCGGAACTATTCCGGCAGGTAGCTCTGCCTCGATCGCCCCGATCGTATATCCTGACTATTCCTCTGGAGGAACGATACAGACTTTGGATCTCGAAATAGCCTACAATAGCGCATATGGCATCCGTACCGATTCAGAATATTCAATTGGAATGATTGTAGCACCAAATCCGCCAGAGTCCGTGCTTAGCATAAATCCAGGGATAATTTCAACTACCTCTAGTGACCAAGAGAATATTGCCAATGATAATGTAAATAAAGCTGAGGAGGAGATTGACGAAAATCCTATAAAACTTACAGCGGGTAGGATAGAAAACCTACGTTTAAGCATAACCAACAATGGAAGCGTACCACTTACAGATATCGTTTTTTCGCTCTCATCAGGGACTAATTCTGTTAAGATATTAGGAGACTCGAGATGGAGAGTAGATTACATGGCTCCTCAATCGAATTTCCCAATGTCTACAACTGTTTATGCCGCCGATGAAGTGATTAATACACCTACAGAGTTTACAATAAATGCCGAGTACATAGAAAGGGGACAGTCCAAAACAGACACCCTAAACATTGGTGCTTATGTTGATGGCCAAATACGAATTAGGACATACGATCTTGACATAAATTATGTCGGTGGCGCCCCAAATCTAGTCGGTAATTTATTGAACGAAGGAAATACAGTCGCACTATTTACGACAATAGAATTGTTCAATCCTGCAGGTAATACAGATTCATCGCAGAGCAACATGAACAAATCTTTGGTTACAGGTCAGTCTCAACAACAATATCTAGGGGATCTCTCAGAGAACTCTCCACTTCCATTTAGTATACCTCTTGACCTTGACAGTGAACTACCGGCGGGTAACTATCCTATAAATCTGAACGTTACTTATAGTGATAATCTCAGGATGGTCCATGAATTGCTACTAAATGATACAGTAGTATACGAAGGGCAGCAGCAGTCTTCAGCAGCCAATAACAATGATAGTAATAGTGCTTCATTCACATTTTTGAATGGATTTTCAGGTATTTTGCCAATGGTGATCATTATCGTCATTGCAATTATAGTTGCATTATTTTTGATCAGGCGCAGAACTAAGAAGCGAGAAGAAAAGAAAGCTAATACTATAATAACGCGTGCTCCTACTCTTTCTGATTCCAATACGAAGAGTGAAGTTACCAACAAAGATTCGGATATTTTTCTCGACGATGAATCAACTAGTAAATAAGCCTCAGTAGACGTAAGGGTGGGAAAGACAGGTTTGAAAATAGGCAAAATTTTCAGCTATCAATTACTCGAATTTTTCATAGGACCTATGTCTAATTTGTTGGGGGCATCTTGATATGAGCACTGATGAATTGCTGATTGTGATGCAGCTACGGTTGAATGATTCGCAAAATAGGATATGCGCGTTACTAAGTGAACATTAATAATAACTAACAACATTCTTGTATAGAGAGGGAATTTGATATTGAGAAATGCAGAAACTATAACTAAAGACTCAAGTTACTCCCGTGCTACCATTATGAGCAAAATAAGGGGGGGAATTTCTGCAGATTCGTGCATGATGAGTTCTCGACAATTTGTTATCATCTGCCACGAACTTGATATATGATAGTTCCAACGATCGTAAATCCACCGACAATTGCTGCTACAAACACGTTTCCAAGAATCTGTGCTTGTTGCCCGTCAGCGTTGCCTATGACCGCAACAAAAATTGCAGTGACTAACACAATAAAGCCGACCAGCAAGAATAAGCTTATGATTATTTTTGTTACATTGTTGGATATTCTCACAAGTTCAGAATATTCGTTAGTTTCTTGACTAGAACCGGGGCTAAGCTTGTTCACGATTCTATCTGTAAAAGAAGATTTCTTTGATGGGTCAACTGATTGAGCTCGTTCCTCATTTTCATCTTTGCCAATGTTGCTCTTACTGTTTGTATTGGTCGTTCGTATTTCATCGTCAGTGCTGCTACTGCTGCCTTGACCTACGTAATGGTCGTTTGGGTTGGACATTCAATATTACCATATTCAAGAAGGAGTATAAAGATATTTATATCGAAATTGGGAGGTGGACTCTAGCTTATTTCATAAAAGCTTAGCTATTCATGACTTTCCATGTTTTTTGGTAAAATTCAAGTGAACAGTGTAAAATTGATTAATCTAATATCTTGCACAAGTTATCTTTGTTAATCTGTAGAATCAGTAGAATCAACCTATATTGAAAAACACCTCGCGAGGTATAGCTGTTTCTTGAAGAGAATTAGATATCATAAATATTGCTTGCTATTATGCCTTTCGATGACCATCAGGGTACATTCCCTCTTCCAGTCAAATCATTTTGTAAAAATTATATCGGTCTTTAATCAATACAGATCATGAATAATAAGGAGATTCAGCAGGCATTAGATTATCATGAAGCAACTAAACATTCGGAAGTCAGTTTAATGACTTCTAGACATTATTTAGACTATGATAACCGTCCGATGCCTTTTAAGATATATCTTGAACAATCGCAATATCCCCTTAGGAATAATTTTCCTATCCCCAATTTAGATTCAATCACTTCTATCTCAACTGTCAAGCAACCTGTAAATTACGATACAATAAAAACCAAGAAATCTGTTTCTGCTATGGACCTATCTGAATTACTATTCTTTGCTGCTGGGATAACAAGAGTGATGAGTTATAGTTACGGCACCTATTTCATGCGTGCTGCCTCTGCTACTGGAGCCCTATATCCTATAGAATTATACGTCGTTTGTGGCGACATAACTCCAGATCTAACAGCTGGAGTCTATCATTTTGGTCCGGCTGATTTTAGCTTAACTCAACTAAGAAGCGGAGATTATAGATATGCTTTGGCTTCCACGGCGTTAGCAAGAAGTGAATATGAGACAATCGTTACATCGCCTCTTTCCATAATATTTTCTTCTTTGGCGTGGAGAAATTCATGGAAATATCAGGCACGATCTTATCGTCATTGGTTCTGGGACTGTGGTGTGATTATTGCCAATCTCTTGGCGACTACTGCATCGATGAAGCTTCCTACCAAGTTGATTATGGGGTATATCGACGATATAGTTGATAGGTTATTGCGCTTGGAGCCTCTGAAAGAAGCTTCGATAGTTATTGCGCCGATTGGGATAGGCTATAGTCTAAAATCTGATTCCAAGACAGATAACAATATCCAAAAGGAGATTACTGATCTACCTATTCCAAAGATTGTGCCACTGACACAAGGCAGAGAGATAGATTATCCTGATATTTGGAAAGTGAATCAAAATTCAAAACTCTTAGATAGAGAAGATGTCGAATCTTGGATTGACATCTATCCACATAATACAATATCTGACAAGTCTGTCCAAACGGATCATAACAATACGAGCCCAATTTCCAGGCAACATACAGAACACCGAAATCAAAAATATGAAACGGAAAATAACATCTCGCCCATTTTGACTAGAAAAGAGATGGCAGATATGACTAGTCCACCTACAGGGATGACTATCGGCGAAGTCATATTGAGGCGAGGTTCGACTCGAAAATTTGATAAGCATGCATCTATTTCGCTTTCTACACTTTTCTCTATACTTGACAGCTCCACAAAGGGAGTACTACTCGATGTTTTCGCAGGAAAAGAAGATATGGCATCGGTAATCGAGACTTATCTTATCTCCAATAATGTGGATGGTCTAGAACCTGGGGCTTATTTCTTTAACCGCACGCTCAAAGCTTTAGATTTGCTAAAAAGGAATGCATCAAGGCAGATCTCTGGCTATCTTTGTCTGGGCCAGTCTCTATTTAGTGATGCAAGTGCAGTGATATTCTTGATGGCAGATCTTCATGAGGTGCTTGATAAACTGGGTAACAGAGGTTATCGGGTTGCTCAGCTTGAAGCTGGAATTATTGCTGGAAAAATATACTTATCAAGCTACGCACACTCTATAGGTGCATCAGGTACAACATTCTTCGATGATGCGTCAACCGAATTCTTTGCTCCGCATTCGGCTAATAAGAGTACTATGATTGCTATGGGAGTTGGAGTTCCTGCATATAAGGCAAGGCCTGGGACAGTATTACCGGCCAGATTAACAAAGGAGCAGTTAGTTAATTTACAGTATACTTAATGTTGCAATCGCCGCCGCCACAATAGCAGCTTTGATTGGCACCAGCAACAAAAAGACAGAATTCGAAGACGTATCAATCTGTCTCATCAGAATCAGGCCGTCAAAGGTAACGCAAGTGCTTTACACCTATATATTCTATCATTATAATCAGGATTGAGATGACAGACGTAAAAATTAGAGAGTTAGATTGGTATTTGAGAGATCATCTCTTTAGGCAGTCGAATATAGGAAGGCTAAAATTTGAAAAGAGAATACTTCCAACAGAACTAGTCAAATCATATTTACGATACAGAACTGATAATATCGATGAGATTTCTCAATTATTAGATATTGTAATCGGTAGTCTCCTCCACAGGAACGTCATAAAAATGTATGATATTCATTCGTTCGAGCTATGTGGTACTCTGAAGCGTCTTCAATGTTCTAAATGTTACTATGTATCCTATCTTACGGAAGCAGAGGAGTTAGCTTGTTTGAGATGCGATTCAACCACATTAGATGAATTCCCTAAGAAGAGAAAATAGCAATCTGACCAGTGCCATATGCCTATTGCTCAGTATAGTGTCATGTACTTCTATGTTGATGTAGGTTCAAGTTGTGATAGAGATATATACGAATGCGAACAGGTTTAATAATCGGCTGATACAGATGGCCACATATATAATTAGTTTATACCTGGCTATCTATCCGCTTACTTGAGCTAATCAGTCAAACACTAGATTTAGGAGTGTTAGTAACATGAATGCACACATACCACATAGGCTTAATTATTCATAGTTCAAATCAGCCCAAGAAAAATTTATTCTTCTGCCTGTTGGGGGGTATATCCAGATTGAGGAGTCGTCAAAATGGCCCAACAATCTCATTATTCTTGGAAGAAACATTCAAACCAGCCTCTAGCACGTATGGCAACTTCTTCAAGTGCTCCCTCCTCTTCAAACAAGTGTGTAGCATTGGGGATTAGGATAAGTTTCTTCCTTTTTTCGATGCGTATAAGCAGCTCTAACGCCTTTTGATTAAGATTAATTACTGTTTTATCATTTTCGCCGACTATTAACAACGTAGGAGCTTCAATTTGATTTAGTACTTCTTTGCTGGCTAAGTCAGGTCTACCGCCGCGTGATACAATTGCACTGATTACATTTGGGCGAGCAGCCGCCGCCACCAATGCAGCTGCAGCTCCTGTACTAGCGCCGAAATATCCAATCCTCAAATTTTTCAATTTGGGATTTTGTGAAGTCCAGTCCGTACAGGTAATTAGTCTTTGAGCTAGTAATTGAATATTGAATCTATGCTCCTTCGTAAGGCTATCTACAGATTCCTCCTCTAGAGTAAGCAGGTCAACTACAAGTGTAGCGATACCAACATTATTCAGCACTTGTGCGACATACTTGCTTCTTGGACTATGCCTACTGCTACCACTTCCGTGAGCAAAAATAACAATACCTTTTATGGTGTTATCGGAGATTGGAAGACTTAGATCACCTTCAATCATATCCTGTTGGTTAATTCTTATTCTTATAGTGCTCGTACGAGAATGGGAAGGATTATACTCTTCCAATGTTAATCGATCATATTTTCTAATATCCAGTCTACTTATATACTAACTACATTATAACAGCCTACTTTGATTATCAATTTTGACCAATGCTATAGGCTAGCCTACAACCATGAGCCTAAAAAGAGATTGTGAATTTTAGGCTTTGGGTCCCGGGTACGAAGGTTATTATTAATTTAGCCGAGATATAGTAGGATTCATTAATTGGGATCGAGGGTATATGATTTGACATAACTACAGTAAAGTTCATTCACGGGATGTATTGCTTAGTTTCCATCCCTTCTAACACCAGTTTGAGAATCGAAGAAATGTAGTTTCTCATGTGATATTCCTACTAAGACACATTGGCCAACTGACAAATTTTGATGTGTATCAGTTGTCATACTATTGGTAAGTACTTTCATACTATTTTTACCTATATTCACTTCTAAAACTGTATCATCACCTAAGATTTCAACAAAAGACAGGGTGCACTCCATAGTTAGATCTGAATTTAGCCGAATGCCTCCAATATAGATATCGCGAGGTCTGATCCCAAGGGTTACTTTTGCTGGTAACTCTTCCTTCTTGTACAATCGATCGAATAAATTCAATAATGCAATGGAGTCTGATCTAACTAAACTACCTGAAATTTCAAAAAGCAAATGAGAATTGCTACGACTGACTTCGCATTCGAGAAAATTCATTGGAGGGCTTCCTATAAATCCTGCTACAAAAGTATTTGATGGTTTAGAGTACACCTCTAGGGGTGTGCCTACTTGCTGAATTAACCCATGATCCATGATGGCGATTCTATCGGCCATACTCATTGCCTCGATCTGATCGTGTGTGATGTAAATAGTAGTGATCCCCATTTTCCTTTGCAGTTTTTTAATTTCCGTTCTCATGTATGCACGCATTTTTGCATCAAGGTTGCTAAGAGGTTCATCCATTAGGAAAACCTTGGGTTCTCTAACTAAAGCCCTTCCCAGTGCAACTCTCTGCATCTGTCCACCGCTAAGCTCCTTCGGCTTTCGATCAATCAAATGTGAAATCTCAAGTAGATTGGAAATCTTTTCCACTTTTTCCCGTATATTTTCTTTAGATTCCTTTCTCATCTTTAAGGGAAATGCTATGTTGTCGTATGCTGACATATGAGGGTATAGAGCATAGTTTTGAAAAACCATAGCAATATCTCTATCTTTTGGTGGTAAACCGTTGACTACCCGATATCCTATGTGAATGATCCCGCTGCTTGGATCAGTAAGGCCTGCTATGCATCTAACTGCGGTAGTCTTCCCACACCCGGAAGGACCAAGTAGAACCATAAATTCACCAGGATCAACTTCTAACGAAAAGTTATCAAGAGCACTAACGTTTCCGTAATTTTTGGTTAGATTTTCAATCCTTACAAGAGTAGATGTAGATATACGCATTCGCCCTTTCCAGGACGGTACAAATCAAGTATCACACTTATTAGTATTTGATTAATGGTATTTGATTAATGGATTACAATGGAAATTCTGGATCCGATCAAAGGAGTTTCATGCAGGCATTAGAGCTTCAGATATGGACTCTCTGAAGTGGCTTGGTCTCCAGTCTATCGTGTGCGGTAGGTTCACGGCAATCAATGGTCCTTATTTTCACCAACCTTATCGTGATTCTTCATCCAGGCATGTACCTGTTCTTTGCAGTGACTCTTATCCGTGTGGTATGGTGAGACATAGTGTAATACTCTTAGATACGAAGATTCTGCCAAGGAGGCCAACAAGATAATTACAAAATAAAATAAAAGCGGTAAGGGATCATTTGTTCGGCAACAACATTTAAAAAGATGTCCCTCTTTGTTGTTTCTAATGAATATTTTATACATAAACAAGAAAATGGTGTTTATACTTAGTTCGGCATTCTTAATCAGCATAATTTTTACAGGATTAGATAATTCTTTGAATGCCCAAAAGGAACAAGTCACACTAACTGCTATTGTAGCTGAACCGAAGGAGAGGTGGGACGTTTTGTTTGAGAATGCCACGAAGAAACTTAATGAAAATCATCCCGAAATGGATATCAAGATAGACTATAGAGTCCTACCTTACGATGCAACACGCACACAGATTCTCACTTCTATGGCTGGAAGAACACCGATCGACCTAATTTCAGTAGATCAAATATGGTTAGGGGAATTTGCTGAAGGAGGTTTTTTGACAGATCTTACGCAAAATGCGACTACTTGGGGAAGAGAGGGTGATTGGTATCCCGTCAACTGGGAAGGAGGAAAATATGAGGACAAAATCTATGGAATATGGGCATGGACTGACGTACGAGCGTTATGGTATTGGAAGGATCTTTTAAGAGATGCTGGCGTGGACCCAGGGACCCTTGAATCATGGGATGGATATATGTCAGCTGCCCAGAAGCTCAATGATGCGCATAGTCAACAGGGAATTCAAGGAGCGCACCTAGTTGGTGCAAGTCATTCTCCTGACATGTGGTACCCCTACCTATGGATGTTAGGTGGCGATATACTGGAGGAGAAGAGTGGACACCCTACTAAGGGAACCTATTGGTTCCCAGCCTACAACAGTACTGAGGGGGTGCAGTCATTAGAATTCATTAAGAGGCAGGTAGAAGCAGGTATCAAGCCACAGGTCAATCATTTTTGGGGCCAAGAATTTGCGGATAAGAAATTTGATATGATGTTAGAAGGTTCGTGGTTACTGGGCACTTTCCCACGTGAGCAATGGGCTAGTCTCAACCAGAGTGTAGGTATGATACCAATGTTTCCAGTTCCAAATGAAGGAAATAAATCTGCCACCATGATGGGTGGATGGATTCTAAGCATTCCTGATACGTCTCAGAATAAGCAGCTCTCCTGGGAATTACTTACATTATTGGTGGACCCCGAAATTCTTACACCTATGCTCGCAAAAGAAGGCTACTTACCTACCCAAAAGCCCATTGCTGAAGGACCATACTCTCAAAGCCTTAATGCCACAATACCATACTACTCAGATATGATTTCCATGATCCCAATCGGGCATAGCAGACCAAACATTCCCGAATATCCACAGATAGCCGATAATATTCGCGAAGCAATAGACGGGGTTTACTTTGGTGGCCAGGATCCAGGTCAGGCATTGCAGGAAAGCGCCATCAAATCAGCTGAGGTCCTTGGCTGGTAAAGGGCATACCCTTCCGAGCAGCTTATAAAAATTGGAGATCTTGGTCATCTGAAGAAAAGGGAATACATGAAGATGTAGCAATAGAAAACCAATACTAATTGATCTCACATATGGCCCAAATATCTAGGTATCAGCCATATCTTTTTCTCGCACCATCATTTGCAATACTTCTTGTATTCCTGATTTATCCACTATTCTGGAATATTTATATCGCGTTACATGATGTAAGTCTTACCACACTTCTCAAGGACTGGGAATACATCGGACTAGAAAACTTCGTTACCCTTTTTAACGATCCAAATTTTTACACGTCATTGAAAGTAACTTTGATGTTTGTCGGAGGGTCAGTGACTTTGCAGTTTGGCATGGGGATGTTGATGGCTCTTGTGTTGAATCAGCATATCCGTGGCTCAGGAGTATATAGAGCAATCCTAATCATACCATGGACAATATCCGCGGTTGTAGCTGCATTTTCTTTCAAATTTATTCTTGATGACAATTTCGGTATACTGAACTACATTTTGAACCAAATTGGTATTGCATCCGTTGGATGGCTTTCTGATCCTAGTATAGTAGTATGGTCTCTTGTAATCGCAAATATGTGGTATGGTACTCCATTTACCTTATTATTTCTAACTGCAGGATTACTATCCATAAATCCTACCCTATATGAAGCAGCTCGAATAGATGGAGCGTCTAAAATTCGCTCTCTTTTTCATATTACTCTACCATTATTGAAACCGTTTATGATAATTAATCTCATATTGATTACTATGTGGTCAGTAAACCTTTTTGACATACAATTGATAATGACAGGTGGCGGACCTCTATTTTCAAGTACTACTACATCACTATATATGTACAGACAGGCATTTGAGTTTGGATTGCTATCCAAAGGTGCTGCTGCGGGTATAATCCTGATCTTGATCAACTTAACAGTTGCGATCATATATGTGAAATTTCTAAGGAGATAAATAATAAATAATGACGACCCCGGAAATGAAACAAGACAAACGCAAAAAAGCAAATCACAAATTTACTCGGTATTTTAGGTCGTCTGACAAAAATGACTACGAAATCACAAGGTCAGGTTTAGGTGAGAGGTTGATGCTTTACGGGCTAATAGCTATCTTTCTTTTTATTACTTTTGCTCCAATAGTTTGGATATTTTCAACGTCTTTGAAACAAAATCAAGAAGCAATGAGTTTTCCCCCTAGGTTAATCCCAGAAGACCCTACTCTAGAGAATTTTGTTTTTGTTCTGACTGATCCCACTTTAGTTCAGAGTTTATCAAATAGCTTTATTGTAAGCATAGGAAGTACGCTCTTAAGCGTGACAGTCAGCGCTCTAGGGGGTTATGCGTTTGCACGATTTGAATTCAGGGGTAAAAACTTGATTATAAGCATTATTCTCGGGCTCTTTATGATTCCTGTCGTTATTAACATAGTCCCTCTTTACATAATGCTGGCAGATTTAGGTCTATTAAATTCCTTATTCGCATTGATGTTAACATTTCAAATCCTCATTATTCCTCTGAACATACTGTTGCTGAAGAGCTATTTTGAAACTATACCAAAGGATCTAGAGGAGAGCGCACTTCTTGACGGATGCTCAAGGTTAGGTGTATTGCGCAGAATTACTATGCCTCTATCGATGCCAGGTTTTGCCATTGCAGCCGTTCTTTCCTTTAGATTTGCATGGAACGAATTCATATTAGCTGTGGTGCTTGCAAATCATCCTGATTCGACGGTATTTCAGGTCGCATTGTACCAGTTTATTTCATTATATAGGATCGATTGGGGATATCTAAGTGCTGGAATAACGATTGCTATAATCCCAGTCCTTGTTTTAATGCTGAGTTTTCAGAAAAATATGGTCAGAGGGCTAACATTGGGAGCTATTAGGGGTTGATTGGGTTTTTTAAGTATTTATAGTCTCTTTCACAGAACAATGATGATGATGATGCACTTGTATTTCCCTTAGTTGTTATGCTACCAATAATATATCTGGGGCTCATCCAGATATCTATGTCATTAGAATTGTATTACAATTAATTCCTGGTATCAGCATACCGGAAAGATCTAAGTATTTATCATGCATTATATGCACCCTCTAGGCCTTCTGGTATGCATTGGAGGATCCCTTTACATAATAGGAGAACAAGACCAATTATTGGTGCTAAGTACTTTGATCAGCTGGTGCATAACAAATGAAGAATTTGTTTATCAGTATATTTACCACGAGCTACAAATCATAATTACAAACTTCGTCAGCTCATCTAATGATAACTGTTAGTATCACGTCATTTTTCCTCTTTTCGCTTTCGAGGGTTCCTACTTTGTTTTTTTGCTTTTTCCTGCTTCCTCGAGTGTCGTTGTGATTTTAGTCCGTCTCTTCGTATCCTTATTCCTTCGTTTCTTCCGTTGTAGCCTTTATCTCTTCCTTCTCTTGCACTTGTACTTTTGCTAAAAAAGGACCCCATACGGACTCCAGCCACTGTTGGTTCAATTTCTGGAAATGACTGAGGTACTGGGTGTATAGATTGTACATATTTTCATTGACTTTAACCAAATCTCGATAAAGATCATTCATTCTATTGATGTTTTGTGACGCTTCTTCGAATAACTCATTAAGCTTTTTCATCTTATTGATATAGTCATTGTAGAATTCATTCATACTTTCATAACTTTTTACATACTGGTTGTACATATCACTCCAAGACATACACATTTTCACCTGGTACCACAAGATAGCGTCACCGGATTACTTATGCCTTGTGCCGTAGCTCCTGCACAGCTAGAACAAGTACCAGTAAATACTGACTTCACTGACAGCTGATGAATCCACTAACATTGCAAGTTCCCGGGTCGGGGCACGCTTGTATCTGATTTCAATATCGGACCAGATTTTCCTAAAATATAAGTATGAACCCAGTAAAGATGTCGTTTAGCCTTGGTGGTAAGCCCTGAGATTTTTCACACAGTTGTCGAATACATAGTTCTTATCATAGAAATAATTGTTGGAATTCTAGTAACTGGAATTGTTGTCATTGCGTTAGCTAACCTTGTCAGGTTACTTCTCTCAAAATTCAGGAGAGATCAGCGCCAGGTACATGTCCGGGAAATTGTCACCAGAATGTTGAGGGGACTCCTTATTGCCCTCGATTTTTTGATCGCCGCTGATCTATTACAGACTATTTTAGATCCATCATTAGAAGAAACTGCAGTATTCGCATTGATAGTTACTTTGAGAATATTACTAAGCTGGTCACTCTCAAAAGAAATAGAAATGAATGCGAAGTACGAAGCAAATTCAGATAAAAGTAATATCTGAATAGAATAGTACTTTTAGAACGTATATTTCTACTGCTGCAGTAAATGACGTTAGTCCGAAACCAGAGTGTATATTAGATATCGCGGTACTCTAAGATGTTGTACATGTTGTCTACGCATCACGCATCACATTGCACGTCATCAAGTTCATTTCTTATACTTAGGTCAATTGACTGATAATATTATGTATCGCCTTGACAAAACATTAGATCTCTAGGTATGGTTCGTAATCAATGACCATAAATATGTCAATCTGAGAGCTATGCTCTACTTATTTTCAGTGGCTTTGCTAGGTTGATTTCGGATGTATTCGTCAAATCCATCTATGGCGTCATTGTATCCTCGTTCAAGCAATAGATTTATGGTTTTGGAGGAGAAATCAAACGTTTTATTAGAAATAGTATCAAGATCGTTCTCTCTGTTTACGCGTATGATTTCGTCGATCTGAAACCGACCTTCAAGTATATCTTGGAATCGTGCTGGCTTCAAGAACTGACCATGGAAATTCGTTCTCTGGTTCAAGATATTGGCGATAATGTCTTTGTCTACTCCTTTTTCCTCTGCAATCTTTAATAGCTTTCGTATTAGATCTATATAATCAGATACTAACAAGAGCATTATCTCCTCTCGTTCGGTCCTATCTGCAAAAGTTATATCATTGTTCCTGTTGACAACCCCGTCCCTATCCGATGGAATCTCTTTTTGTTTTTTAGGATGTAAATTTACCACGCAGATACCCAATCGAGGAACATTATCTTTTAATCCTCTTACCTTCAACCAATATTGCCTATGCAATAAAACTAACTGCATTAGCGGAGTATTGGTCATGAGTCCTCCATCCCAAAAATAACGCATACCTTTCCTGTAGCTGTTGGCGTGCACAGTACTAGAAGTCTTCGCCTCAATCAGTTGACTATTAGTCGGTTCGGAAGAATAACTTTGAACTTCTATTTTAGTAAAATCAAAATTGACTGGATACGATGCGCTTGCCATGACTTGATCTGATGTGATCCCCTCGTCATAATGTACAATATGTTCAAATCCAATTTCCGTATTATTGTCTCTGAGGAATCTGCCATATTCAGTTTTTCGTGTTCCGTCCTCTTTAGGATAACTATCAAATGTAACAGAGATACCATCTGCTACGTCTACTGCCACCAGCAAAAGTCTTGGTTGAGTGTTCTCCTTAGTAGTGGCTATTGGAAATTTTGCAAACCGTTCCAGACTCCGTCTTAGAGGTTCATTACTGTAACGATACCAGGTGTTGTCTGAATCGTAAAATTTACTGTCGCGAGTAGGTCCATGAGGATAAAAGACGTTTGGTACTCCAAATATAGCAAACTCTTTGGCTGAAAAATATCTTCTTGCTGTTTCTCCTGATGCTATCTCGCCATTTATTGCATGCCAATAATCCCACCAGGGTTTAAAAAAAGGATTAGTGTCACTCATCGATTCTTTGGAGAGGTAATTCCAGAATTCAATAAGCTTTTCAGCCGACCCCTCATATGTCTGATTCTCTACGACATGACTCACAAGAACGGCGGCATTTATGGCACCGATTGAAGTTCCTGCAATTATATCAAATGTAGGCCTTCCTATTCTCCCTTCCCTAGTGTCTTTTTCAGAGAGCCTTTCGTAAAGAGCCCTATAAGCTCCAGCCTCATATGCACCAAGGGATCCCCCACCTTGAAGTACTATCGCCCGTTCCTTATCTGGAATATTCATTTGCTTGCTCATCTGCTAAGTCTACCAATAGGACTACCTGGAGTAAGGTAAAAAATCTTCTGATAGGTGGAAGAGAACACGAATAGGAATAGGAATACGAATATGAGCTTTGATGACAAACGCAGCCAGTTTTGGGGTGGGGGCGAAATCTGCATTCAATTCTCTTTATGAAGCACATTGTACACGATCAACAACGATAAATAAATTAGAATTATGGATGTCCCTTGGGATATACATAAAGATCAATAAAAAAATATTGGCTAGAATTTGGGTATCGTGAAATCTAGCTTAGC
>OCZV010000283.1_pt1 | contig 18647 bp, 19 predicted proteins | sample 1539051 | NCBI WGS metagenome assembly OCZV01 (sample SAMEA3113581, study PRJEB22503) | soil metagenome
AGCGCGTCAAATTCGAGTTTCCGATGATGATGTTGAGAGGCGTCCGGAGTTCGTGGGACATCGAGGCGATGAATTCCGACTTTGCCCGGGTGGCCTCGAGCAATTCATGATTAGTTTTTGCCAGTGCATTGTCTTTTCATTGACTTCCGCGAAGCGCCTCGCGTTCTCGACCGCCACTCCGACCTCGTGGGCCACCGATTCGCCCTCCGAGATGAGCGAATCGGATGGCATAAAGATCGCGTCGACTTCCCTTCGATCGATGGCGGCAGATGCCTTTTCGAGTTCTTCAGCCGATTCAACCGGTATCACTTTAACCGTCATACCCATTTTCGCGGCCGACTGCTCGGCCTCTGCAATGTTGGACTGGTAGAGAAGACTCTTTGGATCTATAGGCATCGCGATTCTCTTGATCTTCGGGGACAGTTCGCGCAGCAGTTCAAACCGCTTACCCACAAGGTCCAAGGATCCCGAGCTGATTCCTGCAAGATTGGTCCCGGAACTTTTGAAACTCTTGACCAGAAGTGAAGGGTTACCGGCGCTCAGAAACAAGACGGGGATACCAAGTCGTTCAGTCGTCTTAGCCGCCATCAATGTCGCCGTGGTGGACGTGGTGACGATCAAATCTGGCTTTTCTTGGACCAATTTCTCAGTCTGTGCTTTTAGTAGCTGCTGGTCACCCTTGGAGTTGTAGAAGGAGTATCGGACATTCTGCCCCTCCCTGTACCCCAACTCCGCCATCCGGGCTTTGAAACCATCAAGGGAGGGTACAAATTGCTCGGAAGTCGTGAGAGAGCCAATGAGGTAGATTTTTTGAGCATCGGCCGCCTCCTTGTCAATACAGAGAGCCGAGAATCCCCAGAGAATGACAAGGATTCCCCTCAGCATGGCCGCCGCGTTGCACTTCCGGCCTCGAGCAGCACCGGTCTTCTTCGACCGAGGAAGCCATTGTGCATTTACCATAATGCCTACCGTTCGTCCGTCGTGCCGGGATATTGAGGCTTTGAAGCTCCTTGTGGCGAGATCATCGTAATAATCTCGGTTCTACTAAAGCGCCAGCCTCCGCCAAACTTCCTGCCGGGGATGGAGCCCTGCTTCACTAGCTTGTAAACGGTCCGCGGGTGGATCTGCAGAAGACTGGCCACCTGAGATGCGGTTAGAATTTCGTCCATGACGATTACCTCCAAACTTTCCTTGACTTTGCGGCTGTAGTAGACAGGCACGAATTATGCCAGCAGAGCAAACCCGCCGGGCTATCAGAAACGGCTTGAGCGAGAAGGACTTGCGGAACAACTCTAAACGGAAGGCGCTACGAAAAATGACCTGGTGAGGAGAAAACGAGACCAAGATTAACCAAAATTGTCACTGGCCGGATGTAAATTCACATTTCGTATCAGGCCATTAATTTGCGGGCGGTTTCCCGAAGCATGGCGATGCCCTTGATCTCTTGGTCGAAAAGAGGAATGAGCGCACGCACCGAACCGTCGAATTTTTGCCAGATCGTGTCCATATATTCTTCCTGCATCCGAACCCGATTCAGAACGAACTCCGGAGTGCCTGTTCCCAAGGCCTCCTTGTCCAGAAGCATATTGACAATGACCCCGCCGATTGGAATGCCGAAGTCCTGAAACCAGCCGATGAAACGGGAAACGACAGCAATGGGCAAGGCCTCGGGCAAAGTGACAAAAAAGAATGCGGTCTTCTCCGCATCGATTAACCGTTCTCGCGCCTGTCCCATCCGCTGACGAAATTGAAGCAAGTAGGTTAGTAGCGGATCCTCTTCCTTTTTCTTGCTAAAGGAAAGCAACTCCCGGAGGCTGCGCGCTTCCTCTCGTGATTTAAGCATCTTATCGATCCAAAGCGAATATACTTTCGCCATACCCAAAAGACGACGCGCATTGGCTGTGGGGGCGGTATCGAATACGTACACGTCGTAATCGTCCTTGAGCATCAGGTCCACCATATTTTCAAACATGGCAGACTCCTCGAAGGCGGGATTCATGGTTGCGGATTCGACGAAATCATCTGCCTTGGTGCTGATGTCGGCGAACTTCAGAAACCACTGAATCTTCTCTCGGATTTCCTTTTTTGAACGCTCAATAGTCTCTCTCGTATCGATTTCATACGCCCAGAGGTTGTCAGTCACAGGGGTCGGAGCACCGAATACCGATTGCTGTAAGAGCCCTGACAGGCTGTGTACCGGATTGGTGGAAGCCAAAAGCGTGCGTTTCCTTTCGCCCGCTAGCCAGAGCGCGGTGGCCCCCGCCAAAGCGGTCTTCCCCACCCCACCTTTGCCGCCGAAGAAAAGGTATTTCAGCTTGCCATGGGCGCGAAAATACGCGCCCATAGAGGTGCTAATCTGCGTCATCTCGAGTCTCAAAAAGTTTTACGGCCAGGCGCTCGATCATGGGCAAACCTGTAACGTCTCGCTCCATCTCCGGCACGAAGGCCAAAATCTGCTTCCCCAGGCTGTCGCGGATATCGGCAAGATATCTTTCCTGCATCTGAATGCGGTTCTTCAGATAGTTCGGGATATTGTCTTGCCGTAATTCCTGGGGCAGAACCCGATTGACCACGTAACCTGAGATCGGAACATCGAAACGAGCGAAGAGTTCCGCGGCTTTCTGAGTGTCCAAGATGATCATCTGTTCCGGGACAAGGACGAAGAAAAAAGCGGTCCTCCGCTTGTCGGTAAGAATCTGTGACGAGGTGTTGATCCGGCCCTTAATGTAGCGGAGTTCCTCCAGAATCTTGTCCTCTTCCGTCTTCTCTTGGCGGCGTAGTGTAGCGGTTACCTGGTCGTATTGTCCCATCTCCTCGCGAAGCTTGGTGATCTTGTTGATCCATGCGTCGTAGATCTTGGCCATCGAGAGATAGTAGAGCGCGTGGCCAAGCGGCACCAGATCGTAGATGTAGTAGTCGTAATCGCCCTCGACAATGATGTCGACCACGGCGTCGAAAATGGCGCTCTCCTCCATCGCCGGCTCGGCAGAAGCTGACGCGATGTAGCTGTCAATTTCTTCGGGCACCCGATCGAAACCGTACATATCCAGGATCTTCTGGCGAATCTCGTCCTGGTATTCCCGGATGCGCCTATCGGCATCGATCTCCTGGGCCCAAAGATTCTCGATGATGGGTACCGGGCCCTTGCCGAAAATATCTTTCTGGAAAATATCCGACAAACTTGCCTGCGGGTCTACGGAGAAGAGCAGCACCCGTTTTCCCTGGCTGGCCAACCAGTAGGCGCAGGTTGCAGACAAGGTAGTTTTCCCAAGGCCGCCCTTGCCGCCGAACATAATATAACGGCGCTCCGGCTGCCGCTCGAAAACGTCCCGTAATGACATGGATTGGCTGGCTTGATTATCCCAAGGTGTCGGTGATGTCGCGCTCGCGTAACATCCGGCGTTTCCACGTACTGATCTGCGGTGTCACGTAGGGCAGCAAGCGCAAGGAATAGTAAGGCGGCAAGATCGGCACGCCCAAAAGATCGCCCATGGTGATGAGAATAAAAAGATGCTCCATGCTGGCTCTGCTACGGACTGCATGGCGCGTCATCTCGTGGGAGGACATGCCGTAGATGATGTCCTTAAAGACCTGGAAGATGCCTCCCTTTTTCGATTTGTCTTTGTCTGCCATTGAGTAAATCCTTTCTGATCTCGAAACGTGGCGGCGCGCGCCCTAAACGCCGTGTAAGTCGTACTCCTCTTTCTCCCAGAATTCTTTTCTGCGGGCAAGCTGCCGTTTCCACTTCCCGATTTTCTGAACCATGTGCGGCAACAGACAAAGAGAATACGCCGGTGGCATAATGGGGAGGCCGACTAAATCACCTAGCGTCACGAGAAGAAAAAGTGACTCCGAGTCACGCTTCATTTCGCGCGCGTGGTGCGCGAATTGGTAACCTGTCATGCCATAGAAGAAATCTCTGACGCCCTGCCACCTTCGCATCATGGTTTTCCTCGTGAAAGAAGCTTTCTCGCAATTAGCTGGCGGCATCTAACCTTTCGCTGGCGCGGGTCGGGCGGAGGGCGCCGGTTTGCCCAGATACTTGAAGAAGGCACGAAACCCATCGAGACCAATAAAGATCGATGCCAATACGAGCAACACAGCGACCAACACCATAAGTCCTGAACCGATCGTCGGCAGCATTCTGCCGGCGGCGAGATTCGGCAAGTAGACATTAAAGTAAAGGTTATAAGCGGTCACCAAAACCGAGGCGACCGTGGTCACATACATGAGAATCATTGGTATTCCGGCGTAGAGCCAATTCTTGCCTACCGACGCCAGCCAGACTGTCACCACGAGCAGCGACAACGCTGCCATGAGCTGATTAGCCGCTCCGAAAAGCTGCCAGAGATAGATCCAGGTGCCCGTCATAACCAGCAAAATCGCCAAAGCAATCGAGATGAAGGATGAAAAATGCTGGTTGCGGAGCGGGGGTACAATTTCTCCGAGCCATTCCGTCAAAGTCACGCGCATCACCCGGAACAAGAGCTGGGTGACTACCAAAACGATAACGATGAAGGCTGCGAAAGCAAGCGAGACGGCGTAATCAACTGGAATACCCCAGACGCTGATGAACCCGCCGAGACCATTGGCAAAAGCCGCATCGGGAGTGACGCCCTTGGCGCCCACCGAAACGGCGAGGAGCGCTAACATGCCAAGTAAAAACTCAGCGAGCATAGAACCGGCCCCCACAGGAAGTATGTCGGCCTCGTTCTCGATCTGACGGGCCGTGCCGACCGTACCAAACAGCGCATGCCAGCCGGAGATCGCGCCGCAAGCGATGGTCACGAAGAGCATCGGCCAGAGCGGCATGACGCCGGCCGGCCCCATTTGAGGATTCCAGCCTTTGAACATGGGAATCTGAAAGTACGCCACCTCCGGTTTTGTGAATGTACCTATGGCGGCGCCGGCTAGCCCCAAGAGCATGGCTAGCGCCGTAATCCAAAAGCCAACGTAGACAACGGGCTGAGCCAAACGCCAAATGGGTAAGATCGAACCCGCATAGCAGAACGAGCTGATCGCGATAGCCCAGAATAATAAACTCGGCATAATCGTAGCTTCGGCGCCCTTGAAACCCGCCTTTATCGGATCAAAGTAGGTAACTAACGGTGCCCCGCCGGTAAGGCCGTTGAGGCCCTCATTTAGGCTCTTGAACATTGATTCGCTATATTGCCCCGTCAAGATCGCTAATAGTGTGATACCAACCGTTGCTACCGTCGCTGGGATCAAACCGATGCGCCAGCGGTAAAGCATTTGACCGAGCAACAATCCCATGAGCACCAGAAGGATCATTCCAAGATGGGTACGGGGTTGCGACTCCATAACCTGCGCCATAATGCCGACGAAGGCGCCCGCCACGAGAAGTAGGTAAAAGAAGATAAACAGAAACAGAATCGTGCGCGTCCTAGGGGATATGAGGCGGTGCGCCACAGCCGAAAGGCTGTGCCCCTCATTGCGCACCGACAAAACAATGGCGCTGTAGTCACTAACCCAGCCCATAAAGGCCACGCCAAAAACGAGCCAAATCATCGCTGGCAACCAGCCCCACAAGGTGGCGGCGACGATGGCTCCGACGATAGGACCGGCGGCAGCGATGGACTTGAAGTGGTAGCCGAACAGTATATTTCGGTTGGTCGGCATGAAATCCACACCGTCCATGTACAGGGTCGCAGGAGTGGCTCTTTTCGGATCGGGCTGAATGACGTTTCGATCGATCCGGCGGGCGTAACGCGTGTACGTCAGATAAACGGTTAGGGCGCCGAGAATAACGGCAATGAAAGCGTTCATTCTCCGTTCTTTCGTTCTGGCTCCATCGAATGCCGGATCGCGTGATTACTTTTTACCTGCCTCGACATGCCAGAGGTAGAGCGTATGATCCCAGCCGGAACCATCTTTGATCTGTTCTGTCTTGAGCGGTTTCCAGTCGGCCATGTCGAAATCGTGTGAAACCACGCGCGATCCGGGCTTCATCTGCTTCCAGATATTGGGCCGAATCATTAGGTTAACTTCCGGCAGAAGATACATCGTCAACACGGAAGCCTGAGACAAATCCACCGTCCGAATATCCTGCTGGCGAATCTCGACCAGGTTGCCAACTCCGGCTTTCCTGATATTTTCTTGCGATTCCTTAATGCGCTCGGGATCGATTTCGAAACCGATCGCCCGAACCCCGTATTTCTTCGCTGCGGTCACGACGATTCTGCCGTCGCCCGAGCCAAGGTCGTAAACGATGTCGCCCTTTTTGACCTGGGCCAGCTCGAGCATGCGGTCGACAACATCCTGAGGCGTCTGAACATAAGGAACGATTTTTCCTTCTTGCGCTTGCGTCGAAGTTAAGTATTGAACCAACGGTGCAATGAGCGCGAGAGCGACGGCGAACGCCGTAAGCGGCACAAGCCTTTTCATAGTTGACTCCCCCTAGGCCTTTGAATTGAGCACTCGGAACCTAACCGAACTGTTTCGCCTCTGTCAAACCATCCGTACGGGCTCATCCATTCTTCTGCCAGAACTTTCCGAGCCAGCTGCTATTCTCTTTTTCGGCGACTTGCTCTAACTCACCGGAATCTAGCCATATGCCATTGCACCCCGTGCACTGGTCGATCTGGATCCTTTGAAAGGTACGCTCTTTCAACGGCTCCCCGCACTTCGGGCAGCGCATGTGACAAGCCTGCTGGAGAGATACTTTGGTCTCGGTTTCTTGCTTCGCCTTGAGCTTCGAAAGCAGTTCTCTTTCCTTCTTAACGAAGTATTCGTCCTCTTGCGCCTTTTTCCTCTCGTCCCATTTGTTCGCCACGGTCAAGCCTCCTAGTTTCTAGTTCCAAACCGTTTAACGTGAGTCGAACTCCAAGTGAAAATCCGTCCTCAATTTCCCTCAGGCGCAGTTGATACCGATGACCAATCTCGCTGCACGTTGACAGAACGTTTGCGGATCAACCACCATCAGCTTCGCGGACCTCCACCGCCGCTTCGTTTCAACGATCTCACCAGGACAGCTGACCTTAAGCACGCCACGGCCGACGGCCAACGCTATAATCCGGTATTAACCCGTAAAGCCGCTTATGTAGGGCAATTTAGAGGCAGTCTTCCTGACCTGATCGAGATTGGCGCGGAGCAGCGTCGTGGAGTCCCACGAACCCGTCGTTAGAGCCCGGCGATAGGTGTCAGGCAGATCAATAGCAATACTTCGTTCATCGAAAGTAATCGTCTTCTTCCCGATATCGAGAGAAAAACGGGTCTGCGGATTTTGCTCTGCGGTCTTCATCATCATCTCGACATCGCCCCGTGATACCGTAACGGTCGGCACGCCGATCATAGTGCAATTACCGGCAAAGATCGCCGCAAAGGACTCCCCCACAATGGCCTGGATGCCAAAGCGGTTAAGCGCCTGTGGGGCATGCTCGCGTGAGGAACCACAACCGAAGTTTTGGTTCACAAAGAGAATGGATGCCCCATTGTACTTGGAGTCATTGAATGGATGGGTCTTAGGCTTTCCGGTTGAATCGAATCGCTCGTCAAAAAACGGGTAGTCTCCCATGCGGGCGAAAGTCACTTCTTTCAAATAGCGCGCCGGAATGATCCGGTCGGTATCGATGTCGTTACCTCGAATCGGAATTCCAGTACCGCTGATATTTATAATCTTGACGATGCTGCTCATAATGCGCCTGGTTAAAAATATTCGCGCACGTCCACAACTCGACCGTTCAATGCCGCCGCCGCCACCATCGCCGGGCTCATCAGCAGCGTCCGGCCACCGGGACTCCCCTGGCGACCGATGAAGTTGCGGTTTGAAGACGAAGCGCAAATCTCGCGTCCAGTGAGTTTGTCAGGATTCATCGCCAAACACATGGAACAGCCCGCGTCACGCCATTCGAATCCGGCGGCTTTGAAAACCTCATGAAGTTCCTCTTGCTCTGCAAGTTTCTTGATCTCCGTGGAGCCAGGAACGACCAGCGCGCGAACACCAGCTTTCACCTTTCGCCCTTTTGCAATCTTCGCCGCCGCGCGCAGATCCGTTATGCGGGAGTTCGTGCAGGAGCCGACGAAGGCCACATTGATCGGCGTTCCCAAAATTGCCGCGCCCGGCTCCCAACCCATATGCTCATAGGCTTTTTGTGCTCCATCGGGATCACGGTATTCTTCTGGGTGAGGCAGCTTTTCCAAGATCCCGACCGCTTGACCAGGATTGATTCCCCAGGTAACCGTCGGCTCGATATCCTTTCCCTCGAGATTCACCACATCGTCATATTGCGCGTTTGAATCCGAAGCGGCTGACGTCCAATATCTAACCGCACGATCGAAATCCGCTCCGATCGGAACGTATCGCCGACCTTTGAGATAGTCAAAAGTCGTCTGATCCGGATTGACGTAGCCGACCAACGCGCCGCCTTCGATGCTCATGTTGCAAACGGTCATTCGCTCTTCCATGTTCATCTTATCGATCACTGAGCCGCCGTATTCGTAAGCGAAGCCTTTGCCGCCACTGACCCCCAGTCGCCGGATGATATTGAGGATGACGTCCTTGGCATAGACGCCCGTTCCGAGCGCGCCATTCACATTGATGCGCCGGACCATGAGCTTATCCATCGCCAGCGTCTGGGTCGCGAGGACATCCCGCACTTGGCTGGTGCCGATGCCGAAGGCAAGCGTGCCGAAAGCTCCATGCGTGCTGGTATGACTGTCGCCGCAGGCAAGCGTCATTCCCGGCTGAGTCAAGCCGAGCTGAGGTCCAATCACGTGGACGATTCCTTGGTTCGGGCTCTCCAAACCGAAGAATTCAACGCCAAACTGTTGAACATTCTTCTCGAGTGCCTTGGTCAGCTCCTCTGCCTCGGCATCGAGAAACGGCCGGGTGCGAATATCCGTGGGCACAATATGGTCTACAGTCGCAAAGGTGCGCTCCGGAAAGGCGACATCCATACCCTTTTCGCGTAGCATGTCGAAAGCTGGAGCCGTGGTAATTTCGTGTATCAGATGCAACCCGATAAAGAGCTGAGTCTGTCCTGTCGGAAGAATGCCCACGGCATGGGATTCCCAAATCTTATCGTATAAGGTCCTGCCGGCCATTCGGAAAATCTCCTTCGAGGGATAATATCCACCCCTATCTATGACTTCAAGAGCCACAAACGAGCACCCATAAGGGCGGTAAACGTACACGCTTCGATACGCGGGCTTAGGTCGGATGTCCGCGGAAACTGGGCGGAATAATCACACCCGTGCAGGCCTGGCAGCCCTGCACGCTCTACGTCTGCAGAAGTTACACCGACTCCCTATAGATCCAGGCACCGGGATCTTTCGCATAATCGCTATAGGAACCCGACGCTGTTATGCCCGGAATTTGGGGAATCCAGTCTTCTCGCAGAAGATCATCCGGGTCACCGTATTTTTCCGCAAGATTCCGCACCTCCGGATCGTCCAGGGCCGTCAATCGACCGTTGCGAATGATCGTATATTCCTTTCCGCTCTTCGTCGTGACGGAGAAAGTTGGAAACAGCAGATGAATATGCAAGTGGCCGTAGAGAATTCCCCGCTCACCCGCCCACTTCTCTTCTGCCGAACGCCAGAGCGTACCGAAGCCCATGTGGATCACACCGGACCGGCGGCGCTCCCATTCGAAACCACCCGAAGAATGGCGCTCAATGTGGCTGGGCCTGAGAATCTTTGGATTCGTGCCGATGGCGACTTCCCACAGATAAAAGAGGCCTGGTCGAGGAAAGCAAGGATATTGCGTGCGCTTGCTCTCGTCCAGTAAACCGCGCCACGCATCACCGTAGGCTGCTCCGCCTGAGATCTTTACGATTTGGCCTCCCTCGAGCTCGACTTTGACCTGTGGGAAGGCCCGCGCAAAATGGCTGGTTGTGCCGGCGACCACGCCCGTAGCGTCTTCCTTCGCGATGATCGGCGGCACGGGATGGCCGAAGAGATGCCCGTTTCGCGGTGTCGAAGAAAACCCATATCGCGTGCCATCATAATATTCTTTCCAATAAGTCCAGGAAATGTCGGTGCCTTCGGCATCCGTGAGTCGAGCGCGCCCTCCTCGCCCGTATTCCCAGATCGGATCCCAGCTCTTCTTATTGATGAGCAGGTGCAAGTCCAGGGGATACGTGGTCGAGCGCTGGAGAAAATGTTCGGTGCGCAACCACGGGATTTGCTCGTAGCGAAATTCCGTCTTGGGAATCGGTCCGCCCTTGCCGTGCACCAACAGGTCGTAACCGGCCCGCAAAGCAAAATCTTCAATGTAGGGCATGCCTTCCCAGCGGCGCGGATTTTTGTCCCAGGGTTCCCGTCGCATGATGACATTGATCTCGTCGAGATAATCAAACTTCCGATCTGGGTCGCCCATATCAGCGACCAAGATATCCACATGCGCCCCTTTCTCTCGCAGCGCTTCGGCAACCGCGTGGGGCACCCCGACGTCGTACTCACGGTCCACGGCAATCAGCACTCGGTTGCCGGGTACCGTTTTGTTGTATCCAACAAATCCGATGTGGCTATCGCGGTTCTCGCGCCTGCTAGCCAGCTGACGCGCGAAGGGCATCAACTCCGCAAGGTCCGCGGAGCGAAGCCCCACGCGTCTCAATCGTTCTCGTTCCGGAACCGCGTTGCCAATACCGACCCCGTCATCGGCTGTGTCACACATGGACCCTCCTTAAAGGCATGGTCATCGAGCAATGGACCGAGACACGGCTTTGGCGCATCACTCCAATACTCCTAGACTCCGGTTCCCGTTCCCCTATAGACAGTGCTCCTTCACCCATTTGACAATTTCGATTCGCCTGGCGAACCAAACATCTGAAAACGACTTCGCGTATCTGATCGCCTCGTCGTAAACCCTGCCAGTCGCCGGGAACGCCATCTGGCAGTGCATGGCCAAAGTCAACATTTTTGGCTCCTCGGTGGATTCTTCGTAGAGAAGATCGAACTCGTCCTTGAACGAATTGAATACGTCACGGGCCGTAATACCCCTGCGATACATCCCCGTATCGTTCAGGCCGCTGATCGCGTTCTTGTAAGGAACGATGATCATTGTCTTCCCGTTGATATTCACGGGGTATGGATTGTCGTCGTTGACTGCATCGCCATGCCAGAGAAACCCTTCGTCCGCCAAGATACCCAGCGTGCGCTCGGTATGGCGCATACCCGAAGTGAGCCAACCTGTGGGCCTTACGCCGACAAAATCCTGGAACATCTTTGCGCAGGTCCGGATTTCCTCGCGCTCCTCTTCTTCGGACAGATGAATTAGCTGGACGTCCTCGGCATAGGAGTGTCCGACGATTTCATGCCCGCTATCGTGCACCGCCTTCACCGCTTCAGGGTAACGATGGATGCAAAGCGCATTGGTATTAAATGACGCCTTCACGCCGTATTTGTCTAATATGCGCAGAATTCGCCAGACGCCGGTTCGCCCCCCGTAATCGTTCTCGCTCGCGGTGCGACAATCGTACTGCGACTTCACATCGTCCTCTTTAATCGGATTCGATCCGCCGACATGGCGCGTCCGCCGCAGCTTCGGGCTCGGGGTCTCGGTCCAAGCTTCTAGATTACCCGCCAATGCGACCGCCATCCGGGCGTTGTTCGGCCATTTGATGTTAATTTTTTTCGCCTTGGAATAGATATCATAAAAGTTATCGTGTGCGGGCATCATGGCCATCCCTCCTCGGGTGGGATCGGAGAGTCATATCTCGCTTATGAACGTATAAGAGAAACTCCTGACGCCTGTCAATCGACCGCGGCCTCTAACCGAAGTCATTCCTAGTATTTGACTTCCACCAAGAATAGTCCATGCGGCGGAGCCGTAGGCCCGGCTTGAGTCCGATCACGCACGTCCAGCAATTCCGCAAAAGTTTGCGGCGTTCGTTCGCCACGCCCCACCTCAACCAGACTGCCGATGACGTTGCGCACCATATGCCTGAGGAACGCCGTCGCCTCGATCCTATAGACGAGCAGGGTTCCGTGTGATTCGAGTGAATTCCGGTAGACTCTTCGAACCGCATGGGCCGCGTCACACGCCGCGGCCTGAAACGAGGAAAAGTCGTGCTCTCCTTCGAGATGAGAAATGGCGTTTTCCATAGCCTCGATGTGTAAGGGATCGTGAACATGCCACGAATACCGAGCGTGAAAAGGCGATGGCCAAGGAGAGTTCCAGATACGGTATTCATAAACGCGGCTCTGTGCATGACGCCGGGCATCGAAAGAAGTTCCCATGACTTCGACTCTTCGTATGACGATATCGTCCGGTGTCAGCGCATTGAGCCCTCTCTGCAAGCGGTACAGATCGACTTCTCTATCGCAGAAAAAATTAGCCGTCTGACCAAGCGCATGCACACCCGCATCGGTCCGCCCCGCACCGATGATGCGGGCCGGGGTTCCCAAAAAGGTGGAGATGGCCCGTTCTAAAACCGCCTGAATAGTGTTGCCGTTCGGCTGGATTTGCCAGCCGTGGTAGTTCGTCCCGTCGTACTCGATGGTCAGCTTGATATTCACTGCGGTTAATCGGAGATCTCACCGCACGGCGGGTGCTGCTATGGGCTCAGAGATAGTCGCGTATAAGGATCTCCGCAATCTGCACAGCATTGAGCGCTGCGCCCTTGCGCAAATTGTCCGCCACGACCCAGAGATTGAGACCGTTGGGCACGGAGCCATCCTCACGGATCCTGCCGACAAAGGTTGCATCTTTTCCCGTGGCGTCGATGGTCATGGGGTAGACATTATTCTGCGGTTCGTCCGCTACGATAACTCCAGGCGCTTCGCGCAGTATGGCTTTGACATCCGCGGCGGTCAGCTTCTTTTCTGTCTCCACGTTAACGGACTCCGAATGGCCACAGAACACGGGGACTCGGACGGTCGTTGCGGTAACCGCCAGCGACGGTTCACTGAGGATTTTGCGCGTCTCATTGATCATCTTCATCTCTTCTTTGGTATAACCATTTTCCAAGAAGGCATCGATATGGGGAATGCAGTTAAACGCGATCTGATGCGGGAACTTCTCCATCTCGACGTCGCGCCCACTGAAGAGCGCTGCAACCTGTTGGCTCAGCTCTTCGATCGCCTGTCTGCCCGCTCCCGAGACCGATTGATAGGTGGAAACGACGACGCGCTTGATGCGCGCGGCATCATGAATCGGCTTTAGAGCGACGACCATCTGGATGGTTGAGCAGTTCGGATTCGCGATGATGCCGCGTTTTTTGTAGTTGGCGATTTCTTGCGCATTGACCTCGGGCACCACCAGCGGGACATCGGGCTCCATGCGGAAATTTCCCGTGTTATCGACGACGACGGCGCCAGAACGTACCGCTGTCGGCGCGAACTTGGCGCTCACGCTGGCCCCCGCTGAGAATAGACCTATGTCGATGTCTGTGAATGAGTCCTCCGTGAGAATATCGACGCGAATTTGCCGGCCTCTAAAAGGAAGAAACTGCCCGGCCGATCTTTCGGAAGCCAAAAGACGCAGTTCGGCAACCTGAAATTCGCGCTCCTCCAGCACCTCACGCATCTGCTCGCCCACCGCGCCGGTGGCGCCAACAACCGCAACGTTATACTTCGCTTTTTTCACAAAATTTAACCCTTGAAGAACTCTATTTTTTCCCGGACTAAGCGCCCCATTTCCCTGCAACCGACCGCGCGGCAATCCTTTTCCTGGATATCCAAGGTGCGATACCCGCTGTTCAACACTGCCTCTACGGCTCGCTCGATTCGGTCTGCAGCCTCGCTTTGATTCAACGAATGGCGGAGCATGAGAGCAACGGTGAGGATCGTCGCCAGCGGATTAGCCTTGTCTTGCCCGGCGATATCGGGGGCACTGCCGTGAACCGGTTCGTACATGCCGACTTTTCCACCAAGGCTTGCCGACGGCAACATACCAATGGAGCCGGTGAGCATCGCGGCCTCGTCACTCAGAATGTCCCCGAACATGTTGGTCGTGACCATGACATCGAACTGTTTTGGATCCCGGATCAATTGCATAGCGCAGTTGTCGACTAGCATATGCTCCAACCGAACGTCCTCGTACCGGCCTTCTTGGTGCACTCGGCTTACAACTTTGCGCCACAGCTCCGTTGCCTCCAAAACATTGGCCTTGTCTACCGAAGTCACTTTTCGCCGTCGCTTGCGCGCTGCTTGGAACGCCACATGGGCAATGCGCTCGATCTCCGGGGTTGTGTAGACTTCGGTATTGACGCCTCGCTCGCTGCCGTCTGCAAGTCGAGTGACGCCCTTCGGCTGGCCAAAATAAATGCCCCCAGTGAGTTCCCGCACCACCAGCATATCGGTTCCCTCCACGACTTCCCGCTTCAGGGTAGACGCGGAAGTCAGCGCGGAGAAGACTTTTACGGGGCGAAGATTTGCGAACAGACCCAGCTGCTGCCGCAACGCCAGCAACGCCCGTTCCGGCCGGATGGAGTAATCCAACCCATCCCACTTTGGACCGCCCATCGCTCCGAGCAAGACTGAGTCGCTTTCCTTGGCCAACTTAAGGACGGGATCGGTCAAAGGCGCGCCGTACTCGTCAATGGAAGCGCCGCCGACCAAACCCTCTTCCAGTTCGACGCTGAACCCGTAGAGTCTAGCCGCTTGTTGCAAGACTTGCGTCGCCTCCCCCACCACCTCACGTCCGATTCCATCACCGGCCAGCACCGCGAGTTTGTAGTTCATGGTCCCTCTCTCTCCACCAACTGCCGATAATGCCTTCTCCCTTCAAGTTTGTTTAGCGCATTGATGTAAGCCAGGGCGCTGGCCATGATGATATCCGTGTGCGCTCCCTGCCCTGAAACGCGCATACCGTCGTCCTCGATAACGCACGAGACCCCCCCCTGTGCATCCGTCCCCCCGGTGATGGCATTCACGCTGTAGCGAACCAGCTGGGATTGCGAACCCGTGATCTTCCCAATCGCCTTGTAACATGCGTCGACGGCGCCATCACCCGACGCATAGTCCATGCGTTCCTGCCCGTTGACCCGCATCTTCACCGTGGCTGCGGGAATGCCATCCGAGCTGGAATTCACGTTGAGATATAATAGCTCATAACAGTCCGGCTCGCCCGGAACCCTGAGAATCTCTTCGGCGATAATCGCTTCGATATCCTCGTCGTAGACATTCTTCTTCTTGTCCGCCAATTCTTTGAAACGCAAAAACGCGCGGTTCATATCTTCCTTGCTCAAGGTGAAACCTAGGTGCTTCAGCCGCTCATCAAAGGCGTGGCGTCCCGAGTGCTTGCCCATGACTAGTTTGTTGCCGGTAATACCCACCGATTCCGGCGTCATGATTTCATAGGTCTGCTTGTGCTTGAGCACGCCATCCTGGTGAATTCCCGCCTCGTGCGCGAACGCGTTATCTCCAACAATCGGTTTGTTGATCGCAATCGGGATACCCGTGACTTGCGATACTAGGCGGGAAGTCGGGTAGATCTGTTCCGTTGTGATATTCGTGTCCAGATCCAGGTAATTTTTCCTCGTCCGCAGTGCCATCACGACTTCCTCCAACGACGTGTTGCCAGCACGCTCACCGATGCCGTTGATGGTGCATTCGATTTGTCTGGCGCCGTTATGAACCGCCGCCAAGGAATTCGCAACGGCAAGCCCCAAGTCGTTATGGCAGTGAGCGCTCCAGGTGACTCGATCGGCGCCGGCGGTGCGCTCGATCAAGTTACTGATCAGGGAACCGAACTCCGAAGGAACGGCATAGCCGGTCGTATCCGGGACATTGACGGTACTGGCCCCCGCTCGAATGACTTCGCGAAACACCTGAATGAGGAAATCAGGATCGCTACGTGATGCATCCTCCGCCGAGAATTCGATATAATCCATATGCTTCTTTGCATGGCTGACCGCTTTGACCGCAGCTTCCAAAACCTGGTCCCGCGACATCCTGAGTTTATGCTTAAGGTGAATATCCGAGGTCGCGATGAAAACGTGAATGCCGGGATTTTTGGCATGTTCGACCGCCTTCAGAGCTTTATTGATATCCCCTTCCTGCGACCGCGCGAGACTCAACACTCGCGGCCGCTTGACCTCTTTGCTGACCCGCACAACCGAGTCGAAATCACCCTCCGACGATGCCGCAAATCCCGCCTCGATCACATCGACTCCAAGCTTTTCAAGTTGCCTGGCAATGACGACCTTCTGCTCACCGGTCATGCTTGCGCCGGGTGACTGTTCTCCGTCCCGCAGCGTAGTATCAAAAATTCTGACGATATTGTGTTCCGTTACTGTCTGTGACATCCGTATCCTCCATTCATTCTCTGCACCTTATCTAAATCTAGAAACAAAAACTCCCGCGGCATGGCCAACGGGAGTATCGGCACGAGATTCGGGATGGCGAATTAGGGCTGAACTCCGGCCATCTCCCCTCTCTTCTCCCGTCGGCGTTTGCCCGTCGTCAAACACCATAAGAGAGGTCCCGATAAGGTATATAACAGGAATATGGTAAAGAACATGATTTGTGGTTCCGCTATAAACAAGGTAATCAAAATAAAACCTGAAACCAACATCCAAAAAGGATGCCTCTTGCGTAGATCCGAATTTTTTAAGCTCAAGTAGTGAAAGCCACTGACCATCAACACAGCCAAGCCATAGATGACTAACAGCAAAGTGACATGCTTACTCGGTGATCCCTCTCCACCCAGAAAGTAATACATCAGTACGATCGCCGCGATCATCTCGGCAGCCGCGGGTATAGGCAATCCTACAAAATAACCTTTGGCCGGGCCCGTACTCTGGACATTGAAGCGCGACAGCCGCAGCGCGCCACACACGACAAAGGTACAACTCGCCAACCAACCCCAAATTTGCCACGGCACCAGCGCCCAGAAATAGACCAAAATCGCGGGCGCAACCCCGAAGGAAACGACATCAGCCAAAGAATCGAACTCAACGCCAAATTGACTGGTGGAGCGCGTCAAACGCGCCGCATAGCCGTCCAGTCCATCGAGAATGTTGGCCAAAATGATGAAATAAGTCGCATGCAAGTAGTTACCATTGAACGTGGAAATGATGGAAAAAAAACCGCAGATCAGATTGCCTGCCGTCAGCAGGCTCGGGATCAAATAAACTCCCTTCCGGAGCTTTTCCGACGGCACTCTGTTTCTAAAAGATACGCGCGCTCTCACGCGCCGGCGCAAGAGTCGCACTTTTCCTGCGGCCGGGAAATTGCCGGGTTCTTGAGCTTCCATTCCGCTCATTCAAACCTCCCTAGGATGGTTTCTCCTCCCTTGACCCTCTGTCCTTCGACGACTTCGACACGACAACCGCCCGGCAGATAAGTGTCCGTTCGAGAACCAAACATAATGAGCCCAAACCTTTCTCCGCGACCTAGTTCCTCTCCAGGCTTGACCCGACAGACGATCCGCCGCGCTAGCACACCCGCGACCTGAACCACCCGGAGCTTTCTGCCTCCCTGGTCAACGATGCGCAGCGCATTCTGTTCGTTTCGACTGGATGCTTCATCCTTATATGCCGCCATAAACTGACCTGGCGAATACTTTATCTCCTCTATTTTGCCGTCTACGGGTGTGCGATTGATATGCACGTCCAGAGGCGAAAGAAAAATACTGATTCGAGTGGCCGTCTCTGGAACATCTGATTCGCCTTGGACATCGGCGATACTCACGACCCTCCCATCCGCAGGCGAAACAATCAGCCCTTCGCCCGCTGGAGGAATTCGCTCTGGGTCGCGGAAAAATCCCGCAATCGCCGCCGTGACCAGGGTCAAGATGATCCCGATGGACTCCCAGCCCGCAGCAAAACCGACGACCGATAGCACGGCCGCCGAGAAAATTATTGGATAACCTTCCCTTGCGATTGCCATTGCGCCTGATCTGCCTGCCAATCACGGTAGCTCGGCTTTGTCCTAATTTTTGCTTTTATCAACCAACCTATTCTGAGCAATCCACGGCATCATTGCTCGCAGCCCCTCGCCCACTTTCTCGAGAGGATGGTTCGCGGCTTCGGTGCGCAACTCGCTGAAAAGAGGCATGCCGCAACGGTATTCGTTTATCCACTCCTCGGCGAATTTGCCCGACTGGATATCTCTCAATATGTTTTGCATGGCTTGCCGCACCTCCGGGCCGACCACTCTTTTTCCCCGCGTCAGATCGCCATACTCCGCCGTATTGCTGATCGAATAGCGCATGTTTGTAAGTCCGCCTTCATAGATAAGATCGACGATCAATTTCACTTCATGGACACATTCGAAATAAGCCATTTCCGGCGGGTAACCGGCGGCAACTAGGGTTTCGTAACCCGCTTGGATGAGAGCCGTCAATCCGCCGCACAAAACCGATTGTTCCCCGAAAAGATCGGTTTCGGTTTCATCCTTGAAGGTCGTCTCAATAACGGCTGCTCTAGTACCGCCGATCGCGCTCGCATAGGCTAAACCTATTCTTTTCGTATCACCGGACGGGTCCTGCTGCACTGCAAGAAGACAAGGGACCCCCCGGCCCTTCTGGAACTCGCTACGGACCAAATGTCCCGGACCTTTAGGAGCGACCATAAAAACATTGACGTCTTTAGACGGGACGATTCTTTTAAAGTGAATATTGAAGCCATGCCCGAATGCCAAACAGCTGCCACGCTTCAGTCCCGGTCTGATTTCCTTCTCGTAAGCTTCTAGATCGGAAGAGCGTCGTGTAGGGAAAGAGTGTAGATCTCGGTGGTCGC
>OCZV010000285.1_pt1 | contig 18437 bp, 15 predicted proteins | sample 1539051 | NCBI WGS metagenome assembly OCZV01 (sample SAMEA3113581, study PRJEB22503) | soil metagenome
AGCAGCAGCAGCAGCAGCAGCAGCAGCAGCAGCAGCAGCAGCAGCAGCAGCAGCAGCAAGACATGCAGGCCTAAATCCTAGTGCTCCTCGGTTCAGATGCTTGTATCATTCTCTCATTGATCGGACTAGTTTGGTATCCTCACTCAATTAGTAGCTATAATACGAGAATCATGACTTTTTCCTGAGCTTTAGCGCCGGCTTGCTTACTACTACTACTACTGTTCAAGGAATCGGAGCTGGGTGACTGTTTTTGCTGGTAGTAATTGAAAAAAATTCTGTCATCAGCTGGACCAATGGCAGACTCCTGACTGAACCATATGTGGGAGACTATGCAGCAGGTATATGCTGATAATTGCCATGCAGCGTTGGTGATTTGAAGCAATAAATATCTGCATAAATCGCAACAGAATAATGAAGATGCTGAGCATTGATGACCAGACGTATAGAAGGTTAGCATCGATTATGAATGACATAATGCATACAGAAAAGCGCAACCTTAGCTACGACGATGTAATAAACGAATTAATAGACGTGTATCAGGATCGTCTAGCGCTAAGCGGAGAAAACGCTGGAGGATAGGGAGACTTAAATTGAGGAGACCCGCATATGGCTAACACAGTTGAAATCATGCCGGCACTATTGAAATCTCTTGGGTGCAGAAACTTCCATTTTGCAGTGCAATCCACCGCAGCCCAACAACAAGAGGTACCAGCCTTGTCAATCTACAAGTCCCTTATCATGTCGAACAGGGTACAGATACTAGCTATTACTGCACTGTCGATTGTAGTTATTTTATCGTTTAGCACAAATGCAGCATTTTCTGCCGATGACTCTGTAAAAATAATTGCGCAATCATCATTTATTGATCATGAGGGTAAACTGAACATCGTAGGCACAGTCAGAAACACTGGTGCCTTGCCAGTTCAGGCGATCCTAGGGTTAGAGGTGCAGGATGAAAACGGGATCAGGATCGAGCAGCAGCAGCAGCAGCAGCCGACATATGGCCGCATTATCCGGCCACTGAACGACTCGCCTTTCAAGTTTGTAATCAACTCTGGAACTGCAGGCCACCCATTTATAGCGGATCTCAAAGAAGTTGAAGCAACTCACACCACAGATATGGTTATACTTAACTATACTAGCATGGCCGCAGGAGAAGAAAAAGCTTTTGTTGGAACAGTCAAGAACAATGCGCCTTTCGACATTTACAATATCAGCGTCTTTGCGTCGGCGCGCAGCGAAAATGCGACTCAGCTAGATAGTGTAAGGAGCAGTGTGATCCCTGTTCTCAAGGCAGGCGAGGAACAGGCATTTGTTGCCGTTACAGATGCAGCAGTTAAATCAAGTGTATATTATTACAGCTGCGCAGGCCTTGACTTTGACGCCCCCATAACAACGGTAGACGCGGGTGGCGGCAAGTTTATTGCTTATGATCTAAATGCGGCAGCTCAAGTAAGCGCAATACGGTATGAAAATGAAACTGATAGCATGGCCTTTGAAATAAGGCCTTATAGTCCCTCAGGTGGACCTGTAAGCTTGATGATACCACAAGTGTCGCAAGAGCAGACTGTGACAGTGACGCTGGATGGGAAGTTGTATGAATCCTCCACAAGACAGGACGGCAAGACAATCTATATCGACTTTTTTGTTCCACAGGGCGACCACGAAGTGCACATCCAAAGAGTCACAAATACGCCAGAGATACCCTCTGCAGTGCTAGGGCCGACAGCGCGTTAACTGCAGGAGTAGTATTATAGCTGCAGCAGCAAGACTCAAGGCAGCATTTAAAATCCGCTAGCCACCCACACATCTCTCGTGTATGTCACTTTAGTGGAGAAATCATCAGAAGGTTTAAAGCTAAGCGTCTATAGTGAAAGCCTTGCATTGGTAGAATCAGACTCTTTTAACGATTCCTATACGTTGAATTTCCATATGCAAGCTCTAGCAAGAAGGCATGGGATCCAAAAAAGCCTGCTGGTTATACACGATAAGGACAAAAATGCCGTGAATCTTTCGCTAGCGCAGGACGAAAATTCATTCTTTGTCGGCTAGTCTGTAGTAGTAGTAGTTTCTCTTCGCAATAGCAACCTTCATTGTTGAGTGACATACTGGACATTCAGCCCAGTTCCGGCCCCCAAAGTACTGCCATTCAAAGCCGCACTTTCTATAGGTACACCTTAGCCACTTACCTACAGGTGTCTTTGGCCAATTGTCCTGCAGCGGCTTTCGTGCACGGCGTGCCGATCTTGGCTTTCCCTTAGATCCTAAATAGGGCAAACAGTTGACTATTATAGTTTATCTAGGTTAAAGATATTGTGATCATTATATCCTATGCTATTGCTATCAACAGAGAGACTGAGGGATCACAGAATTGACGTAGAGGGCGCATCCTCTCACATCTAAATATAGAAAACTGGTTTACTTCTCAAGTGATACTACACTGATGTTGACAACAACAACAACTCTCCATGAGAGATAATGAGTAAACTCGGTCAACGAAATAGCAAAAATAATGGCGGTATGAGAGGGAATAATAATAATAATAATCCTCTCTCATGAGATTCTTTTTGGCCACAAAGCTTTTCTATATACAGTCTTACGATTATTGCATTGGCTAAACGTCAGTTTACAATAGATACAGGAAAAGAGCAAATACCTGTCGAAGGACAGGTGCATAGAAACGTAGCAGTCAAATATCTTATGAAGAGGCGCAGGTCGCTCTTGATGACGAAGGACTCTGAAAAAGTAGAAAAGCTATGGCAAGACCTACCAAAAGGGATCAGGGTAATAGGTAAGCAAGTCACCAAGGTATATAGAGTAAAGTGGGAGCGGCTTGGACGGGAAGAATTTGAAGGTTCACGTTTTGCCTTCACATTAGAAGATCAAGGCGACCGATCTACTACTAGTAATAATGATGATTCCTCTTCTACCGAGTCTTAGTCGGTCGGCGTAGGTTTGTCTCTTTCCCTCTTTGTAAAGACAGAGACTTTTGAAAACTATTTTGAAACTTTGCATTGATATTTTGTAGCCAACAAGTCCTTTTTCTTCATTAGAATTTGAAATTAAAAATATGTAACTTCAGCTGTGTGCGCGTATGAACATAAAAGCTCTGCACATTATCGTATTGATTTTTAATCGTCTGTTGTGATGAAAAACGAAAAATCCTCTTTGTATGGTGTAAATAACTATTATGTCATATTCCATAGCTGCTGCCTTATCCTAGGCTGCCGAGATGGGTACAATTTTTCTATCAATTCGAAACACTGTTTGTGCGATTTAGACAGGCATAATTGATCTTCAGTCTTTCAGAAAAATTACCTTTATCTTCTAAAAGGTTGCCTTTTGTGGGTCATTGGCATAGTTTTATACGCGTCCTAGGATCGCTGTCGTAATAATAGTAAATTGAACTAGGGAAGTGTTTCTATGGTTGTATGATGCCGCAATTCCCCAAATGTGATGAAGCAAGGTTGGATGAGTCAGGATAGGTTGAATCGGAAATTGCAGACCTCCTAAGCAGTTGGGTCTTCAAGACGCAATTTGCTCGCATTATTTAGACCTTTATAGGATTATAGAGAAAATGTCGTAACAGTCCCACACAGGCTCAAGCAAGATATGAGTAGTAAATGATTCGGGACAGCACAGTAGCCTGATGCGGAAAAACAGCTATAGCTATTAATATTATTGCTATTACTATTATGCTCTCTTTTTTAGCTACAGTGAACTTACGATGAAACCATCTATTGCATTAGCTCTTATTTTTTTTAAGAATAATCAATCTATCTCTTTATGTATCTTAACAATGTGCATTATGAGGGATATAATGTTATGACGTCATCGTCATCATCACTATTATCAGTATTGCCGAAGGAAGCGAGCGCTGTTGTATGCAGCTTTATGTTAGTTGCTCAAGTTTTCATCGCCATTTATGTATCAAGCTTTTTCCTGTTACTACCACAAGCAAACCAGTCCGCGTTTGGTACACTTGCTGGACCAAACGAACAGATAGTTTTTTTCAGTGAGAGAGATGGCAACCAGGAGGTATACGTCATGAACGCTAGCGATGGTAGTAACCAGACTAGGTTGACAAGTGTTAATGCAAGCGATTCCGATCCTAGCTGGTCGCCCGATCATACAAAGATTGCCTTTGAAAGCGACCGAGACGGAAACTCTAACATATACGTCATGAATGCTGATGGCAGTGGACTGACTCAGCTTACAGATGAGCCTGCAGATGATTCTAACCCTAGCTGGTCCCCTGATGGTACAAAGATAGCTTTTAACACCGATAGAGATTCCACCGGAGAGGACTTCGAAAACCAGGAGGTATACGTCATGAACGCTGCCGATGGTAGTAATCAGACTAGGTTGACGAATAGTCCTACATGGGATACACTTCCTAGATGGTCGCCTGATGGTACAAAGATAGCCTTTTACAGTGAAAGAGATGTAAATGGCAACATATACGTCATGAACGCTGCCGATGGTAGTAATCAGACTAGGTTGACGACTAGTCCTACATGGGATTCATTTCCTAGCTGGTCGCCTGATGGTACAAAGATTGCCTTTGGTAGCAACATAGATGGCAACCAGGAGATATACGTCATGAACGCTGCCGATGGTAGTAATCAGACTAGGTTAACATATAATGATGTACTCGATGCCGGCCCCAGCTGGTCGCCTGATGGTACAAAGATTGCCTTTGCAAGTGCCAAAGATGGTAACTTGGAAATCTATCTTATGAATGCAGCTGATGGAAGCGGACAGACGAGGCTGACTAACAATACCGCAGCTGACGCTGAGCCTGCCTGGTAGCCTGATCGTGTCCGATGTGTTCAGCTGACAAACATAAAAGAGATAACTTTTGTTTGAATACAGAGTCATTAATCCGATAAAATTGGCTACAAGAGTGTGTATATGAAGAGCAGCAGCCTCGGGGGCAGCCGCGGCCACCTCTGCCTCAACCATTGTCGCCGTTGTTACCACCGCCTTCACCAGCTCGAATCAGAGCAGCTGCCTCTCGTAGCTCAGAAGCATGCTCTCGTGACTCATCAGCTAGCTGTCGCAGCTCAGCAGCTCTCTCAACATTTCCTCTATCTTCTGCTCTGTCAGCTACAGCATCTAGCCTGTCAGCTCTTGCATCTAGCCTGTCACCTTTAGCCTCTCGTATATCAGCCACTCTATCTCTCTGAGCTTGTGTAAGTGCGTCTTGAGCTAGTGCACTATCCCATAAAGGGTATAAAAGGTGCAGCTCAGCAGCTAGATTGGTTATCGTCTCAGAGTAGGCACAACTTGGATCATCTGGAGAGCACCAGAGATTGTTCAGCTCGTATGGATCGTTCACTCTGTCATATAGCTCTGATGTGTCATTCTTTGTTTCTGTATAGCTCCATGACTTTGTAACAACAGTGGCATCTCTGTATCTAGGGCTCCAATGCTCTAGTAGAAAGCTCTGCCGCCAAGGCTCGCTGCTGCTGCTGCTGCTGCCATCTCCTACTTCTTGCCATAAATCCAAAATGATTCGACCATCCAAGGGATAGGGCGGAGTCAAGCCAAGTGCATCATAAATTGTAGGTGCAATGTCGATGTTACCCACAAGCTCGTAAGAGGTATGCCCTATAGGGATATGACCACCATCATCCCATCTGGCACCCATTATAGCCTTGACTGATTCTTTGTAGTGCACATTTTTGATCGTCCAATGTTCGCTAAATGTTCGATGCTCGCCTCGAATTACGCCATTATCGTTGATGTAGATGATTAGAGTGTTGGACAGCTCGCCTTTGCTGTCTAGGAAATCCAGTAATGCCTCTACCGATCTGTCAAGGCTTGCAAGAGTTCTAACTAGTCTTAACTGCCTTTCCTTGTAAGCCTCTTCACACTCGGATATGGATACCTGTCTATCTGGGCAACCAGGAGGTAGTGCTTGCACCCATGCTGGTTTATCGCTGACATCAGCTTCATTGAAACTGGGCGGTAAGTAATATGATGGCAAGCCATTTGGATACAGGTTAGCATCCTCATCCGCTGGAATAGGGGCGGCTCTTGAAGCTCCAACGCCAGCCTCGATATGAGGATTAAAAGGCGCAAACTGCATCACAAAACGTTTGCCCTCAGTAATTGTATCATTTAGAAACTGTAAAGCAAAGTCCCTCAGAAGATACGTGCTATATGTATTGTTAAATTGCATCCATTTGCAATTAACGTTCAATATTTTGTTGGTGCCGTTATACCATGGTCCTGTACCAGGAAAAGCAACCCAATAGTCAAACTCGTTGCGACAGTCGCCACTCTGAGAGTTCAAGTATTTGCCGACCATGGCTGTTCTGTACTCGTCATCGAGGCTTGCATTGTCTTTTATAACTTCGAAGAATGTTGTGTTTGTTAGCGGTCTTTCGTTATTTATTACTCTGTGATTATGAGCATAAAGACCAGTAAGGATAGATGCTCTACTTGGGCAGCACAGGCTAGTACTAAGAAATGCATCGGAAAACGTTGTGCCCTTTGCAAAAATCTCATTGATAATAGCAGGTGTGTAGTTCGCGGTGTAAAACGGCTGGTCATCACTTATGATAAGAAGAATGTTGGGCGGCTCTTCAGGAAGTGGTGGTGTAGTTGATGATGGTAGTAGCTGTTCAGGTCTAATAGTACTAGTAGCTTCACCAGTAGTAGGTTCTCCTCCTCCTCCTCCTCCTCCTGTAAATGCTATTATCGTATAAAATAGCGAACTAGCAAGCAAGGTATAGACTACAAAAAGTCCAGCGGCTGCTGTAAACAGCAAGCGTTTCTCGTTTAGCAAGTAGTTTTTCATATCACTAATAGTACCTTTTATTTACATCTTGTGATCAATTCTAACAGTTTGATAATTCATTCACCATGAATAGATATATTGATGCGCTAAAATTTTTTGTTTTGTTTTATTTTCAGATTTTTTAGGTTTTGTTATTATTCTCTCGCTCGCTTTTTATTTAGAATGCATTACGCCTATCTTTTCTTGTCACAATTCATCCCCTGAGATTGTTGTGTCGTCGCTTTGCAAAATGTCAATGACTTCATCTTTTATGATATAGACATATCTCGACGCTGCAATCCTTTAATAGAACTAGATCCCGCTACTTCTCAATCAGCGCCCCTAGTAATTTTTATGCGCCTGGCCAGATAAGGAGCAGTTTGGCCACTAAAGGATCGATACAATAAACTTATATCAAAACTCTCTGCAACGAGATTGATTATTGCGCGCAGAGTTCATCCAGAAAAAAAAGGGATCAGAGTACTTGGCATAGCCGAGAGTTTCAAAAAATTTACAAAGAGATCAATCCTAGCCGGCGTAGTTATGCGGCGAGACCTCATAATAGACGGTATGGCGTACGGAACTTCCACATTAGAAGGCAATGATGCAACCAACGGTATAATTTCGATCCACAGGTCACTTGCAAGAGATGACATCAACTGTATTCTACTTGATGGCCTTGTTATCAGCATGTACAACATCATAGATGGTGAGCAGGTTGCTGAAGAGACAGGCCTCCCAGTAATTGCAATCACGTTTGAAGATTCGAAAGGACTTGAGGATAGCATTAAACACCACTTTGACGATTGGCAGGATAAGCTTATACGATATCAAAAGCTAGGAAGGCGCGAGCAAGTGACACTCAAGACCGGCAAGAATCTTTTCATCCGGTGTTGGAGGGTAAATCAGAGAAAAGCAGTCGCAATACTAAATTCCTTTACCCTACAGGGCTCTATTCCAGAGCCGATTAGGGTGGCCAAGCTTGCTGCTCGTTCATATGCCAATGCTTTAAATTATGAGCTGGAAAAGAACTAACTAACGGCTGTGTGGTGGGGTGGCAGAGCGGCCATGCGTTCGCCTGCAGATCACACACCAGCGGTTAGCGAATTTATAGGGGTTCGAATCCCCTCCCCACCTCTCCAAAAGTCCCATGCTTTTTTTGAATCAAGATATATCCATTAATTGACTCAATCTACCATAGCTGATCTCTTGACCGGACTTTCCCGAGCATTATCTCGATTTCAGACTCAATACCATCGCTTGTGCATCAAAAGGCAGTTCACCATAGGAACTCACCACTAAATCACTCCAACAGACTTTGCAAGCTCAAATGCAGATTTATTGTCTAGCCTGACCTTGCTTAGGATAGTATACCTGTCAGGGCGAAGAGACGGAGCTGCGATCAATGCCTTTACTACTTGCTCTTCATTCAACTTTATCTGCTGTGCCTTAGTGGGCGCGCCGACATTTTTCAATGTTTCTGCGATCTTGTCCCAATTAAGGCCATGGAGCTTTGCCATCATTATCGTGCCTATGCCGACGCGTTCGCCATGTAGTCCAAAGTTTGAACCAGCCACATATTCAACAGCATGGCTGAAGAGGTGTTCAGCCCCTGAGCATGGTCTGCTACTGCCTGCGATGCAGGCGGCAACGCCAGCACTTATCAGCGCCTCAACAATTGTGCGTATACTGAACTGGCTCTTGCAGCTTAGTTTCTCTGATTCCTCGAGTATTATCTTTGCACTCATGTAGGCAAGATTGGCTGCGTAGCTTCCAAAGTACTCACCCTTCTCATCGCGGGCTAGCTCCCAGTCCTTAACTGCAGTTATTTTTGCAACCAAGTCACCGCAGCCACCTGCCAGAAGTCGGGACGGCGCTTCCAACATCAGTTGAGTATCTGCAACTACACCAATTGGCGTATTTGCCTTTATGGAATGCGGCTTGTTAGTCCCTCTTATGGAAACAAATGGGCTTGATATTCCATCATGCGACGCTGATGTTGGCACGCTCAGAAACGGTCTGCCTATCCTGAAAGCCGTCATTTTCGCAATATCGACAGACCGTCCGCCGCCAAAACCAATTACAAAATCTGGCAGAGAGTCGCCAATCTTGTCCTGCAGCCTGTCGACGGTCCCTATTGACGCATGACTTGCTATGTGCATTGATCTTTTTAGAGACACCTTTTCAAGAGAGGAATCTAGCTCATCGCCTGCCTTTGATTTGACTGTCCTGCCAGTAACAACTGCGACCTCGGCTGCGCTTTCATTAAGCGTTCGAATAATCACACCGACTTGGGAAACAACTCCCTGACCTATGAGTATCTTTCTTGGCAACTCCATTAGGTGGGTCGGTGGAGGAGGAGAACTCAATTAGAAAAACCCTGCACGCAGCAATTAATTAAGCTTGCATCTATCAGTGTTGATCTCTGCTTTAAGGAATTCGCTCTGAAGAGTTTTGGCACCTTGCTGGTTATCTTTAGTTACATTAGATGACATATATGCTCATGCCCACACATATCTCGGCATTTTAGTCGTTTAACATGTAGTGATTATTCATATTTCTTTGTTAAAAATATCTGTCATATATCACTGATGCCTACATTATATCTTACACAAATCAACTTGCATCTATCAACTTGGCTTTGTCGGTGTTGTTGTTCTTTATCCATAAGGGCAACCTGGAGGAAACCGCACTGGAAACGGTTTGAACAAAGTTGGATTTTCGAAGCTATGTTTAGCAGGGCAGGAGTAATCCCAGCTTAACAAAATCTGATGACATCTGACTTTAGCAGCAGCATTAGTGATGATACTTTAGTACCAAATGAGTATCATGATCGCTATTATCTTACCAATTGATTGACGATGCAATTAAACAGGCATGGTGTGTTGTTGAATTCTTACTTTTCGAGGCAAAGAAGCCAAATACTTAATATACAGGCATCAAAGTAAGAGATGCCATTACTCTTGACCGAGACGTTCGTTTGACAGTGATCATCTAGGAATTACATTCATGCAACGTAAACCGCCCTACCCTCATCATGAATCTGCTAGCCAAAATATCATGGCAGTAATACTACAGAGTCTGCCGCACGAGGCTAGCCTGACTAAAATCGAATATGAAGGTCCTTGCATTGCACTTTATTCTAAGAACCCAAGCTACCTACTACAGAACAGTCAGCTTGTCCTAAACATGGTCAATAGCATAAAGAAGCGGATCGTTATCCGGACAGATGAGTCGCTAAGGCTTTCTCAAGATGAGTCTATCAAGGTTATTGCAAACACCATTCCGATAGAGGCTGGCATTGCCGGCACATTCTTTGATGCAGTTTTAGGCGAGGCAGTGATATTTGCTAAGAAGCCGTGGACCATTTTGCACGGAGGTGGGGATTTTGATCTTACAGAAAAAATAGGCTGGAAAATCCGGGTCAGAAAAGCTCCACAAAATATGCTGCCCTTTGAAACCCTTTATAAGACATTGGCTAATTCAGTAAGCCAGCGCCTCAAGTTCTACAGGGAAGTTGGAGACAAGATATTTCGGCCTAAATTGACTGAGCAGGCCGAAGCAAGCCTTCTCACGCTAGGGGGATTTGCTGAAACAAGTAGGTCATGTATGCTACTTGAAACCAGTGAAAGCAAGATTGTTCTCGACTGTGGAGTCAATGCGTCAGCCAAGGACCCACTCGCAGCCACCCCTCGATTTGATATTGCAGGAATAAGTATGGAAGATATAGACGCGGTGGTTCTCAGCCATGCACATCTTGATCACACTGGCTTTCTGCCCGCGCTCTTCAAATACGGGTATACCGGTCCTGTATATTGCACAGAGCCAACTCTACTTCTAATGAGTATGCTTCAGCGCGACTATCTTAGGCATTCTGGGAATAGCGCGTTTTATTCTGAGCCAGACATTGACAGCGCTGTAACACACACGATAACACTGATGCACGGTGTAGTAACTGATATTTCGCCAGATGTCAAATTGGTGCTCTCAAACTCTGGACACATTATAGGATCAACTTCAATTCATCTGCACATTGGGAACGGACAGCACAACCTTGTATATACAAGTGATATGAAGTTCGGCAAGACGCTTACACTTGAAAATGCTTCTTGGAATTTTCCCCGGGTTGAAACAATGATAATTGAAAGCACATATGGCGGCAAGGAGGATATCATGTGCCCGCGAGAACAGGCAGAGGCCAATCTTGCCAGCGCTCTTGAAAGGACGGTTAAGGCAGGGGGCCACGTACTATTACCTGTGCCCGCAGTTGGGATTTCCCAAGAGCTGATTCTCATACTTGACAGGTTTACAAAAGCCGACAGGCTTCAGAACAAAGTGCTTGTGGAAAAGATAATCTCAGAAGCAACAGCAGTCTATGAGGCGTATCCGGAATTTCTTTCAAAAGACCTCGGCAAATCTATACTCGAGTCAGAAACAAGCCATTTTGGCTCACAATTCTCAATAGTTCAATCAGAGACTCTTAATCCTGGCGAGCCTGCAGTAGTCCTTGCTCCTTCATCCATGCTCATCGGAGGGCCATCCGTGGGATACCTAAAGCAAATAGCAAATGATCCAAAAAGCACGGTCATCATGTTATCCTATCAATCGCTCGAAACTCCTGGCAGAGCATTACTAGAAGGCGCCCGACAAATTACAATTGGAGGAGGAGGCGGCGAAACAATCGAACTTGAATGCCAAGTTGAAAGGATCGATGGTCTTGGCAGTCACAGTGACTACAACCAGCTTATGGCATATGTTATGCGGCTTCGTCCCAAGCTTAGGCGAGTGCTTGTCAACCACGGTGAGCGGCCAAAGGCGCAGAACCTAGCAAGTATGATAAATAAGCAGTTTAGAATACAGACACAGCATCCACTGGTGCAGGAAGCAATAAAGCTACTTTAGATCGTATATGCCACGCCAGATCTTGACGCCTGGAGGAGTGATCACAATACGCTCTTCTCCAAGCCTTGCAATGTCGCCGCCCGCTGACTGTGTATAGGAATACAGATCCTCAACAACCTTGCGCAATTCCTCCAAGTCCTTTTGCGCAAGTGGCGTCACTCTGATGATGAGAATCATATGTTTTTTGATATCTTCCTTTACTACGGCAACGTCCGACTGATCTCGCAGCGTAATTGCCTTCAAATAAACTGGTGTTTTCTGTGTCTGCATCTGCTATCCATCTTCTGCGAATTGCAGTTGAGCTTGCCATGTGTAATCAATAGTTATGCTGGTCAATTGTCATTCACCGAATAGTGGATTTTAGCTGAATGATAGTAATGCAGAACAACTTCTCTTTATGGTATACGATATTATTATTATTCTTATTACTCTTGTCTATATGCGCATCATCTCTATCGTCTCAATGTCAGCCGGCATGACTATAACTTCGCTTTTGTCTCCATTAACAGTTATTGCGACCTTACAGCGGTCGTGCCTAGGAGCATCAGAGTAACGTGCTGCAATTGCTGCACATTTCATTACTAACGAGTCATTGTAGCTTTTGCAACGGAGTATACATGTTGGCCCAACATAGTCCTTGACTTCTATGATGGCATCACCCTCAGCCACAAGTGCTTTTATAACTTCGTTTTCGTCCTTATTCCTGCCAACCACCAACTTGGCATCATGCGTAATTCGGAAATGTCTGCCAACCTTCAAAAGCTCAATATCGTTAAGTGTTGGGATGCCGTCGCAGTGATCCATAATATCCTTGACACGCTTTGAGAAGCTAGGATCTGTTAATAGACATCCTCCGGCGGCATTTGGTACTTCCGACATGCCATAGTGTTTTGCCAGCGTCAGCTGTCCCTTTCTTGACCTACCCTTGATATCGCCCATGTTTTCCCGGTTTATCAATCCCATCTTTTCGGCATCTGTCTGTGGGAGGTGCTTTGCAGATAGGGGGCGTAAGACCTTGCATTCCATACCTGTCTCCTTTTCAATAATATGTAACGCACGGTTGTTTTGGCTCATAGGGCGCTGAAAGAGGACTTCACCTGTTATTACAAAATCTGCATTTGTCTTTTTCATATGCTCCTTGGCGGCATTGTACATCATGCCTCTACAATCTATGCAAGGATTCATGCCCGAGCCATAGCCGTATTTAGGATTCTTTAGCATACGAAGGTACTCTTCACCAAAGTACACCGTCTTTAGTTTGATTCCAAGTTCGTCGGCTACCTCTTTGACTCGTTGGCCGCAGCCCTTACCACAGTCGAAATCACAAAACGGTGTCTTGATAGCAACGGCTTCTACGTCTATTCCCTGATCTAGCATCATCCTTACAGCTAGGTTGCTGTCAAGACCGCCAGATAGCAATGCAACTGCCTTTGGCTTTTTTTCTTCTTCTTTTTGTTCGTCTTGTTGCTTCTTGTTACCATCCTTCTGCTGTTGTTGCGACATCGTTGGCAGTGGTGATCTCTATTGGTTATAAAAATGATATGTGTATGTGTGTGTGTGCCCCGCCTCTGACTCACACGCTGTCACTGGTTAGCCACAAGCTGTGTATCCTCTACGTGCTCTTTAACGGGGTAGGTTATACTTTTCACATGGTGCTATATTTGTCTTTAATGATCGCAAGCAGGTTTATTTCAAATGCTGCCACAGGCACCCTTAGCTTAACGTTTTCAAGCGCACGTGGAATGATCTCGCCAAGTGCACCAACAGATTTACCGTCAAATATCACCTCAGCACACCTACCCTCCATGAACATAGGGTTTGTTGATGCTTTTGTGGTTGCCTCTTTACCAAAGCATGACCTTAGTAGTGCTTGCATTGTTGATTTTATCTCTGTATAGCTTGCATCAGTATATGCTATTGCAGCACCTATGCTCCATCTCTCCTCTATCATTGTTGGTGTTGATTTGAGGAACGTCTTGCCTATCTCAAATAACTTTTGGGGGTATTGTTCATGGATGTTATAGGAAAGAGACTGAAGGAGGAGCGGAATGAGCGAGTCACGTAGGATTTCGTGCTCTATGCTCTTAGAGCTGTCGACTGAGAGCACATCCTCGGCAGGAATAATATCAAAGGAGCCATATTGCACTTCTTTGCTTGTTAGCATAAAGTTAAGCGACTCAATCATGCCCAAACCAATCATTGCTTCTCTTATCTTATCAAAATATACAGAAACGGAATCCTTATTCCCTGCAGTTGGTGAGGTAGGAAACTGTGGCTCAAAGTTGTAAATGCCGTATCCTATGGCCACCTCCTCCGAGATATCTATCGGGCCACCGATGTCTATTCGATACCGAGGAATAGTGCAGACAATTTTTTTTTTGTTTACTGCCTTTGCATCGAGCCTGCTTTTCTTAAGGCAGGTAATCATCTGCTTGGTGTCAAGTGTCAGGCCAAGGATACTATTAACGTAGCCTAAATCTGCAGAAATTACTTTTGGCTTCATCCTGGGCGTTTCATTTTTCTTCTTCTTTCTACCTGAGTGTACTATCCTCACAGTTCTTATTTCAAATCCTGCATCATAAAGTGTCATTGCAATAATGGCAAGCAGGTCTTCAGCAGTTTCTCGGTCAGTTGCAGTAACTTCCACAAACAGATTTCTGCACCTGTCATTAACCTTGGTTGCTTGGCTGTTTATTATGGGAGGGAACGAAAGTACTGTGCCAGCGCTGTCAACTATGATAGGGTATCTGTCAAATGCAGATAGAATATGACCATACTGCTTGCCAATGTCTAAGTCTTTTAGTATCTGATCTATTGTGAATTCTGAAGATTCATCTAAAGGTGTGAATGAATAGTCGCCGCTTACTGTTTTATATGTGACTGGGAACTGAATGGCATCAAGGTTGTGGATGCCAATAGATGCTTTCCTACGCCTTCTACCAACGCCATTGTGAAGGTCTTCTTGCATTACGATTAGCTGTTTTAGCGTTTCGTCGTCCAGTGTTCCATTTTTTGCCACAAGTGCAATGAGGTAAGGTCTTATCTTCCTGACCACCGCGTCGTCAATATTTACCGCTAACCCGCTTCTACCAGCTAACTTAAATTTTGGCAATCCGGTTTCGATATCAAGCAATCCACGCAGTGCCCTTACCACTCCATAGTCTGTTGATAGGTCAGGCCTGTTTGGATTGTATTCGACCCTGATCATGTCTTTACTTACATCTTCAATATCGACTCCGATAAAGGGTAGGGTGTCAAGAACCTTATTCATTTTGATACCCCCAGAAATGAGCCTTTTGAGACGCTCAAATTTGATGTTTACAACTGGCACTTTGGCACGCTCCTGAGCCATGCAAGTTTGTTGCCATACAACTCACGTACATCATCCAATCCAAACCGCAACATAGCAATCCTTTCAAGGCCACCACCCCAAGCAAGCACCGGGTTTTTGATACCAAGTGGCTTTGTTACCTCAGGCCTGAAAATACCCATACCAAAGAGCTCGACCCATTTTTCCAATTTTTCATTGTAGACCATACTCTGCAGTGAGGGTTCTGTGTATGGAAAGAATGTGGGCCAAAACTTGATACGTTTGATGCCCATCTTGGCATAGAATTCTTTTTGCAGGCCCATCAGGTCACGGAGTGATGCTTCCTTTGAAGTTGAAACTCCTTCTACTTGGTGAAATTCGACAAGATGCTTGTATGAGACCTTTTCATTTCTAAAAACCCTGCCTACTGAGAAGAACCGACCGACATCTGGTTTTACCTTTGCAAGACGCTGGATAGTTACAGGCGTAGTGTGTGTACGGAGGACTAGCCGCCGGGCTTCTTGAACGTCCCACTGGCCCTTCCACCTTTTCTCGTGGACCCGAGAAATTTTTGAAATCTGATCTTTGCTTGCAGGTATTGGTGGTGGTAGTGGTGGTGGCGCCTGTATCTGAGCTCCTGAAATGTAAAAAGTGTCTTGCATCTCTCTTGCAGGGTGATCTTGGGGAGTAAATAATGCGTCAAAGTTCCAAAAACCTGATTGAATTATGGGACCTTCTATTTCTGAAAAACCTAAACTGACAAAGATCTCCTTGATTTCTTCAATAATTTCAATCAATGGGTGGCGTCTTCCTGGATAAATGACTGGCGCAGGAGCCTGTACGTCAAGTGCGCTGAAATTAGTCTCCCTCCATTTCCCTGAGGTAATAAGCTCTGTTGTAAGGAGGCGGCTCTCAAGCTTCTTTTTTTCTTCTTGGGTTAGAGTAGGGATGATCTTCTGTTTTGCTGCATCGGTAAGTGAAATTCGTAATTCCTTTTCTTCCTTGATCTCTATGTAATTAGGACGCTTTTTCAGTAACTCAAGTACACGCTTTTCCTCTTCTGTCAGTTTTGAAATTTGTAACCCTCCTCCTCCCTCTTCTCTCTTTAGGAGGTTTTCAATGAATGTCTCTTCAGGGGACTTCTTGGCAGCTAGTGGAGTGGGTACCATTTTGCCTTCGACGAGTTGAATCCACTGGTTGCGTCTTGCTCCTGCAATAGCCGCGTTTATCTCTTCATTCTTTATGGCACCACTTGCAAGCACTTCTGAAATTGTGACCTTGCCTTCTTTCAGAGAATTTACCAATCTTCTTTCAGGTAGACCTTTTTTTGCTGCTTCCATCCCCTCGGAGGCCAGAAATACTCTTTGTGTAGATGATTCTTCAATTGAGATGATGTTTTTGAATTTTAGCCACTCAATGCCTCGTCTAATCTGATCTATAGACAGGCCGGTGCTAGCAGCAAGCAAGTGAGTTCCAACATGGTCATTATTAGACAGTGAATTGAGTATCGATCGTTCAATTGGATGGAACGCTGTCGGCGGCATGGAACTCATTAGCCAAAGTTGTGGGAGAGTGTAAGACTTTTTAAACGTTTAATGCAATGTTGCTCCTGCAGGGATGACGAATCTATAGTCGACCACAATTACGACGATCACAACCATTCAAACAACACCAAGAGTACTGACTTTAAAGTCACGCCTTGGGAAGTTGAAGGCGATATTAACTATGGTAAGCTAATCGAAAAGTTTGGCACACAGCCTATAACGCCTGAGCTATTGCAGAAAATAAAGAGCATGACAGGCGGAGAAATTCATCCCCTACTAAAATTAGGTTACTTTTTCTCTCATCGCGATTTTGACTGGATATTAGACAAAAAGAGCAAAGGCGAGAGCTTTTACCTTTATACAGGCAGGGGGCCATCAGGCATGGTTCACATGGGCCATCTAATGCCATGGATCTTTACAAAATACTTGCAGGACAAATTCGACTCAAAATTGCTATTCCAGCTGACAGATGACGAAAAGTTTCTTTACGGTCAGGACAGGACAATGAAGGAGCTTGAGCGCTACACCTACGAAAATATCTTAGATATCATTGCAATTGGATTCAATCCAAAAAAGACCAAGATACTGGTGAATACAAAACACATTCAGTATCTTTACCCAATTGCTATCGAAGTTGCGAAGCGTATCACATTTTCCACGGCACGGTCAGTATTTGGGTTTTCCAATTCCACCAATATAGGGATGATTGGCTTTCCGCCCATACAGGCTGCGCCTTGCTTTCTTCCTTCTGTCATCGAAGGTAAGAGTATACCTGTATTGATACCTGCAGCAATTGACCAAGACCCATACTGGCGCATGACAAGAGACATTGCCGAAAGGATGAATTATTATAAGCCTGCCCAAATACATAGCAAATTCCTGCCAGGCCTTGGCATGCTAGGCAAGATGTCGTCCTCGAAGCCTGAGACTGCAATTTTCACCACAGATGATCCAGAAGTAGTTGACAAAAAAGTGTCTTCAGCTTTTACTGGCGGTCAACCTACTGTGGCGCTTCAGAGACAACTTGGAGCAAATGCCCTTGGCTGCCCTGTCTTCTGGTATTTACGCTACTTCTTTGACACTGAAAAGCAGTCAGATGAGCGCAGACTAAGATGCAATAGCGGCAACCTCTTATGTGGCGAATGCAAATCAGACCTGTCCAAGGGAGCCAAGCCGTTTGTTGTGGAATTCAAGAAGCGGCGAGAAAGGGCCAAAGATGTCATCGACAAGTTCATGTATAACGAAGAGCCGTTTGCAACATGAAAAAAACGCTGAAATTTGAATGCGAGGACCAGTATGAAGCGGAAAAGCTGACTAGCCTTCTATCAGTACAGAAGGATAACACGGTCTGGGCTTTAGGTGTTGAGGCAGTGGTTGGCAACGAGGTTGTCATACGGTTAAAGGACAGATCATCTCATGCTGTTCTGCTCAAGGATGAACAAACAGTAGCAAGGCTCAAATCGTTTATGACAGATCTTATGAAAGGAGAAATAAAGATAGATTCTAGTGAGTCTCTTGGGTCTGTAACAGAAATAAGAGCAACAACAACAACAATTCTTGATTAGCGTAGCTCTTTGTTCATCTCATCTGTCAGTATTTCCTGAACTTTTGTGAAATAGAGCGCTGTAGAGTATGGCATCATTGGTATATACTCCTGTATGATCTGCATGACATATGGAACTGCCCTTTTTGAGACGTCCAAGTTGAATTTCATCCACAATATCCTGTCTTGCTCAAAGTGAATCTTATCTTTAAGATGTCGTGGAACGATCTCTTTTGACCTATCCTCTATGCGCTTGTACCAATATGCAAGAACATCTGGATCTAGCCCTTCACGAAGGTTTTTTACGCCTGATATTATCTTGCTTGAAGCATAATCAATAGGTGTTTCTGG
>OCZV010000286.1_pt1 | contig 18436 bp, 18 predicted proteins | sample 1539051 | NCBI WGS metagenome assembly OCZV01 (sample SAMEA3113581, study PRJEB22503) | soil metagenome
GCGACGATCAGAATCAGATAAAAAACTGCGGATCTAAATATTCGATTCATGGTGATTTAAAGGGTAGCAGTCCCTAACTTGTATGAGCCTCCGGCACCGTCTCTTTTGTCCCTTCGGCCCGGCGCCGTAACGTCTTGAGCTACCTTGCCCTAATCCGCCGCCCAATGGAAGGTGGATCAGGCCCCGTAGGCGCCGGGCCGCAGCACTCCTATATATGGAAGGTTCCGATACTTCTCGGCGAAATCAAGCCCGTAGCCGACGATGAAAACGGGCGGGATCTCGAATCCCGGGTACTTGATTTCCATGGGGACCGCCTGCTCGCCCTTCTTCCAGAACAGCGAGCAAATCTCCAGCGACGCCGGGCGGCGCGCCTCCAAATACCGGAGCAAATACGAGATCGTCAGCCCCGAGTCGATGATGTCTTCGACCAGCAAGACGTGGCGCCCGGTTATCTCGTAGTCCAGGTCCTTCAGGATTCGAACGACACCCGATGACTGCGTTGAAGATCCGTACGACGACACCGCCATGAAGTCGAACTCGATTGGCAGCTGGATGTGCCGGGCGAGATCGGCCATGAACACAAAAGCTCCCTTGAGGACTCCGACGAGAAGCAGGTCCTTGCCCCTGTAGTCCTCGTTTACGAGCTTTGCAAGCTCGGCAATCTTGTCCTGAATCTCATCCGCGTCGATAAGGACCCGTTCGATGTCGGGATGGACTTCAGGACTCATCGGCCGATCCTACCTCCGCGGGTCGGCCCTCGCCGGGTCGTGTAACTCGCAAATTCGACTTCTGGACCTCGATCCTCACCCCACCGGCGACATCGAAAACCGTACCCACCCGCTCATCGGCCACCGCGTCGAGCGCCGCCTCTATTCCTCCCGAACGGTCCCGGATGCGCCCAGTGGCGGATTCGAGAAGCCGCCGCTGCAGGGCGCGCGGGACTGCGGCGAACGCGGCCCGATCGAACTCCACCGCATCGTCTGCAGCTCGCACGAGGTCCGCGTAGAGACGATCGGCCAGTTCCTTCAGGGCCTGCGCGTCCACTCGAAGGTGTTCGGTCGATCGTGCCATCGCCCGGATCGCGCCGTCGCCCCATCGCTTTTCGATGGCAGAGACGAGCTCCCTCCGGACTATCGATCGCTCGAAGCGCTCGTCGTCGTTGGCAGGGTCGTCGAAGTAGGTCAACCCGGTGTCGTCGCAATACGTGCGTGTCTGTGGGCGCCGTACCTCGATCAGCGGACGGATCCTGCGCCCCTCGACCGGGGAGATGCCCGCGAGCCCCGCGGTCCCCGACCCGTGCACCAAGCGGGCGAGCGTCGTCTCTATCCGGTCGTCGAGGGTATGCCCGGTTGCGATTCGGCTCGCACCTGCCTGACCCGCAACCAGCTCAAAGAATCCGTAGCGGAACTCGCGCGCCCGCGCATGAAGGTTCGGCCCGGAGAGATCGGGTGCTCGCACGACGTGGACCTCGAACCCCGCCTCGGCTGCCGTCGTAGCGACCTTCCCCGCCACCTCATCCGAACCCTCTTGGAGGCCGTGATCGATGTGGGCCACCTCGATGTGGAGCTCCAGGCGGTCGGCAAGCCGCCACAGCACGTCCAGAAGACAGGTCGAATCCGGACCTCCGGAGACGGCAACGAGAACACGGTCCCCCGGTTCGAGCATCCCGTAGCGGTCGATCGTCGCGAGTGCGGTCTCCACCACGTCGTAGCCGGGACCGCCGAGCCGGCGAGGCAGAGAGCTCACGAGTCTCCTAGGCGACGCGTCGCAGCCACAGCTGCGGGTCCCTCACCTCGGCGAGGGTGGGGAAACCTTCCTCGTCCTCCCAGAGCCGGCCGAGAGCCGCAACGCCTCCGGCAGTCGCGACGCCGTCGCAGAACTCCCGTCCGATCTCGTACTGGCGCAACTTCATCTCGAGCCCGATTGCGTGGTTGAAGGCCCGCTGAAGCCCGGTCGTTTGTTGGCGTCGCCGCTCGAAGATCCATCGCATCCTCCGGAACGAGGGGATCACACGGGCGCCCACATGGTCCATGACGAAGTTGCCGTGGCCCTCAACGACAGCCATCAGGGCCTGGATCTGGTCCATAAGCGACCTCTGCTCGGGCGACGCCAGCAGGTACACAGGGTTCCGCTCCTCGGGCGGGGTCGAACGACTCGCCAGGCGCCTCGCGCCCTCCCGCAGGCGGCGAGCAAGCCCCCGGGCATCAAGTTCGACGAGATCGAAATACCGGCCGACGAGCCGTAAAAATCGTGGGCGCAGCCACGGCACTCCGGCGAACTGAAAACGGTGGGTGACCTCGTGGACCGCCACCCACAGCGCGAACTCCTCCGGCACGAAGCCAAAGCGGCGCTCCGTCTCCACCATGTTGGGCCCTACGAAGTAGAGGACAGCGTCGCCCGGTCCGTCCGGAGCGGCATCTGCCACGAGCAGGTCGTACTGGCCGAGAACGCGGCGGGATACGTATCCGAGCAAGGCTCCCACTTCCGCCGACAGGATCGCCCTCTGTGTCAGACGAAGGGGAAGGGGCGCCCGGTCGAGTTTCTCGCCGAGCCGGTCGCCCAGCGGAGCCAGCAGAGTGGACAGGCTCCTGATGTTGCTATCCGCCCACGCAGCACGGTCGATGATCTTCCATCTGACGGGCGACGGCGGGGGGATCCCACTTGCCTCGGCGACAAGCTCCTCGGACCGGGGAACCGCCACGTCGAGATCACGCTTCAGGCGATCGAGCAAGTAGGAGCCTGCCAGCCCGGAATCACCCGTCAGGGTGCGGGCAACGTTACGTGCGATCCATGGGTCAATCAGGCGCGCCATGCCGCCTCGTTCGGTTCAGTTCAAATCACGCCGCGCTGCCGCTTCATAACGAAACGGTAGTAGGCAAGTCCGATCCCAAGCGCCAGGATGACCATGAGGGCGATCCCCGCGCGCGCCATCTGGTAGGTCCACGGGGGACCCGTCTCTTCGGCGGCCCCTTCCGTCTGCTCCTCCTCGGCGCCGGTTTCCGTCTCCGGATCCTGGCCGCCCTGGTCCTGCCCCTCGCTTTCTTCCTCCTGTGCCGACACCTGATCCTGCGCCAGGGCCGAGCCGATCAGGGGCGAGGCAGCAGAGAGACTCACTACAAGCAGCAAGGCGAGCGCAAGCCGCGCGCGCATGGGCGATCCTCCGGTCCCGGTTCGACGGTCCAAAACGGGCTCAGGATAACCGGGCAATGGCGCGCCGTGGGGCCGAATGCCGCAAACCGCCGTGTCGTGAAACGTTCTTTTTCTGCCGGGAGGTGGCGAACGTGTGCCTCCCCCCTTTGGGGGGTGGCACGCTCCTTCCGGCGCAAATAGGGATCAGGCGGAGCCCGGCGCGGGTTTCCGGCCCCGTAGACGCGGGACCTTCATCTCTGCATGAGCCCAGCAGCGGTCGCGCCGGTTGTAGACGGAGAGTTTCGTCTCGCACCCCGGGTGGCTGCACTGGCGGCCCTCAGGGAACTTCTGGGACGCCCGGGGAAGGCCCACCGGCCGTTGACCTCGGATGGCAAACTTGTCCGCCATAGGAGTTCCTCTCCTTCGGAAGTGCCCCTGCGTCCTTTGGTACGTGGGGGCCTGTAAGCACGTTCAAGGGCGAATCTGGTTCGCTCTGCTCCCGTATTCGTTATGACGTTCCTCATCGGATTGGGGTTGCATCGCGCCATATGAAAGAACCACGGCAGAGCCGGAAACCTTCCCTCGCCGCCCCGCTCAGGTGGGTCGGGCTGACCGTTCGCGTCATCCTGGGCCCGCCGGCACGAGCGGTGCGAGGATCGGCGCGCCGGGTCGCAGACCCCGCCCGCCAGGTAGTCGACTACTGGGGGTCCGAGCGGCGCACCATGCGCCAGGCGTTCGTCGCCGTGATCATCGCCTCCGCCACCTCGCTGATTGCCGGCCTCGCCCTCGCCGGGATGCAGCACCGGATGGATCAAATCCCGGGACTTTTTGTCCTCATCCCGGTCTCCATCGGTATGCGGGGGAACATCTTCGGAGCCCTCGCTGCGCGCCTGGGCACCTCCATCCACACCGGTCTTTTTGTGGTGTCGAGGAGGCGCGATGCGATCCTCTACCAAAACGTCTACGCGGCCACACTCCTCACGATCGCCACCTCGGTCACGATGGCGTTTCTGGCGCGATCGATTGCTGCCCTCCTGCACATCCCGACCGTGTCCATCTGGGATCTAACGGTGATTGCGCTGGCCGGTGGACTGCTCTCGTCCGCCGTGGTTCTCGCCGTCACCGTCCTTCTGTCCGTCAAGTCGCTTCGGAGGGGTTGGGATCTCGACACCGTCGGCGCGCCGCTGATCACCGCGATGGGGGATGTCGTAACCCTCCCGTGCCTGTTGTTGGCCTCCTACCTGGCGGCCATCGATATATTCACCCCGCTCGCCGGAACCGCCGCAGTGGTGACAGGGGCGCTTGCCCTGGTGCGCGGGTGGACCGTGGCGCTTCCGGTTGCGCGGCGAATCGTGAGGGAGAGCTTCCCCGTCTTGTGCATTGCGATTGTGCTCGACGTGCTTGCCGGGAGTGTGATCGAACCCCGACTCGAAACCGTGTTCTTCTCGTGGACGGCGTTTCTCATCATCATTCCGGGGTTCCTCGAAAACACCGGCGCGCTGGGGTCGGTCCTGGCGGCGCGCCTGGGTTCCAAACTGCACCTCGGCGCCGTGACGGCGAAGGCGAAGCCCGAGGCGGCCGCGCTGCTCGACGGAAGCATCGTGCTCGTACTCGGATTGACCGTCTATCTGTTGACGGCGGGATGGACGCTCGTCGCTTCGGAGATCTTCAATCGCGCCTATCCGGGGGTGGCGACATTCATCGGCGTAGTGGCGTTCGGCGGCCTGCTCGCCACACTCGTGGCGGGGATCATCGGCTACTACGCGGCGATCATCTCCTACCGCCTTGGACTCGATCCCGACAACCACACGATTCCGCTGGTCACCAGCGGAATGGATCTGCTCGGGGTGATCTGTCTAGTAGTCGCTCTCGTCGTGTTCCAGGTAGCCTGAAACCCGAGGAAAGGGGATATTCGAAATTGGACTCAGGAGAAGGTCCGAGTACCGTCAAGGAGCTCCTGGCGGAGATCAAAGACGTCTCGGAGCTCATGGTCGATCTCGCGTACGCCGCGGTCTTCTTCTCCGATAAGGACCTCGCGAAAGAAGTCAGGCGCCTCGAAGAGAGGATGTCCGACTACATCCACCAGATCCGCAAGCTCTCCATTCTTGCTGCACGGAGCCCGGAAGATGCCGAGCACATGGCCGGTGTCCTCGAGATCGTTTCGGCGGTTGAAAACATTGCCGACGCCGCCGCCGGCATCGCAAAGGTTGTGTCCTCGGGCCTGGGAATCGTTGAAGACTTAAGGCAAGACTTGCGCTACGCCGACGAGATCGTCACCAGAATCAAGGTGGGATCCGGCGCCCCTGCGATCGGGCAATCGCTTCGGGACCTCGCCATGCCGGTTGAGTTCGGTATGTGGGTCATCGCAGCTCGGCGCAACGGGGACTGGAACCTCGACCCCGATGCGGACTACGTCATCTCCGAAGGGGATCGTTTACTGCTGCAGGGTCACGAAGATGGAATCCCCCTCGCCCGCAAACTAATGGGGGCGCCACCGCTGGTGGAAGAGCCGGAACCTCCCGACATCGTGCTGTCGGACCTCGACCGGGCTGTGGACATGCTCGTCGAGATGAAGAACTCGGCCGAGGTCGCTGTGGGGCTTGCGTACTCGGCTCTGCTGTTCAACGACCAGGCCCTCGCGGCAGAGGTGGCGAGCCTCGAGCAGCGCTCCGACGATGTGCACGACAAGCTCGAGTCGTGGATCCTGAGCAGTGCGCTTGAAGCCCGAAACCCAGACGATCTGCGGGGGCTGCTCCGCATCGCGGACGCTTCGGAAATGGTCTTCGACGCGGCCCGCGAGATGACACGGCTCGTCGAGCAGGGAGAGGAACTCCATCCCGTCATCGCCGCGGCCCTGGTGGAGTCCGACGAAGTTAGCTATGAAGGCATCGTCGCACCGGGGGCCCACGCGGAAGGCCGCTCGATCAAGGAGCTCACCGTCGAGACGGAGACCGGCATGTTCGTCCTTGCCGTGCAGCGGGGGCGCCGGTGGACCTATCGCCCGAAACCGCGATTCGTATTTGAGGCCGGAGACAGGATCATCGCAATCGGTCCGACCGACGGTGGCGAGGAACTCGATGAACTGCTGGGTGTCGAACGTACCGAAGAGGAGATCTAACTTTTCCGCAAAGGCGATCAAAGTGGGATGATTTTCGGCGCCGGCGGGCAGGACAAGGAGCAGCATCATGGCCAAGAAGAAGAGCAGGAAACGGGACAAATCGGCATCGGGTGAGCCCATCCATAGGGCGTCCATGGTCCAGACGATCGGCGCCATCGTCGCCGGCGTCCTGGCGGTGAAACTGGCAACCTACGTGGTCACCACGATGTGGCGGTTGGTCACCAGGGAAAACCCACCGCAGGTCGACGAGCCCGTGCCTCCGTTGAAGAAGGCCGCCTGGATCGGCCTCATCGGAGCGGCCACCGGAGCGGCGCGCCAGGCGGCGCGCGACTTCGTCAAGCCGCCGACAGGAGGCCCGGCCTAACCCCGTCCTCAGATGGCAATCAGCCGCGTTATTACGCGGCTAACTGCCATTTCAGAGATCGAGCGCCCGGCTGAGCACCCAGATGGCAATCAGCCGTGATATTTCGTGGCTAACTGCCATTTCAGAGATCGAAACGGATCCGGCGGCGGCGCGGCGCCCGCTGTCAACGCCGCACCGCCACCGATGCTCGGCTCGCCCCCTCCTCTCAGGGTGTGGCTGTGGGTCCTCCCACTCGCTCGGATTCCGTGTCCGGCAGCCTGACCGTCCGTGCGGCCTCGCCCAGGCGCGGGTGTCGGACCTCCTCGATCAGCGCCTGGATCTCCGCCGACGGAGGCTCCGTGGCTTTGGAGACGAAGTACGTGACGGCGAAGTTAATGATCGCCCCGATCGTTCCAATGCCCTCCGGTGATATGTCGAACCACGGATCCATCCCTCCGTAGAGGGTCGCCCACATATACAGCGCGGTGAAGCCGAGGCCGCAAATCAACCCGGCCATGGCGCCCGTGGCATTGGTCCGTTTCCAGAAGATGCCCAGCACAATCACCGGGAAGAACGATGCGGCCGCTAAGCCGAAGGCGAACGCCACCACCTGCCCCACGAAGCCAGGCGGGCGCACGCCGAAGTAGCCGGCGACGATCACCGCTCCTGCGATCGCGAGGCGACCGGCCAAGAGCCTCTGTTTCTCGGTCGCCTGGGGGCGGAACCGTTTGAAGTAGAGATCGTGGCCGATCGCCGACCCGATCACGAGCAGCAGCCCCGACGCGGTGGATAAGGCGGCGGCCAGACCTCCTGCGGCCACGAGCCCGACGACCGGCGCCGGGAGTCCTGCGATCTCAGGGTTCGCCAGCACGATGATGTCCGGGCTAACCGTCATCTCGCCGGGAGCGGTTAGGGGGTCCGGCGTGATGCTGTCGATCACTCCGTTGTCATTGGCGTCGTCGAAGGCCATCAGGCCGGTCGCTTCCCAGTTCCGCACCCATTCGGGGCGCGCCGAGTACTGCTGACCGGCGATGTCGTTAAGCAGGTTGGTCTTTGCAAACACTGCAACTGCGGGCGCCGTCGTGTACAGAATCGCGATGAACAACAAGGCCCATCCCGCGGAGTACCGAGCGGCGCGCACAGACGGCGTCGTGTAGAAGCGGACGATGATGTGAGGTAGGCCCGCCGTACCGATCATCAAGGTGAGCGCTACGAGAAACACATCCTGCATCGGTCTATTGGTGAACGGCGCCGTGTATTCACTCAGACCGAAGTCCTGCTGCAGTCCATCCAGTTCCTGCGCGATCGTTCCAAACGAGATCTGTGGCACGGGGATATCCGCAACCGTCCCGGCGATCGCCCAGGCAGGAATCAGATACGCGACGATCAAAACGGAGTATTGGGCCACTTGCGTCCAGGTGATGCCCTTCATTCCGCCGATGACCGCATAGAAGAGGACGACGGCCATTCCTATAATCACGCCGGCGGTGATGCTCACTCCGACGAAGCGCGAGAACACGATTCCCACGCCGCGCATCTGACCGGCGACGTACGTAAAGGAAACGAATACAGCCGCGACCACCGCAACGGTTCGAGCCGCCTCCGAGTAACGGTCGCCGACGAAGTCTGGAACGGTGTACTTCCCGAACTTCCTCAGATAAGGAGCCAGAAGCAAAGCCAGAAGCACGTAGCCGCCCGTCCATCCGATGAGATAGATGGCGCCGTCGAAGCCAAGGAACGAGATAAGGCCGGCCATCGATATGAACGACGCGGCGGACATCCAGTCGGCGGCAATGGCCGCGCCGTTTGCAACCGGAGGAATCCCCTGCTCGGCTACGTAGAATCCTGCCGTGGTGTTTACCCGCGTCCTAATTGCGATACCGATGTAGAGGGCGAAGGTCAGGAACGCAAAGAAGATTGCCCAAGCTTCAATGGCAGTCAGATCCATCAGCTCGTCCCCCCTGCATTTCGTCCCCTACGACTCGCGAGCGACCTCCGCGCAGCGCCGAGGCCCTCCTCGTGAACGTCGTACTCCTCGTCCACACGGTCCATTCGACGCGCATAGATAAAGATCAGCGCTACGAAGACGACGATCGAGCCCTGCTGCGCTATCCAGAAGCCCAGGGGGAATCCCCCGAACACGACTTCGTTCAGTGGTTTCGCCAGCAGGACCGCAAGAACTAAGCCGACGATGCCCCAAACAACGAGAAGGCTGCCCTGCACCTTGACGTTCGCGCGCCAGTAGCCCTCCGATCGCCGCACGTCCTTTTTTACTTCGGACTGCGCCATATTCAGCCCCCCTCGGACCAAGTGACGGACTCCTCCACGACATAGATTCGGAGGCCCCGCTCGAAGCCGCAACGAACTCCCGCCGGACGGCCCAGCCGCCGAAGCCGGAGGCCATCCGGTGGATCGAGTGGTGCTGCCACCAGCACCTCCGAGCAAGTGGACCGTTGGTCCCGCGGAGCCGACCGTTCGCACGGCCACACCGACCGCAGAAGCCGCCACCCTTGGCCCTCTTCGAGGGGACCTATAGCGTGGCGTTATGGCATCTGCTGCGCGTGCCAAGGCGGGGGAGCAGAAACGGTGGCCTTATTTCGCCGCGCAGCGAACGTTCCTCTACGCCGGGCTCGGAATTCTGATCGGCGCGTTCCTGCCGTGGGCCCTGATCTTGGGCCAGGGGTTGGGTGCGTCCCCAATGGCGCGCGCGTGGACGCTGTGGGCAGGATTGATGACCCTGGCCGGGACAATGAGCAAGTGGCGCCCGCTCGTCGTCTCGTCCGGGTTCCTTGGTGGTGGCACCGCCGTCTACTTCGCGGTCTGGCAGACGAGCAAGATCGTTACCGCGTGTTTCTCCCCACAGTGCCTGCCTGGTCCGGGTCTGGGGCTGATGCTGTTCGCCGGAGGAGCAGCCTTTTACTGGAGCTACCGGATGTTGAGGGACCGCTCCCTATAGCCCCAGCAGACGCTTGAGCGCGCGCGCCTGGCGGCGCGACACCGGGACCCGTTCTTTCCCATCGTCCATCGTCACTTGGAGCGCGCCGGCGAAATCGGGCTCTATCGCACGAGCACGCTTCAGATTGATGAGATAGGCGCGATGTGTGCGAAAGAATCCCCGGTTCTCAAGCCTGCGTTCGAGTTCCGCCAGCGTGAAGGAAACGAGGTGCCTCCCTTGGGAGGTGACCAGGTACGAATAGCCGCGTGCCGCAGTTGCATAGATGATGTCCTCGACGTCGATAAGAATGGTGCGATCGCGGTGCGGCACCGGGATCTTGTCGAGCGTGGGCTCTTCTTCCCTCGGAGCGCTGGTGCCGTTGGGGCTCGATGCCTCATGCGAGCGCTCGACAATCCTTTGGAGGGCGCGCCCGAGGCGCGCCTCGTCAAACGGTTTCAGTAGATAGTCGACGGCATCCAAGTCGAACGCCTCGACAGCGTGATCCGGATATGCGGTCACGAAAATGACTGCGGGCCTCCGGGGGAGCCGGGCCAGCTCCTTGACGAGGTCGAGGCCGGAGCCTCCCGGCATTCGCACATCGAGAAAACAGAGGTCGTAGTCGATATTTCGAATCAGCTGCAGCGCCTCCGCCGGCTCTGCAGCCTCGCCTACCACTTCGATTTCGGGGAAACTCCTCAGGAGGTAACGAAGTTCTTCCCGCGCGGGGTACTCGTCATCGACGATGAGTGCCCTAAGTCTTGTGGAACCTGAACTGGTCACTTCACCCCTCTGACCCTCAATTGACTCCCACCGGCAAACTTAGCGAGACGCTGGTGCCCTTTCCAGGCGTGGACGAGACGTCGAACGAAGCACGCCCACCGTATATGCGAACCAAGCGCTCGTAGATGTTGGCGAGAGCACTCACCTGCGTGCCGACGCTGAGCAGTGCGGAAAGCTTCTCGGGATCGATGCCGACGCCGTTGTCCGTCACTTTGATCCGGAGAACACCCCCTATGGGCTCGAGCCTCGCCTTCAGCTCGACGAGCCCCCCGCCCGGCCGTGTCGCGATCCCGTGTTTCACCGCGTTCTCGATGAGCGGCTGAATCGTGAGCACAGGCACGGGCAGCGAAAGACACTGGGGATCGACGTCGTAGCGAACCTTCAATCGCTCGCCGTACCGAGCCTTCTCGAGGAAGAGGTAGGTACGGACGAAGAAGTACTCCTCGCCGAAGGGAGCCAGATGACCACTATGTTTCATGGCATAGCGAAGGAAGTCCGACAATCTCACCAGAAGGCGGCGCGCCTCCTCAGGATCGGTCCGTGCCCTCATTGAGATCGTGTTGAGGGTGTTGAAGAGGAAGTGAGGATTTATCTGGGCGCGAAGTGCGTCGAGTTTCGCAGCCTCCGCCAGCTGAGCCTCGCGCTCCGCCTGTGCAAGCTCGAGCTGAAGTGACAGCATTCCGGCAAGCCCGCGCGTCAGCTCGATGACGTTGGGGTCGGGTGGGCCTTCGACCGTCTGGTAGACCTTCAGAGCGCCCATGGAATGCGCTCCGTATGCCAGGGGTGCCACAACGACAGACTTCAGAGGGCAGCCTCCGTTGCGCGCGGCATCACAGTCCAAATCCCAGGGATGATCGGCGACCATCAATTCGTTGGCTTCGATCGCCTTCCGCGTTAACGGCGACCGGATGGGATCTCCCGGACGGTGATGGTCCGAGCCTGGTCCGACGAAAGCAAGGAGGTGCTCCTGGTCGGTAAGCCCGACGGCCTCCAACCTCATGACGTCATGGAGCAAGTTCACAGTTCGATGCGCTGTCTCTTCCGTCAGTCCGAGCCGCATGTGCGGAAGGGTCTGCTCGACGAGCGTTACCACCTTCCGCTGAGAGCCGGCATCACCACCACGTGTCATGGAGACCACACGCCGCCCGACGTAAACACCAGCGTTTACGAATGCCGCCACGATGAGAAGCGTCCCGATCGAACCTGTGGCGAGGTCGACGAGAGCCGCAAACCCAACTCCTAACAAAGCCGCGACGGTGACGCTGATGGCAACCGTCACGTGACTCCACCGCCCTTGGCCGCAAGGCGCACCAGTGACGCCTGCCGTCGTTCCAAGGCAGTGCCGTGGACACGTAGCCACCACGCCGTCGAGTCCTCCCGGGCCTCGTGAAGCAACGACCCACCCACTACGGCCGCTGCCGCCAGTGGAGCCGCAACGATGCTGGGGAAGTTCGATACAGGCGTGGAGATGGACCAGCCGGTTGCTCGGCCGAGAAGTTCGGTTCCGATGAAGCCGAGCGACACGACGGCCCCAACGGCCATCCCCGCGATGGCACCGGCCGAGTTCGCTCGTTTCCACCACACCCCGAGTAGGAACACCGGTGTGAACGCGGAACCGGCTAGCGCAAACGCCCACGTGACCATGAGGGCAACGCTGGGCGCCTCGGCGTTGGTGAGGTTGGGGAGAGCGAGCCCAATCGCAGCTGCGATCGTTGCCGTAATGGTTACCGCCGCCTGGCCGAACCGGATCCTCCGGCGTTCGCTGGCAAACGGATTGACGAACTGCTCGTAGACGTCGTGGCCCCATGATGTCGCGGCGGCAAGAAGTAGCCCCGCAACGGTCGAGAAGATCGCGGCAAAAGCGGCGGCGGAAACCAGGGCCAGCAGAGACGGCCCGCCGAGTTGCTCCGTCAGCAACAGGAGCGCCTTCTCCGGCACCCTCACGACACTGTCGACGAAGTCAGCGTTTGTTACTCCCGCGCCCAGCCACCTCGGCAGATCGGATCTTGCCGCTACGCCGAGCAACACGGCGAAGAAATAGAAGACGCCGGCGAGGCCTAGAACCCATACCGTCGAGATGCGCGCGGCGCGACCTGAGGTGCTCGTGAAGTAGCGGTTGCTGATGTGTGGCAGGCCGGCGGTTCCGAGTAACAGAGTCACTATCAACGCGATCTGCTGCCACAACGAATAGCGGAAGCCGGGTTCCATAAACCTCAGCCTGCGTCCCGGATGGAGTTGATTGTCTGCGGGCAGCAGCAGGTCGACCTTGGGGGCGCCGCGTTGGAGTTTCTCGAGGGCGGCCGCATGGCCCTTGGCGCTCATCACCGTTCCGGCCAGCTCGAGCGTGGTCCTACCTTCGGGGTCAGTTCGAAATGCCTCTTCCTTTGTAACCTCCGTCGGCACGCCGAGCGGCCGTTGCGACACCTTCTCGGTCGCGTCCGAATACGAAAACCCGTGACCAACGGCGATTGCGGTGACGACGAAGAGCGTGAACATCTTCAGTCCAAACTGCAGTGCTTGATTCCACGTGGTCCCCTTCATGCCGCCGACGACCGCCTGAATAACGATCGCCCCCACCGACAAGAGGATTCCAGTAGCGTACGGAGACATCCCACCGATCCCACCGCCCACAAATACCTCCCAGATGATCCCAGCTCCGGTCAGCTGGGGAATGAGGTAGAGCAGGACGACAAGCTGGACGATCGCAACCGCAGTTAGCCGCACCGCGGGGGATGAGAAGCGGTTGGCCAAGAAATCGGGAATCGAGAAATGACCGGCGCGCCGAAAGGGGGCTGCCAGGAACAGCAGCACGACCACGAATCCTGCGGCGAACCCCGTTGCGAACCAAACGCCGTCCAGCCCAGAGGCGTACACGGCTCCGGCCACACCCAGGAATGATGCGGCGGAGAAGTAGTCGCCGCAGATGGCGCATGCGTTCAAGAACGGACCTACCTGACGGCTTGCCAGATAGAAGTCCAGTGTCGTGGACGTCGATCGTCGAACTCCCCACGACACTGCGAGCATGGTCACCGTCAATCCCAGCGCAGCCAGCAGCGGTCGTGGGTCGGTCATGGCCCTACCCGTCGTCTTCCGGCCGGCCGAGCATCTCGTCTTCGCTCCGGTTGGCCACGCGGGCAAAAAGGATCGCCACGACCACAAAGGCGATATGCAACAGGACCGCCACTGTCAGGAAATTGAACGTCAATCCGCCCCATACCGGGCGGGCGAACCACCGGGGCGCAAGCCACGCAAGGAATGGAACTGTGAGCAGTAACAGCAGAATGGCCGCCGAGTACTGGAGAGCCTTCTTCCGTACGCTACGCGCGACGGCGTCGACCTCCTCGATGGAGTCGAAATCCGTCTCCTCTCCGCCGGCGAGGAAACGTTCGTCGATTGTGCCGTGGTCGGAGACACTCGGAGGCGAGGCCGGAATCGCTCCCGCGACCGGAGCACCCAGGCGAGCCGCCTTGCCACCGGCCGCAACCGCCCCGTCGCCGAACCTGATACGCGACCGCTCCGTCGTGTGAATCGCCCCCTACGATTCCCGCATGATTGGAGAATTCCCCATTCTCCGAAGATGACGCTCAGATCGTAGCCTGACGATCCCGAAGAGGGTGTTTTGCCTAGCGCCGGTTGCGCCCGAACCACCCGACGGCGTAGTCGACCAGTGTCCTCTGAAGCATCAATCGCGCCTCGGATACCCCTACGCGGCCGGTCTTCACGGCTCCGGTATCCGATTCGAAATCACGCCCGAGCCGATCGAAATCCGTTTCGTCGAGGTCGACGTCTTCGAACTCCACCCACCTGCGTTCTCCCGCCGCCATGACCGGAGCGGCGTTAGAGGTCGTCCTCTTTTCGGCAACCTCGAGCCGGTATTCGCCGAGATGCATCGAGGTGTTGTTCTCATGACCTACTCCTAGGAGGAGCACGAATCCGTTGACGTCGTAGATGCGGGCAAGCGGCGACCTCTCACCCAGCCCGTAATCGAGCGAATGATCCTTGGTTATTTCGGGAGCAGATGGTCCGCGCGCTGCAAACGAATACTGCGGATGCGAGCTTCTCATCGTGCCCGGTTGCGTCCGAAAGCACTCGACGATCGCTCCCATTGCCCGCGTGGGAGTCATCGCCGGATCGAACGCTGGTGTGTCGGCCCGGATCACAGGCCACCAGGATTCGGGGACGGGCGGGTTCTCCCACCGCGACGGCTCGGACAGCGCGGCCGTGTGAGCCGGCATGACGAGAGTTCCGTTGCCGACGACGTCCTCGAGAGCGAGGACGACCGCGTGGGGACCTCCGCACACCCACCCGAGCGCGCTAAGCGACGAGTGCACGAGCACGACCTCGCCCGACGGGACCCCCAGGCGGCGCAGATCAGACACAAGGGACTTCTGCGTGACCGGCTGAGGGCCCGTCTGCTTGATCACGTCGGCTTCACTCATGGCGAGAACATAGCCGTTGACCGCCCATCGGAGTCGGAGGTCGCAGTCTCAGCGGTTCTTGCGCGCGAATTTTGTTCGAGCCCGATAGTCGAGGTGGATCTTCCTCCATTTCTTCTGTTCCTCCGAGCGCGCGCGGGCGTCTCTTCGGACCTCGAGGCTCCTCAACTCGCGCATGAGCTTCAGATAGCTGTTGAACCTGGCCGTACTCAGCTCCCCGGTTGCGATCGCTTCCTTGATCGCGCACCCGGGCTCGGACTCGTGCCCACAATCGGAGAACCGGCATTGACTTGCCAGGGCTTCCACGTCCTCGAACGTTGCCGGCAACCCCTCGTCGGCACTCCACAACTTCAGCTGCCTGATGCCGGGAGTGTCGATGATCAGGGCGCCCCCCGGAAGGAGGAACAGTTCCCGGTGAGTAGTTACGTGCCGCCCTTTACCATCCCGCCGGACCGCACCCGTTCGTTGAGCATCGCTACCGAGAAGATGGTTGATCAGCGACGATTTCCCCACACCCGAGGACCCAAGCACCACCGCGGTCTGGCCCTTCGAGAGGTGTTCGCGCACACCGTCAATCCCGGCGCCGGTCAAGTTGCTGATCACCTCGATGGGGACACCCGGGGCAATGTCGGAGACGGCGCTCCGCTTGTCGTCCACGTCGTCGCACAGGTCTGCCTTGGTTAGCACGATGACGGGGGCGGCGCCTCCCGCGTACGCCACCGCGAGGTAGCGCTCCATCCGCCGAAGGTTGAAATCGCGGTCCAGCCCGCCGACGACGAGAGCCAGATCGATATTCGCAGCGAGGACCTGCTCCTCCGTACTGCCGTCTGCCACATTGCGGGAGAAGATGCCCCTTCGGGGCATAACGGTGCGGATCACGCTCGTTCCCGCCGCGTCGGCTGTTATTCCGACCCAATCCCCCACCGCCGGAAGAACACCTCCAGCGCTCGCGGCGTGATGAAGCTTCCCAGAGGACCGCGCGCTCAGTTCTCCGGTGGGTCCCATGACCACATAGCTTCCGCGGTGCTGGGCGATTACGCGCGCAGGCAGTAGACCTTCGTCATGATGGGGCTTGAAGTTGTCCTCTAGTGATTGATTCCACCCGAGCGCGACGAGGTTTCCGTCACGGGTCGCCGCCCGGTCTTGATGCCGATCTAAATGCAATTTGATCTCCTGATTTAAGGTGGTTTGTCGGCGAAACTGCTGTGCATCTCCTGGATTCCATAGACCCCACCTCCTGGGTATCGGGGCGCCATCCGGGCGCCGACCATTGCCGGACCTTGCTCTCTTTTAACATCATGGCCGGGCGCAAGTCAGTCGGTCACCTGACAGGCGCTTGGGGTCAATCCCCTCGGTAGCGGAATCCCTCCGTATGTCCGATTCCGTATCCGAGCGAGAGCTTGAATCCGGGCCGACGTGGGAGCTTCATCAACACGGTGAGCGCATGCGCCTCGACGCCGCGAAGACCGTAGTGACGAGCGCCTTCGATCGCTTCCGTGGCGACCTCGATCGCAGGGTCCGTCTGGCCCGTCTCGGCCAGGGCATCGGCCAGCGGAGCCAGCAGCTCGATACGTTTCGTTTCCTCACCCACCAACAACGCCGCGGCGCGCCCGAGAAGTGTTGCAGCGGCAGGCATGTCGCCGCCGATGTGAGCCTTGCGGCCGGCGGCACCGAGTTGCTCCCCGGCGCGCCGGGCGAGCTGCTCTGTCATTTGGTCGCGCAGGCCGAGTTCCGCCCGAAAGTTGTGGGCGCGCTCAAAGTGGTATCCCACGATCTCCTGATACCAGCGAGACCATCCCCGCGCGGCTCTCTCCAGGTGGCGGGCAAGCGATTCGTGCAAGCGAGCACGCTTCTCCTTGGAGATGCCCTCGTATGCGACATCTCGAACGAGCGTGTGACGAAAGGTGAATGCACGATCATCGGAGAACCTCGACTTCGCTTCCCCAATGAACTCCCTATCGATGAGCGAATAGAGATGCTTCTCGAGATCATCGGCATCGGCGTCCTCGCACAAGGCGCGAAGTTCCTTGAGGTAGAAGAACTCTCCGATTACCGACGCCGCTTCTATGGCCGGGCGTTCCTCTGGCGATAGACGATCGAGCCTTGCGGCCAGCAGGGCATGGATCGTTGGCGGCAGATTGAGGGCGGCGGGATGGATATCTAGTACGTAGCGGCCGTCCCCACCGACGAGTAGCCCCTCGTCGATGAGCATCGCGAGGAGTTCGGCCAAAAAAAGCGGATTGCCCTCGGCAGATTCCACGATGCGATCCTGGGCCTCGCTCGAAGGAGTGTTCTTGCCCAGTGCGTATTCGACAATGCGGCGGCATTCCTCGTCGCTCAAGGGCGCCAGGATGACGGACGAGCTGTTGGTCTCGTCCTCGAGCCACCCGGGGTGCTGATCGAGGAGTTCGTTGCGGGCGACACACAGGATCAGCACCGGAGATTCGGTGAGTTCGTCCACCATCGTCTTCAGCAACTCGAGTAGCGTTGGCTCCGCCCAATGGATGTCGTCGAGGCACAGGACGACGGGACGCTTCAGCGCAAGGGCGCCGAAAAAATCGTGAACGGCCCAAAAGACATCGCGGGCAGGTGTCCGCAATTCCCTTAGCCCGATCAGCTGCATGAGCGTGCCGGCAGTCTTCTGCGCCGGCTCGCCGCCCCCGAGAAGCCCGGCTAACTTCCGCTGAGCAATATGCGCAGCATCGTCCCCGGTGATTGCGGCTGCCTGGCGCACGATCTGCAAGAGCGGCCAGAAGGTGCTCCCCTCTCCGTACGAAAGGCACCGGCCCTCGAGAACAATCGCGTCGTCCTCGACGCCCCGCATGAACTCTTCCGCCAGGCGCGACTTGCCGACGCCGACGGCGCCCAGCACGTTGAACATCCGGCACCGCTCTTTGTTGACGACACGGTCGAACGATTCATACAGAAGTCCGAGCTCGTGCTCGCGGCCGACTAATGGCGCTTCGACCCGGCGCGAGGGCCGTGGTTGTTCGGGAAGAACGTCGTTCAACCGGAAGGCCCGGATACGACCATCGATTCCCTTCAAGCTGAGGGGTCGCCTGGGTTCAGCGGCAACCGAGTCCCGGACCAAGCGGAATGTGTCCGGTCCCAGAAGGATCTCGTTTGGGCCGGCGCGATCTTGGAGGCGAGCCGCGATATTGACGGCATCACCCGTTACCAGTGTTTGCCCCAACATCGGATTTCCGGCGACTACAAGCCCCGTGTTGACCGCAGTGCGGACCTCGATACGCACACTCCAACGCGCCTGCAGCTCGTCGTTCAGTCTCTCCAGTGAGCCGCGCATCTCCGCCGCGGCGCGCACCGCCCGCAGCGCGTCGTCCTCGTGAAGCTCCGGCACACCGAAGACTGCCATTACGGCGTCGCCGATGAACTTCTCGACGGTCCCGCCGTGTCTCTCCAGGCAGGTCCGAACCTGAGAGAAGTACCGGGTCATGATTTGACGGAACGACTCGGGCTCCAGTCGGGCCGACAAGCTCGTCGAATCAACCACGTCGGAGAAGACAATCGTGACCATTCGCCGGACGTCGGTTAGGACCTCTCCCTCCGAGAGACGCGCTCCGCATGACTGGCAGAAGCGGGCGCGCTCGGAGTTCTTTTCACCGCAGTGTGGACAGTTCTTCACTGGTTGCCCTTCGATCTCCTCAGATGCGCGCCGTAAGTCTAGGAGCTAGTGC
>OCZV010000287.1_pt1 | contig 18380 bp, 15 predicted proteins | sample 1539051 | NCBI WGS metagenome assembly OCZV01 (sample SAMEA3113581, study PRJEB22503) | soil metagenome
GATTAGAAAGAACAGAGTTGATACGCCAATTACGATTGGGCGAATTTGATGTTTTAGTAGGCATTAACCTACTTAGAGAAGGGTTAGATATTCCGGAAGTGTCTCTTGTTGCTATATTGGATGCTGATAAAGAAGGATTCCTACGCAACAATACAAGTCTAATACAGACTTTTGGTCGAGCTGCAAGAAATGTCGATGGTATGGTTATCATGTATGCAGATAATATTACTGATTCAATAAAAAGTGCAATAGTAGAAACTGAGAGAAGGCGCAAGAAACAGATCGAGTATAACCAAAAGAACAAGATAACACCCAAATCAGTTATCAAAGCCATCCCAGATAAAGCAACAACAAAATCAGACTTGGATTTCAAAACACTTACAAAATCTATGACCCGATCAGACTTGTTCAAACTTGCAATAGAGACGGAAGAAACCATGAAAAAATTTGCTGAAGAATTGGATTTTGAAAAAGCTATTGAATTTAGAGAAAAACTGATAAAGATAAAAAATGTCTTAGGAGAACCAACCCATTTAGAGGTGTCATGAATTATGCATGATAAAATAGTTATAAAAGGTGCAAGACAGCATAACCTAAAAAATATCAATCTCGAAATTCCAAAAAATAAACTCATTGTAATCACCGGATTATCAGGCTCAGGTAAATCTACACTTGCATTTGATACCGTCTATGCAGAAGGACAAAGGCGCTACGTAGAGTCATTATCAGCATACGCAAGACAATTTTTGGAGTTAATGGACAAACCAGATGTTGATTCTATCGACGGTTTATCTCCAGCAATATCAATACAACAGAAGACTACCAGTAAGAATCCACGTTCTACCGTCGGAACTGTAACAGAGATCTATGATTATCTGAGACTGCTATATGCCAGAATAGGAACACCTACATGTCCTGAATGCAGTAGAACAATTACAAGTCAATCTTCTGATTCTATTACAGAATCAATATTGAAATCAGCTCAAAAAAAGAAGGATTGCTCAATTATGATTCTTGCTCCGATCATTTCGGCAAAGAAAGGTACGTATGAAAAATTATTTAATGAATTAAAACAAGACGGCTTTTCCAGGATTCGATTAGATGGTGCGATAACCAATCTCGAAGATGATGATGAAGAACAAGAACAAAAATCAAAATATCCTAGACTAGACAGACAAAAAAAACATACTATTGAAGTCATCGTTGACAGATTAAAGGTCATGACTGAGGAAAAAAGCAGATTATTTGAATCCGTCCAGTCAGCCCTTAAGATAGGAAATGGTATTGTGATTGCCTCAATAGACGGTGAAGATACGTTATACTCCCAACGCAATGCATGCCCATATTGCGGTATCAGTATAGGTGATTTAGAACCACGCTCATTTTCATTTAATTCTCCTTTCGGTGCCTGCAGAGAGTGTAACGGGCTTGGAGTGAAAATCGAATTTGATCCTGAACTTATTATTCCAGACAAGTCAAAAAACATATTGGATGGAGCTGTAAAACCATGGTCTGGTTACTTCGCTACATTCCGTTCTGAAATGCTCAGAGATGTCGGCAAACGTTTTGGATTTAATCTTTATACACCCATCTCAAAGATGACAGAAGAGCAGATCAAAGTTATATTATATGGAACAGATGAAAATATTCACTATAAACATGAAGGAAAATATTCTTCATCTAGCAGATGGGAATTTAGAGGATCCTTTGAAGGCGTAATTCCGAACTTGGAGCGCTTGTATAAGCAAACTGAATCCGAATCGAAGCGTGAAGACATCATGCAGTTCATGCGAGAGCGTACCTGCGACAGTTGTTTAGGTAGGAGATTGCGTAGAGAAGCACTTTCAGTCAAAATACAAGAAAAGTCGATAATGGATATATGCGATCTTTCAATTGATAACTGTTATCAATTCTTTAGAACAATAGAGCTTTCAGAAACTGAAAGATATATTGCAAGAACAATATTAAAAGAGATTATTTCAAGGCTTGAATTCTTGAATAATGTCGGATTAAACTATTTGTCCCTGAATAGAGTTACAGCTACACTTTCTGGTGGAGAATCACAGAGAATTAGATTAGCAACCCAAGTCGGTTCGAACTTAACTGGAGTCCTTTATGTCCTTGACGAACCTACAATAGGTCTGCATCAAAGAGATAATGCTAAATTAATTGATACTTTAAAAAAATTACGTGATCTTGACAATACGCTGCTTGTAGTAGAACACGATGAAGAAGTAATCCGTAATTCGGACTGGATCATTGATATTGGGCCTGGCGCTGGTGTCCATGGTGGAGAAATTACTGCCTATGGTCGATTAGAAAATATTCTAGATAATAAGAATTCCGTTACAGGAGCTTTCCTCAGAGGTGACAAACTTGTATCCTATCCTAAGCAAGACAGGAAGGTTCCAGAAGGATGGCTAACTATATACGGAGCGCAGGAAAATAATCTAAAATCAATTGATGTACAATTTCCTATCGGTTGCATGACAGTCGTAACAGGAGTTTCTGGCTCTGGCAAATCAACATTAGTAAATGATATCTTATTCAAAGCCCTTGCAGGGCATATCTACAACAGTAAAGAAAAGCCTGGTAAGCATAGAAATTTATCGGGTTTGGAATATGTAGATAAAGTCATAGGAATTGATCAATCACCAATTGGTCGCACCCCAAGATCAAATGCAGCTACCTATGTTAATGCTTTTACACCAATTAGAGAATTATTTGCAAAGACTTCGCAAGCAAAAGAAATGGGATACAAGTCGGGAAGATTTTCATTTAATGTTTCACAGGGAAGATGTGAAGCATGTGAAGGTGGTGGAGTCAGAAAAATTGAAATGCAATTTTTACCTGATGTTTATGTTACATGCGACGAATGCAAAGGAAAACGATATAATTCTGAAACACTCTCTATAAAGTACAGGGGAAAGACAATTTCAGACGTACTGAATATGACAGTTGATGAAGCATTAGAATTCTTTGAAAATATCTCAATTATTGAGAAGAAGCTTCGAACTCTGAAGGATGTAGGGCTTGGATACATACATCTTGGCCAACCTGCTACTACATTGTCTGGCGGTGAAGCACAGAGAATTAAACTTGCTGCGGAGCTCTCAAAAAGAGATACCGGTAAAACAGTATACATTCTAGATGAGCCAACAACAGGGCTTCATTTTGCAGATGTTAGCAAATTGTTGCATGTTTTAAAAAGACTACAAGATCTTGGCAATACTATAATAGTTATTGAACATAATCTAGATGTCATCATAAGCGCCGATTGGATTATAGACCTTGGCCCAGAAGGCGGAGAAGGCGGTGGCAAGATAGTTGTTACAGGAACACCCCATGAAGTTGCAGAAAATAAAGATAGCCATACTGGAAAATATCTAAAACCAAAGTTGGCACTTGATCAGATCATTCCGAGGAGTGCAAGATAATGGCATCATCTATAGTAGATATCTCATCCATTATAAAAAAACAAATCCCTCAGGATCCTGGCGTGTATTTAATGAAAGACAAAGAAGGAAAAATAATTTATATTGGAAAAGCGAAAAATATTCGTAGGCGTCTTAAATCTTATTTTTCTTTTTCAAAAAATAATAATAGTAATAGTAATAGTAATAATGGCTGGAAAACCTCTCGCCTTATAAATAAGATTGCAAATATTGAATTTGTATTAACTGATAATGAGATCGAAGCATTCTTACTAGAATCCAATTTGATTAAAAGATTTAGACCACTATTTAATATTGAACTAAAAGATCAGCAGCGCTATACATACCTGAAAATCACTGATGAAATTTATCCCCGTCTGCTTGTGGCAAGACGTAATAGAAGCGGAGAATTTTATGGTCCAAAGGGCAAAATATATGGTCCTTTTGTTAGAGGTAGTTCAAAATTTCTTACGGTAGGCCTTTTAAGAAAATTGTTCAAGATTAGAATCTGCGATAAACTGCCGAAGAAACCATGTTTAGAATATTTCATTAAGAATTGTGATGCACCTTGCATCAATAATATAGCTAGAACAGAATACATGGAAAATGTTCTTACATTACAAAAAATATTAGAAGGAAAAAGCAGTATTGATAATTTTATAAATGAAATGGAACGTAATATGAAGCAAGCATCAGAGCTTAAACAGTATGAAAAGGCAATTGAAATTCGTGACACTCTACATAGATTGAACAATTTACGTGTAAAACAGAAAATGGAAAAAGCGGTAAATGGCAATGCTGAGGAAGAATACATTGGAATAGTGAAGGAGGAGGAAAAAGGCATTGCAAATGTAATGACTTTATCGAGAACTCGTGGTGTTATAAGTGATCGTAAAAGATTTGAATTTGAATTAGTTGGTGACAATTCCCTTTCTACCTTTTTATCACAGTATTATTCAACTGCCACAATAATTCCAAGGTATATTTATGTTAATGAAGAGCCTGAATCAAAGGATTCTTTAGAAGAATTGTTGGAAAAACTCTCTGAGCATAAGGTGAGTATTATTCAGATTTCTCCTCACTTTCCACTGAAAGAAAAAAGGCAGTTGATGGAACTAGTTTTACGCAATATTAATCTCTATGCCGGAAATGATCATGATCCCTCTATAGTAGAATTGAAAAAGATCCTTCAATTACCTATTATGCCATCTGTAATCGATTGTTTTGATATATCGAATTTCGGAACTACATTTGCTGTCGGATCCTGTACAAGATTCATTAACGGTCATCCATATAAAGCGGGTTACAGAAAATTCAGAATTAAGACAAAGCTATTCAGCCAAAACGACTTTGCAATGATTGAAGAAATTGTAACACGTAGATACCTTCATTATGAAAAGATTAATGAGAAAGATCAAACGCCCGATTTGATAGTAATTGATGGAGGAAAAGGACAGTTACATTCTGCGATTAACGGTCTTCATAAATTAGGAATTGATATTCCATGCATATCCCTTGCAAAAGAAAATGAAGAAATCTATACACCATATTCATCTGAGCCTATAATTCTTTCAAGGAATAGCTCTGCACTTAAGTTGCTTCAACACATTAGGAACGAAGCTCACAGATTTGGCTTAGCGTACAATGTTAACCTGAGAAAATTTAGTTCTGGTAATTAGTTATAATGAAATGTAACTTACTATTGGATGCTCATCAATCAGATATATAGACATCTATTTCATTCTATCGCACTATTAAATTATAAAAGGAATAATTTTAGCCTCTTTTTCCACCTGCTCCTTTCCACCTCTTTTTCAGATATCATAGAATGTGGAAGATCTGCTAAAAGTTCGTCAGTAGTTATTGATATAGAGAATTTGTAAATATATAGGAATAGAACAGAGCGCGATTTACTTAGACAGCTACATCAGAGTTTGATGATAGAGAAGCGATGCTCTATAAATTCATCCCATAATTCTTCTCCTATTGTCACTATTGATGCTATTTCAGCCGTTGAAGCAGCTGCTGCTGATATAATGATTCAAACTAAAGTGAAGCATTTACTTGTTTTCAGCAAGGAGCGATATTAATGATAAAATGAATGTAAATTAAAGTGAAATATTTCTATAATGAGAAATAATCACCATCAGTAGTATTCATTCATTTTCTAAAATAAATATTAATGGATTTTTTAGTTCCTTTTATGTTACCTTTATCTTAATAAATTACGTTCTCAGTCGCTATTAGTAACATTACTGATAACAGGTTTGGAATGAAAAATATTTGTAATAGTACATTTCTTAGTCTCAACTGACATCACACCACCAGAGCAATCGTCTGACAAACTTGAGTTATAACCTGATGGCCCTGTTTCAGTAATGCTATACATTCCCATATATAATTTTACTGTGGTACCAGATGAACTACCGGGGAAAGAACTCGGTGAGGGATCGTTACCGTGGATAGTAATTGTAAAATCAGATGGCTTCTTGTCACCACCACCCTCATTAATGACTTTTTTGGTTACTATTACCATTCCTTGTACTTGATTGTTTGAAGGTAAAGATGATGTTTTATTTTCAGTAGATATTCTAATAATATCATTTGGTTTTTCTCCTGCTTCTCTTTCTACATGTGATATAGACAATAAATCATCCTCAGATTTTGCATATATAGATGAACTACCAAAAAAAGCAGTTGCCATCAAAGAAATAGCCAAAATTAAGGTTAATGCCGAAATGGTAGCAGCAAGTTTCACAAATGACATCACTTTTATAGCCCATACAAGCTATTTTTGTCTTACAGATAAGAAAATACGTAAATTAGGTATTAATTACTCAAATTAATGAAATGTGCTTTTTATTCAATTATGAATATTCTTAAACATGTTGAATTGAACAATCGATTTTTAATAATATTACTGCTAAGAGACAATTCTTTAGTTTATAGTAAGCCTTTTCTTAGATTATATTCCTACAACAATTTCTTGATAAGATTTTTAGGATTATATATACAAGACTCTGGTATAGTCAAATTAAAAAAACTTAAATCTTTCTTGGTCAAGGTAGCTATGTGAACCAAAAATCAGGCCACATTTCTATCCCTCTATTATTTATAGGAGGGCTCGCTGCTGGGGCTATAGCTATAGCAATATCCTTACTTCTAAGGTTATTTTTTGGTGGCCCATTTATCCCTGAAGTTGCATCTCAGACTTTATTCTCACTTACCCCTGGAGAAGTAGAATCACAAGCTGTGGAAACATTTGGCTCACTTGCTAAATATTCTGCTTTTATTGGTGCTATTATTGTTAATCTTATACTGTATGGTGTGATTGGTATATTTCTAGGCAGATTGCGTAACAAGTTCCCTTGGAATGGATACGTAGGATATGCCGTACAGTCTTTACTATTTAGCTATATTATTTTGATTGCTGTCACTGTCTTGCTCTTGATTTTAACCGAGGGCCAGACAAACATGATTTCAATTCCATTTTTAGTCATTTACCTTTTACCACCCCATGTCGCCTTTGGATTCATCTTATCCTCCTTCTATGAAAGAATAGTAATTGCACGCCCATCGTCAACTATAATTACCGATGAAAAAGCGTCTGATCGCAAGACAGAGATAGATAATAAGAAAAGACTATTACTTCGTGCTGGTATTGCATCAGCAGTTGCGTTACCCATTCTATATTTTGGATTAAATAATATTTTATCGCCTAGGCAAACAGTACAACAACAATCTCCTTCATTATTACTATCACAATTACAAAAATCAAAGTCCATACCCCCAGGCTTCGAGGATTCAAGACTCTCATCACTTCTTGAATCTGAAATAACACCAACTGATTTATTCTACAGAATAGATAAAAACGCCATAGTTCCTGTGGTTAATGCACAAGCTTGGAAGCTAACTTTAAAAGGGCTGGTAGACAAGCCTTTGGAAATCAATTACGATGAGTTAAAAGATATGCCTTCAATAGAGCAGTTTGCTACGCTCGAATGCGTAAGCAATAAAATAGGAGGCGATTTGATCAGTACGGCAATATGGAAGGGAGTACGCTTAAAAGACGTTCTTGGGAAGGCACAAGTCAAGCCAAGTGCAAAATATATCGTATTTAGATGTTCTGATGGCTACGATGTTGGAATACCTTTGGAAATAGGGCTTTTAGATGGCACCATATTGGCTTATGATATGAACGGTGCCGCTCTGACTTCTGAACACGGATATCCTGTCAGGGCCATAGTCCCTGGTATTTATGGAATGATGAATGCGAAATGGCTAACTGAGATAGAGCTAGTCGACAATGTTTATGAAGGCTATTGGCAAAGAAAGGGTTGGAGTAATAAAGCTAAATACAATACTCATTCATTCATAGTTATTCCCGATAGTGCGCTTGTCAGAAAAAGATTTAGAAATATAGAATCTTCAAATAAGACGCTAAATGGAAGAGTGCCAGTTGGGGGTATAGCCTTTGCAGGAGACAGGGGAATATCAAAAGTTGAGGTGAGCATAGACGGAGGCACTAGCTGGACAGATGCCCGAATCAAAGACCCGCTATCACAATATACATGGGTTTTGTGGGCTGCCGAATTGGATTTGACTGATAAAGGTAATTACAAAGTCGTGGTCAGAGCCACTGACAAGACTGGAAAAGTCCAGACAGCTGAGTTACAAAATCCATTTCCAAATGGAGCGACAGGATACCATACTATTGATACATGATAAAGGCTTGAGTTAGTTCAATACATAGACATCAATACTTTAGACAGTGATCTTCTAGTCTGTTCGTATTTTTATTGATGTCAAATTCTAAAATTAATCGACAATTTCACAAAGATATATAAAAAATATTGAATATAGGCTGGAGTAGAAAGAAGAGCAGATGACTCGCGATAAAAGCACCTTAACACAATCAAGCTTTTAGTATCAACTAGTATCTTAAATGTAAGATTAATTCCTACTAGCAATATTAATAATATGCCAGATATAGCTGCTACCTCTTTTGAAGCAACTATGCATTTGCATGATTAAAAGTGTCACATCATCAGAAACATAATTTTCAGAAGCAATGAAAGTAAGATATGTATATATACGCTATATATCAGTTAGAACAAGAATAGCTATGGAGTAGTAGCAGTAGCAGGCAGCTGCTGATCCCATCTTCAAATCCTACTCTACAGAGTATAAAGACTCACTGCAAAAATAAGGAAGCAGGTAAAAATATTAACTCATTAATGACCATGCCCTCGCAACATCTTAAAGATATGCAGCATTCCCGGAAAGAGTGAATCAAGAGATTCTGAAACTGCTTTAACACTTCCTGGAAGATTTATTATTATTGTATTTCCTCTAACGCCCGCTAGTCCTCTTGAGAGCATGGATAAAGGTGTCCTTCTCTGTCCATGAGCTCTAAGTGTTTCTGCAACTCCAATCAGCTCTTTTTCTATTACCTTCATAGTTGCCTCTGGAGTTACATCACGAGGACCAATGCCAGTACCTCCACTTGTTACTATAAGATCAACCTTAAGTTCATTGCAAAGTCTATTAAGATTGGACTCAATGAGATCTGCATCATCGGATATCACCTTGTACTCCACAATCTCAAGTCCATTCTTAACAAGTCTGTCAATTACAAACTTACCTGATCTATCGACTCGCTTTCCTCTGGAAACAGAATCGCTAATGACCAATACGGCAGATCTAGGTTTTTTATCAAATCTCTCATAGAAATCTTTGATACCCCCACTCTTATTTAGAAGTCTAACAGATTCTATTGTTAACGAATCATCCACAGGCTTTAACATATCATATATTGTCAATGCAGCTATGGATACAGCAGTTAAGGATTCCATCTCGACACCTGTCTTCCAGATACTTTTTATTTCTGTGATAATTTCAATGGATTCCTCTTTTAATGACACATCGACTTTAATATGATCTATTGGAATAGGATGACAGTAAGGTATTAATTCCCAAGTTCGCTTTGCTGCCATCGTAGCAGAAATCCTCGCAGCATCAACAATGTTACCTTTAGGTGATTTTCCTTCCTTGATAAGGGTCATCGTTGAAGAATCTAGTCTTATAATCGCTTGAGCAGTTGCTAACCGTAAAGTATCTGGCTTATCACTAACGTCAAACATGCCTTGTCCTTTCACTTTCTTCAGAGTCACGTTTAATTAAGACGCCATCAGTCCATAATGCACCTAACTCTGATACTTCCTTCTTCCATATTGGCACCCTAGATTTAATACTCTCAATGCCATACCTACATGCTTCAAAGGCTTCTTTACGATGCTCTGACGATACAGCAACCGCCACGCTTATATCACTAACATTTAGATTACCTGTTCTATGTATAGCCATGAATTTTTTAACATGCCATCTTTTAGATACTTCACTTTCAATTTCTAACAGGATTTCTTCTGCCATTTCCTTATATGCTTCATAGTAAATTTCAGAAACCCTGCCTTTGTCATTGTGATCTCTTATACTTCCTGTAAATACTGTCGTTGCACCCGCGGATCTATCCTGGACTTCCATCCATACTTTGAAGACATCAATCGGACCTTCTGTTATAGAAATCATTTTAACCTCCGCTAATAGGTGGCAAAAGTGCTACTTCATCTAAGTAATTTAAAGCAGTGGTATCATCTACTACTTTATGATTAACTGCAACAGCAAATGGAATCTTTGTTGAGAATAATGGTGGATACAACTCTAAAATTGCTTTTCTAAGATCACGAACTGTTGTCATTTGATCTGTCAATTTTAACCTTATTATGTCTTTACCAATAATTTCTCTAGATGATCCAAACAATTTCACATCTATAGTCAGATCTAATTCTTCCTTTGTCATGCCTTATCCACCTATTCTATGCATGACGTTTAATGCTGGCCTTAATGCGTTGGCCCTTATAATGCTTATTACACCTTCAGGTTTCTTCTTTGTGCATGCAAGGATATATTTTCTTATATCGTCGTCATAAGATTTTCCACTTCTTAACAAATTCTTCAAATCATAACCTGGATCCTCGAATAGGCAAGTGAGAAATCTACCGTCAGAAGTTAGCCGGATCCTATCACAGTGTCCGCAGAATGGTTCTGTCATAGAGGGAATAAATCCTACAGTACCTTTACCATCTGAAAAGGAGTAGAGCATTGCCGGATCTGAACTATCATTGTATTGAGGAACAAGCTCCTTTACATTCTTGTTTATTCTTTCGATCATCTCTTTCTTACTAAAAACAAGATGCGGAGTCCATATACACGTTCCATCTAATGGCATAAACTCGATGAACTTGACAGTGTATCCTGTATCTCTTGCAAATCTTGCAAAATCCACAACTTCATCATCGTTCCATCCTCTTATAATAACTGTATTTATTTTTACTTTGAGTCCAGCATTATCAGCTGCTTTTATAGAGTCCAAAACTTTGTTAACACCATCTACTCCAGTCATAGCTTTAAACCTATCAGATCTGAATGTATCCAGACTAATGTTTACACCTTCTAGTCGGGCCTGTTTTAGCTGTTTGACCTTCTCACTAAGCAAAAGCCCATTTGTTGTCATATTAATTGATTTGATTCCATTTATCCTTGATAATGCACTAATCAGAGTTTCTATTTTATCTCGGACAGTAGGCTCTCCTCCTGTCACCCTTATCTTTTCTATACCTAGATTGACAAAGATGGTAGTCAGTCGAACAATCTCTTCATAGCTTAAAACATCAGTCTGTTCAAACCATTTGGTATTATTATGTGGCATACAATATATGCATCTCATATTACATCTATCAGTAACAGAGATCCTTAATTTTCTGGCAGTTCTGCCAAAACTATCAATTAGTTCATTTTGCAAAGATAACTCTCTCACTACTACTATGCGTATCTATCTATCTATAGATATCATCAAAATATCCAACTATGTTCCTCAGTGGTATCACTTCTACTCTTTTGTCCTTCACCAATTTACTACTATCATTATCTACTATAATCATACCATTTGACATTGTTAATGTGGAAAGAAGACTGGCACCTGCTGCACTAACGGGCTTAGCCAAATAATAACCATTGTGTCTTACCACTTGTACTCTAACAAATGTGCGAAAGTCTTTAAATGTATGTATGTTAGATGCCATCCTAGCAATTAATTTTGCTGTAATTGGTCCGTCGGTTGCCAGCATCTTTAAAATTAATGGCCGTCCAAAAGTGTAAAATGCAACAAACGAAGATACCGGAAAGCCTGGACTAATAACTATTGGTTTGTTATAAACTACGCCAAGTGCTGTAGGAGAGCCAGGTTTCATTGCTATCCCATGTACAATGAGTCCTGGTTTTCCCAAACTATTTACAAGATCAGGTACATAGTCTTTTTCGCCTACTGATGCACCGCCAGATACAGCGACAAAGTCAAACTTGAGTGCTTCTTTTAATTTAGAAAATATTAGATCTCTATTATCCTTACATATTCCAAGATCAACTACCTCTCCTCCGGAGTCTCTTATCATTCCAGATATCATGTACCTATTGCTTTCAAATATAGAAGTATCATCAAGTTTGGATCCAGGTTCTACCAGTTCATCACCTGTTGCAAATATTGCAACCTTTGGTTTCTTAAATACTGGAACTTTATTAATGCCAACCGAGGCTATCAGACCCACATCTTGTGAAGTAAGCCATGTGCCTTTCTTGTAAAGGGATTGTCTATTCTTAATATCTTCTCCCTTCATTGCTATATTTTTACCTTGTCCTATTTCATTAAAGATCTTAAGTGTATTGTTCTCTTGCTCTGTATTCTCTACCATTACTACTGAATCTGCACCCTTAGGAATTCTAGCGCCAGTTGCTATTGCTACTGCCTTTCCAGATTCAACCATATATCGTGAATTCTGACCAGCAGTTATTCTACCTATAACATCAAGTAAGATTGGCTGCTTCATTGATGCTCCCTTGGTATCATTGGATTTTATTGCATAACCATCCCTTTCTGCTTTGGTAAATGAAGGCACAGCTACGCGACTTGACAAATTCATTGACAGTACCCGATTTTGTGCATCTTGCAGAGTAACATACTCTGTTGGACGAGAAGTTTTTGACCAGTTAATACAAGAAAGAAATTTTTTGATAGCAACGTTTGCAGGCGTATACTTTGTAGGACCATGATGTTTTGTATTAGAGGTATAAATCGAGTGCATATGTAGTTGTTATAATTTATCTGCCAATCAATAAGCCTTACCTGTAGCCTTTGGTAGCATGCATCATTTCTAAATCACTAACATAATACTAAGAGTGGATTGTTAGAATTTTGATTGATGATTGATGGATGATCTGTGATTTTACAGTATGATTACAGGATTATCTTTATCAAAATATTGCATTAAAAATAATGTCTGTAATGATTTAAAATGTTGTTGTCATATTGTCAGCAGCGTTAGGGCACCATTTAAAGACTTTGACAAACCTCTTATGGCTCTTTTCACGCTAAAGAACAAACCTGCTCATATATATATTCTGCCTAAAGCTTACCAGAACAAGAATTTTAATTTCGGATAAAATAGATATACCAGAATGGATTTCTTAAAATATTAAAATATTATATTATGAGGTTTAAAATATGTAATATAGATGCGAGTCATAACTTAAATGATAGATGTACAAGGAAAGATCCTTCATAGACTATCTGCAGGAAATCAGGATAAGAATAATTAGAATAGTTCTTGCAGTGGTGTTAGTCACGATTCTTTGTATGACATTAACCATTAACATGTTCGATTTTAATGGTTACAAAATACCATTCCCATACCCAGACCCTTCGAATAATATAGCGATTCAGGTAATAATTACCATGAAGGAGAATCTACTTCCTGAAAATGTTACTCTTATACAAGTCGCACCAGGACAAGCTTTCTTTGCTCAGATCTATGTAGCAGTTATATTAGGAATAATTATGGCTATGCCATTTATAGTCAGGGAGTTTGTTGCATTCATAGGTCCTGGGCTTTATCAACATGAAAAGGCAACTGTAAAAAAGGTTACAATCTATGCCATAGGACTTTTTGCAATAGGGAGCTTATTTTCTTACTTTATCGTTGTACCTTACATACTTGAATTTTTATACATATATGGAGAGTCCATTGGTATTAGTACATTCTTTGAAATAACAGAGTTTATTCCCTTTGTAATGCATCTCTTAATTGCGTTTGGGCTTTCCTATCAGCTTCCAATCATAATGTGGGCTACTACCGTATCTGAAATGGTTGAACCCAGATTCTGGAGGAATAACTTAAGGTATTTCATAATCATCATTGCTATCTTTAGTGCAATAATAACCCCTGATGGTAGTGGTGTCACCATGTGGTTTATAGCCGGACCGATGCTCCTACTTTATGTGCTTGGGATCCTATTAATAGAAAGGAAGATTAAGAGGGTATCCCCAAAATTGGCGTAGAAATTAATATTTGTCCAACTGATATGAATTATATTTTAGTATCATCGAGATATGTGGTATACGAAATTTCAGCTTCTGTTGAGGTCTGTTGCTTAACAGGGGCTAAAGACTTTTAAAATATCCATTACGGATACTGATGCCATACCACATCTACGATCTTTAATCATGACCTTGCCACTCTCAGGGTCCATAACCATCATCATACCAGTTGCACTGTACATTTTGCCACTCTCAGGGTCCATAACCATCATCATACCAGTTGCATTGTCTATCATCATCATCATATTACTTTTAGGGTCCATTATCATAAGTTTGCCATTTTTAGAACTGTTCATCATCATGCCACTCTCAGGGTCCATCATAATACCAGTTTTATTATCTATCGATTGTTGTTGTTGTGCTAGCGCTTTCTGTGAAGATATAGGATACAGGGTGGGAGAAAAAAGTGATGATGTTAGAAGTGGTAAGAGGAGAATGGATGAAATGACGATAGCAGACATTAGTGCAGTGTTATTCTCTATCTGTTGCTTTTTTCTTATTAAACCGAGAGTTTTCATTGTTAGTCTATTAATTTCCTCATATATACTATTTATGATATAGTTCAAATTTTTTAGGTCCAGTTACAAATTAGAACATATACAATGTTATGTAATAACATCCATATGTTAGAAATTACACACAGATTACAATAAGTTAAAATAAAAAATGAAAGAAAACAAATATCGATCTATTTGAATACTCCAAAAATTGTTGTAGCTGGTGCAACTAGTGGAGTAGGCAAGACTACCATAACAACAGCTATCATGTATGCACTCACTAAAAACGGGTTTCATGTTCAGCCATTTAAAATAGGCCCTGATTTTATTGATCCCAGTTATCATACAATTGTAACTGGAAGACCTTCACGCAATCTAGATGTCTGGATGATGGGTAAGAATGGGGTGCTAAAATGTTTCAATAATGCATCACAAGGAGCAGATGTCGCGATCATCGAAGGTGTCATGGGTTTGTTCGATGGGCTTTCAGGAAAAGATGACTATGCAAGTACGGCACAGATAGCAAAAATGCTTGATGCACCTATAATACTTGTAATCGATGCTGGAAAAGCAGCACGCTCAATAGCAGCCATTGCACTTGGCTTTTTAAATTTTGACAAAAAATTAAGAATAGCAGGATTTATTCTAAATAATGTTGCAGGGGAAAAGCATGCAAAATTCGTTCTAGATGCCTTTGCATCTAAAGTCAATGTCCCAATAATAGGAATAGTCAGACGGGACAAAAAAATTACAATGGAAGAACGTCACTTAGGTCTTATTCCCGTGGTGGAACTTGAAAAGAAAAAAAATTTAATCCATCAATCAGCAAAATATGTATCAGAACAGATTGATCTCGATAAGATAAAATCACTATGTAATCACGTAAATAAAGCTAAGGTAATACAGAAACCACTTCCTAATAATCAATTCAGAGTTGCAGTAGCATTGGATGAATCATTTAATTTTTACTATGCTGATAACTTTGATGCTCTTAGAAAGCAGCAAGCAGAACTTATATTCTTCAGTCCAGTAAATGATGTAGAACTGCCAGAGAACATTCATGGAATAATTCTTGGCGGTGGTTTTCCAGAGATTTTAGCTGATAAACTTGAATATAATCAAGCAATGATAAAATCAATATCAAAAGCAGCTATGAATGGAATGCCAATCTATGGTGAATGTGGAGGTTTAATGTACCTTACTAGATCAATTATAAGAGACAATAAGAGAAAAAAGAAAAGACAAAAGATGATTGGATTGATAGATGCAGATACATTCATGAGTGGTAAGTTGACCTTAAATTATACTGAAGCTGACTGTACATCCTCATTTTTTGAAAACATGTCTAAAATTAGAGGTCATGAATTCCATTACTCTAACATTGAAAATATTTCTAGTGATTCAAAATTTGCTTATACTATGAGAAGAGGCAATGGAATAGATAACAAAAGAGATGGTTTTGTCGTATATAACTGTCTTGCATCTTATATGCATCTTCATTTTGCAGATAGTCGATTACCAGAAAGGTTTAGCAAGAGATGTGTGGATTTTTCACATAAATAAAAAAAATGATATATTATCTGTTGCAAGAGACAGAAATCCGTATCAACTTTTCATATTTATACTCCGATTTCCTTTGCTAATCTGACTACCTGTTTTCCTTCTTTAGTAAGCTTGTTATATGTCCTATTTTTTATAAGCTTTCTTTCAACTAGCCTATTTTTCTCTGCTTTGAGTAAAAGCTTATGACCATAGCCATACGATCCTACTTTCTGCAACAATTCTCTAGTCTGGTATTCTCTATTTCCAATCTTTTTGAGTAATCTGACTAGAGCCCTTTCTTTAATTAAGATTTTTAATAATTCGACCTTTTTCACGCTGTTACTAGTAACTAGTAAAAGTATAAATATATTTATGACTATATATAAGGAGAATATCTCGTTTTGTACTTACTGATATTGTTTTGATCTGTTTACTGCACTCATATCTATCATATCGATGTTCATAGATGACAGGTGGCTGGCCTACTAAGGTCAAAATAACTAATGTACCTCTCATGATAATCTATCTATTTTTTATTTATTGTTTATATTATGAAAAAATAATAACTAAAATATAGAAAAGTTATGATATAACTATACTTTTGCAAACAAAAATAGTTTTTATTGAAATTACAGTATAGTACTATTACTTGTAATGGAAAAGACAGTTAAAACCCTGACTTATGCATTGACAAACGTAACAAACTATAATCTTCTGCACAAATTCCTTAAATATTGCTAACATAGGAAAAAAGTGTGTTTCTAACTTTAGCATTAATACGATAAATTAGTGACAAGTAGTACTGGTCATAGATTGTATAAGATATAAGCCAAAAAAGGAATGCTAAACTAACCACATTTGTTATTCTGATGACAATCATACTAAATAATAATGCAACCAGATTTGCTAATGACATTTACATCTAATCACTCCTTCATACAAAATGCCATACTTTACAGATAGCAAATTGATTTAATAAAGTAAGCTAAAAAAATAGATTTCAAAGACACAATCAATAAGCTTTAAAATGTTATAGAAAATGACTAATATTTATCGATAAAAGGCAAATTTAAGTCAGCCAATATCACTATTGCAAGATTAAACATCATAAAGCCTCTAATCTTTAACAGTGCTAGATATTCCAAGAAAACAACTATAAATATCAAAGTAATAATTAAATAATGAAGACACTTTTTATTTTTAATTTAATGCAATTGACAGTTTTAACCTATAATATATTTATGCCATACCAACTTATTGCGTATAGCCTTTCCTTTTTATCATATAGTGAAATAGGTGATTGGTTGAATTATTTGTTTTTAGGAACAAGATTATAAAAGTAGCTAGTTGTCATGTCCTCTTAATAACGATACATATATGATAAAGTGCAGCTGAGGATGATGATGGACTATGCTTCATCGCTATCTATACTGGTTGCCACTGGGACCGGGATAGCTAGTATTTGCATAGGATTGGCCTTATTTATGATGCTAAAAGAAGAAAAATCAAAGTCCACTCGTATTAAACCAGCAACAAAAGAAAAAAGCCATTAAGCATAATTTCAACACATATGACCTCTCCTTGTTTAACTAACTATTTTTAGTTTAATATTACTGCAACAGCGAGATAACCATTAAGGCAGAGTCTTCGTAGTTATTTAGATTTCCACTACTGCCAACTCTATATTATTTTTGTTCAATAGACAATAGTATTTTTATTTTTGAAGATTGCAGTAGTGATGATTAGTATTGTTGTTACTGTTGGTCTTGCTGCTCGAGACAAAAATGATTTATTGCCTTAAAGTAAACAGCAAGAATTTATTGATAAATCATGACTTTAGTATAGCAATCTAAAGTATGATCATGTAACCGCTCCCATCTGGGAGGAATAAGATATATTAATTATCATTATGTCCGATTCAAGAAATTTATTTTGCATTTTACTAATGTCATGTTAAAGCATAGATGAATTACCATGAATCTCGCGTAATATTTAAAATTACTATAAAGGATCTACTTATGATAATATTATTATTGAATAATTCTTTACCGAAATACGGAACTCATTTTATAGTGAATGGTTCGTTCATGGACTTTTAGTAGATTATATAATTTTGATGCTATTATATTATGATAGCACACATGGATTATTTTATCATCCATCAAGACTGTATTTTCATATAGAACATCGATTAGATAGATTACAGGTCATTGGGCTAGGACATTCCAATTCTTTAGTATTCTTGTAATACTTCTTTTACTAAATTATACTACAGTTTTTTAGACAATTTTCAAATTTTTTAAATCCTATTGGATTGTGATTACAATCGGGTGTCCTTGCTCTTAATTTTTCAAGGATATAAAAGTTTTATAATGATAGCAATTTAAAAGAAAGACAAATATCCTTCATTAACCATTA